>Ga0208356_1000017_pt1 | contig 83223 bp, 80 predicted proteins | sample NGESurshal072012_4_FD_184467 | JGI IMG/M metagenome (GOLD analysis project Ga0208356, IMG submission 184467) | Arctic peat soil microbial communities from Barrow, Alaska - NGEE Surface sample 53-1 shallow-072012 (SPAdes) | ecosystem: Environmental > Terrestrial > Soil > Wetlands > Peat ... | reverse complement strand
TGATGCTGCCGGCGGTCATCCTGGTGGTGGCATCCTATATCCGCGGCCGCATCTACACCGTGCTGAAGCATCCGATGCTGGCGGGCGTCAAACTGTGGGCCGCAGCGCACCTGCTCGCCAACGGCGATCTCGGCTCGATCATCCTATTCGGCTCGTTCCTCGGATGGGCGGTCTTCGATCGGATCTCGCTGAAGCATCGCACCGACCCCGGCGCGCCGCCGATCCCCGTCGGCGGCATCGGCAATGACCTGATTGCCGTGGCCGTTGGCATCGTCGCCTATCTGGCGCTGGCCCTGGTATTTCATCCCGTCGTGATCGGCGTTCCCGTCATCGGAGCATAAGAATGTCTGTCCAATCCACCATCCGGCGCAAGACTGCGCCGGATATTCGCGCCCGCAAGAACGGCGAGCCCATCGTCATGCTCACCTCGTACCATGCGCACACCGCAGCCCTGGTCGACCGCCATTGCGACGTCATCCTGGTCGGCGATTCCCTGGGCAATGTGATGCATGGTTTCGAGACCACGGTGCCGGTGACGCTGGACATGATGATCCTGCAGGGCCGCGCGGTGATGCGGGGCTCGCAGCATGCGCTGGTCGTGGTGGATATGCCGTTCGGCTCCTATGAGGCTTCCAGGGAGCAGGCATTTCATGCCGCGGCGCGGATCCTGAAGGAGACCCATTGCGGCGCGGTGAAGCTCGAAGGCGGCGTGCGGATGGCGGAGACGATCGCATTCCTCGCCGAGCGCGGCGTTCCGGTGATGGGTCACATCGGATTAACGCCGCAGTCGATCAACACACTGGGATCGTTCCGCGCCCAGGGCCGCGAGGAGGGCAGTTGGGAGCCGATCGAGAACGATGCCCGCGCGGTTGCGCAGGCCGGCGCATTCTCGGTCGTGGTCGAGGCGGTGGCCGAACCGCTGGCCCGGAAGATCACGGAATCGATCGCCATCCCCACCATCGGCATCGGCGCCAGTGCGGCTTGCGACGGCCAGGTCCTTGTGCTGGAAGATATGCTGGGATTGTCGCCAAGGGCGCCGAAATTCGTCCGCCGCTATGGCAATCTCGGCCCGATGATCGAGGCCGCCATCGAGGGCTACGCCGCCGATGTCCGCGCCCGCGCATTCCCGGGTCCGGAGCATGTCTACGGCATGAAGGCCAAAGGCTGAGAGAAAAGCCGAGCAAGAGTTGCACCACGACCATGGACTGGAAAGACTACGCCATTCCCGCGATGCGGATCGAGGCGCGCTTCGGCGACCGCGTGGTGCCGGCGTTTTGCCAGCGGCCGAGCAGCATCTGGGCGATGGTGTCGGAGGCGGCGGCGCGAAATCCGGACGGCGAGGCGCTGGTCTGCGGCGAACGGCGGATGAATTGGCGTGACGTCGTGCTGCAATCCGCGAGCGTTGCGGCGGGGTTGCGGAAGATCGGCATCGGCGCCGGCGACCGGGTGGCGCTGCTGCTCGGCAACCGCATCGAGTTCGTGCTGGCGGTGTTCGCCGCGGCAAATCTCGGTGCCGTAACGGTGCTGCTCGGCACCCGGCAACAGAGGCCCGAGATCGCGCACGTCCTCAACGATTGCGGCGCCGTGCTGCTGATCCATGAGGCCGCGCTTTCGGACCGCCTGCCCGACGCGGGCGATATTCCCGGCCTGAAGCATCGGTTGGCCGTCGATGATGGCGATGCCGGTTCGGCATTTCCCGATCTCGCCGACAACGCGCCGCTGCAGAATCATGCCGATGTCGACGAGCAGGATACCGCGATGATCCTTTATACATCCGGTACCACGGGACGGCCCAAGGGGGCGATGCTCGCGCATTGCAACATCATCCATTCGGCGATGATCTACGAGGCCTGCATGGCGTTGACCGCAGCGGATCGTTCGATCGCGCCGGTTCCGCTTGCACATGTCACCGGCGTCGTCGCCAATATCATGAGCATGGCCCGCTGCGCCGCCACGCTGATCATCGTGGCGGAGTTCAAGGCCGCGGAATATCTCAAGATCGCCGCGCGCGAACGCGTCACGCAGACCGTGATGGTGCCGGCGATGTACAATCTCTGCCTGCTGCAGGCGGATTTCGATTGCCACGATCTAACCTCATGGCGGATCGGCGGCTTCGGCGGCGCGCCGATGCCGATCGCCACCATCGAGCAATTGGCGACCAAGATTCCGGGCCTCAAGCTGCTCAACGCCTACGGTTCGACCGAGACCACTTCGCCCTCGACGATCATGCCGCCGGAGCTGACCGCCACTCATATCGACAGCGTCGGCCTGCCCTGTCCGGGTGCGCATATCATCGTGGTCGATGCCGGCGGTCGCGAGCTGCCGCGCGGCGAGATCGGGGAGATCTGGATTCACGGCGGCTCGGTCATCAAGGGTTACTGGAACAATCCGAAGGCGACTGCCGAGAGCTTTACCGGCGGATACTGGCACTCCGGCGATCTTGGCTCGATCGACGCGCAAAATTTCGTGCGTGTGTTCGATCGTCAGAAGGACATGATCAATCGGGGCGGACTGAAGATCTATTCGGCCGAAGTCGAATCGGTGCTCGCGGGCCATCCCGACGTGGTCGAGAGCGCCGTGATCGCCAAGCCGTGCCCGGTGCTGGGTGAGCGGGTGCATGCCGTGATCGTCACCCGCGGCGGCGATGTCACCGGCGAAGCGCTGCGTGCCTGGTGCGCCGAGCGGCTTTCCGACTACAAGGTGCCGGAGACGGTGGCGTTGACGGCCGAACCATTGCCGCGCAACGCCAATGGCAAGGTCATGAAGAAGCAGTTGCGCGACGCGTGGGCCGCCGCGCGGTGAGTGCGGCGGAGCCGCCGGCTTTGCCTTGCCGCCGCCATATCGCTAGGGTAACGCCGCCGGCGCGTGGGGCCATGGGTCCGGCTCGGCTGTTCGGTTGCGGCCGCTCATCGGGGATGGGATAGCTATAAGTGTCTGAATTATTTGACGAAGTCGACGAGGACGTCCGTCGCGATCAGCTCAAGAAGCTGTGGGACCAGTATTCGATCTACATTGTCGCCGCCGCGCTGCTGCTGATCGCCGCGGTGGGCGGCTGGCGTGGCTATCAGTATCTGGAGGCGAAGAAGGCGGCGGAGGCCGGCGTGGCCTTCGACAAGGCGATCGAGCTCTCCGAGCAGAACAAGTCTGCGGAAGCCGAAGCGGCCTTCAGCAGCCTCGCTGCCACGGCCCCCTCGGGGTATCGCATGCTGGCGCGGTTGCGCGCTGCAGCCGAAGTCGCCGCCCGCGATCCGCAGGCGGCCGTGAAGCTCTATGACGATATCTCGACCGATCGCAGCATCGGCGCGCTGGAGCAGGAACTCGCCCGAATCCGTGCCGCTGGCCTGCTGGTGGATACCGCAACCTATGCCACCATGCTTCAGCGCCTTGAGCCTTCCACCGCACCACAGGCAACCTTTCGCCACACCGCACGCGAACTGCTGGCGCTGTCGGCTTGGCACGCCAACGATACGACCAACGCGCGCAAATGGCTGGATTTGATCGCCAACGATACCGAGACGCCGCCCGGCCTGCGCTCGCGCGCCGAAGCGCTGCAGGGCCTGCTGCCGCCGGTCGCGAAGAGCTGACGGCGGGAAACCGGTTGAGTGAGAAACTGACAATGCGCCTGTCGCAACGCCTGGTCGCCGCTGCTGTTCTCGTCGCGCTGTCGGGCGCCTTGGCGGGCTGCTCCAGCAGCTTGGGCAGTTGGGATCCGAGCGATTTGCTCGACTTCCTCGATACCAAGAAAAAGCTGCCGGGCGAGCGCAAGGAGGTCTTCCCCGACGGTGTGCCGGGCCTCGAGCAGGGCGTACCAAAGGACTTGTACAAGGGCGCCGTCGAGCAACAGCAACTCGATCAACAGAACGCCGAAGCGGCCGCCGCGGCGGCGCCGCCTCCTGAAGAGCCCAAGACCAAGAAATCCAAAGCCAGGAGCAAGAGGCCGGCGACGGCGAGCACGGCGCCGGCCGCTGCGCCTGATCCCGGCGCCACGTCTGAGGAAGAGGGCGGCGCCGCTGCCGTGCCGCCCGCGCCCAAGCCCAAGAAGACGGCTCGTCGGAGCACCACCGCGCCGCCGCCGGATCAGGATGCCGCGCAACCGGCTCCAGCCGCGCCGGCCCAGCCCGGCCAATCGGCCCAGCAATCCGGTCAGCCATTCCCGGCGCCGCTGCCGGGCGGCAGCTTCAGCCGCTAGATTTCCTGCCTGCATTGACATGCGCTTGCCAACAGGCGCAGGGATCGGCCATGTCCTTCACGATCGCCATTATCGGCCGGCCCAATGTCGGAAAATCAACGCTGTTCAATCGGCTGGTTGGGCAAAAGCTGGCGCTGGTCGATAACGAGCCGGGGGTGACGCGCGATCGCCGCGAAGGCGAAGGACGTCTCGGCGATCTCGAATTCACGGTGATCGATACCGCCGGACTCGATGAAGGCGCCAAGGGGTCGCTGACCGCGCGGATGCAGGAGCAGACCGAGGCGGCGATCGGTCTTGCCGACGCCTTGATGTTCGTGGTCGACGCCCGCGCCGGCCTCACGCCGAACGATCGCGCGTTTGCCGATTTCGCGCGCCGCGCCAACAAGCCGGTGGTGCTGGTCGCCAACAAGAGTGAAGGCAGGCACGGCGATGCCGGCGCGATGGAAACCTACGCGCTCGGGCTCGGCGAGCCGATCCAGATTTCGGCCGAACATGGCGAGGGGCTCAGCGACCTCTACGATGCGTTGCGCACGCTGATGCCGGAGCAGGCCGAGGAGCTGGAGGTGTTTGACGATGACGACATCGTCGAACCGGACGACGAGCTGTCGAAACGGCCGATACGGGTAGCCATCGTCGGCCGTCCCAATGCCGGCAAGTCGACGCTGATCAATCGTCTGCTCGGCGAGGAACGCCTGCTGACCAGCGCCGAAGCCGGTACCACGCGTGATGCGATTTCTGTCGAGGTCAACTGGCAGGGTCGGGATTTTCGCGTGTTCGATACCGCGGGCCTGCGGCGGCGCTCGCGGATCGAGGAGAAGCTCGAGAAGCTGTCGGTCGCGGACGCGCTGCGCGCCATCCGCTTCGCCGAAGTCGTGGTGCTGATGATGGACGCGCAGAACAAATTCGAAGAGCAGGATTTGCGTATCGCAGATCTGATCGAGCGCGAGGGACGGGCGTTGGTGATCGCCGCCAACAAATGGGATTTGATGGGCCGGCAGTCCAGCCTGATTGCGGCGCTGCGCACCGACGCCGATCATCTGTTGCCGCAGGTCAAGGGCATGCCCATCGTTGCGGTGTCGGGCCTGATGGGCGAGGGTATCGACCGGCTGATGAGCGCGATCGAACAGGCCTACGCCACCTGGAACAGGCGGGTGCCGACCGCATCGCTCAATCGCTGGTTCGAGCAGGCCGTCGCTGCCAACCCGCCGCCGGCGGTGTCGGGCCGGCGGCTAAAACTGAACTACATCACGCAGGCCAAGGCACGGCCGCCGAGTTTTGTGCTGTTCTGTTCGCGCGCCGATGCCGTGCCGCAGTCCTACCTCCGCTATCTCGTGAATTCCTTGCGCGAATTCTTCGAGCTTCCCGGCACGCCGGTGCGGATCACGCTGCGCGAGAAGGCCAATCCGTACGCCTACAAGCGCAAGCGGCCGTCGTGAGCGAAGGAACCGCGCCGGAGCGTCCGCTCGAGGTGACCGCCATGCGCGGTGGCGCGGTGGCCTTCATCTTCGTCACCATCCTGCTCGACATGTTCGCGCTCGGCATGATCATGCCGATCCTGCCCAAACTGGTCGAAAGTTTCGTCGACAACGACACCGCCAGTGCGGCGCGCATCTTCGGCCTGTTCGGCACCGCGTGGGCGCTGATGCAGTTTTTCTTCTCGCCGATCCTCGGCGGCCTGTCGGACCGGTTCGGCCGGCGGCCGGTGGTGCTGCTGTCGAATTTCGGACTCGCGTTCGATTACGTGCTGATGGCGCTGGCGCCGTCGCTGATCTGGCTGTTCGTCGGCAGGGTGATTTCAGGCATCACCTCGGCCAGCGTCTCGACCGCCTTTGCCTACATCGCCGACATCACGCCGCCGGAACGGCGGGCGGCGGTGTTCGGCAAGGTCGGCGCGGCCTTCGGCGCCGGATTCATTCTGGGCCCGGCGATCGGAGGTTTGCTCGGCGGCATCGGGCCGAGGCTGCCGTTCTGGGCCGCCGCGGGCCTGAGTTTCGCCAATGCGGTTTACGGCTTGCTGATCTTGCCGGAGTCGCTGCCGCGCAGTCGCCGTTCGCCGTTCCGCTGGAAAAGCGCCAATCCGCTCGGCGCGCTGCACCTGTTGCGTTCCGACCGGGTTCTTGCCGGACTGTCGGTAGCGAATTTCTTTGCGCAACTCGCCCATGTGGTGCTGCCGAGTACGTTCGTGCTCTATGCGACCTACCGCTATGGCTGGAATACAGCGACCGTCGGCCTCACGCTCGCCATGGTGGGCATTTGTGCGATGGCCGTGCAGGGGGCCGCGATCGGGCCCATCGTCCGACGGTTCGGCGAGCGCCGGGCGCTACTGCTCGGGCTTGGCTGCGGCGTCGTCGGCTTCCTGATTTTCGGGGTCGCGCCGAGCGGCCCGCTATTCTGGCTCGGCATTCCCGTGATGGCATTGTGGGGCCTCGCCGGCGCGGCGACGCAGGCGTTGATGACGCGATTGGTCGCGCCCGTGCAGCAGGGCCAATTACAGGGCGCAACCAGCAGCGTGCAGAGCCTGTCCCAACTGGTGGGGCCGTCGCTGTTCACGCTGACATTTGCCTATTTCATCGGCACGCAGACGCCCCTGCAACTGCCCGGCGCGCCGTTCCTGCTGGCGTCGGCGCTGCTGGGGTTGGCGCTATTGATCGCGGCGCGCGTGACGGCGGCCGACGGCGTCGCCGCCTAGCCGCGGCGCACGCTAAGCTGGCGCGCGAAAGCTCATCAAGGTGCGGGTCTTGTAATCAAAGAACTTGCCGGTCTCGGTCCACGCCGGCGCGCACATCGGAACGATGAATTCCGCGGCCTGCTCCGGCGTATCGAGCGTCATCGGATCTTCGCCGGGAAACACGGTGGCGCGCATCCGGGTGCGGATCGGGCCGGGGCTGAACAGGTTGACGCGGATCGGCGTCGATGCCGTCTCATTGGCCCACACCCGCACCAGCGCCTCCAGGGCGGCCTTGGAGGCGGAGTAGGGACCGAGATAGGCCAGCGCCTTGTTGGAGGCGGCCGAGGTGACGAATACGGCGCGGCCGGCGTCGGACTGGCGGAGCAGCGGCTCCATGCAGCGGATCAACTGGAAGTTCGCGGTGACGTTGATTGCCATCACGTCGGTCCATGGCTTGAGCTCGATATGTCCGAGCGGTGAGGAAGGACCGGCGACGCCGGCATTGCCGACCAGAATGTCGAGCTTGCCATGACGTTCGTGCAGCGCCGCGCCGAGCCGCGCGATTCCCTCGAAATCGGTGAGGTTGAGCGGCACCAGCGTGGCGCTGCCGCCCTCTTTTTTTATTTCGTCATCGAGCTCTTCGAGGCCACCCTGGGTCCGCGCCACGGCAACGATGTGCGCGCCGGCCCTGGCCAGCGCGCGGGCGGTGGCATAGCCGATGCCGCGCGAAGCGCCGGTTACGAGAGCAATGCGGGATCCGAGCGGAAGGGGCATGAGGCGACTCTGTTCGCGGTCGTCCCCGCGAACGCGGGGACCCATACGCCGTGAGGGTTATGATGCTGGAAAGTGTTCGTGTCTTGTGCTCGAACAACCGACGCCGGTGGTTATGGGTCCCGCGTTCGCGGGGACGACGTGGTGGGTGGCTTAGCTCGCCTCCGCCAGCAGCGACAATTGCCGCGGCTGCGGCTCGGCCTGGGTCATGTCGGTGAGCGGGGTCGGATATTCGCCGGTAAAACAATGATCGGTGAATTTCGGATGGGCGGGATCGCGGCCGGGTTCGCCCATGGCGCGATAGATGCCGTCGACCGACAGGAACGCCAGCGAGTCGGCGCCGATCAACTGCCGCATCTCGTCGAGGTTGTGGGTCGCCGCCAGCAGGCCGGCGCGGTCGGGGGTGTCGATGCCGTAATAATCCGGATGCGTGATCGGCGGCGAGGCGATGCGGAAATGCACCTCGCGGGCACCGGCGTCACGCATCATCTTGACGATCTTCTTCGATGTGGTGCCGCGCACCAGCGAATCGTCGATCAGTACGATCCGCTTGCCCTCGATCGCAGCGCGGTTGGCGGAGTGCTTCATGCGCACGCCGAGTTCGCGCACGCTCTGTGTCGGCTGAATGAAGGTGCGGCCGACATAGTGGTTGCGGATGATGCCGAGTTCGAACGGCACGCCGGATTCCCGGGAATAGCCGATCGCCGCCGGCACGCCGGAATCCGGCACCGGAACCACGACGTCGGCCTCGACATGGCTTTCGCGGGCAAGTTCGGCGCCCATCGCCTTGCGCACGTCGTAAACGGAACGGCCGCCGACGATGGAGTCCGGACGCGAGAAATAGATGTATTCGAAGATGCACGGCCGCGGCGGCATCGGCGGGAATGGCTTGTGGCTCTGCGCCCCGCGCTCGTCGAACACGACGACTTCGCCGGGATCGATGTCACGGAGGTATTTCGCGCCGATGATGTCGAGCGCACAGGTTTCGGAGGCGAGGATCGGACAGCCGTCGAGTTCGCCGAGCACCAGCGGGCGAATGCCGAGCGGATCGCGGGCGCCGATCAGCTTCTTGTTGGTCAGCGACACCAGCGAATAGGCGCCTTCGATGGCGCGGAGCGATTCGATGAAGCGGTCGATGAAGCGGTTGCGCTTGGACTGCGCCACCAGATGCAGGATGACCTCGGTGTCGGTGGTGGACTGCATCATGGCGCCGTTGCGCACCAGTTCGCGCCGCAGGGTCAGGCCGTTGGTGAGATTGCCGTTGTGACCGACGGCAAAGCCGCCGGCATTGAGTTCGGCGAACAGCGGCTGGACGTTGCGCAGGATGGTCGCGCCAGTGGTGGAATAGCGGACATGGCCGATGGCGGCATTGCCGGGGAGGCGCTCGATCACCTCGCGGCGGGAAAAGGTGTCACCGACCAGACCGAGCCGGCGCTCGGAGTGAAACCGGGCTCCGTCGAAGGAGACGATGCCGGCGGCCTCCTGGCCGCGGTGCTGCAAGGCGTGCAATCCGAGAGCGGTGATGGCGGCGGCTTCGGGATGGCCAAAAATGCCGAACACGCCGCATTCCTCGCGCAGCGTGTCGCCGTTCAGGTCCTGGTCGGTTAGGTCGAGATCAAGGTGTGCCGCCGCATCGGAAGGGCTCTGTATCTCGTCCATCGCGCCTCTCTTTTGGCCTGTATCAATGTCCCGCGGGTTTCTCGATCAGCTTTTTCAGGCTGTCGCGGGCAGGTTTGCTATAGCCATCACCAGCGCCCGGCGTCCCGGGGTCGGTATCCGTCTGTTCGTCATCCGGCTTGTTCTTCTTGAATCTCTTCAAGATGGTGTTCTCGGGGTCATCCGGCAAGAGCGACATCAGCCAATCCCCGGTTCCCTGCAGCACCACCCGGGATTTTGCCCCGGTCACCCAGTCGGGGCGCTGCTTGTCGGGAACCAGCCAGCTGAAGAACATGAAGGCGACGACCACGATCAGCAGGCCTCGTGCCAGCCCGAACAGGAAGCCGAGGGTGCGGTCAAGCGCGCCGATCCGGGAGTCCAGGATCATGTCCGAAATCCGTACCGTGATGATGGAAACCACGATCAGGGTACCGATGAACACGCCGGCGACGACCACCACGCTGGCGACCGTGTCGTTGTTGAAATAGGTCTTGGCGGTCGGCAGCAGCTTCCCGAACGCGTAGAGGGTAACCAATGCCGCAGCGCCCCATGCCGCGATCGACAGGATCTCCCGCATAAAGCCGCGTACCATCGCGAGCAGGCCGGATATCAGCATCACAGCGAGCAGGACGAGATCAAGTATCGTTATCGGCATCGGCTGGTCAGGTCCGCTCGTAAGGTTAAGACCGCGAATCGGGGGCAAGGTCGGAAATCGTGACCTGGCCGCGCGCGGGTTGTATAGCGGCGGGGGCCGGCTAGGTCACGCCGCTTTAGCCGTTCTCGCGACGGAATCGTGCCGGTGTGGCATTTTTCTCCGTCTCCGCCCCGTCCCGGATTCTCTTTGGATTGCCGCGCGCGGCGATATCCGCCACCAGGGTGGTCAATCCGCCGACGGTATTGAGCGAAAGGCCGGCGTCGCCTCCGACCTCGCCACGCGCCGATTCCGGCAGCACCGCGCGCCCGAACCCGAGCTTTGCCGCCTCCTTCAGCCGCGCCGAGGTTTGCGCCACCGGCCGCACCGCACCCGACAGCGAAATCTCGCCGAAATATACCGCGTCCGTCGGCAACGGCGCGTTAACCAGAGATGACACCAGTGCGGCAGCGGCCGCGAGGTCGGCCGCCGGCTCCTGGATCCGCAGGCCGCCCGCGACGTTCAGATAGACGTCGTGGCCGGAAAGTTTCACGCCGCAATGGGCCTCGAGCACCGCCAGCACCATCGACAGCCGGCTCGGATCCCATCCCACCACCGCGCGGCGCGGGGTGCCGAGCGACGTCGGCGCCACCAGCGCCTGTAATTCCACCAGCACCGGGCGGGTACCTTCGATCCCGGCGAATACCGCAGTGCCCGGGCTGCCGAGATCGCGTTCGGACAGGAACAGCTCGGAGGGGTTGGAGACTTCGCGCAGCCCGAGGCCCGTCATCTCGAACACGCCGATCTCGTCGGTCGGCCCAAAGCGATTCTTGACCGCGCGCAGGATGCGGAATTGCTGCGAACCTTCGCCCTCGAACGACAGCACGGCGTCGACCATGTGTTCGACCACGCGCGGACCGGCGATCTGGCCGTCCTTGGTCACATGCCCGACGAGGATAATCGCGGCGCCGGACTTCTTGGCGAATCGAATCAGCGCCTGCGCCGAGGCGCGCACCTGGGTAACCGTGCCCGGGGCGGATTCCACCGTGTCGGTCCACATGGTCTGGATCGAATCGATCACGATCAGGCGCGGCACCGTACCCTCGGACAACGTCGAGACGATATCCTCGACCGAGGTTTCCGCAGCGAGTTGCACCGGCGCATCGGCAAGGCCGAGGCGCTCGGCACGCAGCCGTACCTGCGCCACCGCCTCTTCGCCGGAAATGTAAACCGCGCGATGGCCGGCGCGCGCCAGCAGGCTGGTGGCCTGCGTCAACAGCGTCGATTTGCCGATGCCGGGATCGCCGCCGACCAGCAGCACCGAACCTCTGACAAAGCCGCCACCGGTAACGCGATCGAGTTCCGCCATGCCGGAGGGCAGGCGGGGAGCATCCTGGCTCTTGCCGGTCAGCGTCTCCAGCGCGAACAGCCGGCCCTTGCGCCTGGAGCGGATCGAGACCGGCATGGCGGTGGCCCCGGTGGTGTCCTCCTCGACCAGCGTATTCCACTCGCCGCAGGACTCGCACTTGCCCTGCCAGCGATTATAGGCCGCGCCGCAATTCTGGCAGACAAAGGAAAGGACGTTCTTGGCCATGAAGGTGTGAGTCGGAGGTCAGGGTGAATGCGCCGCCGTCCATAACACGGAAAGTCCGGCCGCGAGCATGATACCATCCATCAGCAGCCGAAATACGCGCTCGTCGAGCCGGAGCACAAAGCGCCTGGCGATGAAGGCGCCCGACATCAGCGAGGAGCCCGCGATCAGGCCCTGGAGCGCGAGATCCGGCGTCAGCGCGCCGAAGCGCTGGAAGGTGGCGGATTTGCTCAGATAAAGCCCGAGCGAGCTTGCCGCCTCGGTGGCGAGAAAGGCGCCCTTGCTGAGACCGTAGAACAGAAACAACGGCACGCTCAGGGGTCCGGTCGAAACCACGATGCCCGTGAGGTAGCCGATCACGGCGCCGCCGATCGCGACCTGCCACAATCGTATCTTCAGATCGTGCCGGGCGAGCCAGTGCCGCACCGGCACCATCGCGATCAGAAACAGGCCGATCGAGACATCGACGACGTGCGACGGCAGTGCGAGCAGGGTGCGGGCGCCGAGCGCCGCGGCCGGAATGCCGGGAATCGAATAGGCGGCGCAGGCGCGCCAGTCGACCTCGCGCCACCAGGCGAGGATGCGCGACAGATTCGCCATCACGGATGCGACCGCCATGATCGGCACGGCCTGTTTCGGCCCGTATTGATAGACCAGGATCGGCATCAGCATGATTGACGAGCCGGTGCCGATGATGCCGCTGATGGTTCCGGCGACGAGCCCGACCGCGAGGACAAAAAGGAAGTTCAAGCGTCTGCCTCCGTCGCCTTCGCTTCCCGCGATGACAAACTCATCGCAGCACGATCCATGCCGGGGCATGGTCGCTGGCGCCGTCCTCGCCGCGCACCTCGCGGTCGACGCCGGCCTTCCGCAGGCGAGGGGCCAGTGCCGGGCTCAGCAGCAAATGATCGAGCCGCAGTCCGGCATCGCGCGGCCAGCGGTTTCGCTTGTAGTCCCAGAACGTGAACATCGGCTTTGACGGGTGGAGGTTGCGGATGGCGTCGGTCCAGCCTTGTCCGACCAGGGAGCCGAAAGCATCACGGCTGCGGGGCTGGATCAGCGCATCGTTGTCCCATGATCTGGTCGGATAGATATCCAGAGCCGTCGGGGCGACGTTGTAGTCACCCGCCAGCACCACCGGAATGTCCTGCTTGATGAACTTCGCGGCGTGCCGCCGCAGCCGCCTCAACCATTCGAGCTTGTAGTCGAATTTCGGGCCCGGCTGCGGGTTGCCGTTCGGCAGATAGAGGCTGGTGACGATGACGCCGTTGACGGCGGCTTCGATGTAGCGCGCCTCCGCATCGGTGCGATCGCCGGGAAGCGCGGTTCGGACCAGCACCGGATCGGCTTTTCGCGCCAGGATCGCGACCCCGTTCCAGGCTCTTTGCCCGCGCCAGACCGCGCCATAGCCGGCCTCGGCGAGGGCATGGGCCGGAAAATCCTTGTCGGTCGATTTCAGCTCCTGCAGGCAGACGATGTCGGGCTTTGCCGAACCCAGCCATCGCAGCAAATTGGGCAGGCGACGATTGACGTTGTTGATGTTGAAGGTTGCGATTTTCATGTGCAGAGTGGCGAAGCCCCAAAGTCAACCGGAGATCCCATGACCAGGTCAGGTTTCGTCGTTCTCGCGCTCGCGGTCGGATTTGTCACTGCCGCTTCCGCCCAGACCCTGACTGCCGAGCAGCGCACCGCATGCAAGGCGGATTTCGAGAAATACTGCCAAGGCACCGCGCCCGGCGGCGGCCGCATCGTAGCCTGCCTGAACAAACAGCGTGCCCAGATCAGCGACGCCTGCCGTAAGGTCGTCGACGCCCAGAAGAAATAGGCCGCCCTAAACGGACGCTGCATCGCGCGCGGCTGCGGCCTCCGATGTGCCGCCCTTGTAGGCCCGCACATAGCGCGGGCCGAGGCTGGTGAGAACCTCATAGCCGATGGTACCGAAATGGTGCGCCAGTTCGTCGACGGTGATGCCCTCGCCGATCAGCGTTACCATGTGGCCGCGCCGTACCGCATTGTTGGGCAAATCGGTGACGTCGACGGCGATCAGGTCCATCGAGATGCGGCCGGCGACCGGGCAGCGCTTGCCCGCAACCACCACTTCGGCGCTGCGGGTGCCGTCGCCGCCCCCGGCGGCCCGGAAATATCCGTCGGCATAGCCGGCGGAGACGATCGCGAGCCGGGTCGGCCGCCGTGCGGTCCAGACGGCGCCGTAGCCGACGCTCTCGCCGCGCTCGACACTGCGGATTCGCATCACGCGAGCTTTCAGATCGACCACCGGCTGCATCGGATTGTCCGCCTCGGGCGTTGGATTGACGCCGTAGAGCGCCGCACCCGGCCGCACCATGTCGAACTGGAACGGTGCCCCGAGGTAGACGCCCGAGGAATTCGACAGCGATGCCGGCACCCCGGTAAACAGGCTGGCGATCTCGCGAAAGGTCGCGAGCTGTCGCGCATTGAGCGGGTGATTGAGGTTCTCGGCGCAGGCGAGGTGGCTCATGACCAGCGTGATGCCGTGATCGCCGGCATTGATTCTGGGAATGATGCCCTGCGCCTCGGTGAGGCTCATGCCGAGCCGGTTCATGCCGGTGTCGATGTGAATGGCGGCGCTGCCGGCCCAGCCGGAGCGGCGGCAGAACACGTCCCACTCGGCAAGTTCGTTGAGATCGCCGATCACGGGCCTGGCGTCGCTCTTCGCGTAGGCATCGCCGCAGTTCTGGAAAAAGCCGTCGAGCACATAGATCGCCGCCGACGGCAAGGCGGCGCGGGCGGCCCGCGCTTCGTCGAGCGTGGCGACAAAAAACGTCTTGCAGCCGGCGGCCGCCAGGGCGCGTGCCACCGGATCAACGCCGCAGCCATAGGCGTCCGCCTTGATCACCCCGGCGCATTCGGCCGGCACGGCGGTCTTCTCGAGCTTGCGCCAATTGGCAACGATGGCGTCGAGATCGACGGTGAGAACGCCGGTCGCACCCGCCGGCACGGCCGTCTGGTTCGCTTCAGGCGAGAGCAGTTTGCCCGGAGGGATCGAATTCGGGTCGGAAACGATGTTCATGCCGCACTTTAGGCGCAGGCCCGCGGCGGTTCAACCGGGCCGGACGCCGTCAGTAGGTGTGCGCTGGCAGGTGTCCGTCATGCGCGAGGTCGCCGAACCGGGTAAACTGACCCTCGAACTGCAGTTCGACGGTGCCGGTGGGACCGTGGCGCTGCTTGCCGATAATGACTTCGGCCTTGCCATGCACCAGCGACATGTCGAGCTGCCACTTCTCGTATTCCGGCGTACCGATGCGCGGCTCCTTGTTGGCGAGGTAATATTCCTCGCGGAACACGAACATGACCACGTCGGCGTCCTGTTCAATCGAACCGGACTCGCGCAGGTCGGACAATTGCGGACGCTTGTCGTCGCGGCTCTCGACCTGACGCGATAGCTGCGACAGCGCGATGATGGGAACGTTCAGTTCCTTGGCGAGCGCCTTCAGGCTGGTGGTGATCTCGGTAACTTCCTGGACCCGGTTGTCGAAACGTTTGCTCGATCCCAGCAACAGCTGGATATAGTCGACCACCAGCAGATCGAGCCCCTTCTGCCGTTTCAGCCGGCGGGCGCGTGCGGTCAGTTGCGCGATCGACAGGCCGCCGGTTTCGTCGACATAGAGCGGCAGCGACTGCAACCCGATCGAATATTCGCGGATCTTCTCGAAGTCGGCCTCGGTAATGCCGCCGCGGCGGATCGTGCTCGAGGCGATGCTGGTCTGCTCGGCGAGAATACGGGTGGCGAGCTGTTCAGCCGACATTTCGCAGGAGAAGAAGCCGACAATGCCGCCGTTGACCGATTTCATGGTGCCGTCAGGCTGGACTTCGGCGCGATGCGCCTTGGCGACATTGTAGGCGATGTTGGTGGCCAGCGCGGTCTTGCCCATGCCGGGACGGCCGGCGACGATGATCAGATCGGATGGCTGCAGGCCGCCCATCTTGATGTCGAGATCGCGCAGCCCGGTCGCGATCCCTGACAGCTTGCCGTCGCGCTGGAAGGCTTTTGCCGCCATATCGACCGCAACGGTGAGGGCCTGCGCAAATCGCTGGAACCCGCCGTCATAGCGCCCGGACTCGGCCAGCTCATACAGCCTGCGTTCGGCATCCTCGATCTGCGCCCGCGGCGCAAAATCTACCGGCGCGTCGAAGGCGACATTGACCATGTCCTCGCCGATCCGGATCAGGTCGCGACGCAGCGAGAGCTCGTAGACGGTGCGCCCGTAATCCTGGGCATTGATGATGGTGGTGGCTTCCGCGGCGAGGCGGGCGAGGTATTGACTCACCGTCATGCCGCCGATGTCCGTCTCGGCCGGCAGGAAGGTCTTCAGCGTGACCGGGGTCGCAACCTTGCCCATTCGGATCAGGCTACCGGCGGTCTCGAAGATGATCTGATGGATCGGCTCGAAGAAGTGCTTCGGCTCCAGAAAGTCCGACACCCGGTAGAACGCATCGTTGTTGACCAGGATCGCGCCCAACAGGCTTTGCTCCGCCTCGATATTGTGCGGTGCACTGCGATAGGCAGGGGTGGTCGCATCGGGAGTTAGTTTGAGGACGTTCGAATCAAGCGGGGCCATGGTTCTCGAGTGTTCGTGGAACTTTGTCGGATGCGGGGCGGGGATAAGGCGCCACCCGGGGTCGCAGCGAAAGCACGAACATGCCTTATGCCCGATTCACACAATCCGATCTGTGAATCCCGATCAGGGGATCATTGGTGCTTGACGGGCTGCAGCCGCCGCCCGGGTCGATACCGGCAAAATCTGGCCGGTCTGAACCTTTTGCCGGGCAGCGATACTCACTTGCAAGCGTTCCAGGGTTCCGGCCCGTGTTCGCGGCTGATTCAGATCAGGAGGAGATAGATCAGCGCAATCACGGCGGCACTGACGCCGATGGCGATCAAGGCGTAATCGGTGCCGACGTCGCGCTGCGGATCGGACGGGGATGGGCAGGATTTACGGGCCATTTGGAAAGTTTAGGGCGGGTCAAACCCGATTCTCTGTGAACCAGTTCACATGCGGCGCACTTTATTTACGGCATGGTCACAGGGAACAGGCTGCCGGATTCCGGGTTGGTGAGGGCGTAGTTTGCGGACAGGCAGCCAATAGGCACAAGGGACAGGCGATGGGCCAGCAGATGAGGCCATGGCGATCGGGCGACGGCGAGCGACTGTGGTTATCGACCTTGGTCGACACCATGGAGACGGTTTCGCGCCCGGATGTCCGTGCCGCGCCCTGCGATCGTCGGATCCTCGCTGCGCTCCGCGCGCAACTGGCGCGGCCGGCGTCCCCTTACGCGCTTGGCGCTTGGCGTTTCAGCCTGCGCAACTGAATCCAGCGGATCTCGGCCTATCCGCCCGCCATCTGAAGCCGCGGCCGGTTGCGGCGTTCGACGCCACGCAGTTTGGCCTCCTCGCGCGCGATATAGTCCCGCGTCATCGGCACCACGCCCTGGCGCTTGGTGATCTGGATCTGGAAATTCATCAGGTTCTGCTTGCGGAACGACATCTCCGAGCTGGCCAGATAGAATTCCCACATCCGGGCAAATCGCTCGTCGTAGAGTCGCACCGCTTCCTGCCGCCGTGCCATGAAGCGCTGGCGCCATGCCTTCAGGGTTTCGGCATAGTGCAGCCGCAGGATTTCGATGTCGCACACCAGAAGGCCCGTGCTTTCAATCACGGGGATGACTTCGGAGAGCGCCGGGACGTACCCGCCCGGGAAGATGTACTTGGCAATCCAGGGATTGGTGACGTCGGGGCCGTCCGAACGGCCGATCGAATGCAGCACCATGACGCCGTCATCGGTGAGCAGTTCGGCGCAGCGCCGGAAATAGGTCTCGTAGAAGTCGACGCCGACATGCTCGAACATTCCGACCGACACGATGCGGTCGAACGGGCCTTCGATGTCCCGATAGTCCTCGAGCAGGAATTTGACGGCTCGCGTCAGATTCTTCTCGGCAGCGCGGGCATTCGACACCTGCAATTGCTCGGTCGACAGCGTGACGCCGGTGACGGTGGCCCCGGCGATCTCCGCGAGATACAGCCCGAGGCCGCCCCAGCCGGAGCCGATGTCGAGCACGCGGTCGCCCGGCCCGATCAACAGCTTCGCGGCGACATGGCGCTTCTTGGCGAGTTGGGCATCGTCAAGGCTCGCCTCCGGCGATTCGAAATAGGCGCAACTGTACTGTTTATCCGCGTCGAGAAAGAGGGAATAGAGCCGCCCGTCGAGATCGTAGTGACGCGCGACATTGTTCCTTGCACGGCCGCGCGGATTGAATTGCTGGGCATGCCTGACCAGGTAACGCAGCCACCATTGCAGCTTGGCCCAGCGCGGCAATATTTCGGGCTGGTCCAGCAGAATCGCGAGCGCGTCCGCGATCGAGCCATGTTCGATCACGAAAGTGCCGTCCATATAGGCTTCGCCCAGCCCTAGTTCGGGGTTGAGCAAGATATGGCGCTCGGCGTCAGCGGTGAGAAAGCGAGCCGCGACTGGTTCGCCGGTACCGTCGCCACACGTGAATCTGGCGCCGCTCGCGGTCGTGAACGTCATCGCCCCGCGGCGGATGAAGTGGTCGAGGAAGTAACGCAACAAACGATCCATCGAAATCACCAAAAGCGATCCCGCAGGGCCCAGTGCCTGTCTCCAAGCCTGACGCCCAGGTGACGGAATAGTTCCAGACGCCGCAATCAGATCATAATCATGCCGTTGCCCGTTCGCTAGTGCGTTGTCGACAAAGCGGATATTCGGGAATGTCATGTTCACGCCATTGCGTCATAAGCGTGCTTCCATTCACGGCATAATCGGCTAAAAGGTGACCGCCGCCGTTGGTGCCGGATCAGGACGCTGGAGCGGTTTCCACATCTGGAGAACCAAGAGAATGTTGGGCCGAGCGCTCAGTCTCGCGACGGTGATGCTTCTGGTCGGCTGTTTCGCGGCGGCCCTGGGGCGTGCGCAGGCGCAGAATCTCGAAGCCGGCAAAAGCCCTTCCCAGATCTTCGCAGGGACTTGCACCGCATGCCACAAAAGCCCGCGCGGGCTTTTGAAGACCGTGCCTCCGGGATCGCTGCCGGGTTTCCTGCGTGAGCATTACACGACCAGCAGCGGCATGGCCTCGCTGCTCAGCACCTTTCTGATCTCCAACGGGGCGGCCGATACGCGTTATGGCGGTGGCCAACCCAGGCCGGACAAAGGTGCAAAATCGGAAGCAAGGTCTGGCGGCGAGCCCGAACAGGCCGACCGACACGGTCGCCGGATCAACCCGCCGCGTGAGGCTGCAGAACCGCCTCAGGCTGCTGAGCCGCGACACCGGGACCGCAACGCCAGGCGGCTGGAGCGGGCGGGACAGGGGCCTGACGCCGCGAAGCCCGCGGAAGCCCAGGCTCCGGCCCAGCAAGCCAATCAACACGGCCGCGATGGACGCAAGGTCAGACACCGGCCGGGCAAAAGGGGCAGGCCGGCCATGGACGAAGAGCCCGGCATGGGTGCGGCCACGCCCGAGGCCGGCAAATCTGAAGCCGCCAAGCCCGACGACGCCAAATCCGACGACGCCAAATCTCAGGCTGGCAAGACCGATGCGGCCAAAACCGACGCGACCAAGGACCAGTCCGCAAAGACCGAGCCGGCAAAGGAAGAAAAGCCCGCCAGCGGATCCGCTAGCGATGAAGGCGGCAAGCCCGCCGCCGCCAAGCCTTCCGGCGAGGGCAGTTCCGAGGCGGCCAAGGTCGAACCACCGAAGGAGACCGGCAGCATCGCCCCAGTGCAGCGCGCCGATCCGGTTCCCCCCGTAACCCCTGCGCCGGCAGCGGCTCCGCCAGCCGCGTCCACGGTGGCTCCCAGCGGAGCCTCAGCAGCGGCTTCCAACGCAGCGCCGGAGCACATACCGGCGCCGACAGCGGTCCCGGCGCCGTCGTCCGCGTCCGCGCCGCCCGCGGCAGCGCCTGCGGCGGCGGTCGCCGCGTCGGCACCTCCGCCAGCGCCAGCGGCCCCGGAAGGGTCGCCAACGCCGCCCATTTCGAAATAACGTCTACCCGAGTCCCATTCGCGGTCCGCGAGGGTCGACGCCCGCGGAACTCCCGAGCCCGGCCGGGGGGGCCGGGCTCGGCGAGGTCTGATGCCGAGGGCCGCGTTATTGGCCGGAAGCCGCGTTCTCCTCGGGCGTCGCGTCGTCGTGCTGCGCTTCGGGGTCGAAGAATTCGCCGGCAGCGGCCAGCGCTTCGGCGGCTGCGTCCTGGTCTTCCTGTCGGGTGCTGATGTCTTCGCCGCGATTGATGCGCTCGGCCTCATCGGCACTGCGCGCCACCGTCACCGTCACGCCGACCTCGACTTCCGGGTGCACGGCGATGGCGATGGTGTGCTTGCCGATGGTCTTGATCGGCGCATCCAGCATGATCTGGCTGCGGTTGATGGTGACGCCATCGTGCTCGAATGAGCTGATGATGTCGCGAACGCTCACCGATCCGAACAACTGGCCGGTCTCGGAGGCCTGACGCAACACCACGACGTTGCGGCGGTCGATCTTTTCCGCGACCTTGGTTGCCTCGCCCTTGGCCTTGAGGTTGCGCGCTTCCAGTTCGGCCTTCATGCCATCGAACTTGGCGCGATTGTCGGCGGTGGCGCGCAGCGCCTTGCCCCGTTTCAGGAGAAAATTGCGCGCAAATCCATCCTTGACGCGGACGACCTCGCCCATCTGACCGAGCTTGGCGACGCGTTCCAGCAAAATGACTTCCATATTCGTACTCCCTTGAGGTGATGATCGAGATTGCGGGTTGAAGTTGAAAGGTGAAATTCAGGATGCGGAGAGGGGCGGCGGCCTTCCTTGCAGGTAGCGCCGGCGAAGACCGAAAACCGCGTCGGCAAGACCGAGAGCCGCCATGGCGAGAATCGGCCAGCTGAAGATCACCACGACGGCGTAGGTGCAGCCCAGCCAGAGCGCGCGATGCTTGAGCGCCATCGTCAATGTATGCAGGGCGGCAAAGCCGGTGAGCGCATATGCCATGATCAGCGTTGCCGCGACGATCCGCGCCAGCATCGCGAGCAGTCCGCCGGTGAAGCAGAAGGCGAGCGCCAGGGACAATACCGCGAGCGTCATCGGCGGCAGGTCAGCACCTTTCAGCTCGGGCCAGGGACGGTGCAATCGTCCCGACGTCGCGGCGATCTTTGCGGCGAGCCAGAGGTTGAGCGTCAGCGTCATCATCGTGAAGATGGCGCCGGCTGCGGGCGCGACGATTGCCAGTGCGTCGAGCGCCTGCTCGGTTTCGCCGGACGAGGCCGCGCCGCGCAATCCGAGAAACCATTGCAGGCTTTTGCGTATCACCTCGGTGATCGCAGCGGCGTCGGTGCCAAGCGTGAACAGGATCGCAGTCGTGGTCAGCATGGCAAAACCGGCGATCCACAGCAGGATGCGGCCGATCGGATACCATTCCAGTGTCGGTGCGGCGGGCGGGGTGCCGTCGCCCGCACCGGCCTCGCCGCTGACGGGCCGCCCCAGCAAAGCGAGACGACCGAGCAACCAGGCGGGCAGCGCAATCATGATGATGAAGGCGATGCCGTAGGGAAGGCCGAAGATCGCGGCGAGGCTGGAGGCGGCGGCGATACCGCCGATCGCGGCGCTGAGCGGTCCCCAGGCCAGTCCTGCCACCATCAGCGGCAGCGGCGCCAGATAGAACAGCAGCAGCGAGATCAGCGCGCCCGAGATGATCGAGGCGAACATCAGCGCCGACGCGCACCCGGCCGCCACGGCAATGAGAAGGATCGCGATCATCAGCTGTCCCGCTCCTTTCGAGCGGTTAGAGGCCCCGTGAGAACCCCAACCATCGGCAACCGGACGCCCCCGGAGCCTTATGAAGATGTGCCCCGCGGCGCGACACCGCGGGGTGAAGAACTTTATCGGATCACGTAAGGCAGCAGTCCGAGGAAACGCGAGCGCTTGATGGCGCGCGCGAGTTCACGTTGCTTTTTGGCGGAGACGGCCGTGATGCGGCTCGGCACGATCTTGCCGCGCTCGGATACGTAACGCATCAAAAGCTTGGAATCCTTGTAGTCGATCTTCGGCGCATTGGGGCCCGTGAACGGGCAGGTCTTGCGGCGACGGAAAAACGGACGGCGTGCACCAGCTTCAGCCATGATTCCTACTCCTCAACTGCTGCTGCTGCTTCGGCGTCATCGCGCGGACGGCGCGGACCGCGGTCGCCACGGAAGCCGCCGCCGTCGCGATCGCCCCGGAACCCGCCATCGCGGTCGCCGCGGAAGCCGCCGCCGCGGTCATCCCGATCCCGGTCGCGATCGGCCTTGCGCATCATCGCCGAGGGACCTTCCTCGTGCTCATCGACGCGGACGCTGAGATAGCGGATCACGTCTTCGCTGATGCGCTCCTGCCGCTCGATCTCGGCGACCGCAGCCGAAGGGGCGTCGATGTTGAGCAGCACGAAATGCGCCTTGCGGTTCTTGTTCATTCGATAGGTGAGGGAACGTACCCCCCAGTTTTCCGTTTTCGTGACCTTGCCGCCGAGTTGCTCGGCAATGCGGGTCATCTGGGTGGTCAATTCTTCGACCTGCTGGGTGCTCGCATCCTGACGCGCGAGAAAAACATGCTCATAGAGAGGCATGGGTGTCCTTTCCTGTGTTGGCGCGGTTCCCGGCGGCAAGCCCTTCGAACCCTTCGGAAAGGACTCGATATGCTCAGAAGGCGGAAGCACGGGACGACGGACCGACTGGCCCTGCCACATCAATATCGCCCTTTGGGGTGAAAATTGCTGAGACCGTCCGTTCAGCTCCCGGCCGGGATCCACGGATGGCGCGGTTTATACGGATTTTCGGCACCATGGCAAGGGAAAGCGGTCCGATCGATCCAGGGCGGCCGGCCGTCGGGAACCCGGTCCGGCTTGACACAACCGGCTCCTGCAGTGTCTTTCGGCTCAACTTTAGGGATTTCCGGGGACATTCAGGGCACCATGACGGCAGCATTCACGTTTCCAGGGCAGGGGTCCCAGGCCGTCGGCATGGGCAAGGCATTGGCGGAGGCTTTTCCGGCCGCCCGCGCGGTGTTCGGCGAGGTCGACGCTGCGCTCGGCGAAAAACTGACCGCTATCATGTGGGATGGACCTGCCGAGACCCTGCAACTTACCGAAAACGCCCAGCCGGCGCTGATGGCGGTCTCGCTGGCCGCTCTGCGCGTGCTGGAATCCGAGGCCGGCTTCTCCGTGGGCCGCGACGCCGCATTCGTCGCCGGGCACTCGCTCGGCGAGTATTCGGCGCTGGCGGCGGCCGGCAGCCTCAGCATCAGCGATACCGCGCGCCTGCTGCGCACTCGCGGCCTCGCCATGCAGAAGGCAGTGCCGGTGGGGGTGGGCGCCATGGCCGCCCTGCTCGGTCTCGATTATGAGGCGGCCATGGCGGTCGCCGAGCAGGCCGCGCAAGGGCAGGTCTGCGAGGCCGCCAACGACAATGGCGGTGGTCAGGTTGTGGTCTCCGGCGACAAGGCTGCGGTCGAGCGCGCGCTCGACATCGCCAAGGCAAAGGGCGCCAAGCGCGCCATGCTGCTGCCGGTATCGGCGCCGTTCCACTGCCGGCTGATGCAGCCCGCCGCCGATGCGATGGCCGACGCGCTTGCCGGTGTCAGCATCAGGCCGCCGGCCTCGCCGCTGGTATCGAACGTACTGGCGGCGCCGATTGTCGACCCGGAGGAGATCCGCCGCCGACTGATTGAGCAGGTCACCGGAACGGTGCGCTGGCGCGAGTCGGTGGCCTACATGGCAAGCCACGGAGTGACACGGTTTTTCGAAATCGGCGCCGGCAAGGTATTGAGCGGCCTGGTCAAGCGCATCGCCGACGGGGCCGTTGGCATTTCGGTCGGCGGTCCCAATGATATCGCTTCGGCGAAAGCAGCGCTGGCGGCGGCGCAGACGGCCTGAGCGAGGGGACGATGATGTTCGATTTGACTGGCAGGACGGCACTGGTTACCGGCGCAACCGGGGGCATTGGCGGCGCCATCGCGCAGGCGTTGCATGGACAGGGCGCAACGGTGGCCATCTCCGGGACCCGACGGGAGGTGTTGGATGCGCTGGCCGCCGGGCTCGGTGAACGAGCCCATGTGCTGCCGTGCAATCTTTCCGACGCCGCTGAAGTCGAAGCACTGGTGCCGTCAGCCGAACGCGCGATGGGCCAGGTCGATATCCTCGTTGCCAACGCCGGCATCACCCGAGACAACCTGTTCGTGCAATTGCGGGACGAGGACTGGGACGAGGTGATCAGGGTCAACTTGACGGCGACGTTCCGGCTCGCCCGTGCCGCGACCAAGCTGATGATGCGCAAGCGCTTCGGCCGTATCATCGCGATCACCTCGGTGGTCGCCGTCACCGGTAATCCCGGGCAGGGCAATTACACCGCGTCGAAGGCGGGACTGATCGGCATGATCAAGACACTGGGCGCGGAATACGCCAAGCGCAACGTCACCGCCAACTGCATCGCGCCGGGATTTATTGCAACGCCGATGACCGATGCACTCAACGACAAGCAGCGCGAAACCATTCTTTCCAAGGTTCCTGCGGCGCGACTGGGAACGCCGGAAGATGTTGCCGCGGCGGCGGTGTATCTGAGCTCGAACGAAGCAGCTTACGTCACCGGACAGACCATTCACGTCAACGGCGGGATGGCCATGGTTTGAGCCGGCTGCCAGCCTGCAGCGCGGCAAAAAGCTGTTTCCGCCTCGCCAACCGAGGCTTGTAGTCAAGGCTGGGGAAGTATGGTAACCGAACCACGAACGGATGGGCAAAGAACGCCATTGCAGGATTTTGAAACCCTGTATATTGGCGGTGCGGAGCCTGCTGTCGCTCGCCGGGCCTTGGGCGACGACGGGGGCCACAAAATGTGCAACTGCGAACAGAGCTTTGAGATCACGATGGCTCGTATCGTCTTGGGGACGGGCTCAATTGAACAAGCACGAGGTTGAACGATGAGCGAGATTGGCGAGCGGGTTAAGAAAATCGTGGTCGAACACCTAGGTGTCGAGCCCGAAAAGGTGGTCGACAACGCGAGCTTCATTGATGACCTTGGCGCCGACAGCCTCGACACCGTCGAGTTGGTGATGGCATTTGAAGAAGAATTCGGTTGCGAAATTCCCGATGACGCTGCGGAGACGATTCTGACCGTTGGCGACGCCACAAAATTTCTCGAAAAGAACGCGAAAAGCTGACGCCCGCAAGCGGCGCTGACGAAGCCGGACGGGCCGCGTGCGAGCGGTCCACCGGCTTCTTGTTGTGGGCCGCAGATCCTGAGCTGGAGTGCTGGATATGAGGCGGGTTGTCGTCACGGGCCTCGGCATGGTGTCGCCCCTCGGCTGCGGCATCGAACCGACCTGGAAGCGCATCCTCGACAGCGAGAGCGGCGCCAGGAAAATCGGCACGTTTGACGTCTCCGACCTCACCAGCCGTATCGCCTGCGTTGTTCCGCGCGGCGACGGCCACGACGGCACCTTCAATCCGGATCAGTGGATGGAGCCGAAGGACCAGCGCAAGGTCGACGATTTCATAATCTTTGCGATGTGCGCGGCGCGTCAAGCGCTCGATGACGCCAACTGGCATCCCTCAAGCGAGGAGCAACGTTGCGCCACCGGAACGATGATCGGCTCCGGAATCGGTGGCCTTTCCGGCATCGCCGATACCGCGCTGCTGCTCAAGGAGCGCGGACCGCGCAAAGTATCGCCCTTCTTCATTCCTGGCCGGCTGATCAACCTCGCTTCAGGATACGTGTCGATCGAGCACGGCCTCAAGGGTCCCAATCATGCCGTGGTGACCGCCTGCTCGACCGGCGCGCATGCGATCGGCGATGCCAGCCGGCTGATTGCGCTCGGCGACGCCGATGTCATGGTCGCGGGGGGAACGGAATCGCCGATCTGCCGGCTGGCGATGGCCGGATTCTGCGCGGCCCGCGCGCTATCGACCGGCTTCAACGATACCCCGGAAAGGGCGTCACGTCCCTATGACAGGGATCGCGACGGCTTCGTCATGGGCGAAGGCGCCGGCATCGTGGTGCTCGAGGAATACGAACATGCGAAAAAGCGCGGCGCGAGGACGTATGCGGAAGTGGTGGGCTACGGCCTGTCCGGCGACGCCTACCACATCACGTCGCCATCGCCCGACGGCGACGGCGCCTTCCGCAGCATGAGTGCCGCCATGAAGCGGGCGGGGATCGCGGCTTCGGACATCGACTATATCAATGCGCATGGAACCTCGACGCAGGTCGGCGACGAGATCGAACTTCGCGCCGTGGAGCGGTTGCTCGGCAATGCCGCCTCCAAGGTATCGATGTCGTCGACAAAATCGTCAACCGGACATCTGCTGGGCGCCGCCGGTGCGATCGAGACGATCTTCAGCGTTCTGGCGATTCGCGATAATGTGGCCCCGCCGACCATCAACCTCGACAATCCGTCGGTGGAAACGGCGATTGATCTCGTGCCGCGTGCGCCGCGCAAACGCGAAATCAATGTCGCGTTGTCGAATTCGTTCGGTTTCGGGGGCACCAACGCATCCGTGATCGTGCAACGCGTCGCCAACTGAGCGTCATCCCTGGAAGAGTCCACCGTTTCGCCGCATTCGATGATGATTCCTAAGTTTTGGGCGTAGACGACCGGCCGCTACGGGATTCCGCGAGGCCACGATTAACCGGCAGGATTCAGGTTGCATCGATGAGTGAAAGGCCGCCCATTTCGCCCCGGAGTCCGCGCGCGGCGCTGGAGCCTGAGCAGGTTCCGCCGCCGCCAAGACGGTCCGAGCGCGCCCGCAATCCCTTCGTCGTGGTCGGCAACGCCGTCATCACCATCGTGCTGGTCCTGATGATCGGCGCCGGCGGCGCCTACTTCTACGGCAAGCAGAAGCTCGAGGCCCCCGGCCCGCTGCAGGAGGACAGGGTCGTCATCATTCCATCGCGTGCGGGAATGACCGACATTGCCGATATCCTCCAGAAGGAGGGCGTGATCGACAACAACCGCTGGGCGTTCATCGGCGGCGTGTTTGCACTGAAGGCACGCTCCGAACTCAAGCCCGGTGAATACGCGTTTCAGAAGAACGCCAGCCTGCGCGACGTCATCGGCACCATGGTCGACGGCAAGGTGGTGCAGCATGCGGTCACGATTCCCGAAGGATTGACCTCCGAACAGATCGTAACCAGGCTTTCCGACAACGATATCTTTTCGGGCGCCGTGCACGAAGTGCCGCGCGAAGGCACCTTGCTGCCCGAAACCTACAAATTTCCGCGTGGCACCACGCGCGAGCAGGTGATCGCCCGCATGCAGCAGACCCAGAAGCGCGTGCTCGCGGAAATCTGGGAGCGCCGCAATCCGGATATTCCGGTCAAGACGCCGGAACAACTGGTGACGCTGGCCTCGATTGTGGAAAAGGAAACCGGCAAGGCCGATGAACGCAGCCGCGTCGCAGCGGTGTTCGTCAACCGGCTGCGGCAGAAGATCAAGCTGCAATCCGATCCAACCATCATCTATGGGCTGGTCGGCGGCAAGGGAACGCTGGGGCGGCCGATCAAGCGCAGCGAAATCATGCAACCGTCGCCCTACAATACCTACGTGATTGACGGGCTGCCGCCGGGGCCGATCGCCAACCCGGGACGCGCCTCGCTGGAAGCTGCCGCCAATCCGGCGCGCACCCGCGACCTGTTCTTCGTCGCCGACGGCAGCGGCGGCCACGTCTTTACCGAAACCTACGACCAGCACCAGAAGAACGTCGCCAAACTGCGCGCGATGGAAAAGCAGATTCAGAACGACACGGTCGAGCCGGCGGACGATCCGCCGCCGCCCGCCGCGGCAACCGCGCCCGCCGACGCCAACCCCACGGCGACCACCACCACCACGACGCCGGCAAAGCCGGCCGCGCCCAAGAAGCGCGTTCGGGGCGCCGCGGGCCGGCAGGGCGCCGCGCAATCGGAGACGGCGTCCCCGGTGGTTCAGCGCTGACGGCCGGCGGCTGCGAACCGCAAGCGAATTCCACTTTGCGTGAAAACGCTCTAAGGTCGCGGCTTGCGGCGGCGAATCTTTCACCCCTACCACCAGGAGCATCGCACGCGATGGCGCTATCGAGCATGACCGGCTTTGCCCGAAGCCACGGCGCCAGCGGACCATATGCGTTCGAATGGGAACTGAAATCGGTCAACGCCAAGGGCTTTGACCTGCGCATGCGGCTGCCGCCCGGATGGGACGACCTCGAAGCCTCTGCCAAAAAGCGGGCCGGTGAATTGCTGACGCGGGGCACGGTCTACGCCAATTTGAACATCAAGCGCACCGGCGCGGTCTCGGCGGTCCGCGTCAACGAAGCCGTGCTGGCCTCGATCGTCAGGGTGGCCGGCGAACTTGCGGGCAGGATCGACGCGGTGGCGCCGAGCATCGATGGATTGCTCGCGATCAAGGGCGTCATCGAGGTGGTCGAGCCGGAAAGCAACGAGACGGAAGACAAAGCGGCGAAGGCCGCCGCGGCGGCGGCGTTCGAGCAGGCGCTCGCCGATCTGGTCGAGATGCGCCGCCGCGAGGGCACCACGCTCGGGCAAATCCTGTCGCAACGAATGGACGAGATGGAGCGCCTGGCAAAGAAGGCCGAGGCCGCCCCCGGCCGCAAACCGGATGCGATCAAGGCGCGGCTCACCGAGCAGATCGCGGCCTTGCTCGAAACCTCCGATCGTTTCGATCCCGACCGGCTCAACCAGGAAGCGATCCTGATCGCGGCCAAGGCCGACATTCGCGAAGAGCTCGATCGCATCGCCTCGCATGTCGCGCAGGCCCGCGAAATGATCGGCAAGGGCGGCCCGGTCGGACGGCGGCTCGATTTCCTGGCACAGGAATTCAACCGCGAGGTCAATACCTGCTGTTCCAAGGCCAATGACCTCGAATTGACCAATACCGGCCTTGAAATGAAGAACGTGGTCGAGCAATTCCGCGAACAGGTACAGAATCTGGAGTGACGCATGAGCGGCGGCCACGGCTTCGACGGCGTTGAGCGGCGCGGACTGATGTTCGTGCTGTCGTCACCGTCGGGCGCGGGAAAGACCACGCTGTCGCGGCTTCTGATCGACCGGATGCCCGGCCTGAAGATGTCGGTGTCCGCAACCACCCGGCCGATGCGGCCCGGCGAAGTCGACGGCCGCGACTATTGGTTTGTCGACCAGTCCAGATTCGAATCGATGGTGCGACAGGACGAACTGCTGGAATGGGCCAATGTGTTCGACCATCGCTACGGCACGCCGCGCGCGCCGGTCGAAGCCGCGCTTTCGGCCGGGCAGGATATGCTGTTCGATATCGACTGGCAGGGCACCCAGCAATTGCGGGAGAAGGCGGGCGAGGATGTCGTCAGCGTCTTCATCCTGCCGCCGTCCGCCGCTGACCTGGAGCGGCGCCTGCACTCGCGCGCGCAGGATTCCGACGAGGTGATCCGGGGACGGATGAGCCGCGCCAGCCACGAGATGAGCCATTGGGCGGAATACGACTACATCGTCATCAATCACGATATCGATGCGGCATTTGCCGAGGTGCAATCGGTCCTCAAGGCGGAGCGGCTGAAGCGCAAACGCCGTACCGGATTGACGACGTTCGTGCGACAGCTGCAGCGGCAATTGGACCAATAGCCGGGCGCTTACCTTGCGGCGCTTCTGGCCAGCCTCTCCAGCATTTCCGCGATCCGGTCGTCCCGGCGGTCAGCCGCATGGTCCGCCATCTGCAATTCGCGCGGCACGGTGAAGCCCGGCCTCCGTGGCATGCGGGCAACCGCCTCCGGAACCAGGCGTGATGACTGTGGTTCGGTACTGATCGCATCCCATATTGCGTCGCGATCGACGGCGATGTCACTTCGATTGCGGCGGCGCCGGCCACCGAACCTGACGATTGCACTTCCGATCAGGCCGGCCAGCGACAGCGCCCCAATCATGACAATCGACAGCATCGGAATCGAGCCGGAGCGGCCCTGTAATTTTTCAGTGGGTGCGTCGGCGGCGGCGAGTGCGACGGGCGGCGGCGCCGCCGCTGCAGCCGGTGGGGCGGGTTGCACGTCGGCATCGTCCGTATCGGCTGCGGCCTGTGCCTGACTGGCTGACGGGGTCGCGCTTGACGGCTCGGGCCAGCGCGACGCGATCATCGATGGCTGCGTGCTCGCATCCGGTGCGGTGAGAGGCCGGCTGGCCGCCGGGCTGATCGCATTCAGGCCGGGTGCCGACGGCTGTGGCATGGCGGCGGCGCTGCCATCCGCCGCGTCGCGTGTTTGCGCGGTCGGCAGTTCGGCACGGGCATTAGCGACCGAACCCCTGATCGGCGGTCCGGCCTTCGGCGCCATCGGCTTGGCGGAAGGCGCTGCGTTGGAGGGTGCATTCTGCGAGACTTTTTCGCCCTCCTCGCGGAGATACCAGCAATGGCGCTTGGTGCCGCGTTCGATGCGATAGTACCAATGGCTGCCTTCGGGCGTTTGATCCCTGGGTGCGGAAAGGCAGTCATCCGCCGCGGGCGTTGCGCTGTGCGCTGCTGTGGTGAGGGAAATGCCGGCAAGAACGCTGGCGAATACGGCTGACACGAATTTCGCGGTTCGGTTTGGCATGTGCGTCTCCGGCGATGATACTGAACGCTTCGCGCGGCAAGTCTCCGCAAAGACTTGGGTAGCAATGTGCCGTAATTCCGGACGGCACGGGACTTATTTCGGGCCTGCAAATGCGGCGAAATTCCGGGCAGGCGCGCGCTTTTGCCTCGATGCGCCGCATCCCGCAGACTGCGGCGAGCCAGACTGGCAGCGGGCCGCGCACCGCGAAAAGCCCGGGACGGTGCGCTGTCACTGGCTCGCGAGCACGTCGCTGAACAGCACGTAACGCTCGCCGTCGAAGCGGACCAGCCGCAGCTGCTGGATCGGGCGCAGGTCCGTCGGACTGGTCCTGAGACGAATCCCCGGCAGCAGCAGCGGCGGCTGCATATCGAGATGGGAAGCCTGTTTCATGACGTTCTCGCGCGTCAGGTTGTCGCCGCACTGCCTGAGCAACTGAACCACCGCGAAGCCGATATTGTAACCATAGGGTGCGTAATAGTCGCTCTTGTCGACATGCGGGTTGTACTTGTCCATCCAGATGTTCCAGGCCTTCATGGCCGGATCGTCCTTCCACTGCGGATCAGCCGGATCCTTCTGATAGGCCGCGGAGATGATGCCCTTGGCGGCCTCGAACCCGGCTGGCCGGATCGCGCCCGCAATCGAGGAGCCGACGCTGACCACAATCTCCTGTGGGTGCCAGTCGATATCATAGGCCTTGCGAATGGCCAGGGCAGAGAATTTCGGCACCGTGACAATCAGAAATACATTGGCTCCCGAAGCCTTCAGCGAGACTACCTGGGAATCGATCGTCGGATCGGTGGTGTTGTAGGTCTGCGACGACACGATCATTGCGGCCGCCTTGTCGCCAAGCCCCTTCTTGAATCCGATCAGGTAGTCGCGACCGAGATCGTCGTTCTGGTACAGGATCCCGATCCTGGCGTCGGGTTTGGTCGACAGGATATATTTGGCGTAGATCGCGCCTTCGGACGCATAATGCGGCGTCCAACTCATGGTCCACGGATAGTTCGCGGGGTCGTTGAACACCGTCGCGCCGGAGCCGACGAAAAGATGCGGCACCTTTTTCTGGTTGATGTATTTGACGACCGAAATGTTGGGGGCCGTGCCGACCGGGTTGACGAGAAACAGCACCTCGTCGCTTTCGATGAGCCGGCGAATCTGCTCCACCGTCTTGGGCGGACTGTAGGCGTCGTCGAGACTGATGAAATTGATTTTGCGCTCGTTCACGCCGCCCTGGTCGTTGATCATCCGGAAGTAGGCGGCCTCGGAAACCGCGCCCGCCGAATAGGCGGATGCCGGCCCGCTATAGGGCGCGGTATTTCCGATCTTGATTTCGGTGTCGCTGGCGCCGGGGCTGTATTGTTTCTGCGCCTGCGCGGAGTTTGCAATCAGGCCCAGCGCAAGCGTCGCGAGGGCACCCAGCGTCGAAAGACTCCTCCGGTCCATCACGGTCCCCCTGTTCAAGCGAGGCTAACAGGGCACTGTGCCTCTTTTGGCGAGGCTTACAAGATGCTCTACCTCAGTTCTTCAGCACGATGCGCCCGACGACTTTTCCGGCCCGCAGCGCGTCGATCCATTTCTGCACATCGGCCATCGGTTCCTCGCGCATCGGCGTCGGCCTGATCTTGCCAGAGCGCGCCAGTGCCATCAACTCGTGCGCCTCGGCCAGCGTCCCGACCATGAAACCTTCGATCGTCATGCGCTTGTAGATCCATTGTACCATCGGCAGGCTGAAATTGCCGCCCATCAGCCCGGAAACCACGATCTTGCCGCCGCGCGCGATTACCGAGACGGCGAAGGCCATCGATTTTTCATTGCCGGCAAAATCGACGATCTCGTCGAAACCGCCGTCGGTCTCCTTGACGATGCGTTTGACGATATCGGGCTCGGAGGGATCGTAGGTGATCGCGGCGCCGTTTTTCATGGCGGTCTCGCGCGCCGCGGGGCTCAGATCCGCCACCGAGATTTTCTGCTTGAACATCGCCTGCGCAAAGGCAAGCCCCATCATGCCGACGCCGCCAAGGCCGATCAGCAGCAGGTTGCGCTGCCGCGGCCGGTCGACCAGCCGCTTCAAGGCGCCATAGGCGGTCACTCCGGAGCACATCAGGGTCGCCGCCTGATTGACCGGCAGCGGATCGTAATCCAGCAGATATCTGGCGTCCGGCACCAGCACATGGCTGGCGAAACCGCCGTCGACGGCAACGCCGAGAAAACGCTGCTTGACGCACAGATTTTCGTCGCCGTTGAGGCAGTCGCGGCACTGGCCGCAGCCAATCCAGGGAAATACCGCCTTGCCGGCGCCGACCAGATCCTTCGAGACCTCGGGTCCGACTTCCTCGACAGTCCCGGCGATCTCATGTCCCAGCGTGAAGGGCAGCGTCATGCCGCGCGTGGTGTCGAGTTTCTTGCCGCCGCCGAGGTCGGCGTAGCCGTCCTGGATATGCAGGTCGGAGTGACACAGGCCGCAGCGTTCGATCCGCACCAGCACCTCGCGGCCTTGCGGCTTCGGCGTCTCAATGATGGTTTCGCACAATGGCGCATCGAATTTGACCAACGATTGGCGTCGCATCTGCGCCATGATGTATTCTCCTCAAACGGCGTTCGATCTTTCGTTGCGTATATCGGTCAATTCCCGGGCCATGGCAACAAAACCGCTGATCGGAACGGTTTCGGCGCGCCGGGTCAGGTCGATAGCGGCGGCCGCTCCAAGCCGGGCCGGCTCGACCGGCAACGATCGGAGGCTTTGCCGCAGCATCTTGCGCCGCTGGCCGAACGCCGCCGCCGCCACCATCTCCAGGGCCTTGCGATCACACGGCTCCGGCCGGCTGCGGGGCACTAACCGCACCACTGAGGAGGTGACTTTGGGCTGCGGCACGAATGCGGCCGGAGAGATGTCGAACAGGATCTTGGTCTCGGCGCGCCAATTCGCGAGCACGCCGAGCCGGCCATAGGCTTCGTCATTCTCGTGGGCGACAATGCGCATCGCGACCTCGCGCTGGAACATCAGCACCATCATCTCGTACCAGGGCGGCCAGGGCTCGATCGACAGCCAGTCCACCAGCAGCGCGGTCGCGATGTTATAGGGCAGATTGGCGACAATCTTAGCGCGGCCGCTGCCGAGCAGCGGCCGCGGATCGAACTGCTGGGCGTCGGCACAGATGATCTCGAGCCGGCCCGGATAGCGTTGTGAAATGTCCGCGAGCGCAGCCAAGGCGCGCTGGTCACGCTCCACGGCAATGACCCGCCGCGCTCCCAATGCCAGCAACGCCCGCGTCAGGCCGCCCGGACCTGGCCCGATCTCGATGATGACGGCGTCTTCGAGCGGACCTGCGGCGCGCGCAATCCGCGCGGTGAGATTGAGGTCGAGCAGGAAGTTCTGTCCAAGCGACTTGCGCGCCGACAAGGCATGCTGGCGGATAACCTCGCGAAGCGGCGGCATATCGTCGATCGCGCTCATGCCGGCGCTGTCGCGGCCATGCGGGCGGCGAGCCGCAAGGCCGCGATCAGGCTTGCCGGGTTGGCGCGACCGGTGCCGGCAATGTCGAAGGCGGTGCCATGGTCGGGGGAGGTCCGAACAAACGGCAATCCCAGCGTGACGTTGACCGCATCGTCAAAGGCAATGGTCTTGATCGGGATCAGCGCCTGGTCATGGTACATGCAGATGGCGCAGTCGTAGGTCTTGCGTGCAGCATCGTGAAACATGGTATCCGCCGGCAACGGCCCCCTGATCTCGATACCCTCGCGGCGCAGGATCTCGGCGGCGGGAGCTACGATCCGCTGCTCCTCGGTGCCGAGCCCGCCATCCTCGCCGGCGTGGGGATTGAGGCCGGACAGAGCGAGGCGCGGGTGGGCGAGCCCGAAGCGGTCTTTCATCGCCGCAGCCACGATCCGGACCGTCGTGACGATGAGGTCGCTCGAGAGCTGCGCAATGGCATCCCGCAACGGAAGATGGATGGTGACCGGCACCACGGCGAGGGCAGGCGACCACAGCATCATCACCGGCTGCGGCGCACGGCCGCCGGCCGCTGCGAGTTCGGCAAGAAACTCGGTGTGGCCGGGATGCCGGAACCCGGCGCGGTAGAGCACGCTCTTGGCAATCGGATTGGTGACGACCGCGGCGGCTCTTCCGGCAACCACGTCGTCGACTGCCTGACGAATGGATGCAATGGCTGCGTCGGCGCTGCTGCGGTCCGGCTGACCGGGCCGCGCCGTGGCGGCGTGACCGGTCGCCACCACCGGCAAGGTATCAGCGAACGCAACCTGCGCATCCTCGGCGCGAACCTCGGCGAGTTCGACCTTGAGTCCAAGAGTTCTCGCCCGTTGATCGAGCAAGCCGCGGTCCCCACGCACGTAAAACGCCGGGAGCTTCAGTTCGTGGCGCCGCAGCCACGCCATGATGGCGATATCGGGTCCGATGCCCGCAGGTTCGCCCGATGTCAGCGCGAGGGGCTTTGCCATCATCAACGATGTTGCATCAGCGATATTCGATCATCGCGGCCTTGCGGACTTGATCCAGATACGCCTTCGACTTCGCTTCAAATTTCTCGCTGTACATCTTGTCGCGGATTTCCTTTTTCTTCGGCGTGTCGACGGTGGTCTGCTTCCTGCCGCAGAGCACGACCATCTCGACGCCCTGCTTGGTCACCTCGGGGGCGGTCAAATGACCGATCGGGGTCTTGTCGAGAACTTCGCGAAGAACAGGGGGGAGGTCGGCCGAGGTTTTGGTCACGGTCTCGCGGATCGCGGCATTCGGCATCGATTTGAAAAAGGCGTTGGCCTCGTCGCAGGTCTGGATCCGGCCGCGCAGGGCTTCGGCTTCCTTTTGCTTGGCTTCGAAGATGCCGGGAGCGGACCCTCGCGGAACGATCAGGACGATCGGCTGCATCTTGTACTCGTAGCTTTCGGTGTCGAGCTTCGCATCCTTCTCGTCGCCCTTGACCTCAACCGCGGCAGCGGCGGCGACATCCTTTTCTCCAACCTGGAGGCTCTCCTTGTATCGCCCGCGAACCAGACTGGTCCAGACCATCTCGGACTTGATGCGTTCCTTCAGGGTCTCAGGTCTAATACCTTGCTTTTCAAGGGTTTTTGAGAGCTGATCGGGCGTCAGGCGCATCCGCGCACTCATTTGGGCGAACGAGGCGTCGACATCGGACCCGGTGGGGTCGACACCGAATTGCTTCGCCTCCCGGATTTTCACCTTCTGATCGATCAACTCGTCAATCACCTCTTTCCGGGTCAGTTTTTTGTGGGTCGACAGGAAGTCCAGCTTGCTGCGCTGCTCGATGTCGTAATTGGTGATGGGTTCGCCGTTGACCATGACGGCGACACTTTGCGCATACGACGGTGCTCCGGCGACCATCAGGATGAAGGCCGCAACACAAGCCGGCATGAGACGTGGAAGGCGCTGAAGCAAAAACGTTGTCGTGATCATTGTCGTTGTGTCAACCGCTTCGATTGGGATTTGGCGCGCCGACGGCGTGCCGAGCCGGTTCTACTGGATAGCCCCGCCACCCGCCGTCGTGGCAGACTGGGCGATGGTCCGCAGGCCGATCTGCAACATGAACGCGTGACTCAACACCGGCGGCAAGGTTCCGGCGGCGTAAGAATACGACGTGACATAGTTGGCCGCCAGCACGAAGCAGTCGTCCACATAGCCGGCGCCGATCACATATTGGTTGATCTGGTTCGCGACAAGGTCCCAGCGGGCGGCACCGGTTACCACCCAGTTTGCCGCTACCTTGACCGATCCGCTGCCGAGAATGCCTTCGCGGCGCGTCAGGTAGCCGATGTCCGGCTGCGCGGCATAGTCGCCATAGAGCAGGCTGACCGACCAGCGGTCGAAGTTGGCGCGGCCTTCGGCTTCGAAGCGATTGATGTCTCCGGTCGCCTGGTCAAGGCGCGCGCGGGTGCTGAACGTATAGGTCCGGTTCGGCGAATAGCTGAGGCTGCCGACATAATCCGACACCGGCTTGTCCAGACCGGAATCGATCGCGGTATTGGTTACGTCGGCGACCGCGAAGGAATTCAGGCCGAACAACTGGTAGGACTGTCCGAACACCGCCGTGACGGTGCCGCCGCGGTCGAATTGCGTGGTGGCCTGCACGCCGGCATTGGCGCGACCGCCGCCTTCGACCCGGTCGTAGCCGGAGAACTTGTCAACACTGAACAGGTTGGTGGTGTCGAAATTGAAGCTCTGCGCGTCTTCGTTGGGAAGCTTGCCGGCATAGGGTTCATTGGGACGGATGATGACCTGCGCAATCGGCTCGATCGTCGTGGTTCCCCAGGGCTGGACGTTGATGAAGGGATAACGATATTCGAGGCCGACCGTCGGCATCACGCGCAGCGCCTGGCTTTCGCCGGTCTGAAGGAAGTTCGACGTGCCGGGCTGGTTGGTCACCGAGGCGTCGATCGCGTCGGCGCGGAGACTGGCAAAAGGTGTCCAGATCTCGCCCGCGGAATCGGTGAACGACTTCCGCCAACCGACTTCGCCCGTCAACCGCGTATAGGTGCCGGGCATGCCCCTGAGCAGGCAGTTCGCCGGAGTGATATTCTTGGCCGGATCGGCCGAAGTCGGCAGGCAGGTGCCATTGGCCAGCGCTGCCGCATTGGTCGCATCGAAGGCCGCGGTTTCGCGTGTCAGGCTGGTGAAGTTCGTCTTGTAACTGAATTCGCCGCCCAGCACCGGGTGGTTGATCACGTTCGAATAGTCGATCACCGGCGCCACGACCGGCACCTGGTTCTGCAGGCCCGAGAAGCTCAGATAATAGATCGTGCGCGCGTCGAAATAGCTGCGGTTGCCCACGCCCGTCAGATAGAGCTGGGAGACGGCTTCGGTCGGCAGGTTCAGGAACGAGCCCAGCGGATCCTTGTATTGGGCTAGCCGGTAGTCGGACATGAAGTAGTAGTCGGACAGCAGGACCCCGTCCCAGCCCCATACCCATTTATCGTTGAGCGCGAACTGGCCCTTGGATTCGATGCCGCCACGGAACTGGCGGTCGCCGGGTTGGCCGGCAAAGGCTCCCGGGTCGGTCTGGTCGATGCCGTAGGCACGGACCTGATAGGATCCGTCCGCCAGCCGTTGACGGAATTCGCCCTGCAACAGTACGCCCTGCTTCGATGTAAAGCGCGGACTGAAGGTCGCGTCGTAGTCGGGCGCGATGGCCCAGTAGAACGGAACTTCGACGCCGTAGCCAAAGGCCGTGTACGAGCTGAAGGCCGGCATCAGGAAACCGGTCTTGCGCTTCACGGTCGGATCGGGCGTGGAAAAAAACGGCATATAGGCCATCGGGACGCCGAAGAACTCGAGTTGGGCGTTCTCGAAGTACAGCATCTTTTCGGTCTGGTCATGAATGATGCGTGCGCCCTTGACCTGCCACAGAGGCGGCTTCTTCGGATCGTCCCTGCAGGGCGCGCAGGCGGTGTACACGCCGTTCTCGAACACCGTGAAGTTGCCACTGCTGCGATCGGCGCGCGTCGCCGCCATTCGGGTCTGGTCGGCGGTGTCGACGCGCAGCGAGTCGACGAAACCATCGCGGTAGTCGTCGCTCAGGTCCATGACGTTGGCATAGGTGATCTTGCCGTCCGCATCGGTCATGCGGATGTTGCCTTCGGCATGCAGCCGCTTGGTCTTCTGATCGTAGATGACCTTGTCGGCCTCGACACTGGTGCCGTTGTAAAACATCTGCACGTTGCCGACCGCCGACACCCGCGAGTTGTTGTAGTCGTAATCGACCTCGACCGCCTGCACCAGCATCTGTCCGTCGTTGGCGACGCGCGGCGGTTTCGGCCGGTGCGGGACCGGATTGTAGGTAAAGCTCTGCGCCGAGGCCGGGGTCGTCAGGGCAACACCGAGCAAGCCAGTCAGGAGCAACCCGGCCAGGAGGGCGAGGACCGTCCCGCAAACAGTAGCCAAGCGGGCGCGATGACGGCGCACGGCAGTGCGCCGCCTGGGTGGAGGCGACCGTCTCTGGAGGGCGGCGACAGCGGCCACTACCCGTCCTCCTGGTATAGCAAGGCCAAAAAGCCGGTGAGGCCGCCAACGCACACGGGCAGCCACGCCGCAGCGATCGGATGCATCAACTCGGCCTTGCTCAAATCCTCAGTTACTTTCGACAAAACGTAGAGCAGAAAGCCCGCACCCACGCCACTCAAAACCATCTTTTGCACGCCGCCGAAGCGGAAGAAGCGCAGGCTGACGGAAGCTGCCAGCATCACCATCGCGGCCAGCAGGAACGGTTGTGCGACAAGCTTATGGTACTGCAACCGATAGCCGGCGGTCGCGAATCCAGAGCTCTCCGAAGACCGGATATAGCTCGGGAGTTGCCAAAAAGACACAGTTTCGGGTGTCGAGAAACTGTTGCGGACCTGGGCCGGTGTCAGGCTGGTCGGGAGATAGAAGGTGTCCTGGTCGACCGGCGGCGCGTCGAGGGAATATCGCCGCACCGATTTGAAAACCCAGCGGCCTTCCTCAAGCGTTGCCTCGCGGGCTTCGATTCGTTCCTTGAACTGGTTGTCGGTGTCGAAGGTGAATACCGTGAGCCCGGTCAGCCGCACGCCCTGCTGCTCGCTGCGGACGGCGTTGATGATGGCCTGGCCATCGCTGTTGACCAGATTGATCCAGAAGCCCGAGGCGTCCTGGATGCCGCCGCCGGGCGCGGAGCCGAACAGCTGCGCCTCCATCCTTTTCGAGGTCTCGCGCAGATCGGCCGACATCGGGTTGTAAGCGGTGGTAGCGAGGATGCCGAGCACGATCGAGCTCGCCAGCGCCGGCGCAATGAACTGCCAGGCCGAAACCCCGGCGGCGCGCGCGACCACGAGTTCGAGGCGCCGCGACAATGCGAGGTAGCAGGTCATGGTCCCGATCAGCACACAGAACGGCGTCAGCTTTTCGAGCAGTTGCGGCACGCGAAACAAGGATGTTTCCGCGACCATGACGGCGGATGCCGAGACCAGCCCCGATGTCTTCCGGACCATTTCGATGTAGTCGACCAGAACCAGAAGCACGAAGATGCTGGCAAACACGCCAAGCGCCGAGATCACGAAGCGGCTGGCAAAATATCGCCCCAGCGTGTTGGTCATCATGCTCATGCGGTGACCGGACGTCCGAAAAACCGAAGCAGGCGCGCGTTGGATCGGTTGATCGCTTCCAGCAGCGCCGCCGGCGGTTCGACCACGGCGCCCGCGATGATGATCCAGAGCCCCGCACCGATCGCCGCGGCCAGCATCAGATATTGCAGGACCGCGGCGAACGGCGATTTGACCGTCACGACCGAGCAGGCGAATCCCGCCATCCGCAGCCCGAACACGGCCAGGATGGCGCAGCCGATTGAAAAATTGCGGCTCTGGCGGGTAGTGCGCGGCGCTCCCAGGAAGGCAAAGGTGAGGGCCGCGAATGCGAAGGGATAGATCGGCGCCATGAAGCGGTCATGCAGCTCGGCGCGGAACTGTCCGGCGAGCTGCGCGTAGACCGGATCGTTGGAAGCCGGCCAGAGCAATTCCCAGAGGTAGCGTTCGCGAATGCCGAGCGCGACGTCGTGGCCCTGATTCGAGAATTTGGACATATCGAACGCATAGCGGCCGAACGCGACCAGCGCGGGATCGCGCTTGCCGGCTTCGAAGCGCTGCAGATTTCCGTCCTCGAGAATCAGAAACGAGCCGGCCTCGTTCTTCAGCACCGTGCCATGGTCGGCGACGATGGTGACGCGTTCCTTCGGGTCGCGGCGGTCGTCGACGAAGATGCCGACGAGCAGTCCGCCGGGGCGCCGCTCCCGGATGCGGATGGTGAGGTTCTGGTCGAGCTGCGCGAAGCGGCCGGGCTGCAGGATGTTGGTGAGCACGTCGGCCGTGATGTCGGCATCCCATTGCTTGATCCGGCGCATGCCGTCGGGGGCGAGATAGGCGGCGATAAAGGCGACCATGACCGCCACGACGCAGGTGGCGTATACGAACGGGCGGAACAGCCGGAACGGCGAGAAGCCGGCGGCGTTCATCACGATGATTTCGGAGTCGGTGGCAAGCTTGTTCAGGGTGTGCGAAATCGCGATCATCAGTGCGATCGGCGCGATGATCAAAACCAGGGCCGGAATCACCAGACTGGTGATGCCCAGAAAGGTCAGGATGGTCTGACCCTGACTGGTCATCAGATCGATGCCCCGCAACGCCTGCGTAATCCAGATCACCCCGGTGAGGCTGATCAGAACCACCGCAAACGACGCCAGCGTCGTGCGAAAGATATACTTGTCGATAGACCCCATCGTTATCGCACGATCCCACCTGGCGAACCGGAACCGCGGCTGGCGACCGATCCTGAAGTCAGGATCCCCTTCGGTCCCGCCGCGCTCGCTCCGGCCGGCTCACACCCCTCAGTACCATCCCTTTGATCCGCCAACAAAATGGCTGGGCCATGGCACCCTCTGGATATGGTTAATAATTCGCCCGATGTGGCCCGCCAGCCACGGCCGGCGCTTGGCAGCGCGGCGCTTGGCAGGCCATAGTGCGCCGGACCCATTTCTCGACGGATGTGTTTCACACCCAACGAGACCCTTGGCCGGGTTTCCGATTCGGCTACAGCCCTGATTTCTGGAGGATTTGCTCATGTCCGACGCCGTCAAGGTCGGCTTCGTTCCGTTTTCCGCCGTTCCGCGCGGCGTGCTGGTGGTATTTTGCGACGACGCGCTGAAATTCGGCGTCGCGACCCGCAAGGCGCTGGGCACGGCGGCGACGATGGTAGGACGCGCGGCGTCAGCCAACCAGTTCAAGGGCAAAAGCGGGGCTGCGCTTGATATTCTGGCGCCGGATGGAATCAAGGTTCAGCGCTTGATTGTGGTCGGAACCGGCAAGCATTCCGAACTCAAGGAAAAGGACTTCCTCAAATTCGGCGGCGCGGTCGCCGGCAAGCTCAATGCCGGCAGCGCAGCGGCGACCATTATTGCCGAGTTGCCGACCGGAGCGATGGAGCCCGGGCAGGCCGCTGCAATTGCCGCGGGGGTGCGGCTGCGCGCCTACAAATTCGACCGCTACAAGACGAAGCAAAAGGACGGTGAGGAAGCCGCCTTGCGGGTCGACGTGTCGGTGGCGGTCGGCGATGTCGGCGCTGCGCGCAAGGCGTTCGCACCCGATGCCCATATCGTCGACGGCGTCCTGATGGCGCGCGAACTGGTGAACGAGCCACCGAACGTGCTCTACCCCGTGGAATTTGCCCGCCGCGCCGGTCGATTGCGCGGGCTTGGCGTCAATGTCGAGGTTCTCGACGTCAAGGCCATGAAAAAGCTCGGCATGGGCGCGCTGCTGGGCGTTGCTCAGGGCTCGACCCAACCCGGCCGCCTCGTGATCATGCGCTGGAACGGCGGCAAGCGCGGCGATCAGCCGGTGGCCTTTGTCGGCAAGGGCGTTTGCTTCGACACCGGCGGCATCTCGATCAAATCCGCCGGCAGCATGGAGGACATGAAGGGCGACATGGGCGGCGCTGCCTGCGTGGTCGGGCTGATGCATGCGCTGGCCGCGCGCAAGGCGAAGGTCAATGTGGTCGGCGCCATCGGCCTGGTCGAGAACATGCCCGATGGCAACGCGCAGCGCCCCGGCGACATCGTCACCTCGATGTCGGGGCAGACCATCGAGATCATCAATACCGACGCGGAAGGCCGGCTCGTGCTCGCCGACGTGCTGTGGTACGTGACGCGGAAGTTCAAGCCGAAATTCATGGTCGATCTGGCCACGCTGACCGGCGCCATCATGGTTGCGCTTGGCACCGAATATGCCGGATTGTTTTCCAACAATGACGAACTGGCCGAACGGCTGATGACGGTCGGCGCCGCGACCGGCGAGCGGGTCTGGCGCATGCCGCTCGGCCCGGAATATGACAAGCAGATCGATTCGCAGTTCGCCGACATGAAGAACACCGGCAACCGCCATGGCGGTTCGATCACGGCGGCGCAGTTCCTGCAGCGTTTCGTCGACAACACGCCATGGGCGCATCTCGATATCGCCGGGACGGCGATGGGGGCGCCGAAGACGGAGATCAATCAGAGCTGGGGGTCCGGCTTCGGCGTTCGCCTGCTGGACCGGTTGGTCGCGGAGTATTACGAAGCCAGACGATGACCGAAGTGCTGTTCTATCATCTGCAGGACATGACGCTGGAGAATGTTCTGCCGCCATTGCTTGAAAAGTCGCTGGAGCGCGGCTGGCGCGTGGTCGTGCAGTCCACGTCGGAAGAGCGCGCCGACGCGCTCGATGCGCATTTGTGGACCTACCGCGAAGATTCGTTTTTGCCGCACGCCACGTGGCGTGCCGGCGATGCGCAGGATCAGCCGATCGTGCTGGCGGTCGCCGAAAGCAATCCGAACCGGGCCAATGTCAGGTTCCTGGTCGACAACGCCGCCCTGCCGGCGGATTCGGATGCCTACGAACGGTTGGTGCTGGTCTTTAACGGCGATGACGCCGACGCGCTTGCGGCAGCGCGCGACGCCTGGACCGATTGCAAGACGCGGGGGTTCGAGGTCACCTACTGGCAGGCCGACGAGCGCGGCCGGTGGCAGCGGCGGCAATAGCGATTCGCCGCCGTTAATGATAGTCTGCATTTTCGACCGGCGGGTCCTGACATCGTCACGGTCACGCCGCAAAGTGGTGGTGGGTCGTTCGTTTGCGCGGCCGGGACGGGAACCTAGAGTATCGTGCGGGACCACATTTCTCATCTGACATCGCTGCTGGCGCTGCTGCTTTTGGCGCCGCTTGTCACGGGTTGCGGAAGTACGTCGGATCTTCTGTCGAAGGATGCCGACTGGTTCTCGCGCGCCGGCCGGTTGTCGATCACCAATGTTTCGATCGAAACGCCGCCTTTGACGCCGAACAAGCCGGTTACCGCCGAGGATTTGGTCAGTGCCGATGGGCTTTGCCCGGGAATGGCGCCCGCGGGCGCGCCTGCCGACGCCAATGCGCTGACCGAGGGCGCGGCCTCCGCACCGCCGCCCGCGACAACGGGCACGGTGGCGCTGGGTCATACCGAATGCGATGTCGTGCGCGGCATCGGCGCGCCGGACAGCGTCAACCTGTCAAACAACGCGCGCGGCGACCGGGTCGCGATCGTCAACTATTCGCGCGGGCCGCGCGCCGGAATCTACACCTTCAAGGCTGGCCGTCTGTCGTCGATCGAGGGTGTACCCGAGGTCGCGAAGCCAGCGAAGCCGGTGAAGTCCAAGCCAAGGAAGAAGCCCGCAGCGACCTGATGGCTACGCGGCTGCCGGCCGCAACGTCGTCAATCGGCTCAGCCGGCCGCTTCATCATACTGCGAACTCGCTGCCAGCCACTCTTCCTCGGCGCGAAGCAATGCGCTTGCCGCGCTGGCGCGCGCCTTGGTGAGCTGTGCCGCCTGTTTCGGGTCGCGCTTGAACAAGTCGGGCAGTGCCAGCGCCGTATCGATCTTGGCGATGATGCCGTTGATGCGCTCGATTTCGGTCTCGGCATTCGAAATCTTCTGCTTCAGCGGCACGCGCTTCCCGGCCCGGTTGCGCCGCGGCTTGTCGGCACCGTTGCCGCGCTCCGCCCCGCCCCGGTCACGCGTGTTGCCGCGCGTCGACAGCACCATGCGGCGATAGTCGTCAAGGTCGCCGTCATAGGTCGTGACCGCGCGATTGGCCACCACCCACAACTGATCGGCGCAGGCCTCGATCAGATAGCGGTCGTGGGAGACCATGATCACCGCGCCGGGAAATTCGTTGATCGCCTCGGCCAGCGCGGCCCGGCTGTCGATGTCCAGATGGTTGGTCGGCTCGTCGAGAATGATCATGTTCGGACCGAAGAATGTCGCGAGCCCGAGCAGGAGCCGCGCTTTCTCGCCGCCCGACAGGCTCCTGACGAGGGTGTCGCCGGCCTTGCCGGAGAAACCGATCGCGCCGGTACGGCCGCGTACCTTGGTTTCGGGAGCCTCCGGCATCAGCTTGCGGACATGATCATAGGGCGAGCCGTCGAGATTGAGTTCGTCGATCTGGTGCTGCGCGAAATATCCGACCGACAGTTTCTCCGCGCGCGTCACGCGACCGGAAAATGGCGGCAGCCTGTTGGCGAGCAGCTTGACCAGCGTCGACTTGCCGTTGCCGTTCGAGCCGAGCAGGGCGATACGGTCGTCGGTGTCGATCCGCAGCGTCACGCGATTAAGCACGGGCTGTTTCGGATCATAGCCGACCGATACGTCGTCGACGGCGATAATCGGCGGCGACAGCATCTTCTCCGGCACCGGAAACGAAATTTCGTGCACGTCCTGCGTCACCAGCGCGGTAACTGGCTTCATCCGTTCCAGCATCTTGACGCGGGACTGGGCCTGACGGGCCTTCGAGGCCTTGGCCTTGAAGCGGTCGACGAAGGCCTGCAGGCGCTTGCGCTCGTCGGCCTGGCGTTTGGCGTGCTTGGCATCGAGCATTTCGCGGGTGGCGCGCTGCTCCTCGAAGGACGAGTAGGACCCCTTGTAGAGCGCAAGCTTGCCGCGATCGAGATGCAGGATCTGGTCGATCGAGGTGTCGAGCAGGTCGCGGTCGTGGCTGATGACGATCACGGTACGCGGATAGTTCGCGAGATGGTCTTCGAGCCAGAGGGTGCCTTCGAGATCGAGATAGTTGGTCGGCTCGTCGAGCAGCAGGAGATCGGGGGCGGCAAACAGCGTGGCCGCGAGCGCGACGCGCATCCGCCAGCCGCCGGAAAATTCCGAACACGACCGCGCCTGGTCGGCAGTGGAAAAGCCGAGGCCGCTGAGGATCGCGGCGGCGCGGGCAGGGGCGGAATGGGCCTCGATATCCACCAACCGGGTTTGGATGTCGGCAATGCGGGATGGATCGTGCGCCGTGTCCGCTTCGCGCAGCAGCGATTCGCGCTCGAGGTCGGCCTTCAGCACCATCTCGATGAGGCTTTCCGGGCCGTCGGGGGCCTCCTGGGCGAGACTGCCGATGCGCCAGCGCGGGGGCAGGGCGATGGTGCCGGTTTCGGTCGGCAATTCGCCCCGGATCGCCCGAAACAGCGTCGACTTGCCGACGCCGTTGCGGCCGACAAGGCCGACCCGTGCGCCCGGTACGATCTGGGCCGAGCCGTGATCGATCAGAAGCCGTCCGGCGATCCGGACCGATATGTCGTTGATTGAGAGCATGCGGCCTTGTCACCGGTGCCGCCGCCAAACGCAACCGGTTTGTGGCCGAAAGACTGCTCCATCGCGAGCGAAAATCCGCCCCCCCTATAGCGTTTTCGAGCGAAGTGATACCGGTTCGCGTGAAGAAACGCGTCGAAACAACAAACTAAAGCCCGGTTCTGATTCAATCAGAACCGAACAGGCTTTAGTTCGGCAGGCGATCCTGCTCGCGTCGGCGCAATTCATCGAGCAGGTACTGGAGACGGACCGAGGGGCGCGAGGTCTCCGGCCGCAGTTCCTGTTGCAGCCGTTCGCCCACGCCGTCGCAGATCGATCGGCTGGTCTTGCGATCGATCTCAACGCTCTCCTTGGCGGTTTGGCTGTTCATGACGGGTTCCGGTTGATTTGCAGTTCAAGTTAGTCACTGCCAAACCAAGTCCCGGCGCCCAAATTGTTTCCGTCGGATGCGACGATTGGCTCCACTTGCTGCAAACTTCGAATCAAGAACGACGGCCAGTTCCATGGAAGCCCGTCAAAAGCCCCTGGCCGCCGCGGCCTGGGGCCTCTGACGTCGGGAATCGGCGCAGATTAATAGCAGCGACTGACCAGGCGCCAGCGTGGGCCCCAGGGGGTCGGGACCAACTGGCGCACATAGCAGCCGCCATAGCCGTAATGGGCCGGACCGCCGACGTAGAAGCGCGGACCCCAGCCCCAGCCGCGGTGCCAGCCACCATGCCACCCGCCGTGCCAGCCGGGGCCGAAGGCGGAAGCAGAGGTCGGTGCCAGTGCGGCCGCACCGAGCGCGGCTGCGGCAACTGCAACAAGCGAGAGTTTGCGTAACATGATCATCTCCTCAGGTTTGGCGCCACCGACGCCATCGATGAAGCTCCGAACGCATCCTTGCGAACCGGACGACGCGCTCGGTCGATTGAAGCCTAATGCGGAGAAGGTGAACGAAACCGGGACGGTGACTTCAGAAAAGGTTCATCTTGGTGAAATCGCTGTAATTTTTGGCGCTGCGGCGTTGCCGGATGGCAAGCCCCCGTGACGGTCCGTCCGATTGCCGGATCGCTTGCCGTCCCCCGGTCGCGCCGATATAAGCCCCGCAACTCCCACCAGCGTTGTTCAAGGACGAAATCATGGCGATTGAGCGCACCTTTTCGATTATCAAGCCGGACGCAACCGGGCGCAATCTGACCGGCGCGATCAATGCATTGATCGAGAAGGCCGGGCTTCGCATTGTTGCGCAGAAGCGCATTCGCATGACCCGCGAACAGGCCGAGACCTTCTACGCCGTGCACAAGGCGCGTCCTTTCTTTCGCGAACTGGTGGACTTCATGATTTCCGCGCCGGTCGTGGTGCAGGTTCTCGAGGGCGAAAATGCCATCTTGCGGCATCGCGATGTGATGGGTGCGACCGATCCCTCCAAGGCCGCCGATGGAACGATTCGCAAGCTGCATGCGAAGTCGATCGGTGAAAACTCGGTCCATGGTTCCGACGCTGCCGAGACCGCAGCCATCGAAATCGCCCAGTTTTTCTCCGGCAACGAAATTGTCGGTTGACGGACGCCGACCTCGGTGCCCGATTAGCCGACGATAGCCGCGCGGGCCCCCGCGCGGTCGAGGGAATGGGCTGTGAATTGGCTGTTGCAGGTCTTTGATCCCGCTAATGTCGGTGCGTTTTTCGCGCACTTCCAGACCGATCTGCAAACACCGGCGTTCTGGCTCGCGGTCGGCAAGATCATCTGGATCAACATCCTGCTCTCGGGCGACAACGCGCTGGTGATCGCGATGGCCTGTCGCGGCCTTGCGCCAGGGCAGCGCCTGTGGGGCATGGTGATCGGCGCCGGCATCGCGGTGGTGCTGTTGATCGCATTCACCGGCATTGTCACCACGCTGATGGTGCTGCCCTATCTGAAGCTGGTCGGCGGCCTCGCGCTGATCGTGATCGCGGCCAAGTTGCTGGTGCCCGACGAGGAGGGGGACGACGTCACGGCCGGCACCAACCTCTGGCACGCCATCCGCATTGTCGTGATCGCCGACATCATCATGAGCCTCGACAACGTCATCGCGGTCTCCGCTGCCGCCAATGGCGAGCTTTCGCTGCTGGTTCTCGGACTGGCGATCAGCATCCCGATGATCATTGCCGGTGCGGCCCTCATCATGATGGTGCTCGACCGGCTTCCAATTCTGATCTGGCTCGGCGCGATATTGCTCGGCTGGATCGCCGGCGGCGTGATCGCGAGCGATCCGGCCGATCATCCGCTGCTGCAACGGCTTCTCGACGGCCGGTTCGAGCTCAATTTCGATGTCACCTCGGCGCTGTTGCAATGGTCGCCGCACTTCAGCCTGGACGGAGATATTCTCGAATATCTCTGCTCGCTGCTGGGAGCGGTCGCCGTCCTGGTCCTGGGTTCGATCTGGCGCGGACGCAGGTTGCGCCGGATCGATCGCCTGGCGGTCGCCGAGGCGTCGCAGCCGGTCGATCGGGTTTAAAGCGTTTTCCGGTTCACTCGAATCTTTGTTGCTTTTCCCGAGGCCTCATGGTTCGAGACGCGCGAAGGCGCGCTCCTCACCATGAGGGTATGAGACCTCATCCTTCAGGAGCATCGCGAAGCGATGCGTTTCGAAGAATGAAGCCATTGAGGTGGAAATTGCTCTATCGCCTGACGATCGATCCGGAACGGCCGACCAGCCGTGCGAACTGCTTGAAACGGCTGCCGACGCGGTCGGCGACGAGATCGACCATCCGGTGTTCGAACACCAGCGTCAGTTTGCGTCCCCGGCTACGAAAATGGGTTGCCGGCAGCACGCCCGGCCGCGCCGCCGAGATTAAATGGGCCACGCGCAATGTGGCGCCGAGCACGCGCGCGCGCTCGACCATGGATGGCGGCATCAGCTCAAGAATGAACGCCGGCGGCTCGTTTTCCTCGCTCAAGCCGGCATAGCGGTAGAACACCGCGAGCGCGATAAAGGCTCGGCCTTGATGGCTGACCGCGCCGAAATTTCCATTGAGAATGAGATGCAGCGTCTGCTCGCCGCGGTGGTCGGGATGGGCGCGCCAGCCGATGTCCGACAGCAGGCAGGCGGCATGCCGCAGGCGCCGGTCTTCGCCGGTCTCCCGCAACTTGACGGTCCGGACCAGGCGGTCGGTCCAGCCGATCAACTCTTCCGCATGCCGCGAGGATCGCGACAACAGTTCATTGAGGCTTTGCGCGGCACAGATCAGGCCGTCTTCGGCGCGCCTGGCCGGCGGCAGCATTTCATAGAACAGGCCTTCGCGGACCCCGAAGGTCGAGAACACGATGGTCTTCGGCTGGGCGACACGGATGATGTATTCGAGCACCAGCGCCGCATAGGTCAGTAACGGCCGCCGTGCGTCGGCGACGACTTCGATGTCGGCGAGCATGTTGGCCGCTGCGAGACGGCGCAGGCGCTTGACGAAATCGAGCGCGTCCGCTGCCGGGATCGAATAGCCATGCATCACCCGCAACGGGTAGCCGCTCTGGATGATGTGGATTCGCGCCAGCGACCGCCAGGTTCCTCCGACGGCGTAGAAGTTACGGCCCCGGCCGGCCTTGAGCTGCGCCACCGCGGAAATATCGTTCCTGACAATGCGCTCGGCGCGCTTCAGCGATTTGTGGGACGAATCCTGCAGTGCCAGACTTCCGAGCGGCAGCGTTACGCCGCTGTGCAGGCGGTTGCCGCGGACGTCGATCAGTTCCAGCGAGCCGCCGCCGAGGTCGCCGACGATGCCGTCCGGCCTGTGCACGCCGGACACCACGCCCAGCGCAGACAATTTCGCTTCCCGCGGCCCCGACAGGATTTCGATGCTGACGCCGCAGATGCGTTCGGCTTTGGCGATGAAGTCCGCACCGTTGCTGGCGTCGCGGCACGCCGCGGTGGCGATGGCGTAGACGCGACCGACCTTCATCACCCGGCACAGCGCGCGAAAGCGCCGCAGCGACGTCAGCGCCTTGGCGACCGCATCCGGCGCCAGCAGACCGGTGGTCTGGACCTCGCGTCCGAGCCCGCACAGCGTCTTCTCGTTAAAGAGGGAAACGAGGCTCCGCGTCATCGATTCGTAGACGACCAGACGCACCGAATTGGAACCGATGTCGATGACCGCGACGCTGGAGGCGCGTTTGCGCGGCCGTCTCACTGTGGAAGTTCCTTATGAGGATTGCTGACGCTCGGCGCGGCGCGTGAGGCGGCGCGGTGAAGATTCCTTAAGCGACTTGCCACGGCCAGACAGACTCGGATTCGTCATGAAATAATTGTGCAGATTGAAGGGCTCCTCGCCTTTCGCGGCCTTCATACGCGTTGACGATCCATCCGGCAACAACTGCCAGCTCTGCTCGGTATCCTTCAGATTCGCGACCATGATCTGCTCGAGAACCTGCTGATGCACCGTGGGATTTTGCAGCGGACAGAGGATCTCGACCCGCCGGTCGAGATTGCGGGGCATCATGTCGGCGGACGAGATATACACAGCAGCTTTTGCGCTCGGTAGGCCCTGTCCCATGCCAAAGCAGTAGATTCGGCCGTGTTCGAGGAACCGGCCGATCACCGATTTGACGCGGATGTTCTCGGAAAGTCCGGGTATGCGGGGCCGCAGGCAGCAAATTCCGCGCACCACAAGCTCGATCGAGACGCCGGCCTGCGAGGCTTCATAGAGCGCGTCGATGATATCGGGATCGACCAGCGAATTCATCTTCATCCAGATCGCTGCCGGCCTGCCGTGGCGGGCATGGCCGGTCTCGCCATGGATGTGTTCGAGGATGCGCTTGCGCAAGGTGAGGGGCGACACCGCCATCTTCTCGATGTCGCTCGGTTCGGCATAGCCGGTAATGTAGTTGAATACCCGCGCGGCGTCGCGTCCGATGATCGGATCGGACGTGAAGTAGGAGAGGTCGGTATAGATGCGCGCCGTCACCGGATGATAATTCCCGGTGCCGGTGTGGACATAGGTGGTGAGACTGCCGCCCTCGCGGCGCACGATCAGCGAAAGCTTGGCGTGGGTCTTGAGCTCGATAAATCCGTATACGACCTGCACGCCGGCGCGCTCGAGGTCGCGGGCCCAGCGGATGTTGGCTTCCTCATCGAAGCGCGCCTTGAGTTCGACCAGCGCGGTCACCGACTTTCCGGCCTCGGCCGCTTCCGCCAGCGCCCGCACGATCGGCGAGTTGTTCGAGGTGCGGTACAGCGTCTGCTTGATCGCGACCACGTCGGGGTCGCGGGCGCCCTGCTGCAGGAACTGGACAACGACGTCGAAGGATTCATAGGGGTGATGGACGATCAGGTCCTTCTGCCGGATCGCCGCGAAGATATCGCCGCCATGGTCGCGCACGCGTTCAGGATGGCGCGGCACATAGGGTATAAATTCGAGATCGGGCCGGTCGAGCCGCGTCAGTTGCGACAGTTCGTTCATCGCCAGCACGCCATCGACCAGGAGAACCTCGTCGTCGGCGGTGGAGAGGGCGCGCTGCACAAAGGCGCGCAGTTCCTCCGGCATCTTGGCTTCGATTTCGAGGCGGATCACCGATCCGCGCCGCCGCCGCTTCAGTGCGGTCTCGAACAGGCGCACCAAGTCTTCCGCTTCTTCCTCGATTTCGAGTTCGGAGTCGCGGATGATCCGGAAGGCGCCCTGACCCTTGACGGTATAGCCGGGGAACAGCCGGCCGATGAACAGCCCGGTGGCCTGCTCCAGCGTGATCAGCCGGACCGAGCCGTCCTTGGCGGCCGGCAAGCGGATGAACCGGTCGATCTTGCCGGGCATGCGAATGAGCGCGTTCATCGGCTTGCCGTCGGAGACGCGTGCCAGATGCAGCGCGACGGTGAACCCGAGGCTGGGGATGAACGGAAACGGATGCGCCGGATCGATCGCGAGCGGCGTCAGCAGTGGGAAAATGTTGTGAAGGAAATGGTCTTCGATCCAGGCCCGCTCGGCTTTGATAACGTCACGGCCGTCGATCAGAACGATGCCGACCTCGGCCAGGATTGCGCGCAGATCGCGCCAGATCGCCTGCTGGTCGATGGCGAGCCGCGAAACCGTCTCGTTGATCAGGACAAGCTGCTCGGCGGGCGTCAGACCGTCGGGGCTGCGCTCGGCGATGCCCTCCCGTACCTGCGCCTTGATGCCGGCGACGCGGACCATGAAGAACTCGTCAAGGTTATTGGCAGAAATCGACAGAAACCTGACCCGTTCGAGCGCGGGATGGCCGGGATTGACCGATTCCTCGAGCACCCGGCGGTTGAAATGCAGCCAGGACAGCTCGCGGTTGATGAAGCGCTCCCGGCTCGATCGCATCGATGAGCCGACCTCGACATCCACATCTTCCTCTTTAATTACAATAGCTTGTGCGGATTCCATCAGGATTTGATCCAGCTCCGGGCGTATAGCAAGGCGATGCCGAGCCATGGCGCGCAAACCATGTGTTATCGCGATGACGTTTCAATGACATTGACGTTCCCGGAACGGCCGCCGTCAAGGTGCTGACCGGCGGTGGAATCTGCCGTTTCGCAACAATTCGGCCGCCAGCGCCCGGGTCACCGGCCGCCGCTGCCGCAGCGCCTCGGTGTCCAGCAATTCGATTGCCCGCCGCGCCGCCGCAAAGGATCGCTCGATCCGCGTTGCGAGATAGCTCACCACGCTTTCGTCGACGGCAAGTTGACGGTCCGCGCAGAGTTTGACGATCAGCGCCCGAAACAGCTGGTCGTCGGGTGGCAGCAGCGATACCACTGGCACGGCGCGCAGCCGCGACCGCAGGTCGCGCAGCTCGATTTCAACTGCGGAGGGCGGCATCCGTGCGGTGATCAGAACGGAAGCTTGGTCTTCCCGCGCCAGGTTCAACAAATGGAACAGCGCGCGTTCGTCGAAGCTTGACGATTTCAGATCTTCCACCACCAGCGCCCCGGTCGCGAGCGCCCCCGGCACCGCGGCCGCCGTCAGCGCGTGTGCGACGGTCGAGCGGGCGCCGGCTTGCTCGGCCCAGATGGCGGCGAGATGGCTCTTGCCGGAACCCTCCGGTCCGACCAGCAGCATGATTCGGTTGGGCCAGTCGGGCCAGGCGTCGACCAAGGCGAGCCCGGCTTCATTGGCGGGGCCTTCGAGGAAATTGTCACGGGTGACGCTCTCGGCGTGCGGCAGGGCCAACGCAAGCTGACGAGGTTGAACGCGGCCTGCCACGCAGTCACTCCATGCCGGGATCCCGGCTCCCATCGTTCAAGCTGCTTCGATCGTGCTCATGTGCCGCACCCACTCCACGAGATAGAGCGATACCGAAACCAAAGTAAAGATCGTTACAAAGCCCATCAGGATCAGGTCGTATGGCGCCGAACTGAAGCCGAACCCGAGCGCCGCCAGCACCAGCGCCGCAAACGCCACCTGCGCCGCCGTATTGAGCTTCGACACCATCAGGGGCTTCATCGGGATCGGCTTGCCGAACAACCATGACACAATCACGGCGCCGACGATCATGATGTCGCGCGAGACCACGAGGATCACGATCCAGCGCGGCACCGCCCCCCAAATTCCGAGCGCCACATAGATCGAGACCAACAGCGCCTTGTCGGCCAGCGGATCAAGCAGCGCGCCGAGCTCGCTCGCCATATTGAAGCGCTTGGCAAGAAAGCCATCGACCGCGTCGCTGACGCCGGCGACGATGAAGATCGCGAAGGCAATCTCCATCTGGCTCGAGGCGATCGCCCAGACGATGAACGGGACCAGCAGGATGCGGCCCAGTGTAATGATGTTCGGAATACTCACGCGGCGCTTCCTGGCTACCGGCCTGATTTCGCGAATGATCCGGCTTTGAGAAGGCGCCGGTTCCCGTTTACATAATACAAGGGCCGGCGGCTTGCGAGCCATTGCACGCTGGCGGATTCCGACGTAACCAGCCGCCATCATCTGGAATCGGGCATGATCGACCGCAAAAATGGGCTGACCTACGCGGATTCGGGCGTCGACATCGATGCCGGCAATCGTCTGGTCGATCTGATCAAGCCGATGGTTCGCGCCACCGCGCGGGCGGGTGCAGATGCTGAAATCGGCGGGTTTGGCGGACTGTTCGATCTGAAGGCCGCGGGCTTTGCCGATCCGGTGCTGGTCGCCGCGACCGATGGCGTCGGCACCAAGATCAAGGTTGCGATCGAGACCGGCCTGCACGGCGGCATCGGCATCGATCTGGTGGCGATGTCGGTCAATGATCTCGTGGTGCAGGGCGCCGAGCCGCTGTTCTTTCTCGACTATTTTGCCAGCGGCAAACTCGATCCGGAGGCCGTGGCCGCCATCATTGCCGGGGTGGCGGACGCCTGCCGGGAGTCCGGCTGCGCGCTGATCGGCGGTGAGACCGCAGAAATGCCGGGTCTGTACCGGGACGGCGATTACGACCTCGCCGGTTTCGCGGTCGGTGCTGCCGAGCGCGGTACGCTGCTGCCGCGTTCCGATATCGCGGCCGGCGATGCGGTGATCGGCCTTGCTTCGTCGGGCGTCCACTCCAACGGGTTTTCCCTGGTGCGCAAGATTGTCGCGGCGTCGGGTCTCGGCTTCGAGGCCCAGGCGCCGTTTTCGCCGGTCTTGACGCTGGGCGGTGCGCTGCTGACGCCGACGCGGCTCTATGTGAGATCCTGCCTGCGCGCGATTCGCGAGACCGGCGCGGTCAAGGGGCTTGCCCACATCACCGGCGGCGGCTTTACCGACAATATCCCGCGGGTGCTGCCAAGGCATCTCGGCGTCGGCATCGACCTTGCGCGTCTTGCCGTGCTGCCGGTGTTCAAATGGCTGGCGGAGCGGGGGGGCATCGCCGAATTCGAACTGCTGCGCACCTTCAATTGCGGCATTGGCATGATTGCGATCGTGCCGCCGGACGCGGTCGAACAGGTGACCGACATCCTGACCGAGGCCGGCGAGAGCGTGACGCTGCTGGGCGAGGTCATCCCGGCCCAAGGCGAGCACCGCGTGGTCTATGACGGTCATCTCGACCTTGCCCCGTGATCGAGCTCACATGGTGAGGCCATGAAACGCCGCGTCGCAATCCTGATTTCCGGACGTGGATCCAATATGGCCGCGCTGATCGAGGCCGCCATGGCCCCGGATTTCCCGGCCGAGATCGTCGTCGTGATTTCAAACCGGTCCGATGCCGGCGGGCTGGAAAAGGCGACCGCGAGCGGCATTCCGACCCGGACCATCGAAAGCAGGCCGTTCGGCAAGGACCGCGCGGCGTTCGAGGCGGTTCTGCAGTCGGCGCTGGAGCAATACAGGGTCGAGTTGGTCTGCCTCGGCGGTTTCATGCGGCTGTTCACGGCCGAGTTCGTGCAGCGCTGGCATGGCCGAATGCTCAACATTCATCCCTCGCTGCTGCCGTCGTTTCCCGGCCTCGAGCCGCAGGCCCAGGCGCTGCGTGCCGGTGTCAAAATCTCCGGCGCCACCGTCCATTTCGTCATCCCGCAAACCGACGCCGGTCCGATTGTGATGCAGGGGGCGGTTGCGGTTTGCGATGGCGACACGCCGGCGCAGCTGGCGGCGCGGATCATCGCGATCGAGCACCGCATCTATCCCGAGGCGCTGCGGCTGGTGGCGAGCGGCCGCGTCCGGATCGAGGGCGATATCTGCAAAACCGCCGGCAGCGTCGGCTCCGGCGCGGTTTTGATTTCACCGTAGCCCGGATGGAGCGCAGCGGAATCCGGGGCCGTCACATCCGCCTCGCGATTCCCGGATTGCGCGGAGGACGTCCTTATCGCCGGCCATCGGCTTGATGAACCCATAACCTTTGGTCGGGTTGAACATGCAGTCGCATCAGGGCACGCTTGGCGTCGAATTCAAGTGGTAGCGCAGCGTCGGCGGTCCGCTCAGCTCGGGCTGCCGGCGACGTATCCTTGCAGACCGAAATTGGCTCTTGCCGCCGCCATCATCGGAATGAGGGCGTTGGGATGGATAAATTCGTCCCTGAAACAGGCATAGGCCTTGGGATCGAATATTTGCTTGAGCCAATCGATGACGATCTTGTGGCGATCGGAATTGCGAAACTCCTTGTGATAGGTCAGCCACAGGTCGGCATGGTGACTGACGCCCATATCGACGGCGACCAGCGCCGCGCCCAGCGCAATCGACGATGTCGGCAGAAAACCCACGCCGGCCCCCCGTTCGACCGCATACAACACGCCGATGCTGGAGTTGGTCTTTATTCCGACCACGCCCTCGAGGGAACTCAGCCCCAGGATCCGCGCATAGGCGCTGTCGTCGACCTGCGGCGCATTTTGCTTGACGATCCGGTGATCTCTGAGCTCGGACAGCGTTGAAGGCGCGCCATAGAGTTTTTGATAGGCTTCCGAAACGAAGGGATAGATGTGGAGCCTGCCGAGCTTGGCGACGATCAAGTCGGGATTGGTCGGCGGCTCGAGCTGAATGGCGATGTCGGATTCCAGCCGTGCGACGTCCGCCTGCTCCATGGCGCAGCGAAGATCGACGGTGATCTTCCGGTAGGTCTTCTGGAAGTCGATCAGCCTCGGCAGAATCCAGAAATTACCTGGACCTTCGGTCACCGCGACGCGGACGGTGCCTGCGGGATCATTCGATGACTGATGTGCGCGCCGAAAGATGTTGAAGGCGCGACGTTCCATTTCGGTCGCGTCGGGGATCATGGCGATCCCTTCTTCGCTCAGCGTCAGCCCGCTCTGGTCGCGCAGGAATAGCTTGCAACCGATCCGCTCCTCGAGGCGATCGATTCTTCGCATCAACGTTGTACTTGTCAGACCAAGTATCTCGGCGGCGTTCCGGAAACTCTTGTGTCGCGCGCAAATCAGAAACGACTTGAGGTCGTCCCAGGACGCGTCCAGCGCTTCGTCGGGCCGGTGCTGCGTCACCGCAGCACCCCGATGCAATAGTTGCTGCATACCGAAATTCCTCACCCGCTACAGTGTTCACTGCGGGCAGGAGTAACGATAGATGCGCAGTCAGGTGAAGGAAAGAGCCTCTTCAGGCACATGCCACAAATTCGATTCAATATCGACCAATTGCGAGATCGAAGTAAGGCCTGCAAGGCGCGCTGAACTTTCGATTCTCGCGGATATCGCCCATCGCCTGGTTCCGGGAGTTCAAGTCGCGGAACCGACTCTTGGTAAATATTTGGCGTTCGATCCGGAATGCATTCTAACGTTCAGTAGGCAGCAAAGGCTGCTCGGCGGCATGGCGTTTCTCTATCTCAACAGCCGCGGCCATGACGCCCTCATTCTCGACGAGATTTCCCTGACACACCCCGACGTTGGCCTGCTGGCCGCAAGCCATCAGGAGGTGTCGGCGATTTACATCTGGGCGATTGCGGCAACCGGGCGCGGAATTGCCGGACTGGGCAACGCCGCTGCTCATCTGAGAAAGCCGCGCTATGTCGATGCCGACTGCTTCGCCCACCCCTCGACGACGGCGGGTCGCGATCTCTTGATCGCAACAGGCTTCAGACCGATACCAAGCTTCCAGCCCGATCTGTGGTGTTACGAGCGGCCCTGGAATCGCCTTCGAGTGGCGTTGCCGACACCATCGATCTCATCAAGGAGCCTCGCAGATGCACGGCAGTAAACCGATATCGCCGGTCAAGCCGGAGTCGCGTGCGATCTCGATCCGCATCGCCCGCGACCCGAATGACCTGATGCTGGTCACCGCCATCCGCTCGGCGGTCTATCTTGCCGAGCAGGATTGCCCGATCGAAGAGGAGTTCGACGGCAACGATCTCGTGGCCGCTCACTTCCTCGGATTTGTCGGCAGCGAACCGGCAGGCTGCCTGCGGGTGCGATTTTTCGGCGACTTCGCCAAGGTCGAACGGCTGGCGGTACGGCATCAGTTCCGGCGCTCGCGGGTGTCGTTCAAGCTGGTGCAGGCGAGCGTCGATTACATCAAGCGCAAGGGGTTCAGGAAAATCTACGGCCAGGCGCAGGACCGGCTGGTGGATTTCTGGGCGCATTTCGGCGCGAAGCCGCTCGGTCACAATCGCAAGATTACTTTCTCGGATTTCTCCTACACCGAAATGGTTCTCGACATCGAGCCGGGCCCCGACGCCATCACGCTCGACAGCGATCCTTATGTGATCATCCGGCCGGAGGGCGATTGGGACAGGCCCGGCGTGCTCGACATTTCTGCGGGCAGGTCGGCGACCTCGCCGTTGCGGAGGGCGGCGCTGGCCGAAACATGATCTCGCATCCAAAAGCGATGGCTTCCATGCATGACGATCCGCCGATCCTTGTCTGTGCCGATCTCCAGATCGAATATCTCACCGAGGGCCGCCGCCACGTCATAGCCGATGCCGTGCCGATCATGTCGCGATGCCTCGAATTGCTGACGCTTTGGCGCAACAATCTCTGGCCGGTTATGCATCTGAAACGCATCGCGCAGGCGGCGTGGTTCAATCCGGCGTCCAACCTGACGGACTGGATTGCGGAACTGAGGCCGCGACCCGGCGAGATGGCCTTCGAGCATCCCTTGCCGTCGGCATACAGTTCGACACGGTTCACCGAGTACATGTCGAACATGAAAAATATCCGCTGTGTGCTGTCGGGATTTTCTCTCGATGAAACCATCCTGTCGACCGTCGTCGACGGATTTCACCGCAGCCACCGCTACCAGGTGGTCGGCGACGCCGTGGCCTGCCGTCGCGCCGGCGTCGGCGAGGCCGCTTGCTACAAGACGGCGGTGCTCAAGGTCATCGCCAACTTCGCTGCGATTGAGGGCAGTTCCGACCTGATCGGGCAAGCGGCAAAATCGCGGTGTGATCGGTTCGACGACGATCGCGGTCACGGTGCCCACGAAGGCGAGGTCAGTCGCGGTCGACCTTGACGACCCGGCCCTTTTCGATCGCGAGCGCGAGCCGGCCGTGCTTCAGCGCCAGCGCAGCTTCACCATAAAGCTCGCGGCGCCAGCCGTGCAGCGCGCCGACATCGGCATCGTCGTCCGCCGCAATCTGCTCCAGATCGTCGACCGTCGCGATCACCTTGCTGGCGACGGCGTGGCGCTCCGACGTCATGCGCAGCAGAACCTTCAGGAGTTCGACGATCGCCGTGCCGTTGGAATTGCCGCGCGGCTTCTCGATCTTCGGCAGCGTCGCCGGATCGCGCGCGATGCCGCGCTGCACGGCAGCCACGATTTCGGCACCCCATTTCGACCGGTCGAAGCCCTTCGGCAGTGAACGCAAATTCGCCAGCCGCTCGAGGCTGGTCGGGGCATGGATGGCGATGTCGCCGACCGCATCGTCCTTGAGCACGCGGCTGCGTGGAACGTCGCGGCTTTGCGCCTGCTGCTCGCGCCAGGCCGCGACTTCCATCAGCACCGCCAGCTCCTTCGGCTTGCGCACCCGGGTCTTCAGCCGTTCCCAGGCGCGTTCGGGATGAAAGTCATAGGTCCTGGGCGAGGTCAGCACCTCCATCTCCTCGCTGACCCAATCGCTGCGGCCGCGCTTCTTGAGATCGGCATCGAGTGCCGTGAACACGTCGCGCAGATGGGTGACATCGGAGACCGCGTAGTGCATCTGTTCGGCGGTCAGCGGCCGGCGCGACCAGTCGGTGAAACGGTGGGTCTTGTCCGGCCGGTGGCCGGTGATGCGCTCGACCAGTTGGTCATAGGCGATGGAATCGCCATAGCCGAGCACCATCGCCGCCACCTGGGTGTCGAAGATCGGGTGCGGCACGGTGCCGGCCTGATGCCAGACGATTTCGATGTCCTGACGGGCGGCGTGGAATACTTTCAGCACCTTCTCGTCGGCCATCAACGCGAAGAACGGCTTGAGATCGATGCCGTCGGCCAGCGTATCGACGACGACCGCTTCCTCCGCGCTCGCCATCTGCACCACGCAGAGCAGCGGGTAATAGGTCGTCTCGCGCAGGAATTCGGTGTCAACGGTGATGACCGGGTGTTTGGCGAGGCGGTCGCAAACGGCGGCGAGTTCTGAATTGGTCGTAATCAGATCCATGAACGGTCCATGACGCTTCGGAAGAGGCGTTCTGCCGAAAGCGCTGATATGTCAAGGGTGTTGCGGCGAATTCGAGCCTTGCATTTGCGCCGGAGATGAGTTTTGCCCATCTCGCTGATTGGCCGGAGTAGCGACGGCTGCGGCGAAAGCTGGCGAGAGTGCTGACGATCTATGTCCCGCAGAACGTCTGCAGCACCCGCTGGTGCGGCTCGGGCGGGTCGGCATAGGCTGCCAATGCCGGCTGATCCTGGTACGGCTTTGCCAGCACCGCCAGCAACTCCTCGAACGGCGCATAATCGTCGCGATTGACCGCGGCTTCGATGATCGCTTCCACCCGGTGATTCCGCGGGATGAAGGCCGGGTTGACCGATCGCATCGCGGTCCGTCGTTCGGGGGCCGGCTGGGGCTCGCTGCCGGTCCGTTGCCGCCACCGCACCGCCCACGAATCATAGGCGGTGGGATCGGTAAATAACGAGCGGACCCGGCGGTCCTCGCCGGCGTCGAGCGCGGCGTCGCTGAGGCGCCTGAATGTCAACGTGAAGTCGGCCTGGTTGCTGGCCATGGCATCCAGCAGATCCTGCGCCAGCGCCGGATCGCCGTCCTGCGCCGTGAACAGCCCGAGCTTGCTGCGCAGACCGGCCTGATAGGCGGCATCGAACTGTTCCGCGAACTCGCCGAGCGCGGCCTGGGCCTCGGCGATGGCCTTGTCCTGCTCGTCGGCAAGCAGCGGCAACAGGCATTCAGCGAAGTGGGTCAGGTTCCAGAGCGCAATCCGGGGCTGGTTGGCATAGGCGTAGCGGCCCTGTTCGTCGATCGAGCTGAACACTGTCGCCGGGTCGTATTGGTCCATGAAGGCACAGGGGCCGTAGTCGATGGTTTCGCCCGAGATCGAGGTGTTGTCGGTATTCATGACGCCGTGGATGAAGCCGACCAGCAGCCAGCGCGCGACCAACGCGGCCTGCCGTGCGATCACGCCTTCCAGAAGCACGTGATAGCGGCGATCGGATCGGGCGGCTTGCGGATAATGGCGTGCGATGACGTGATCGGCGAGCCGCCGCACGCTGTCGCTATCGCCACGCGCCGCGAAATACTGGAACGTTCCGACCCGGATGTGGCTCGCGGCGATGCGGGTGAGAACGGCGCCGGGCAGCGGCGTTTCGCGCATCACGCTTTCGCCGGTGATCACGGCAGCAAGCGAGCGCGTGGTCGGAATGCCCAGCGCCGCCATCGCCTCGCTGACGACGTATTCGCGCAGCACCGGGCCGAGCGCCGCACGACCATCGCCGCGGCGCGAAAACGGGGTCGGGCCGGAGCCCTTGAGTTGAATGTCGCGGCGGACGCCGTCGGCGTCGATCACCTCGCCGAGCAGAATGGCGCGGCCGTCGCCGAGCTGGGGGACGAAATGGCCGAACTGGTGGCCGGCATAGGCCATCGCGATCGGATCCGCGCCATCCGGCAGGCGCTTGCCGGCGAGGATTTCGACCCCTTCCGGACTGTCGAGCCGGTCCGGATCGAGCCCGAGATGGACCGCCAGCGGTCGGTTCAACTTGATCAGCCGCGGCGCGGCCACCGGGGTCGGCGCCACCCGGGCGAAGAAGTTCGCAGGCAGCGCCGCATAGGTATTCTGGAAGGGGAAATGCACCGTCATGAGCCAAAGATAGGCGCGCCGCGCCAATAGGCAAACACTTCAGGGCCGGGGCTGCCCGAAAAGTGCGTTTTGGGGCGCAAAACAGGGCGTTCCCTTGGTTGCCGCCCCTCGCGGCCTCGGGTAAACCCTCCCGCAATCCGGGCAGGCCTTGGAGCCGCCCGATTCGATCTTCCGACATCTGTTTTTTGGAAATTCCATGCATCGTTACCGGTCCCATACCTGCGGCGAACTCCGCGAGAGCGATATCGGCCAGACGGCGCGTTTGTCCGGCTGGTGCCATCGTATTCGCGACCATGGCGGCGTGCTGTTCATCGATTTGCGCGACCATTACGGTCTGACCCAATGCGTCGCCGACCCGGATTCACCGGCTTTCAAGGATGCCGAACGACTGCGCTCGGAATGGGTGGTGCGGATCGACGGCAGGGTGCGCCGTCGCCCGGCCGGCACCGACAATCCCGAATTGCCGACCGGTTCCGTCGAGCTCTATGTCAGCGAAATCGAAGTGCTGGGGCCTGCCGGCGAACTCCCGCTGCCGGTGTTCGGCGAGCAGGAATATCCCGAAGATATAAGGCTTAAGTACCGTTTCCTCGACCTGCGCCGCGATCGACTGCACCAGAACATCATGACCCGCGGCGCAATCATCGATTCCATGCGCAAACGGATGAAAGAAAAGGGCTTTTTTGAATTCCAGACCCCGATCCTGACGGCGTCGTCGCCGGAGGGCGCGCGCGACTTCCTGGTGCCGTCGCGGATTCATCCCGGCCGGTTCTACGCGCTGCCGCAGGCGCCGCAGCAGTACAAGCAATTGCTGATGATGTCCGGCTTCGATCGCTACTTCCAGATCGCGCCCTGTTTCCGCGACGAGGATCCGCGCGCCGACCGCTTGCCCGGCGAATTCTATCAGCTCGACGTCGAGATGAGCTTTGTCACCCAGGACGACGTGTTTGCGGCGATGGAGCCGGTCATCACCGGCGTGTTCGAGGATTTTGCCAAGGGCAAGTCCGTTACCGGGAATTGGCCGCGGATTCCATTCGCCGAAGCCTTGCGCAAATACGGCAGCGACAAGCCGGATTTGCGCAATCCCATTGTCATGGCAGATGTCTCCGAGCATTTCCGCGGATCCGGCTTCAAGGTGTTTGCGCGGATGCTGGAAGACCCCAAGAATCAGGTCTGGGCGATCCCCGGCACCGCCGGCGGCTCGCGCGCGTTCTGCGACCGGATGAATTCGTGGGCGCAAGGCGAGGGCCAGCCTGGGCTCGGCTACATCATGTGGCGCGAAGGCGGGGAGGGTGCGGGTCCCCTTGCCAACAACATCGGCCCGGAGCGAACGGCGGCCATTCGCAATGCGCTTGGCCTGAAGGCGGGCGACGCCGCGTTCTTCGTCGCCGGCGATCCCGAGAAGTTCTGGAAATTTGCCGGCCTTGCGCGGACAAAACTCGGCGAGGAGCTGAACCTGATCGACAGAGAGCGGTTCGAACTCGCCTGGATCGTCGACTTCCCGATGTACGAATACAACGAGGACGACAAGAAGATCGACTTCTCGCACAACCCGTTCTCGATGCCGCAGGGCGGTCTCGATGCGCTCAACGGGCAGGACCCGCTGACCATCAAGGCATTCCAGTACGACATCACCTGCAACGGCTATGAGATCGCCTCTGGCGGTATCCGCAACCACCGCCCCGACGCGATGGTGAAGGCGTTCGAGATCGCGGGCTATGGCGAAAAGGAAGTCGTCGAGCGTTTCGGCGGCATGTATCGCGCGTTCCAGTATGGCGCGCCGCCACATGGCGGCATGGCGGCGGGGGTCGATCGGATTGTCATGCTTCTTTGCGGCACCACCAATTTGCGCGAAATCTCGCTGTTCCCGATGAACCAGCGCGCCGAGGATCTGCTGATGGGCGCGCCTTCCGAGGTCACGCCGAAGCAGTTGCGCGAGCTTCACATCCGGCTCAATTTGCCGCAAAACTGAAAACCAGCCACCGAAACCTGAAGTCGGGGCCGAAGGAAGCCGCGGGGGAAATGCATGGCGTCCTACTCTGAAGACCTCCATTCCGCGGCGCTCGCTTATCATCGGCTGCCGCGGCCGGGCAAACTCGAGATCCAGGCGATCAAGCCGCTCGCGAACCAGCGCGACCTGGCGCTCGCCTATTCGCCCGGCGTCGCCGCCGCCTGCATGGAAATCGTCAACAACCCGGCCGAGGCGGCCTCGCTGACAACCCGTGCCAATCTGGTGGCGGTGGTCTCCAATGGCACTGCGGTGCTCGGCCTCGGCAATATCGGTCCGCTGGCATCGAAGCCGGTAATGGAGGGCAAGGCGGTCCTGTTCAAGAAATTCGCCGGCATCGACGTGTTCGACATTGAAATCGCCGCCGATACGATCGAGCGCGTGGTCGAGACCGTGGCGGCGCTTGAACCGACCTTCGGCGGCATCAATCTCGAGGACATCAAGGGTCCGGAATGTTTCGAGATCGAGGCGCAGCTGAAAGCCCGGATGAAGATCCCGGTTTTCCATGACGACCAGCACGGCACCGCCATCATCGTCGGGGCCGCCATCACCAACGCGCTGCTGCTCAACGGCAAGAAGCTCAAGGACGTCAAGATCGTGGCTTCCGGCGCCGGCGCCGCGGCGATTGCCTGTCTCAATCTCCTGGTTTCGCTGGGTGCGCAACACAAGAACATCTGGGTCTGCGATATCGACGGCGTCGTGCACGAAGGCCGCAACACGCTGATGGACCGCTGGAAGTCGGTCTATGCGCAGAAGACCGGCAAGCGCGTGCTGGCCGAGGTGATTATAGGCGCCGATATCTTTCTCGGCCTGTCGGCACCCAATGTGCTGACGCCCGAGATGGTCAAGCAGATGGCGGACAAGCCGCTGGTGATGGCGCTGGCCAACCCGAACCCGGAGATCATGCCGGACGAGGCCCGCAAGGCGCGGCCCGATGCGATGATCTGCACCGGACGCTCCGACTTTCCGAACCAGGTCAACAACGTGCTGTGCTTTCCGTTCATCTTTCGCGGCGCGCTCGATGTCGGCGCCACCGCGATCAACGAGGACATGAAGCTTGCAGCGGTAGCCGCGATCGCGCAGCTCGCGCGCGACCCGCCGTCGGACGCGATTGCGCCCGGTTTCGACAGCGGCGAGGTGCAGGGGTTCGGCCCGGGCTCGCTGATTCCGAGCCCGTTCGATCCGCGGCTGATCCTGCGGATCGCGCCGGCGGTCGCCAAGGCGGCGATGACTTCGGGCGTAGCCTCCCGTCCGATCGCGAATTTCGAGGATTACGTCGCTCAACTGGAGCGCTTTGCGTTCCGTTCCGGGCTCGTCATGAAGCCGGTGTTTGCCAAGGCCAAGACCCAGCCGGTCCGCGTCATCTATGCGGAAGGCGAGGACGAGCGCGTGCTGCACGCGACCCAGGTGGTGCTGGAGGAGAAGCTGGCGCGGCCGATTCTGGTCGGCCGCCCGTCGGTGGTCGAAGCGCGGATCAAGCGCTTCGGCCTTGCCATCAAGGCCGGTCAGGATTTCGATCTGATCAATCCCGAGGACGATCCGCGCTATCGATCCTATGTGCAATCCTACATCGACGTCGCCGGCCGCCACGGCGTCACGCCCGACGCCGCGCGTACCGCCGTGCGCACCAACGCGACGGTGATCGCGGCGCTCGCGGTAATCCGCGGCGAGGCCGACGCCATGATCTGCGGCGTCGAGGGCAGCTACCGCAGCCATCTGCGTCAGGTTCGCGAGATCATCGGCTTTCTGCCGGGGGTGAGCGATTTCGCAGCGCTGGCGCTGCTGATCACCAGCAAGGGCGCTTATTTCATTGCCGACACCCAGGTCCGGCCGAACCCCAGCGCCGAGGAACTCGCAGAACTGGCGGCGCTGGCGGCAATCCACGTCCAGCGCTTCAACATCAAGCCGAAGGTCGCCTTCGTGTCACATTCCGACTTCGGCAGCTATGATACCGACTCCTCGCGCAAGATGCGCCGTGCCACCGCGCTTCTGAAGCAGAACCATCCGGAGATCGAGGCGGATGGCGAAATGCAGGGCGATACCGCGCTTTCGGAAGCCGCAAGGAAGCTGGTCCTGCCGCACTCCAAGCTGGAAGGCGTCGCCAACATCCTGATCATGCCGAACCTCGACACCGCCAATGTTGCCTATCAGGTCATCAAGTCGCTGGCCGATGCGCTTCCGGTAGGGCCTATCCTGATCGGTCCCGCGCGTCCGGCCCATATCCTGACGCCATCGGTAACTGCGCGCGGCGTCCTCAACATGACCGCGGTTGCCGCGGTCGAAGCCCAGGAGCGAGCCGGCCGCAACCAACCGACCTTGTTTGGCTAGACCTTGCCTTCCCAGCGCGATTGACCGTTTGAAAACCTCAAACGGAACGCTCATAATCGTTCCGCCTAGCAGCTTAGCATTTGCAGCACCAATGAGGCCGACCATGCCAGCGTTCGTGACTTTCGGGCGGATTTTGTTCGCCGTGCTGTTTATCTATTCGGGAGCGACCAAGCTGTTCGGCATTCAGGCGACAGCCGATTTCATCGCCGCCAAGGTTGTCATTCCGGCGCTGCTGGTTCCTTATGCGACCGAGCTTGAAAACATCACGGGGATGGCCACCCCGCAGATGCTGGCGATTGCGGTCGGCGCGTTCGAAGTGATCAGCGGATTGATGATCGCGCTCAACCTCGGCGCACGGTTCTTTGCGATTTTGCTGATTTTCCTGGTGGCCGGGGCAACCTTCTATTTCCACGACTTCTGGAATCAGCCGGCGCCGGACAATGCCAGGACCCTGATCGACGCCTTGAAAAACCTGTCGATCATCGGCGCGCTGTTCATGATCGCCGGATTTCGCCGGGGCGTCGTCCGAATGGCGGATCCCGGCTATAGCGATGTCTAGCGCAATTGCCACCTCAGTGGCTTCATCCTTCGAGACGCATCAGCTTCGCGATGCTCCTCAGGATGAGGTCTTCGACCCTCATGGTGAGGAGCGCGTCTTCGCGCGTCTCGAACCATGAGGCCTCGGGAGAAGCAACAGCGATTCGACCGAACCGGAAAACGGTATAGCGTCGCCTTTTCCGACAAGCACGTTCCGGTTAAGCTCCGGCACGTCGCCAGGGCGTCACGCTGACGTCATGAGCGGCGTCGAGCACCTCACTCGGGCCCGCCCTCAGGCCGTGCCCGGCCAGGATATCCTGCGGCGACCGCGCGGGCACGCCGGGGAAGCACGGCTCGCCGTCGGGCAGCCGCACCCCTGGCGCCTGTGACAGCCAGAACGTGTCATAGCGGTCCATGAACATTCCAAATACCTGGGGTCCGCCGATGATCGCAACCGCGCCGGCGCCGACGCCGGCGCGTTCACACGCGGCCTCGAAGGTCGCTCCGCCCGGATTCCACAGCACTGCCTTCGGGTTTGACGGATCGGGCGCGATCGCGCGGATCGTTCGGGTGAGCACGAGCCGCTTGCGCCGCGGCGAGTTCGGCTGACCTTCGCCGGAATGTCGCCCGTGCACGATGAGGTCGGCGCGATCGAGGGCGGCGGTGAAGAACCGCTTGTCGCCCTCGAACTTCAATTCGTCCGGCATGACGCGGTTGGCGTTCGCCAGCATGCCATCCGCCGACACGATGACGTAGCCGTCGATGCGCAGCACTGCCATGGGTGCGGACTATTGCGAAATCGTCTGCACCACGCTGGAAACGGGGCGCTCGCTCACCGTGGGCAGCTTGGCGTCCTTCAGAAGTTCCTCGTCATATTGCGGCAGCGTTTGCACCGGAGCCTTGGGTATCATCTTGACCACCTTGTAGCCGCCAGCCTTAAGCCTGCGCAGCAACGCGGGAAGCGCTTCCGCGGTGTGCTTGTGGAAGTCGTGCAGCAGGATGATGCCTTTGCCGAGCTTGTCGAGCTTCTTCATCGTGACGTCGATCACCTGCTGCGCATTGCGCGCCCTGAAGTCGAAGGAATCGAGGTCGCAGGAGAATATCGCGATGTTGCGCGTGCCGAGATAGGTCACCATTTCAGGCGGATGCTGCAGCGCCGGGAAACGGAAGAACGGCGCGGGCGAGACGCCGCCCAGGGCCCACTTCACCGCGCTGAAGCCCTTTTCGATCTCTTCCTTGCGCTGATCTTCCGTCAGCTTCTTGTTGGTCAACGTCGCGTGCGACCAGGTGTGTGAGCCGATGGTATGGCCGGCGGCAAGGACCTGCTTCAGGATTTCCGGATAGTAGGTCGCATGCTTGCCGATCGAAAAGAAAATACCGGTGGTGCATTCGTCGGCCAGCGTTTTCAGCACCGAGGGCGTGTTAACCGGCCATGGGCCATCGTCGAATGTCAGCACGACTTCGTGATCGCGCAGGAAATCGAGCTGCTTGAAGTGTTCGAAGCCGAATCCGGGACCGCCGGTGGTGTCGATCTCAACCACGCGGGAAATGCCGAGCGCGTCGGGATTTGCACACGGCATTTTCGCTGCGCCCGGCGGCAGGGCGGGCGTCGGCGCGGGGGCGGCCTTTGCGGCGGGCGCCTGCGGCGCCGCTGCGCCCTTGGTGGGCGGGGTTTGCGCCCATGCGGCGCCCGAGCCCCATAGAGCAATGGCGCCCGATAAAAACAAGCCTGCCACAACACGCATTTTGAGCTTTCCTCACGATCCCGAGCCCGGCGCTGGCTTGTTGCCGGCGTCCGAGTCATCTCCTGCCTGCGGGCATGATACCCTAGTTGGATCAAGACCGCCAAGGCGACGAGGTTGGCGCGAAGGGGATGTCGACAAGAGTTCCGCGCGGAAATGGCCGCGCCACGATGGAATCTAGGGCCGGCACTCCGACCTGAGGATATAGCAGATGCTCAACACACCGAAGCGCGTAAGTAGCCGTTGGCGATATCTGCTTCTCGTTGCCATTGCACTGCCAGTTTTTGGCGGCCTGACTATGCGCTGATCGAATATTTTCTGTTCGGATGAAACAGGTGAACAACTGTAGCTCCGGTCACGATTCGGATCATAAATTAAGGACCGCCGTCAAACCGCCGCAACAAGGGTTTCGTTCGAGCCGCAGGCCGCGCAATAGTAGATGCGCAGATCGTGACCGGGAGCCTCCGGTTCAATGCGCGTCAATATCAATGGCTTTCCGCAAGCCGAACAAGGAGGCCGAAGATTGTCGACCAATTTGTATTTGGGCGGTTCGGGCGGCTCTACCATAGGTGTCATACAACGCCCTCAATGCCCAAAAGGCGTCATAGCAAAAAGGATAGTCTGCGCGGTTGGATCGTCGGCGACCCATGGTCGTTATATTGCTGAATGTTTCCAGGAATGATTTTACCGTTCTAGCGTAAGGAAACAATGAAGTCCGTTCCGTCGCCGGTTTCACCCGCGGAGATGCCTTGATCGGAAACGATAATCGAACTGCCGGCCGATAGACCCTCGGCGATTCGCGCCATCGCATCGGAGGGAATGCTGAGGCGATCCAGGGCCTCGGTCGGACTGTCCGGAAGCGGCACCGGCCTGGTGTCGACCGCGTCCGCCATCTTGCGTCGCCGCGATTTCCGCTCGTCTTCGTCGTGCCGCGTGGTGTACCGCTCGGCGGTCGGCAGCGAGATCACGGACCAGCGCAGAGCGGTGGGATCGTTCTTGTCGGTCTCGACCGTGAACACATGCGTTCCCAACGGCCGGTCGCTCGCCGCGATACCAATGGGAACGTCGAACAGCGGCGCGAAATTCTGCCGCACATAGAGTTTGGCATCCTTGCGGCTCACCAACACCGATATCTGACCGGTGCGATTTGGTGCCGGCAGCAGGTTCAGCTCCGGCCCCGTGGGCGTTGCCTTGTCGGGGTCTGCCGCCTGAAGGCGGTTCACCGCGGCGATGTCCGCGATACGCGAAGGCGCGGTACCGGTGGTGGCGACAGCCTCCGCGAGTTGCGGTGAGCCGGGGTCGTCGGGTGCTGCATCGGACATCGTGCGCGGGGGCGCCCCGGTCGAACCCGCGCGGCTCGCATCGGCGGTGCGCGTCTGCTCGCTCGGCGATGCGGATGCTGGCGGCGCGTAGGTGGTCGCGGGCCTGGAAATATCCGGATGCCCGACGGTCGATCTCAATTCGAGCTTCGCCTGCAGGATTGCCGGCTTCGACGTTTCATCGGCATCCGCAGCCTTGTCGGAGGGCGCGTCAGCCGCAGCCGGTTGCGGGTCCAGTTTCCGGGTGACGAGCAGCGGGTGCGAAAAGCTGACGGGAGTGATCTCGGTGGGTGTGACGACGACCCGCGCGCCCATCCGGGTCCAGCCATACATCTTGATCGCAAAGGCCATGGGCATGCGGATACAGCCGTGCGAGGCCGGATAGCCTGGCAGTACGCCCGCATGAATGGCGATGCCTGACCAGGTGATCCGCTGCATATAGGGCATCGGCGCGCCGCTATAGATGTTGGAATGGTGCAGCTTCTGCTTTTGGATCACGCTGAAAGCTCCCGTCGGCGTCGAATGGCCGCGCATTCCCGTCGAAATCGGCGTTTCCGCGAACAAGCCGTTGGCGTCGTAGATCTTCATGATCTGCTTGCTGATCGAGATCGCGATAATCAGCGGCCCCCGCGGCTTGGCGGCTTGCCAGGCCCGCGCCTCGCTCTTTGCCGAATGCCGGCGAGCCTTTCGCGCCCGTTGCGGCATGATTGGCATGGCTTGCGAAAACGCCGGATCGTAATACGACCAAAATACGGCGGCGTCCGCCTGGGTGGCGAAGCCGATCGCGCCGGCCGCGGTCAGCACTGCAACGCGCCAGCACGAATTGGAAAAAGCAGCCCGACGAGACTGGTTGTTTTCGGCATGGGGCGGCTGCTGCCGTCCGGTCGCAGCAGAAACCTGATACTCACCCACGCACGTTACCTCGAAATCCCAGCCGTCGACATTTAGTGTTACAGACCGGAAATGCGTTCACCCGCGCGAGGGTTCTCATTCCCGTGAATTTCACTCCACTCGTATCAAAAAAGCCTCACATTCGGTTAAACGGCTGGCGGCGCGGTGGCCTTCAAACCTTCCCGCGGCGATGTCCGGCACTACATTGAATGAAGCCTCGTTGACGGAGATCATCATGACATCGGAAGCCTTAAGCCAATATGACTTCAGGTGGCGGCCATGGGTGCTGCTGGCGCTGGCCTTGCTGCTGTGGTCGGGCTCGCCGGCAGGTGCCGCCGATGAACCGGACCTGATCTTCCGCCGCTCGACGGTGTTCAAACTTCTGAGCCCGAACGACAAGCTTGCGACCTATGGAGTCGATGACCCCGAAGTCGAAGGCGTCGCCTGTCATTTCACCGTGCCGGAAAAGGGCGGGATCAAGGGCTGGCTGGGGCTCGCCGAGCAGGTATCGGATATTTCGCTGGCATGCGGCCAGATCGGCCCGATCCATTTCAAGGACAAGATGGAGCAGGGCGGCGACATGTTCCGACAGCGGCGCTCGTTGTTCTTCAAGAAGATGCAGATCGTGCGGGGCTGCGACGCCAAGCGGAACGTGCTGGTCTATATGGTCTATTCGGACAGGCTGATCGAAGGCTCGCCGAAAAACTCGACCTCCTCGGTACCGATCATGCCCTGGGGGTCGAGCGATACCGCAGTTCAGAAGTGTGGTGATTTCATTCAGTGATCTGAACGAAGATTGCGTGCTCAAGGCTTTGCCGGGCCCGTCCGCGGCCGGACCCATGGTTCGGTCCTCGGCTTGGGATCGTGACAACCCACGAGGTGCACGAGTTTCTGTGGAACCGACAGGTTGCTGCCGCCCCCTTCATCGCCCTGCTGCCTCATCGCACCGTTGATCCCCTGCCGCGTTTTGCCCGTTTGCCGCAAAGCAACGTCAGAACCAGGCAAACACTCAACGATTGGCTGGCCGGGGTTGCGGGTCGCGGTGATATTGCCAACTTCAATGTTGCCATTGCCCACGACTGCCACCCTTTATTGAAGTCAGATCACAACGCGCAACCGCCTCTAAAAGTTGCCTCCGCTCGCGTGAGTCGGCGATCTCCGGATTTGGTTCAGAGTCGGATGGGCGATCGGCCACTGGACGACCGGGAGTTTGCGGTAATGGGGGCCGTCGTCCGGATTTTCGGTTCCGCGCGCGCCGGCTGAGCGTTCGTTCCATCAATTGAAGGTGACTGAATTCATTGGCATTTCGGTCGATTGTTTCGCGCGGGCCGAGCGACGAAACAATTCATCCGGCCATGAAACCATATTTCGCTATTGGCGTAGACGTCCGGAAACAGCGGATGGTTATCAATCCGACAACAAAAACGGCGGACAGCGCCGACAGGCCAAACCGGAGACAGTCAAATGCGAACCCTCAGCTTCCTTCTTGCCTTTGCCTTGGTTCTGGCCGGGCCCACGATCGCCGGCTCGTCGGAATCGAATCTGCCGGGCATTGGGACCTTTGTCTATAACGGCTCGCCGATTGCCACCTCCGCGCCGCCAGCGGTCGTTCTCGCCACGCGCTAAGGCGCGTCCCAGCCGGAAGAGTGGTCAGATTTTCATGTTTTTTCGTTTCAGCGCTGTTGCCGTTGCCATGTTCCTCATCGCGACCGGTTCTGCCCAGGCTCAGGTCCGCTCGCTTATGCAGGTTCCGGATTCCCGCGAGGATTTTGTGCGGCTGTGCGCGCCTCATATCGAGGGGCGCTGGGCGAATCCCGAGACAGTCTGCGGATGTCTGCATGATCAAGCCGCCGCGACCGTCGGGGATCCCGACCTGCGCGAGGCCTTGATGCGCGGCATCGGCGAGACCGGCGTGCCGACCATCGAGACCGATTGGGTGCCGCCGTCGAAACGATCCGAGATCGGCGCAACCTTCACAAAAATTGCGAAGCCGGCGCTGCAGTGCATGTTCGAGCCGCTGAACTAGGCCCGCTTTTTCCCGATCGCCACAGAGCAGCCGAGCCGTCGGCCAAATCGGCCGTTCGCTGCACCATTTTGTCTCTATTTCGTCTTGGGGCCCAGCCGCGGAATGCATTTTCGCGCGCGAACAACTCCGATCGCACTCATCTTGGTGCCGGAGACTTCCTTGACCTGGCCTGCGGGACAGGTTCCGTCATCGACCTTGATACGCTGACCCAGCCGCAAATTGACGATGTCCTGCTCGCGTGCCACCTGATCCGCCATGGCGATTCGGCCCGCTTGCGGCACGGCGAGAGCGCCGAGCACCAGCGTCGAAAACAGCTTGATGCGTGAACTCTTCACCATCGACGGCCACCTCATTCCACGTGCTCGGTTTCCCACCGCTTCGATCGCGGGTTAACCTGCAGTGTATGGGCGCGGGCGCGATTCTGAAAGCAATCCAGCACCCTGCAAAGCCGCACAAAGTATGATTTGATGATGGCGGCGAGCGCGCGAACCAGCGACTGACAGGGAAAACGGTGCCATGAATGCCAGCGACAGGCAAAGAATCCTCGATGCGGTCGACCTCGGTTTCGATGCGCAGTTGGCGACGACGCGGGATTTTGTCGCGATTCCTTCGACCCGCGGCGCGGAAGGACCATGCCAGGACATGATCGGCGATCTTTTGCGCCAGCGCGGCTACGAGGTCGACGACTGGCCTATCGAGGTCGACGATCTGAAGGATCTGCGCGGCTTTGGTCCGGTCGAGCATGATTTTTCCCGGGCGCGCACCGTGGTCGGCACCTATCGGCCGGCAACCAATGCCGGAAAATCGCTGATCCTGCAGGGGCATTGCGATGTAGTTCCGGCTGGTCCGGTCGAGATGTGGGAGACGCCGCCGTTCTCGCCCGTGGTGAAAGACGGCAGAATGTACGGGCGCGGCGCCTGTGACATGAAGTCCGGCACCATCGGCGCGCTGTTCGCGCTCGACGCCATCAAGGCCGCCGGTCTCAGGCCGACCGCGAGGATTCACTTCCAGTCGGTGATCGAGGAGGAGAGCACCGGTGTCGGCGCGCTCTCGACCTTGCAGCGCGGGTATCGCGCCGATTGCTGTTTCATTCCCGAGCCGACATCCGGCAGGATGGTGCGCTCGCAAGTCGGCGTGATCTGGTTCCGGTTGCGGGTGCGGGGCTTTCCCGTCCATGTGTTCGAAGCCGGCTCCGGCTCCAACGCCATCACCGCGGCGTATCATTTGATCCGGACGCTGGAAAAACTCGAGGCCGAATGGAACGAGCGGGCCAGGGCCGATCCTCATTTCAGCACGGTGACGCATCCGATCAACTTCAATCCCGGCATCATCAAGGGCGGCGACTGGGCTTCCAGCGTGCCGGCATGGTGCGATGTCGATTGCCGGATCGCGATCCTGCCGGGCTGGTCGGTGGCCGACTGCCAGGCCGAGATTCTCGCCTGTGTTTCGGCTGCGGCGCGCGACCATCGATTTCTGTCCAACAATCCGCCCGCTGTCGAATGGTCCGGATTCCTGTCCGAAGGCTATGAGCTGAAGGATTCAGCTGCGCCGGAAGCCGCGTTCGGCAAGGCGTTTAGCGCAGTCTATGGCGGCAGCGTGCAGGATCTCGTCTTTACCGCACTCACCGATACGCGGTTCTATGGGTTGAATTACAACATTCCGAGCCTGTGCTTTGGCGCCAGCGGCGGCGCGATGCATGGCTTCAACGAATATGTCGATCTCGATTCCCTGCGCCAATCGACCAAGGCCACCGCGCTGTTCGTCGCCGAATGGTGCGGGGTCGAGCGGTTGTAGAAATTGTAGAGTGGGCAAAGCCAACGGGTCGCGCGAATGCGCGCCCGATGACAGGCTCAGCCCCACCAATTACTTCCGTGACCAAGATGGTGGGCACGGCGCACGCGCCTTTGCCCACCCTACCGAGCGGCCGAATTAGGCCACAGCGCGGCGAGGATTGCGTCCAGGCCGTCGGTCAGCGCGGCCGGCCCGGGTTGCAGGATCAGCGGCGACTTGATCTCGACAATACGGTCGTTGCGCACCGCCGGAATCGCGTCCCAGCCCGGCCGACCACGGATACGGTCGGGAACCACTTTCTTGCCGCACCACGATGCGAGAATGATGTCCGGCGCCGCCGCGCGAACCACCTCAGGCAAAATGATCCGGTCCTTTGCCGCCTGCCGAAATCGCAGTTTCGGCAGGATGTCCTCGCCGCCGGCGAGTTCGATCAGTTCGGAAACCCAGCCGATGCCGCTGATCAGGGGATCGTCCCATTCCTCGAAATAGACTTTTGGTCTGGGTGAGGGCCGGGCGGCGGCGGCGATGCCGGCAAGCCTCGTCTCATAGCGGGTTGCGAGCTGGTCGGCGCGCGCCGCGGCATCGACCAGCGCGCCGAGGGTGCGGATCATGGCGAGGATGCCCGCGATGTCACGCTGGTTGAAAACATGGATCGCGACGCCCGCGCGCACCAGTTCGGCGGCGATGTCGGCCTGCAAATCGGAGAAGGCGAGCACGAGGTCGGGCTCGAGCGTCATGATTTTCGGGATGTCCGCCGAGATGAACGCCGATACCCGCGGCTTCTCGCGCCGGACCCGGGGTGGCCGCACCGCGTAGCCGGAGACGCCGACGATCCGGTCCTGCTCGCCGAGCAGATACAACGTCTCGACGGTTTCTTCGGTGAGACAGACGATCCGGCGGGGAGGGAACTGGCGCATAGTGCTGGATATGCAGAATAATGGGTCGATTGTCACCGTGGCCATGACCTCAGACGTCATTGCCTGACGGGCCCGGGCCATTCATGTTCCGGCGTCAGGGAACATGGAAGGAATCACGGATCATGACGCCGCTGGAAAAAATCAATTTGATGAAGATGCCATTTGCCGAGTTGAAAGGCGTGACATTCACGGCAGCCGAACTGGATCGCGTGGTGGCGCGGATGGCGGTACGGGCCGACCTCTGCACCGCCAACCATACCATCCATGGCGGCGCGGTGATGGCATTTGCGGATTCGGTCGGCGCCGCGGCCACCGTCATCAATCTGCCGGCGGATGCGAAGGGCACCACCACCATCGAAAGCAAAACCAACTTTATCGGCGGCGCCAAAGAGGGGACGACCCTGATCGCGACCGCGACCCCCGTGCATCGGGGACGGCGCACCCAGGTCTGGCAGACCCGGCTGGAAACCGAGGACGGCAAACTCGTCGCCGTGGTCACCCAGACGCAGATGGTGCTGTGATCGGACAATCCGCTAACCGACGGATTTGCCAAAGGTTATTCCTGCAAAGCGCGCTTGAATTTCATGTTGCGATGCACAATATGGGGAGTCTAGGGATTCGACGTCTCTCGGGGCTCTCTGAGAGGATTCTTGACGTGGACACTGACCACACAGGCTACCTCCGTGTCCCTGGCACGGTACGGACGCTGAACCAGCGGGAAGAATTGCCGCTGCTGCGCGATCATCTGCTGCGGCTCGACAATGCGAGCCGCCATGACCGCTTTCACGGCTTCATCGACGACAGCTTTATCGAACGCTATGCCGAAAAATGCGCCAATGATGGCACGGTCGTCATCGCCTATATCGCGGACGGGGTGGTGCGCGGCGCTGCGGAACTGCATCCACCCGAGCTATCCCCGGACGCCCAGCCCGAGATCGCCTTCAGCGTGGAGGCGTCGGTGCGGCGCCGAGGCGTCGGCAGCATCCTGTTCGCAAGGCTGATCAGGAAGGCTCGTGCGAAGGGCTATGCAAGCCTGCGCATCACCACCGGCGCCCAGAATGAGGCAATGCGGGCGCTCGCCCGCAAGTTCGGCGCGCAGTTGGCCTTCCGGCACGGCGAATCCACCGGCAGCATCGACCTGAAACGGAACACGCGGTCTGAGCCCGCGAAGTTTCCGATCGAGATCGGGATCGATGCGATGCGCGCGGCAGCCAGTTTCAATCGCGCCTATTGGAAGTTGCTGTTGCGAATGTACGGCTGGGGCCGCACCGCCTGATCAAGGCGCGGATTTGAGACGTCCGATCGGTTCGAGCCGACGCCGCGTGCCGCGTCAGGTCCCCGTGCGCTTGTCGTTGCCGAACTTCCTGACCGCCCGGCGCTCGACCACGACCGAACGCTGTGCGCCCTGTTCGCCCGCGATGACGCGCGTCGTCGAGGCGCGCGCGGCGGTACGCCCGGCCTTCCTCACCTCGGCTTGCACGGCTTCGAGTGGCAGACCCATTAGCGACGCGGCGATTTCAGCCTGCGCCTCCTGGTCGTCGGTGATACCGACCGCGGCGAAAATGGCTTCATCCAGCGTCGGCGGGTCGCGCCTGACGCGCCGGGGTCCGTACTTGGTATTCCAGTCTTCGCTCATCGGGGCCTCGCATCAGATGCGCAAGATACGTAGTAGTCCTCATGTGCATTGCAATATGAGATTACAATGGCAACACAGCCATGCACTACAATTTCTCCAGTCTGGCCGCGTCGTAAATCTCGAGCGTGGTGGCCGTCGCGGCAAGCGGCTGCAGGGCGCGGACGAAATCGCGCGAGGCTGGCACGGCAAAATGAGCCAGCAGCGCCGCGCGGTCCGTCCACTGCTCGACAAACACCAGTCGCAAGGGGTTCTCGCAGTCGATATGCACCGCATGCGAGAGGCATCCCGGTTCGTTCCGCGAGCGATGGACATGTTCGAGGCTCAATTGGCGAACCTCGTTCAGGGATTCCTCGCGCGCCGTGACGCTGCCGGTCACCAGGATCATCTTGTCCTCCCCAGTTAGAATCGTCACGACGTCATGGGATTGAATCCGAGGTGACCGCAAAATCGATCGGCTGTTGCGGCCAACGCTTCAACGCGGCATGTCCGGCGTCGGTCAGGACATAGACGCCGCGTTCGGCGCGGTCGAACCAGCCATAGACATTGTGCAGCAAAATCTTCGGCGCGTCGGGAATTTCGGGACGCAGATCGCGCACGCGCCGCGGTCCCTGCAGCAGCGCCGACGCGCAGGCCAGCGCCTGCTGGCGATAGGCCGTCATGATCGGGGCGCGCGTGCTGCCGCCCAGCGCCGGGTCACCTTTCCGGCGCCGATGCTCCGCGACGAGGCGGGAGCGCTTCTTCGGCTCGCGGCGCGGGCTGGTCGTGGGCGGCTTGACGATCACCTCGACCTCTCCGTGACTCGTGACCGCGAGCATGCCAAAGCCGAGCCGGCGGCAGAGATTGCGATAACGCGCGTCGCTCTCGCGCCCTTTGCCCCGCGCCGACATCCTGGCCGCGAGCCAGACCTCGTCGCAGGCGCCGGCACGGTCGACCGCCTGCAGAATCAGCTCAAGATTGAACGACAATTTCAATTCGCCGATCACCACGATCGGCGGATCGTCGCCGCTCAGCGCCACCAAGTCGCAGCCGCCGATCTCGCCCTTGACCGTGAAGCCGAGGTTTTCGAGAAACCGTTTGACGGGAAGATAAAGCGCGGTTTCCAAGGCAACTCCGGTATCGTCGATGCGACTCAGTGTCCGAGTCTAACCCGAATTGTGCTGCAGTATTTGATCAAATGGCGGCGGCCCGGCTATGCTGCGTCCGGGACCAGACGGGCTCATTCGATTCAAATCGAAGCTGAGGTTGCTGGTTCCGGATTGAATGGCTCGACCCGCGGCGGCGGCAGCCGTGCCCCGTCTAGACCCGTCCGCTGACGGGCAGCAGCGCGCCGGTGAGGGCACTGGCGGCGTCGCTCGCGAGAAACAGGATCACGTCGGCGAGTTCTTGCGGTGTCACCCATTTCGTGAAATCCGCCTGAGACATGCTGGCGCGATTGGCCGGGGTGTCGATGGTTGATGGCAGCACGGCGTTGACGGTGACCTTGCCTTTCCATTCGGCTGCGGTCGCTTCGGTCAGCCGATGCACGCCGGCCTTGGAAGACGCGTAGGCGCCCATGCCGGCGCTGGCCTGCAGCGCGCCCATCGCGCCGACATTGACGATCCGCCCGGCGGCCGAAGCGGCAAGATGGGGGAGCGCCGCCCGCGAGGCATTCAGCGCGGTGAGCACGTTGAGCGCATACATCCGCTGCCAGGTCTTGGGGTCGCCTTCGGTGACAGTCTCGTAAGCAAAGCCGCCGGCGATGTTGATCAGCGCATCGAGCCTGCCGAAATGCGCCGCCACGGCGTCGATGGCTTTCTTGGCCTGCGCCGCGTCGGTAAGGTCGACGCCGCCGAGTTCGATCCGGTTGTCGGCCGCCGGACTTTGCATTGCAGCGTGATCCACGCCGGCCACGCGCGCGCCCCTGGCGAGCGCCACCTCTGCGACCACCTTGCCGAGCGCGCCGGAGGCGCCGGTCACGACAACGACTTTTCCGTCCATGGTATCTCTCCAGGCGAGAGCGGATGAGGATTTCACTGTACCGCCAAGCGAATTTCATTTGCAATGCTGCGGGATGCTGCGCCCAAAATGCGGGCGTCGCGTCCGAACTTCACCATGAGCGAATGGGCCAGCAATAGCGTCTCGCAGGCGCTTCACGACGCCATCGAGGGTGCCATTTTGAGCAGCTAGCCCGGCTATCCCCGGCTTTTCGTTAAAATTTGGCCGAGTTTTGTAAGCGAATGGCAGAACCGGCTGATTACGGTGCGGCGTCGCCGAACCAGGGGCTGTAAATACCATGATGAGACCACTGCCGGACCATGGCCTTCCGCTTGTCCAACTCAAGGAGCAGCGGCGGGACCTGATTGTCGCTCTGCAAAATCGCATCGGCCCGATCAACGGCTGGGAACTGATGCAGATCGCAACCGTGCAGCAGGCGATCTCGGCCTTCGAGGACGTCATCTCGGACCTCGACGCCGAAATGGAAGCGGCGGCATGATACGATCTGGCTGCTTGCAGCCTGGGGAAAATCAGGACTCGAGATAACGGGTCTCGAGCGCTGCACGCTGACGCGGCCCGAGACCTAGCCCATCGCGAAAGTAGCCTTCGAGATCGCCGTAGTCCGCGCGGATCACCTCGAACGCGGCAGCAAGAAATGAGGCTTCCACCGAGGCCAGCACCTGCCGGACATCGTCGGGAAGATCGTTACTGGCTATCGGATCGCGCCGGTAGAATCGGTTGGTCAGCAGGTAATCCTCGGCGATCACATTCTCGGCGACGCCGAGCACGTGCAGGATCAGCGCGCACGCAAAGCCGGTGCGATCCTTGCCGGCGGTGCAGTGAATCACCAGTGGCGCCCGGTCCTCCAGCAAATGCGCGAACAAGGCGCGGTAGCTCGAGGTGCTCTGGCGCACGTAGTTGCGGTAGGATTGCCGCATGACGTCGAGGGCGTCGTCCGGCGACAGCGCCGCGCCGGCGTCGCGCCGCGTCCGCAACATGGCAACGACACTGGGCTCGACCGGCAGCGAATGAACCGCGATCTCCTCAACCGCGCAGCGCGCGGCGGCGCGCTCTTCCCGGCCGCGAAAATCGAATGCACTCCGCACGCCCAGGCTGCGCAGCACCGCGATATCGGCTTCGGTCAGATGGCCGAGATGATTGGAACGGAAGATTTGCCGCCAGCGCACCGGGCGTCCGTGCTTGCCGGGATAGCCGCCGAGGTCGCGGAAATTGCTGGCGCCGGCGAGGTCGAAGTGACGGACAAAGGATTCCTGCATGGCAACATCCTAAGCGATGTTCTGCGCTGAAGACATGGCGGAAAGGCCCCGGCCGACATGAAAAAGGCCCGAAACGTTTTGCTTCGAGCCTCTTTCCGCATTTGATGTCGCACTGAAGTCCGGCAACGCGCCCGCATCGAAACCGCCGGCGGCATCACGGCTCGCGCAAAGGTTTTGATTCCTGGATGGCGGCTTCGTGATACCAGCCGGAGCCACACACGACTTCGCTGACGCGTGTCGGAAGATCCGCGGTGTTGGCTGGTTCGCCACGGCGTTGGCCGGACCGGCCACCGACCGGGAATTGATAGATCCTGGCAGTCCCCTGATTCAAACCCGTATTCATGATTCTCTCTCCTTTCCGGGCCACGCGCTGATGCTGCGCCCGACTCGTTCTCGCTTGGTTACTGAAATCGATATCGGCCCTGCACGGCCCTCGTGCAACATGATCAAATCGAATTCATTCTTTGTGCAAATAATGGGCATTTTGCGTTTTGCCCCTGAAGCAGCAATGAACCGCTGATCAACGCGCGGGCTATCACCAAGGTTGCAGAATGGCTGCGCTTTCTTGGGGAATGTTGCAGACGACTGGCGCGACTTTGGTAAGGCGACCCCTACCAGATCGCTTCGCAGATCCTGAAAACTATCGCCTCCGTCCCGGTCGCCAGGGCGGCTGCGGCCTGAGCGATCAAAGCCACGGCCTGGATCCCGGTACAGGCCGTGACGTTGCCTCCCGTACCGGCCCTCCTACGTTTCTCCTCCAGCAAACTCGACCAGTCCGGCGACCCCGCCTGGACTGGTTTTTTTGTGGCGCCGGCGATCCGCCAGGGTCGCCGCGGCCATCGCAAGATCGCCGCCCCGCCATGGAACAAGCCGCCCGCAACCGCGATTGACAACGGGGGCATCTCCACAGGACCACTGCGATGATCCGCAAATTGCAATCGGGCGAATACCGGCTCTATTCCCGCAAGGTCAATCCGAAGACCGGCAAGCGCCGCAATCTCGGCACCTTCAAGTCACGCGCGGCAGCCGAGAAGCACGAGCGCGACGTGCAGTATTTCAAGCGGCATTAGAGCGTTTTCCGGTTCGCTCGAATCATTGTTGCTTCTCCCAAGGCCTCATGGTTCGAGACGCGCGAAGACGCGCTCCTCACCATGAGGGTCTGAGACCTCAGCCTGAGGAGCATCGCGAAGCGATGCGTCTCGAAGGATGAAGCCATTGAGGCGGAAATTGCATTAGCCTCGTCGCCCTAGAAGCCGGTCGGGCCGACCGATCCGAACCAGCGCTTGACCTTGGTCGGGTCGGCCGGGTCTGCACCGGCGCGTTCCTGCTCGCGGCTTCCGGCGCGCTCGATGGCCGCCGCGCCGCCAGCCATTGGTCGGTCTGGCCCGCCGCTTCCCGCCGTGCGGGTCGAGCCTGATCCGATCTTCGTGCGCGACGGCCCGGTCTGGACCTCGGCCGGCGTGACCGCCGGCATCGATCTCGCGCTGGCATTGATCGAGCAGGATCTCGGCCGCAGCGCGGCGCTGGCGGTGGCGCGCTATCTGGTCGTCTTTCTCAAGCGTCCCGGTGGGCAGGCCCAATTCAGCGCGGCGCTGTTGCTGCAATCGGCCGAGGACCGGTTGGGCGCACTGCATGACTGGGTTGGCAAGCATCTCGCCGATGAATTGTCGCTGCCGGTGCTGGCAAGCCAGGCCGGCATGAGCGAGCGCAGTTTCAGCCGCCGCTATGCCGAAGCCACCGGGCTGACCCCCGGCCGTGCCGTCGAGCGGCTGCGGGTCGAGGCGGCGCGGCGGCTGCTGTCGGAGTCACGGCTGCCGGTAAAGCGAATCTCGCAGCGCTGCGGCTTTGGCTCGGAAGAAACCATGCGTCGCAGTTTTCTGCGCGTGCTGTCGGCCACCCCGCAGGATTACCGCGCCCGCTTCAGCGCCTGAGGGGCAGGCCCGCTTGCAGCGGGCTTCCTTGCCCGCGCTACATCGAATAGAGACGGCGCGAAACTTCCTCTGTGTCCGGGTTCCATGATTCGTCTCGACAATATCAGCAAGCAACAGGGCCATCAGATCCTCTTCATCGAGGCTTCCGCCGCGCTCCAGAGGGGCGAGAAGGTCGGCCTGGTCGGCCCCAACGGCGCCGGCAAAACCACGCTGTTCCGCATGATCACCGGCGCGGAGCAGCCCGACGAAGGCCAGGTCGCGGTCGATCGCGGCGTGACGATTGGCTATTTCAGCCAGGACGTCGGCGAGATGGCGGGCCGCAGCGCGGTGTCCGAGGTGATGGATGGCGCCGGTCCCGTCAGCGCGGTCGCAACCGAACTGAAGGCGCTGGAGGCTGCGATGGCGGATCCCGGCCGCGCCGGGGAGATCGACGAGATCATCGCGCGCTATGGCGAGGTGCAGGCGCGCTTCGAGGAACTCGACGGCTACGCGCTGGAGACCCGCGCCCGCGAGGTGCTGGCGGGTTTGAGCTTCAGCCAGGAGATGATGGACGGCGACGTCGGCGCGCTGTCGGGCGGCTGGAAGATGCGGGTCGCGCTCGCCCGCATTCTGCTGATGCGCCCCGACGCCATGCTGCTGGATGAGCCGAGCAACCATCTCGACCTCGAAAGCCTGATCTGGCTGGAGCAGTACCTCGGGGGGTACGAGGGCGCGCTGCTGATGACGTCGCACGACCGCGAATTCATGAACCGCATCGTGACAAAAGTGATCGAGATCGATGGCGGTCAACTCACGGCCTATTCCGGCAATTACGAATTCTATGAGCAGCAGCGCGCGCTGAACGAAAAGCAGCAGCAGGCCCAGTTCGAGCGCCAGCAGGCGATGCTGTCGAAGGAGATCAAGTTCATCGAGCGCTTCAAGGCGCGCGCCTCGCATGCCGCGCAGGTGCAGAGCCGGGTCAAGAAGCTCGAGAAGATCGAGCGCGTCGAGCCGCCACGGCGCCGCCAGGCCGTCGCCTTCGAGTTCCTGCCGGCGCCGCGCTCCGGCCAGGACGTGGTCAGCTTGAAGCGCGTCCACAAGGGCTATGGCGCGAGATCGATCTATGACGGCCTCGATTTCCAGGTGCGCCGCCGCGAGCGCTGGTGCGTGATGGGTGTCAACGGCGCCGGCAAGTCGACGCTGCTGAAACTGGTGGCGGGCTCGACCGAGCCCGACGACGGCACGGTGGCGCTCGGCGGCAGCGTCAAGATGGGTTATTTCGCGCAGCACGCCATGGACCTGCTCGACGGCGAGCGCACCGTATTCCAGTCGCTGCAAGATGCGTTTCCGCAGGCCGGCCAGGGCTCGCTGCGCGCGCTCGCCGGCTGCTTCGGCTTTTCCGGCGACGATGTCGAGAAAAGATGCCGGGTGCTGTCGGGTGGCGAGAAGGCACGGCTGGTGATGGCCATCATGCTCTACGACCCGCCGAATTTCCTGGTGCTGGACGAGCCCACCAACCATCTCGACATGGCGACCAAACAGATGCTGATCGCGGCGCTGTCCGAATATGAAGGCACCATGCTGTTCGTTTCCCACGACCGCCATTTCCTCGCCGCGCTCTCCAACCGCGTGCTGGAGCTGACGCCCGAGGGCATCCACCAATATGGCGGCGGCTACACCGACTACGTCGCCCGCACCGGCCAGGAAGCGCCGGGCCTGCGAAGCTGAGGCCCCGCGGTTCGCGACCTTGCCGGGCGCTCCATGTTGTCCAATCCCTCCTGGGCTGGACAGGGTTTCGCTGATTTGCCCGTCGGGCGGGGAGGTGTCGTAGCCCGGATGGAGCGAAGCGCAATCCGGGAATCGCGATGCGGATGCGACGGCCCCGGATTTCGCTTTGCTCCATCCGGGCTACAGAGTCTCGCCGTCATTGCGAGCGCTAGCGAAGCAATCCATGTCGCAACAAGTGGAGGCGTGGATTGCTCACATGGGGAAGGTGTGTGTCAAGATGAGCAGTCACCTTTTTGTTCGACTGCGGCCACCTCTTCGTCCCGACCGCGGGCTGTGCCGGAT
>Ga0208356_1000016_pt1 | contig 83988 bp, 103 predicted proteins | sample NGESurshal072012_4_FD_184467 | JGI IMG/M metagenome (GOLD analysis project Ga0208356, IMG submission 184467) | Arctic peat soil microbial communities from Barrow, Alaska - NGEE Surface sample 53-1 shallow-072012 (SPAdes) | ecosystem: Environmental > Terrestrial > Soil > Wetlands > Peat ... | reverse complement strand
GAACGCCCCCACCAGTTCTCTGGACTTCGGATCCAGCGGCGCATTGGCGGGCACCGGTTCATTCCAAAAACTAGATTGCGAGAAGAAGCGGAAGGGAGCTGCAGGTTCTACCGGCCCAGGCGACAATCCCGGGGTGGCAGGTGATTCTTGCGGGCCACTTGGTTCAGGGCGTTCGCCCCCACCTGTAGAGCCGGCGCTCCCACCAGCGAGCGGCGGCACCAGAGCAGGAACACTTGAAGCCGGCTGATTCGAGCTGGCTGCCTTCGGCTTGCTCGTTCCGCAGGTCGTGCTCGGCGAAGCTCCGATTCGATGCCGGAACTTGCGTGTCCTACCACGTGTGCGCGAGCCCCCGGCAACTGCGCACTTGGCACGCGAGAGGGATGACCTCGCATTTCCCCGAGTGCGTGAGGAGGCCACGTCATGTCGCGGAGCGCGCGGGGAGGACGCACTGGAGCGACGGGCGTACGCGCCGAGGCTGGACGGGGCGACCATCGACAGCATCGCGCCCGTCAGCAGCAGACAGATTTGGATTGCAATCTGGTGGCGAATACGCAACATGGAACAACCTTGTCGTTGGCTATATCCCAGCGACAGCGAATTAGTCGCGGTGGACCTGCTGGTTATCGGTGGGACCCTGCCCCAACCTGACGCGAGCGCATGTCGCTGGACGTTTATCTGGGGCGCCGCAAAGTCGCGGCTCTGCCGGCGCCCTCACCGAGGAGCGGCCTCGGTGCGGCCAAACGAGGGTCTTCGTAGGGGGTCCGCGCGTCAGATCAGAACGCGCTTGCGGTGCCGCGTTGCTTTGACACATGCAGGCCACGACGCTCTTACGCGAGCAGTTCGGGACGGCGCGAAGGCCATCGCCGGTGTCTTCATCTCGCCGGCCCCGGCGGCCCGCGGGTCGCGCTGCGGCGCAGCGGAACGCCCACCGTTGCCGCGGCGGGCGAGGGCGGGGGTCGCCTCCGAGCTGCGCAACCTGCTGCGCCTGCTTCCGAGCCGGCCGGCACCTGATCCGGTGGCCGTGGTCCACTTGCTCGCGCTTGGCGGACCGTCTCCGGACCACACCTTTACGATGGCATCGGGCAGCTTCCAGCGGGCCATTTCGTCGAGTTGGACCGGACCGCTGGCCGATGGCGCGCTACTGGGACCCGAATACCAGCGTCTGTGAGAGAATCGACCGCAGGGAGGCCGTTGACGTGTGCGCGACGGGCTTGTGCGGGCGGTCGAAGATCGCCGTTCAGGGCCATGCTGCACGTTTTCGGAGGAGCTCACACCGGCCCGGCTTACCGTCCGCCCCCGGTCCCCTGACAGGGAGCCAGGGCGCATCCTGATCCGGATCCCCGCGGAAGCGTCTGCTGATCAAGCAAAAGCTCTCGTTTCTGCGCGACGTTGATTAGCAAATGACGACTATTCTCTTGGCGCTTCCGGAACGTTCGGGGCGACAAATCATGTCTCGGCGGCTTGCATGAGCGAAGCCAACGTCCCTCAGAATCAGGCACCCTACCGCCAGCTGCACGATGTCTCGCTGGACGACGGCGTAATCGTTCAAGCGTTTGCGAACCTGTATGGGTGTCGCATAGGTGCGCAAACCCGTGTTGGAACCTTCGTCGAGATTCAGGCTGGCGCCAGCGTGGGCGCGGCGTGCAAGATTCAGAGCCACACGTTCATCTGTGAGGGCGTAACGATCGGCGATCGCGTATTCGTCGGTCACGGCGTGACGTTCGTCAATGATAAATATCCCCGGTCGACTAACGAAACTGGCATGCTCCAGACAGCCGACGACTGGGAGCTCCTGCCAACTTTGATCGAGGATGACGCGTCGATCGGCTCCGGGGCCACGATCCTCGGTGGCCTTCGCGTAGGGAGAGGCGCTGTCATCGGGGCGGGAGCCGTGGTTACGAGAGATGTACCCGCCGAAGTCGTCGTCGTCGGCAATCCAGCCAAACCCTCCGGATGATCACGGCAATCATCTGCCAGATCGAGATGCTGCGCTCCGGATCAGGGCGCTCCTGATAACGCTTCGCCTGGTTGCGCACAAAGCCAGCCGCTTCGTACCACTCCACCTTCTTGATGTTGGCGTTGGCAAGAAGGAAGCGAACCGCTAGATCCTGGACAGCTTGCGAGCGAGGCCCGTTGGCCTCGGAGGATCGGCTTCGCCATCGATAAGAGATAGGTCAAACTGATGCCGTGGCGAAGCCCTGGTTCGTATCGCCTGTCCGTAAGAAAGCCGTTCACATTCTCGGCCACAGGATCGCCATCATGGTCCTCGCCCAGGCAGTTGAACTCCCCGATTACTCGGGATAGTTGGTCGTCAACGGGTAGCGCCAAGCGCCGAAGCTGCGGCGCCAAGCAATCTACTCGTCAGCCGGGAGTTCGCTGATCGGCTCGGGCGAGTAGAAGCGCTCATATGCTTTATCGGAGCGCTCAAGATGGGTGATGCGTCGCTCGTCCGCCGAGGGGTTCGCGATCTCGCTCACAAAGCTGAGCGTCCGCCCCGTGGAGGGAAACACTCTCACCAAAACCGCCGTTTGCGTTGATCTCGACCGCCATTTGACCACTGACCATATCGGCGCTAGGCAAAGTTGGTCAAGCAAGATCTAAACTGTTCTAGCTTTTTCAGTCTCAAAGCCCTCCTTTTTCTGCCCGCAGCGGAGGAGGAGGGGGTGATTCGAAGCCGAGGATTCCGACGGTGGCCGGAATCGCTTTCTCTCCCGACCCCGCCAGCCTGTCCTTGGCGTCGTGGCGGATCTGTTCGACTTCGCCGAAGCAGGCCGCTAACACCGTCATGATTTCCGACCAGCCGCGCTCGTCCAACTCCAGCGGCGTCCAGGTCAGGTGCCGGTCGGTGCGGGAGTCAAAGGTCTCCGCTCGCATCGCGCTGTCCGGGCCCTGGGAGGAGATGCGGGAGAACTCCCGCGCTGCTCGGATGTCAAGGCGTCGAATTCGGTGTCCGTGAAGTAGACGTTGGCCTTGCCCTTGTAGACGTGTTCCCGGCGGCGGCTCCTGGCCCGCCTCGCGGCGCGATCACCTCAAATCCACTACATCGCAGGGCAGCTCGGTGGCGCGGTCGATGATCTCCGGGTCGCCGGTCCACAGGGGAGCTTTCAGACGCGCGGCGGTCGCGACGCAAAATGCGTCGGCGTAGGACAGCCCACCGCCCGCCTTGATCTGTGCGGCAGCGGAGACCAGCGCCCAATCCGGGTCAACGATCGTGCTGTTTCTGTGGATCGTTGCGATATCAGCCGCAGCCGCGTTCTCGCCACGTTCTCGGATTCGCATGTACAGCGTCTCTCCGAGATTGATCGAGGAGATCGCCGGCGGTTGTGAAAGCCACTCGGTTTCGATCCGGGCGGCCGCCGGCTCATCCTTCAAATACGCCAGCACGGCCCAGCTATCGAGGACTACCAACGCCCCGCCTTTGGGCCTTGCGCTCCTCCAGCTCGCGCTCCTCGCGGCGCTCCTGCTCCAAAGCAGCGGTGCCGCCACCGGGGGTGTCTTTCCAAATGCCGCGCAAGGACCTGATATCCCTCTCGCGCGCCTGCGGGTCGTCGGCGACGCGGCGAACGCGCACCTCCTTGCCGTCGGGCTGGAAGGTGACCTCATCGCCGGGCTTGATCCCGATCTCCTCGCGGATGGCCTTCGGAATCACGACCTGTCCCTTGATTCCAACCTTGTGAGTCATACCGGCAGTATAACGTGCTGGGTCTCGCCGACTTCCTGAAAGGAAGGTGCTCTGCCTTACAAAGATCTAAGGACTTTGAAAGGAACGCTGTGGACCTCAGACGGCGCCGGGGTCCTCGAGGCCGGAGATCAGCCGCGCCACGGCACGGTAGTCACCGGCGGCGATTCGCTCGATTGGCTTGTCGTCGTCGAGTGCGGCGATCGGCTTGTTCAGCCAGACGGAGATGTAGGTCGGACGGATGACCCGGGCGAGGCGGTCAACCAGCGAGGAGAGCTCGACCAGACGTGCGGCGCGCGAGCCGCTGGGCGCGCTGCGCCCCGAAAGCCATTCGCGCACCGTGCTCGGAGCGGCGCCGGTGGCGAGAGCTATCTCGCGATCGGAGAGGTGACCGGTGTCGTGGACGTGAATTGCCTCTTCGGCGTAGGCGGTAGCCATGTGCCGCATGGTACCCCTCCGGCGCGACTCCCGCAATATATCGGCGCTTTTTCGATAGAGGACCGCAGGCTCTGTCGTCTGCGCATGGGCATGGAGCCCAACCCCCTGAGGCCGGCGATCACGCGTGTGCCAGGCGGGCAGCAGCGAGCTGTGGCTGAGATCTTCCGTTCCTAGTAGCGCTCGAAGTCCGAGCGTTTGCGGGCCATCGTGCTCAGCCGGGAGTTGAGACGCCGTCGCATCGACGGCCCGCGAGCTCCGAAGCATCTGGCGCCGTCCACGCGCCGGCTTTTGTATCCCAGCGTCCGGCTGTTTCGAGGTCCGGCTCAGACAGCAGGTCGGCCCTTGAAGAGTTCGCCGCAGAGCTGCTCGAGTTCAGACCCCAAGGTGACCAGCAACCCACTCGCTGACTTCTTCGACCAAGCGGACCACCGCTTGGCGGTCAAGCGGCTCGGTGTCCAGGATTTCGTCATAGCGCAACGGCACCGCGTGCTCGGTCAGCGCGACTACCTCGGGGGTGTCGAAGGGAAACTCCCCCACAGCCGTTGTGATCTCCGTGATCAGCCGGTGCAGATCGTGGGTGTACTCGAAGGGGATTCCCCGAGCCCTAAGCACCGCCTTGAGCCACTTCTCGACGGCCTGCTGGGCGTGGAAGCCGACGATCTCGTCGCTGATCTCTGGATTCGGGGCGAGCAACTGCATTGCCCTCGCGTCGTCCTCTGCCTTGCGAGCGAGGACTGCCGCTTCAGCCTTCGGATCACGCTTCGGCAAGGACTCGGCCCCGGCGCAACGCCTCGTTGACCATGCTTCCGCGAACCTCGGCCCTCTGGTCCGCGTAATCGGCGCTGAGGACAATGAGGTCGATCGGAACGCCGAGATCACCGAGTGCTTCGCGGAGTCGCACGAACTCCGCTCGGCGGCTCTTCAACTCAGGCTCGATCACCAGCAGGTCAAGATCGCTGTCGGAACGGCCCTCGCCCCGGGCGCGGGAGCCGAACAAGATCACCTTGGCATCCGGAGCGGCTGCGGCCAGTCGGCCCGCGGCCTCTGCGATTAGGGCCTCATCGGTCATGTGAAGGACGGTAGCCCATCGCAACGACGTGAACCAGGGCCCGAGGACGCGCTACTCCGCAGCCAGCAACGTGTGCCAAGCCGGCAGCAGCGGCTTGTCGTAGAGGTCGATGATCGCCGTCCGGGCGGCCGCGATCTCAGCTGAGAACCAATACCTTTCGAAGTCGGCGCGGCTCTCCCAGACCGAGGTCTGCTGGAAGGCGAGCGGGTCGTCGACGGAGCGGGTCAGCGACCAGCTCTTGGCGCCGTAGGCGGGCATCTTCTCCGCGGCGGGCTCCCAGAGGTCGAGCCAGCGATCCCCCCGCAACGGGGCGATGTGCCAATCGAGCCTGTTCACCTCAGCCATCAGATGCCCCTCTCGAGTCGCGTTTGACGTGCTCTCATGCTCCGACCTCCGCCCGGATCGCGCCGGGCCCGTCCTCGGCCTTGCCGTCGTCCGCGGACTCGGCCCCGACCAGGATCGCGATCTTGCCGAGGTGCTTGTTTTCGTGCAGCAGCTGATGGGCGCCGGGGACGCCGTCGAAGTCCATCGTCTGCCACAGCACCGGGCGGACCTTGCCCTCGGCCATCAGCTGGTTGGCCCGCATGCACTCGTAGGCGTTGGCGAAGTGGGAGCCGATGATCTGCTTCTGGCGCATCCACAGGTAGCGCACGTCGAAGTCGAGCTGGAAGCCCGAGGTGGCGCCGCAGATGACGACTTTGCCGAACGGCTTGACGGTGTAGACCGAGGTCGGGAAGGTCGCCTGGCCGACGTGCTCGAAGACGATGTCGGGGGCGTCGCCGAGCAGCTCCTTGACCCGTTTGGCGAAGCCGCGCGAGGCCTTGAAGCGCTCCTTGTCGAGCGCCTTGTCGGCGAGGTTCTCCGGCGTCCGCATCATCTCGCCGAACTCGCGGCGGTTGATGTAGTCGACGGCGCCGAGCTGCTTGACCAGCTCGCCCTTCTCGTCGGAGGAGACGACGCCGATCGCGTTGGCGCCGGCGGCCTTGCAGAGCTGCACGGCGAAGACGCCGAGGCCGCCGGCGGCGCCCCAGATGAGCACGTTGTGCCCCGGCTGGAGCTTGCACTGGTCGATCAGCATCCGGTAGGCGGTGAAGTAGGTGAGGCCGTAGGAGGAGGCCTCGGCCCAGCTCAGGTTCTGGGGGCGGGGGAGGAGCTGCTGCGCCTGCACTTTGGTGAACTGGGCGAAGGAGCCCCAGGTCGTCTCGTAGCCCCAGATCTTCTGGCTCGGCGCCGCGAGCGGGTCGAGGCCGTGGACCTCGACGTCCTCGTAGGAGGCCTGGTTGCAGTGGACGACGACCTCGTCGCCCGGCTTCCAGCGGGTGACGCCCTCGCCGACCTTCCAGACCACGCCGGAGGCATCGGAGCCGCCGATATGGTGGCCGTACTCGGGGTGGTCGCCGTAGGGGAAGACCGAGACCGGCTTGCCCAGCGCCGCCCAGACGTTGTTGAAGTTGACGCCGGCCGCCATCACCCGGACGATCACCTCGAAGGCGCCGGGCTCGGGGACCTCGATCTGCTCGAGTTGGAAGGCGTCTTTGGGCTCGCCCTGGCGCTCCTCGCGGATCACCCAGGCCGCCATCGTCTCCGGCAGCGTTCCGGGCTCCACGTCAAGGTTCGAGATCGTGCTGCTGTCCACTGCCAAGAGGGTCCTCCGCGGGTCGTCGGTTCGGGCGACGAATCCTAGTTAAGAGCCCTGCGTCCCGGCCCTACGCCGCGTCGGAGGCCTCGCGCAGCTCCGGCGCGGTGATCTCGCGGACGGTGATCTCGACCGGTTCGGGCGGCTCGATCGCCTTGCCCGGGGCGATGCCGAGGTCCTCGACCTTGCGCAGCTGCGGCAGCAGCCGGCCCTCCATCGAGCCGACCGCGGAGTTGTAGGACTTGGTGGCGGACTCGAGCCGCCGTCCGACCGTGTCGAAGTCGGCGATGAACTTGCCGAAGCGGGTGTGCAGGGTGTCCGCCGCGTCGGCGATCTCGGCTGCCTCGGCGACCATCCGCTCCTGGCGCCAGCCCAGCTCCATCGTCTTCAGAAGCCCGATCAGCGAGGTCGGGCTGACCAGCAGCACCTTGTGCTCGAGCGCGTATTCGAACAGCCCCGGGTCGGCGGCGAGGGCGGCGTGCAGGGCGGGCTCGTTGGGGATGAAGCAGATCACCAGGTCCGGCATCTGGCCGGCCTTGAACTGTCCCTGGTAGTCCTTGGAGCTGAGCGCCCGCACGTGCTCGCGTGCCTGTCGCGCGTGGCGCTCGAGGTGGACCCGGCGCTCGGATTCGACCTCGGACTCCTGGGCGTCGAGGAAGGCGTCGAGCGGCACTTTCGAATCGGCGACGAAGCTGCGCCCTTCCGGCAGCAGGAAGAGCGCGTCGGGGCGGAGGCGGCCGTCTTCGGTGCGCAGCGTCTCCTGCAGCTCGAAGTCGACGTGCTCGGTCATCCCGGCGATCTCGATGCAGCGGCGCAGCTGCAACTCGCCCCACTGGCCGCGGGTCTGCGGCTGGCGCAGCGCCTTCTTCAGCCCGGCGGTCTCGGAGTTGAGGTTGCCGACGGTCTGGCCCATCTGCTCGAGCAGGGTCTTGGTCTGCAGGTCGGTCTCGCCACGGCGGCGCACCTCGGCCTCGATCTTCTCCTGCCCCTTGGCGATCCGCTCGGCCAGGCCCTTGATCTCGGCCTGGCCCTTGTCGATCTCCGTCTGGCGCTTGTCGAGGGCGGCGGCGGCGCTCTGCGCGTCGAGCTTGCGCGCCTGGTCGTTGGCCTGGATCAGGCTCGGCAGCGAATCGGCGACGGCCCGCGCGGCGGCTTCCTGGACCGCCGCGGAGAAATCGGGCTGCTCGGTCGCCTCCTCGCGCCTCGAAACGAGCACGTAAACGAGCCCCGCGGCGAGCAGAACGACGGCGATGGCGAGCACGACAGTCACGACCACCAATAGTGCCAGCCCTCCCAGACGCAACCGCTGCCTTCAAAAACCCCCGCTCGATGGGTGTTTATGGCAGCAGGACGTCGTTCTGGGAGGAGGCGCGGTACGGCCCGACGATCAGTTTGCCGGGACGGGCGCTGATGCCGGTGGCGCCGAGCACGTAGGTGCCGGTGGGGAGCTCGATCTGGAAGCTGCCGGAGCTGTTGGCGTGGAGCGGGCCCGAGCTGGCGTCCTTGGCGCCGCGGATCTGCAGCCGCGAGTCGGTGCGGGTCTGGTTGGCGATGACGAAGACGACGTCGATCGGCGCCCTGGTGCGGATCGGCGGCTGGGGGTGGTTCTGGTTCTGCGGGATCTGCTGGCTGCGGGCCGGGCCGAGGCCGATTCCCCCCGGCTGCACGGTGACCGCCTTCGGCGTGATCGAGACGCTGACCCGCAGCGCCACCTGTGGACGCGGGTCGTTGGGGTGGCTTTCGGCGCCGCAGCCGGCCACGACCAGTGCAAGCGCACCGATCGCCCCGGCAACCGCGGCTCTGGCTCTCCCACGACCCATCGCGGCTGAATCTAACCGAAGGGCAAGTCGACTACCTGAGCCGTAACGCCATCTTCACCTACGGCCAGCTCGGCGCCGGGCCCGGCCTCACGTCGCAGGATCGCCAGCCCGATCGGCCCGAGGGCGGGGGAGACGGCGGCGCCACCGAGCCTGCCGACCTCCTTCTCGCCGAGCCGCAGCGCCGCTCCCGGCTCCGCCGGGGCGCTCAGCTTCAGCCCGCGCAGGTGGCGGTTGGGGCGGCCCTTGTAGTGGAGGCGGGCGACGGTCTCCTGGCCGATGTAACAGCCCTTGGTGAAGCTGATGACCCGCTCGACGATCCCCGCCTCGGCCGGCATCGTCTCGGTGCCCATCTCGGCTCCGTAGCGCGGCGTCCCGGCCTCGATCCGGAGGATCTCGGCTGCCTCGGCGCTGACCTCGACGGCTCCGGCGGCGAGCAGCGCTTCGAGCAGGCGCGCCGAGTCGCCCGCCGCGGCGATCAGGTCGATGCCGCCGCTGGTCCCCACCGCCAGGCACTCGACCCCGGCGATCGTGGTCGCTTCGCAGGCGTTCTCGGGCAGTGCCGCGCCGCCGGCGACCTCGACGCTGCGGGGGCCGATCAGCGAGAGGATCGCGCGCTCCGCGCTGCTGTCCACCACCTCGACCTCGCGGCCGATCGAGTACATCTGCAGGTGGCGGCGCGATGCCGCCAGGGCCTCGGGCTCGGTGTCGAGCCAGATCTCCCCGGCGCTCGGCCGCAGCACCCGCATGTCGGCCTGCATGTGCCCCTTGCGGTCGAGCAGCGCCGCGTACTGGCCGTCGCCCGGCTCCAGCGCCTCGACGTCGTTGGTCAGCTGCCCCTGCAGGTACTCGGCGGCGTCGGGGCCGACGATCGCCAGCTTGCCGCGCCCAGAACGGTCGAGCAGCCCGCATTCCTCGCGCAGCTGCCGGTACTGCGCATCCAGCTCGAGTAGGGCCTGCTCGGTCATGGGTTGATTCTAGGAAGTCGCGCCCCTCGCTCCCGACAAACGTCTTTGCATACGGCCGGGCTTGACTGATCCTGGGACAAAATCTACACATCTACGGCATTTGTGTGTAGGATTTATCCCATGTCAGTAAGTCAGTTCCGCACCATCGAGTTCCTGCACGAATGCTTCGGCGAGCGACCGTTCCGGGTGTCGGAGGCTGTCGCCGCGGGCGTTAGCAGCACGACGCTACACCGGCTGCGCCAGAAGGGTGAGCTGGCGACGGTCGGCCGTGGGGTTGTGCAGCTGCCCGACGCTGGCATGGGAATGCTGTCCGGGCTGGCGGTGGTGTCGGCCCGGGTGCCCCGCGGGACGATCTGCCTCAATTCCGCGCTGGCGTTCTGGGACTTCACCGACGAGATCCCCGAGCAAGTGCACGTCGCCGTCCCCCGTGGCGCGCACCGACCGTCGATCGACCAGCCGCCCACCAGAGTGCACGTCTTCAATGCCGGGACCTTCGAGGTCGACCGCCGGCAGGCGCAAACCGACGCTGATGAGCCGTTCTGGATCTACTCTCCCGAGCGCTCCGTGGTCGACGCGATACGGATGGGGCGCTGGGTCGGCCACGACATCGCCCTGCACGCGCTGCGCCGCTATATGGCGCAACAGGGGGCCAGCGCCGCCCGCCTGGCCGAACTGGCGCGAGAACTCGGTGGCAGCGCCCGGCTGCAGCCAGCGCTGGAGGCACTGCTCAGTTGACCGCGCAGGCCATCGTCGATCAGGCTGCAGGCGAAGCTTTCAGGGCGCTGCAGGCCAAGGCCCGAGCCGAGCACGGCGGCAATACCCAGCCGTTGCTGGTCGTCTATGCCGTGGAGTCCTTTCTGCGGCGCCTGTCCATGTCCGACCACGCCCACCAGATGGTTCTCAAGGGCGGGATGCTGATGGTCGTCAGCCACATCCGGCAGATGACTAAGGATGCCGACCTGTCGACCCACGGTATGACCAACGACGAGGAGAGCGTCCGCAACGTAGTCGCTCGCATCTGCGCATTAGAGCCGGACCCTCACGACGGCGTGATGGTTGACATGGCGACCATCAGAACCGAGGTCATGCGTGGGGAGGACGAGTACCAGGGCGTTCGCTGCAAGCTGGTGGCCACCCTTGGGCGAGCGCAGATCCCGTTCGCGCTGGACTTCTCTTTCGGCGATCCGGATGAGTCGACCGTGATCGAGTTGGAGTCAGTCATCGACCGGGCGCCCGTGCGTCTAGAGGCATACCCCCTCGCGCTCAACCTGGCCGAGAAGATCGTCACCGCAATGCAGCGACGCGAGACCAGCACCCGGGACCGTGACTTCGCCGACCTCTGGGTGACCAGCCGCCGGCACCGCCTCGCGGCACTGGAACTTCGTGGGCACATCCTTACCGTCGCCTCGCACCGCCAGCAGCCCGTAATGCCGATGGCGGTGGCGCTGGCCAATATGCCTGACCGCCAGCAGCCATACGCGGCGATGGTCGAGCGCATGTCCTATCTCTCACCACCGCCAGAACACTGGACCGAGCTCATTGACGGCGTGATCGACTTCACCGATCCACTGCTAGCCGATGAAGGAGAGCGCTTCTCGCATTGGGACCCCGAAAAGCTCGCCTGGACCTAGCTTGAACTGTCTTTTAGATGTGTCTAAACTCTTGATTTAGATATGTCTAAAACACCGGGAACAATCTCCGAGGCGATCGAGGATTACGCGAAGGCGATCTACGCGATCTCCCAGCAGCGCGACGGGCTCGTCCTCAATGGCGAGGTCGCCCAGCGGCTCGGGGTGGCGCCGGCGACGGCGACCTCGATGCTGAAGCGGTTGGCCGATCTCGGCTTCGTCGACTACGTCCCTTACAAGGGGGTCAGCCTGACCCCGGCCGGGGAGCGCGTCGCCCTCGAGGTGATCCGCCACCACCGGCTGATCGAGGCCTACCTCTCGGAGGCGCTGGGGATGTCGAGCGACCGCGTCCACGAGGAGGCCGAGGTGCTCGAGCACTACATCTCCGAGGACCTGGAGGCGCTGATCGCCGCCAAGCTCGGCGAACCGAGCCACGACCCGCACGGCACGCCGATCCCCGGCCCCGACCTGCGCCCGCCCGCGCCGGAGGCCGGCCCGCGATGAAGGGCGCGGCCGCGCCACCGCCGCCGCCCCGCGAAGGGGCGACGGTCGAAGACGTGCTCCCGGGCGAGGCCCGGGTGGCCGAGGCGGCGCGGCGCTCGCTCGACGGCAGCAACACCGGGATCCGCCGCCTCTGGCCATTCCTCGGCCCCGCCTTCATCGCCGCCGTCGCCTACGTCGACCCCGGCAACTTCGCCACCAACATCGCCGGCGGCGCCAAGTTCGGCTACCTGCTGCTCTGGGTGGTGCTCTCCGCCAACCTGATCGCGATGCTGGTCCAGACCCAGTCGGCGAAGCTGGGGATCGCCACCGGCAAGAACCTCGCCGAGCTCTGCCGCGAGCGCTTCTCGCGGCGCACCTCGATCGGCCTCTGGCTGCAGGCCGAGCTGGTCGCGATGGCGACCGACATCGCCGAGGTGGTCGGCGCCGCGCTCGGCCTCAACCTGCTCTTCGGCATCCCCCTCTTCCCGGCCGGGATCATCGCCGGCGCCGGCGCCTTCGGCATCCTCGCCCTGCAGCAGATGGGCTACCGCCGGCTCGAGGCCGGGATCACGGTTCTGGTCGGCGTCGTCGTCGCCTCCTTCGTCTTTGAGCTCTTCGACGCCAAGCCGCAGGCGAGCGAAATCGGCCGCCATCTCTTCGTCCCCGGCTTTGCCGGCACCGAGAGCATCCTGCTCGCCACCGGGATCATCGGCGCGACGGTGATGCCGCACGTCGTCTACCTGCACTCGGCCCTGACCCAGCGGCGGATCGTCGGCCGCGACGAGCCCGAGAGGAAGAAGATCCTCGGCTTCGAGAAGGTCGACGTGGTGATCGCCCTCTCGCTGGCGGGCCTGGTCAACCTCTCGATGATGATCGTCGCCGCCGCGCTCTTCCACGAAAGCGGCTTCACCGGCGTCGACTCGATCGACGGCGCCTTCGAAGCGCTGCAGACGCTGGTCTCCCACCGCGCCGCGACGGTCTTCGGGATCGCCCTGCTCGCCTCCGGCTTCGCCTCCTCCTCGGTCGGGACGATGGCCGGCCAGGTGGTCATGCAGGGCTTCATCCGCCGCCGCATCCCGCTCTTCCTGCGCCGCACGATCACCCTGGCGCCGGCGCTGCTGGTGCTGGCGATCGGCGTCGACCCCACCAACGCCCTGGTCGGCAGCCAGGTCGTGCTCTCCTTCGGCATCCCCTTCGCGCTGGTGCCGCTGGTGATCATCGCCAGCAAGCGCGAGGTGATGGGGGAGCTGGTCAACCCGCGCTGGCTGACCGCGCTGGCCGGCCTGATCGCCGCCCTGATCATCGCCCTCAACGTCTTCCTGCTGCAGCAGGTCTTCTTCGCCTGATCCGGGCAGATACGCTTCGCCGGTGAGCCTGGCCGCCGACTTTCAGCGCATCCTCGACGCGCTGCCGCCCGACTGGACGGACCTCGAGGTCGATCTGCGGATCGCCGACGAGAGCCAGTACATCGACTCCGCGGTGGCGCTGAGCCAGGTCAACGCGCAGGTCTACTCGCGGGCCGAGTGGCACTGGCGGCTGCTGGTCTCCCACAGCTTCGGGCACGCCGCCGCCGGGCAGACGGTCAAGGGCGTGCTGGCGAAGCTCGACGGCGAAGGCGTCCGCGGGCAGCTGCAGGTGGCCGAGGTCCGCGAGGGCCGCTCCGAGGTCGTGCAGATGTGGGGCCGCCCGGAGAGCGTCCGCGAGGAGTTCCGCCAGCGCCGCTCCAACTAGTGGGCGCGGCGGTCCAGTGGCCCGGATAGTCGCCCTCTCGGCGGACCTGATGCTGGGCAGCAAGGTCGAGGCGACGCTGAGCGCCGCCGGCCACGAGGTGACGCTGTCGCCCTCGCTGCAGGAGGCGCCGCTCGACGAGGCCGATCTGATCGTCGCCGACCTCGACCTCGGCAACCCGGAGGCCCTGGTCGGTCTGGGGATACCCGTGCTCGGCTACTACTCGCACGTCGACATCGAGACCCGCGCGGCGGCCGAGGCGGCGGGCATCGACCTGGTGGTGCCGCGCTCTCGATTGGCACGCGAACTGCCGCAGCTCGCGGCGCGCTTGCTCGCCCAGGACTAGTTCTTCAGCTGGAAGGCGGCGTTGACGTCGAGCGGCCGTTTGATCAGGCCGTGCTCGAGGTCCCAGGCCGCCCATTCGCGCAGGACGGCCGGGTCGAAGGGGTCCGGGTGCAGGTCGGGGAGGAGGACGCGCAGCTGCGCCGCCTGGTCGGCGTGGTCGAGCGCCGGGTCGGCCGCGAGCAGGTCGCCGAGGCTCTGGGCGGGGTGCCGCTCGGTGAAGGCGTAGCCGCGGCGGGTCGCGGCGACGACCGAGCTGACCAGGCCGGGGTCGGTGTCGAGCGTGTGGCGGGTCGTGGTCAGGATCAGCTCGGGGTAGGGCGGGGCGCCGTAGCGGTCGACTTTGAAGATCCGGATCGGCACTCCCTGGCGCTGCAGCTCGACGCCCTCGGCATTCCAGAAGCCGGTCGCCGCGTCGACCTTGGCGGCGGCGAGCGAGGAGATCGCGTTGAAGCCGATCGTCACCTCGTCGACCCTGGCCGGGTCGCCGCCGTCGGCGCTGACCTCGGAGTCGACGACCGCTTCGTCGGAGGGCAGCCCGGTGACGCCGACCGTGTGCCCTTCGAGATCGCGCGGGCTGTGGACGGGGCCGTCGCCGCGGGCGATCACCGCGGCGAGGGGGCGCTGGACGATCGGCATCACGCCGACCAGGTCGAGGCCGCGCTCGCGGGCGATCCCGAGGTCGTGGATGTCGAGGATCGCGAAGTCGGTGCGCCCGGCGGCGAGCAGCTTCGGGGCGTCGGTCGATTCGCCCGGCTGGTGGACCTTCAGGTCGACTCCGGCGTCGCGGTAGAAGCCCTGGGCCTGCGCTGCGTAGATCCCGGAGTGGACGGCGTTCGGGGTGAAATCGAGCACCAGGCTCGCGCCTTTCGGCACGCCCGGTTCCGCGCCGTTCCCACCGCAGCCGGCGACGCCAGCGAGCAACAGGACGGCCGCCAGCAGCGCGACAGCTCGTCTCATCTGCCTGCGAACTTAATCCATTGAGCGAATATGAGTAGACTGCCGCCGCTTACCTGATCACGGGATCGAGGAGGAGAAAAGAGTGCAGGAACGAGGTCTAGCCGCATATCTTGCTGAGTTGATTGGCACCCTTTTGCTGGTCTTTTTCATCACCAGCGTCGTCGTGCTGTTCGTTTCGACCGGAAGCCAGGCTCAGTTCGGGTCGGACTTCGCGGTCGTCGGGCTAGTCCACGCCTTCCTGCTGTTCGGGCTGATCGTCATGTTCGGCGTCGTCAGCGGTGGTCACTTCAACCCGGCGGTGACGCTGGCGGCGATCGTGATCAAGCGGATCAAACCGCTCGACGGCACGATCTACATGCTCGCCCAGCTGTCCGGCGGCGTCCTCGGTGCACTGCTGACCAAGGGGCTGCTGCTCGACGAGGGCCGGGCCACTCACTACGGCGCCGCCAACGTGAGCGGTCTGCTCGCGGGCAACTTCGCCGGCTCGATCGTCGAGGCGGTGGGGACCTTCTGCCTCGTCCTCGTCATCCTCGCCGCGGTCTACTCGAAGAAGAGCTCCAAGGACTGGGCGGCGCTGGCAATCGGCACCACGCTCGGTTTCATCGTCATGGTCGGCGGCCCGCTGACCGGTGGTTCCTTTAACCCGGCGCGCTGGTTCGGCCCCGCCCTGGTCGGCAACGACTTCGGCGGCGTCTGGCCCTACCTGGCCGGCCCGATCGTCGGCGCGCTGCTTGCCGCCGCGGTCTTCAAGTTCGTGCTCGAGCCGGGCGGCGCAGCGCCGACCGAGCCGCCGGAGCGGGTCAAGCCCGCCGCGGCGAAGAAGCCTGAGCCGAAGCCCGAGCCCAGCAGCTGAGCAGATGTCAGTGAACCGCCGGGCCTGGCCGGCCCGGCGGTTGCAGTAGCTTGAGTGGCGTGCGAAGGGTCACCTTCTCCCGCAACTACACGCTCTCTCTTTCTCGCACCTGCCAGTGCTACTGCAAGTACTGCGCGTTCGCGACTCATCGGGCTCATATCCACGCGCCCGATGAGGTCGAGCGCCGCCTCGACGAGGCGCTCAAACGCAATACCAAGGAGCTGCTCGTGCTCACCGGCGAGCGGCCCGAGGTCAACCCCGAGGTCGCCGCCCGCCTGGCCGAGTGGGGCCACGAGGACTTCACCTCCTACGTCGTCTGGGCCTGCGAGCGGGCGCTGGAGCGGGGGATGCTGCCGCACACCAACCTCGGCGCCCTCGACCGCGCCGACCTGGCCCGGCTGCGCGAGGTCACGGCCTCGCAGGGGCTGATGCTGGAGTCGGTCGCCGAGCGGCTGATGGAGACCGTCCACGCCGGCTCGCCGACCAAGCACCCGGCGGTGCGGCTGGCGACGATCGAGGCGGCGGGGGAGCTGAAGATCCCGTTCACGAGCGGGATCCTGGTCGGGATCGGGGAGACCGAGGAGGAGCGGGTGCAGTCGCTGGAGGCGCTGGCCGAGCTGCACGGGAAGTACGGGCATATTCAGGAGGTGATCCTGCAGAACTTCGTGCCGCATCCGAGGTACTACGGGGCGGAGGTGGCCGATATCGCGGACCAGGCTGCACGCGACAGGTGGGGGGACGGCGAGGACTCCCCCGCGGTCGACCGTACGGCCGGCACGTCCCTAGGGTCCGAAGTCTTGCCGCTCCCAAAGCCTCCCGCGGGGGAGTCCTCGCCGTCCGCTCCGGGCCGCGAGCTGCCGATGCCAGAGTGGGCTAGCCCGGTTTCGATCGAGGACCTCAAGCGGCTTATCCGGGAGAGCAAGCGGTTGATGCCCGATGTCGGGGTGCAGATTCCGCCGAACTTGTCCGACTGGTGGTCGGAGCTGGTTGAAGCAGGAGCGACCGATTTGGGAGGTCTCTCCGCGAACGGCGATCACATTTCGCCGGAGCATGCCTTCCCGAGTCCGCACCAGGTGCGGAAGGAGCTGGCGCCGCGAGGGTATGCGCTGACGGAGCGGCTCTGCGTCTATCCCCAGTACATGGACCCGGAGTGGATGGAGCAGGGGGTTCTCGACGTGGTGAAGATGAAGTACTGGAGCTTCATCCCGCGGCGGGGGTCCGGGAGGCGGAGCGAAGAGTCGTTGGCGACGGGGCTGACCGAGTCGGCGATCGCGAAGGGGCGTGAGGGAGAGGAGCTGACGGAGGACGAGTTGACGGCGCTGTTCTCGGAGACGCGGCCGCAGGCGATCGAGGAGATGCGGGTCGCGGCGGACGAGCTGCGGGCCGAGCTGGCGGGCGACCGGGTCACCTTCGTCGTCAACCGCAACATCAACTTCACCAACATCTGCATCGTCGGCTGCGCCTTCTGTGGCTTCGGCCAGGGCAAGCGCTCGCCGGACGCCTACGAAGTCTCCGAGGAGGACTTCGCGGCGCGGATCGGCGACGCGGTCGAGTTCGGCGCCACCGAGCTCTGCATGCAGGGCGGCATCCACCCCGATCTGACCCTCGAGGAGTACGGCAAATGGCTGCGCCTGGCCAAGGACGTGGCGCCGCATCTGCACCTGCACGCCTACTCGCCGATGGAGGTCGACTACATGTGCGAGCGCTCGGGCAAGCCGGCCGAGGAGGTCTTCGAGTACCTGCTCGAGTGCGGGCTCGGCTCGACCCCCGGCACCGCCGCCGAGGTGCTCGACGACGGCGTCCGCCAGCGGATCTCGCCCAACAAGCTGCCCGCCGACCGCTGGGTCGAGATCATCGAAGCCTCCCACCGGGCGGGGCTGCGCTCGACCTCGACGGTGATGTTCGGCCACATCGAGGAGCCGCGTGAGCTGGCCCGCCACATGCACGTAGTCCGCGCCCTGCAGGAGCGCACCGGCGGCATCACCGAGTTCGTCCCGCTCAGCTTCATCCCCTTCAACACGATGCTCGGCCGCACCCACGGGATCGAGGAGATCTCGATGGAGGACAACCTCAAGCACACCGCCGCCTTCCGGCTGGCGCTCGGCAAATCGATCACCAACCTGCAGGCGAGCTGGGTGAAGATGGGCCTGGAGGGGGCGACCGAGTCCCTGCGCTGGGGCGTCAACGACCTCGGCGGCACGCTGATGGAGGAGAACATCTCCCGCATGGCCGGCTCCCAGCACGGCGTCCGCCTCGAGCCCGAGCAGCTGATCGAAGCGGCCCGCGCCGCCGGCCGCGAGCCCGCCCAGCGGACCACGCTCTACGAGCTGATCGAGACTTATTAGCCCCGGTTGCCGGCCGCGGCGCCCGCTTGAACCACCCCGATCCGGGTAGCTGAGTCTCAGCAGAGACAAGCCACCAGGAAGGGTTGAGATGAGCGACGACGTGAAGAATGCCGATGACGCCAAGGGGCGCCTCAAGGAGGCCGCCGGCGACATCTCCGGCAACGATGACTTGAAGCGGGAGGGGAAGGTCGATCAGGCCGCCGGCAAGGCGAAGGACGGCGTCGAGAAGGTGACCGACAAGGTCAAGGACGCCCTCAGGCGGGACTAGCGGAAGAGATCCTCGGCGTGGGGGCGGCGCAGGGCCGCCGCGCCGGGGCCGTCCTCGCGGGTGACGTGGCGGTCGAGGCCGCGGATTACCACCGCGGGGACGCCGCTGTCCTTCTCGCGGACCAGGTTGGCGGCCGAGGCGGCCTCGTCGGCGACGGCGATCAGGGTTGCTTCGAGCTCGCGGCCACCGGCGTCGTGGCGGCCGCGCCAGTCGTCCAGCGGCGCCAGGCCGGCGCAGCCGATCGCGACCTCGGCCTGGCCCAGCCGCCAGGCGCGGCCGAAGCTGTCGGCGATGACCACTCCGATCGTGGCGCCGCCGGCCGCGGCGATCTCGGCGCGGATACGGCGCGCGGACGCGTCGGGGTCCTCGGGCAGCAGGCAGGCGGTGTCGGGCTGCGGCAGGTTGGAGGTGTCGATGCCGGCGTTGGCGCAGACGAAGCCGTGCCTGGTCTCGACGATGAGGACGCCGCGCTCGGCCCGCAGCACCTCCTTGCTCTCCTCGATGATCAGCTCGACCAGCGCCGGCTCCTTGCCGAGCACCGCGGCGAGCTTGCGCGCTTCCGCGCCCGGCAGGACGGCGGAGAGCCTGCGGACCTGGCCCTCGGCCTTGGAGACGATCTTCTGGGAGATGACGAGGACGTCGCCGTCCTCGAGCGCGGCGCGTCCGGCGATCAGCCCACCGACCGAGTCGCCCTCGACGAACTCGGGCAATCCCGCGACGGGGATGACCCGGAGCTCGCCCCCGCTCATATTCCCAGTGCCTTGGCGGTGCGGCGGCCGCGACCGCGGCGCGCGGCCAGCTGCCGGGTCAGGGCGATCACGTCGGCCGGGGTGTCGAGGTCGAGCCCCAGCGAGGCCAGCTCCTCGACGTTGAAGGGGATCTCGGCCGCGCGGGCGGCGGCGACGTGGCGGGCGCAGCTGCCCTCGCCGAAAGCGGGGACGATCGCATCCGGCGGGCTCAGCGCCAGCGCGTTGGTGCCGGTCCCGTGGCGGTCGGGGACGATCCCGACGTAGCGCTCGGGGACGCCGGTCAGCAGCCGGTCCAGCTCACGCGGGTCGAGCAGCGGGCAGTCGCCGGGGAGCAGGACGACACAGGTGGCGCCCTCGGCTTCGGCGCGGGCGATGCCCGCCAGCGCGGCCTCGACGTGGCCGGCGTCGCTGGGGTCGGGGACCACCTCGGCTCCCACCTTCGCGGCCAGCTCCTGCGCGGCTGGGTCGCCGCTGACGAGGATCGTGCGCTCGATCGTCCGCGCCTCGCCGATCGCCTCGAGCACGTCGCCGACCATCGCCTCCATCAGGGTTCGGCGCTGCTCGCCGTCGAGGCCGGCGGCGAGCCGCTGCTTGGCCGCGTTGAAGCGCTTGACGGGCAGGACCGCGGTCGCTTTCAACTGGAGGCGAGGCTGGTTGCGTAGTCGAGGACGATGCGGGCGACGCGGGCGCGGCCGCTCGCTCCCTCCATCAGGGTTGAGGCGGCCAGCGTCGCGACCTCGGCCGGCGGCGGGTCGGGATCGCCCTCGTCGACGACCATGCCGTCGATCAGCCCGGCGTAGAGCGAGGCGACCCCCGCGGCCGTCGAGGGGCGGTCGAGCGCCTGCATGAAGCGGTCGGTCGGGCCCTTGACGACCTGGCCGGCGACGTAGGGGCTGACGGCGACGACCGGGGCGGGGGAGGCGGCGATCGCCTCGCGCATGCCGGGCACGGCGAGGATCGGGCCGATGCTGATCACCGGGTTGGAGGGGCCGATCACGATCGCCTCGGCGGTGCGCAGCGCGTCCAGCACCTCGCGGCTCGGCTCGGCGTGCTCGATCCCCTCGAGCTCGACGCCGACCACGTCCGGCTCGCCGCGGTCGACGATCAGGTACTCCTGCAGCTCGCGGCGCCCGGCCGCCGTCAGCACCTTGGTGCGGACCGGCGCGTCCGACATCGGCAGCACCTTCGCCTCGACCCCGAGGCCGCGGGCGATCTGCGCCTGGGCGTCGGTGGGGCGGCCGCCCTCGGCGAGGAACTCGCGCCGGTAGAGGCAGGCGGCGAGGTCGCGGTCCGACAGCCCGAACCAGCTCGGCGCGCCGAGCCGCTGCAGCCGCTCGAAGACGGTGAAGGTGTCCTCGCGGATCCCCCAGCCGCGCTGCTCGTCGATTTCGCCGCTGAGCCAGTAGGTGACGAGGTCGGGGTCGGGCGAGACGTGGACGCCGAGCGCCTCGATGTCGTCGCCGGTGTTGGCGATGACCGTCAGCTCGGCGCCGATCTCCTCCTGCATCCCGGCGCCGAGCTTGGCGCCTCCGGTACCGCCGGCGAGCAGGGCGACCCTCATGCCCCGCCTATTCCCAGTGGTCGGCGTCGGGCAAACCGGTGAGCCGGATGCCGGCGTGCGCCTTGTAGCGGCTGTTGACCGAGATCAGCATCGGGGTCAGCTGCTCGACGATGCGGGCCATCTCCAGCGGGCCGGCGTTGACCGCGCGCAGGCCGGGGATCAGCTCGATCAGCCGCGCAACCCGCACCTTGTCGGCCTTCTTGTCGCCGCAGACGAGCACGTCCTCGCCGAGCTCGGCGCCGGCGTCGGAGAGGGTCGGGGCGCCGACGGTGTGCAGGGCGGCGACGACGGTGACGCCCTCGGGCACCATCTCCTGCGCCTGCTGGGCGGCGGAGCCCTGCCAGACGCCGAGCGAGCGGGTCGCCTTGCCGCTGACCGCGGCCGCCAGCGGCACCGTGCAGTCGACCAGGATCTGGCCGGGCTGCAGGGTCCCGCGCAGGTTGTTGAGGTTCTCCGACTGGTTGCGGAAGGGGACGGTGAGGAAGACGACCTCGGCCTGCTTCGCCGCCTCCTCGTTCTCGAGCCCGCTGACGTCGGCGCCGGGCACCGCGGCGCGCACCCTGGCGGCGGCCTCCTCGGCCCGCTCGGCCGAGCGCGAGCCCAGCACGACGGCGGCGCCGGCGCGCGCCCAGCGCGTCGCCAGGCCGGCGCCGAGGGCGCCGGTGCCGCCGATGATCGGTATCGGTTCGCTGGCCGCCACGGGGCGCCAGTCTATGCACCCCAGGGCCTGGGCCTCTGGTCACGGTCGGCTTCGTTGTCGCCTCGGCCTCGGGGGGAGAATTTCCTTTTCCAGGTGACTTGACCACACGATGGTGTGGTCAAGTCGACAAAATCCCAGCGGGGGAGTGTGGGAGTTGGCGGCGGCTCAGCACGGGGTGGTGTCGCGGCGGCAGTTGCTGGAGCTGGGCCTGGGTCGGCGGGCGATCGAGCACCGGCTCGCCAAGGGTCGCCTGCACCCGGTCGGCCGGGGTGTCTACGCCGTCGGACGGCCGGGATTGGGCCACGGTGGACGCTGGATGGCCGTGATTCTCGCCTGCCGATCGCGGGCGGCGTTGAGTCACCGCAGCGCCGCCGAGCTATGGGGGATTGGCAACGAGGCGCGGGGGACTATCGAGATAGTGCTGCGGTCGTCGGCGGGGCTGCGCCGGCCTGGCGTCCATGTCTACCGCCGTCCAGACCTGAAGGACAGCGACATCGTCGAGCGGGACAACATCCCGGTTACCAGCCTCGTCCGCACCTTTCTCGATCTCGCTGCGCATTTCGGCCCGCCCACCGTCGAGAGGGCGATCAACGAGGCGGACAAGCGCGGATTGATCGACCCCGAGGCGCTACGGGCCGCGCTGGCCGGCTATCCAGCTCAGCACGGTGTGGCGCGTCTGCGGGACGTGCTCGACCGCCGCACCTTCCGGCTCACTGATTCGGAGCTCGAGCGCCGTTTCCTGGCGGCGGTCGAAGGGGCGGGCCTGGCGCTCCCGGAGACCGGGCGCCGGCTCAACGGGTTCAAGGTCGACTTCTTCTGGCCGGAACTGGGCCTGGTGGTCGAGACCGACGGGCTTCGGTATCACCGCACGCCGGCGCAGCAGGCCCGCGACCGCCTTCGCGATCAGGCTCACACCGCGGCCGGCCTGGCACATCTGCGCTTCACCCACGCCCAGGTCCGTTTCGAGCCCGACCACGTCATCGGGATCCTGGTCACGACGGCTCGTCGTCTCGGGGCGGAGCCGCGGTCGGTGGCCAGCCGTCGAAGCCGGCGATAGGCGTGCCCGGCTTGCGATCGGCCCGGCGGGGCCGTCGGGGACTGTCTGGGCCCGCCTAAAGGTCCCCTTTAGGCGGATCGCTACCGTTTGCGTATGCAAAGCCGCCTCAGAGGATCCCTGCCGGCGCTGCTCGGCTGCGCCGCTTGCGTGGCCGGCGTGGTGGCGCTGATGCTCGTCGCCTACTACGACGCCGGCGCCCAGCGCCTCGACGCGACCGCCCTCTACGGCTTCACCACGCTCGACACCGGGCTGCTGCACGGCGCGGTCTCGGGCTTCGTCCTGACCGGCGGCGCCTTCCCGCTGGCGCTCGGCCTGCTCGGGCTCTACCACCTCGCCGGCAGGTGGGACCGCCGCCGCGAGGCGATCGCGGCGACCGTCGTCGTCGTGGCCGCCAACGTCACCACCGAGGTCCTCAAGCTGGCGCTCGCGCACCCGCGGATCCAATCGATCCTCGGGCCCAACCAGGTCAGTGCGGCCTCGTTCCCCAGCGGCCACGCGACCTCGGCGATGTCGATGGCCGTCGCCGCGCTGCTGGTCGTGCCGCCGCGCTGGCGGGCGGTCACGGCGACCGCCGGTGCATTCTTCGTCTTCGGCGTCTCCCTCTCCGTCCTCGTCCTCGCCTGGCACTTCCCCAGCGACGTGCTCGGTGGGCTCCTGGTCGCGACGGGATATGGGTTCGCCGCGGTCGCGGCGCTGCGCTATCTGGAGGCGCGTCCCGAAGAGCGGAGGATGGCGGCGATGATCCCGAGCCCGCCCTCCGGCACGACGCTCGAGGCGATCGGGGCGGCGGCCGCACTCGGCGCCGCGGCCTTCTTCGTCATCCACGCCGAAAGGATCATCGACTACGCCGGCACCTACACGACCACGGTCCTCATGGCACTGGCGATCTCAGCGCTGGCGGCGGCGCTGCTGGCGCTGTTCAGCTTCACCGCCGCCGAGTACTAACGGCGGGCGCTACCCGGCGAGCTTGGCGGCCAGCGCGACGAAGTAGTCGAGCGCGGCCGGGTTGGCGAGCGAGTCGCGGCTGGCCGCCTTCTCGACGGGAGTGCCCATCAGGATCCGCTTCACCGGCACCTCCAGGACCTTGCCGCTGAGGGTGCGGGGGACCTCGGCGATCTGGAAGACCTCGTCGGGGACATGGCGCGGCGAGCAGCGTTCGCGGACCCGCCGGGCGATCTCCTTGGGCAGCTCGCCGTCGAGCTCATCCCCCTCGCGCAGGACGACGAAGAGCGGCATCCAGCCCTCGGTCCCGGGCTTCGGGATGTCGACGACGAGGGCGTCGACGATCGAGTCGATGCTGAGCACGGCGCGGTAGATCTCGCTCGTCCCCATGCGGATGCCGGAGCGGTTGATGGTCGAGTCCGAGCGGCCGTAGATGACCGCGGTGCCGCGCGAGGTGATTTCGAGCCAGTCGCCGTGGCGCCAGACCCCCGGGTACTGCTCGAAGTAGCTGGCCCGGTAGCGGCTGCCGTCCGCGTCGCCCCAGAAGTAGACCGGCATCGAGGGCATCGGCTCGGTGACGACCAGCTCGCCGACCGCGTCGACGACCGCGTGCCCGTCCTCGTCCCAGGCCTCGACCGCGGCGCCCAGCGCCCGCCCCTGCAGCTCACCGCGGTAGACCGGCAGCAGGGCGACACCGCCGACGAAGGCGGTGCAGAGGTCGGTGCCGCCGCTGGTCGAGAACAGCCAGGTGTCGGCGCCGATGTGCTCGTAGATCCAGTCGAAGCCCTCGGGGGAGAGGGGGGAGCCGGTCGAACCGACGGCGCCGAGGCGGCTGAGGTCGCGGCCCGCGCCGGGCTCGACCCCGTCCTTCATGCAGGCGGCGATGTAGGAGGCGCTGGTGCCGAACATCGTCACCTCGGCCCGCTCGGCGAGGTCCCAGAGCACGCCCATGTCCGGGTGGCCGGGGCTGCCGTCGTAGAGGACGATCGCGGCCTCGGTCAGCAGCCCCGAGACGAGGAAGTTCCACATCATCCAGCCGGTGGTGGTGAACCAGAAGAGGCGGTCGCCGGGGTGGGCGTCGACGTGGAGGTTGAGCTTCTTCAGGTGCTCGAGCAGGATCCCGCCCTGGCCCTGGACGATCGCCTTCGGCAGCCCGGTGGTGCCGGAGGAGTAGAGGACCCAGAGCGGGTGGTCGAAGGGGACGCGGTCGAAGCTCAGCTCCGCGCCCCCGCCGGCGGCGAGCAGCTCGCCCCAGGTCGTTGTCGCGCCCAGGGACGAGAGGTCGGGCTCGGGGTCGAGGTAGGGGAGGACCACGGTGCGGACCAGGGTCGGCATCGCCTCCTGCAGGCCGGCGATCGTCTCGCGGCGGTCGAAGTCCTTGCCGCCGTAGCGGTAGCCGTCGACGGCGAAGAGCACCTTGGGCTCAATCTGGGCGAAGCGGTCGATGACGCTGGCCGGTCCGAAGTCCGGCGAGCAGCTCGACCAGACGGCGCCGATCGAGGCGCTGGCGAGGAAGGCGACGATCGCCTCCGGGATGTTCGGCAGATAGGCGACGACGCGGTCGCCGCGCTCGACCCCGAGGCCGCGCAGCCCCGCCGCGACCGCGGCCACCTGCGCGCGCAGGTGACCCCAGCTGAGCTCGCCGAGCTCGCGCAGCTCGGAGGAGTGGAGGATCGCCGTCTCGCCGTCGGCCTTGCCGGCGAAGACGTGCTCGGCGTAGTTGAGGCTGGTGCCGGGGAACCAGCTCGCCCCCGGCATCTCCCGCGAGGCGAGGACGGTGGAGCGCTCGCCGTCGGCCTGGACGTCGAAGAAGTCCCAGATCGCCGCCCAGAAGGCGTCGAGGTCGTCGACCGACCAGCGCCAGAGCTCGTCGTAATCGCCGAAGGCGAGGCCGCGCTCGGCCGCCAGCCAGCGCATGAACTCGGTCAGCCGCGAGCGCTCGACCAGCTCCGCCGAGGGCTCCCAGAGCGGCTCAGGGATGGCGGGCGCGTTCACGCAGGATTGCCGATGTCGGCACCGCCGGAGCCGGTGCGGCTGAGGTCGTCGATCTGCATACCCGCGACGGCAGTCTAGCCCCGGCTCGGGCTATCGTTCAGGCGTCGCCGGAGTGGTGGAATGGCAGACACGATTGATTCAAAATCAATTGCTCGAAAGGGCGTGCGGGTTCGACTCCCGCCTCCGGCATCGATGTCAGCGCGGTGCGGCGCGGATCAGACCGGCTGCGGAGCGCCGTCGGCCGGCGCGGCGCCGGCGCCGTAGTCCTCGCCCGAGCCGATCGGGCGCTCCTCCTCGACGTGCCACTCCTGGCTGAAGCCGTAGAGGGCGGCGCCGATCAGGACCAGCTGCAGGAATCCGAGGATCACCACGAGCGTGCCGATCACCGAGGAGGAGAACGAAGCTTGGATGAGGCCCGCCTTTTCGCGTTCGAACCAGCTGCCGGCACCGACCGCGCAGAAGATCGCCAGGATCATCGAGAGCGCCGCGGCGACGGGCAGGATGCCGCGGCTCCAGCGGGCGACCAGGAAGGCGAAGAAGGCGTAGAGCAGCGCGTAGATGACACAGAGCGCCCCCATCGCGCCGCCGCCCTTCAGCAATGACCAGCCGCCGATCGTGATCAGGCCCGCCAGCACGGCAGTCGCGAGCAGCAAAAGGACGATCACGAACTTGGTCGTGATCGACCCGGGCTTTTCCCGATTTGGCCGCCACAGTTCGTAGCCAGGCCTGATCTCTCCAACCGTCACGCCATCGATCATAGAATCTGTCAGCGACGACGCGGCATTGGTCGCGCGTTAAGCCCCGAAACGGGGTGCCACGCGGGCGTGGCGGAACGGCAGACGCGCCAGGTTTAGGTCCTGGTGGGCTTCGGCCCGTGGGGGTTCAAATCCCTCCGCCCGCATCATCGCTCCGGCCCGACGAACGAGTCCGAGAGGTTCGTGAAGAAGTAGCGCGCGTAGGTAGAGTTCTAACTCTTGGGGCAGTGGCCAAACTGGTCAAGGCGTCGGTCTCCAAAACCGAAGATTCTAGGTTCGAGTCCTAGCTGCCCCGTTCGGTGCAATTGGCTTGAAGAGCGGTGATCCCGCTCTGGGAGCGGGGTTGCGGCCCGGCGAGTTGGAGCGCGCCCGCGAGCTGCTCGACAAGTTCCTGGCCGAGCGTGCCGGCGAGGAAGGCACCCTGTGCCTTACTGGCGCGCCTTAAGCTTCGTGATCGAACTGGCGATTAGAGATCAAGAATGCAGATTAGAGGCGAATTACGCCCTTAACTCGTATCCTTGAAGCATGAAACCGCTCACCAACGCCCAGATAACTGAGCTCTTTCACGTCGCCTTTCTAGACGTCCTTTCTGGACGCCTTGACCCGGCTCGCTACATCCTCAAGGGGGGGGGCGAACCTGCGCTACTTCTTCGAGAGCCTGCGTTACTCCGAGGACATCGATCTCGACGTCAATGGAGTCGAGCCGTGGAGTCTCGAGGCAAAGGTCGACGGCGTTCTCGAGTCCGGCGCGATGAAAGTCCTTCTTCGTGCCGGTGGTCTCTCAATCGCCGACTCCTCAAAGCCCAAGCAGATCAAAACGACGCGGCGCTGGAAGGTTGGCATTGAGGTCCCAGGTCGCCCTGAGCCGGTTCGGACCAAAATCGAGTTCAGCAATCGAAACGGCGAGGACCGCTATAGCTTCGATGCGATTCCCAGCCGTATCGTCGACCCCTACGCGCTGCGCTCGCCAAGCGTTCAGCACTACACCGATGACGCTCCCACCGAGCAGAAGGTCAGGGCACTGACTGGTCGTCCCGAGACGCAGGCGCGGGATGTCTTCGATCTCGATCTGCTCTTGCATCGACGCCCGCTTGCCCCTGGATCCGTGGACTCGGAGATCCTCGCGAAGGCGGCCGACATAGCCCTGCAGCTGCCCTACGACGCCTTTCGCGATCAGGTCCTCCCATTCCTCGAGCCCGACGCGGTCGAGCTTTACAACTCCCAGAGAGCTTGGGAGCAGATGCAGACCTTCGTCGCGGAAAAGTTGGAGGAAGCGAAATGACCCCGACCAACGCCTACGGCGACTTGCTGAGCATGAACCGCGTGATCGTCACGACCCGCGAGGCGGCGGCACGATGGCGGACCGCACCGGGCACCGCCGGCCGACGTCTTCGCGCCATGGACGAAGCCGGACTCGTGCGTCGACTGCGCCGTGGTCTCTGGGCGCTCGACCCCGATGTCGCGCCGTTTGCCGTCGCCCCCTACCTGACGGCGCCACTGCCGGCCTACGTGTCGTTCTTCTCGGCGCTCTCCCATCACGAAATGATCGAACAGATCCCGCGCCGGGTCTCAATCGCCTCGCTCGACCGCGCTCAGCGCATCACAACCACGATCGGCACCTATGAAATTCACCATCTGGCCCCCGAGCTCTTTGGCGGCTATCACGGCTCCGAGCAGAGGGGGTACTTGGCCTCACCCGAGAAGGCACTCTTCGACAGCGTCTATGTGCGCGCCGCTGCCGGCAGCAAGGCCTTCTTTCCCGAGCTTTCGCTTCCCGAGGATTTTGCGGACGGGGAGCTAAAGGACTGGACTGCGCGGATCAACGGTGCGCGCCTGCGAACGCTCGTCTCGCGCCGGCTTCGCGAGGCGATTCGACCGGCTCGCGAAGGGATCTGAGCCTCCCTCTCGCCGAGGTTTCGTTCCCTGGAGAAAATATGCGGCCATCGCCGAGCCCTTCGGCGCACGGGTGGGCTTCATCCGCTCCGATGCAGCGTAGGCAGGTCGCTGCCAGCCGGTACATCAGCCGCTCACGCGGATAGCTTCAGCTCATGCCTGAAGTGGTGATCCTGCTCCTGGCCGCCTGCGGCACCGCGCTCGCGACCGGGCTTGGCGCGGTTCCTGTGTTTCTGTTGGGGACCCGCGCTGCGGCGCTGGCGCCCGCGCTGCTCGGTTTCTCCGCCGGTGTGATGGCCGTCGCCGCGGTGGCGGGGCTGCTGATCCCGGCGACCCAGGAAGGCTCGGCGGCCGAGGTCGTCGTCGGGCTCGCGGTCGGGGTCGGCTTCCTCGCCCTGGTTCGCTGGCGCTTTCACCCCGAAGCCTCGTTCATGGGTCGCAGCGGCCCCGGCACCCGCACCTCGGCCCTGGTCTTCCTCGTCCTCTTCGTCCACAGCCTGCCCGAGGGCTTCGCCGTCGGCACCGCCTTCGCGTCGGACCGGGCGGGGTTGAGCCTGTTCGTGATCCTCGCGATCGCGATCCAAAACATCCCCGAGGGGACCAGCGTCGCGATCCCGATGGAGGAGGCGGGCTTCGGCCGCGGGCGCCAGTTCTGGGCGGCGGTGGCGACCAGTGCCCCGCAGCCGGTTGGCGCCCTTGTCGCCTATCTCGCGGTGGAAGAGGTCAGTGGCCTGCTGCCGGTTTCGTTCGCCTTCGCGGCTGGGGCGATGCTGGCCCTGATCGTGGTCGAGATGCTGCCCAAGGCCTTCGCTCCAGGCGGCCGCGCCGGGCCGAGCGCGGGGCTAGCGGCGGGCGCTGCCCTGATGCTGGTGCTCAGCTTTCTCCTCGGCGTCTAGTTGAAGGCGAGCTCGATCGAGCCGTCGGTGTGCTGGAGGGCGGCGAGCTGGTCGAGCAGTTGCTATCGACGCAATGAGAGCGCTTCGTCGAGGTGCTCGAGCAGGCAGTCGACTATCTGGGGATCGAACTGACTGCCCCTGTTCTCCTGGATGATCTGCACCGTTTCCTCCACTGTCAGCGCCGACCGGTAGGGGCGGTCGCTGAGCAGTGCGTCGAAGACGTCGGCGACCGCGGTGATCCGCCCCTCGAGTGGAATCTCCGTCCCGGCCAGGCCCTTTGGATAGCCGCTGCCGTCGTAACGCTCGTGATGGGTCAGGGCAATGGTGGCGGCGACACGGAGCAGCTCGCTCTGGGAGTCGGCGAGGATCTCGTGACCGACGGTGGTGTGGCGGTTCATCTCCTCGCGCTCCTCCGGCGTCAGGGGGCCGGGCTTGCGAAGGATCTCGCTCGGGGTGGCGATCTTGCCGACGTCGTGCATTGGCGCGGCCAGTCGCAGCAGTTGAACCTGCTCGGCGTCGAGTCCGAGGCAAGTTCCCAGCAAGGCGGCGACCGTTGCCATCTGGTCTACGTGCTTCCCGGTCGAGAAGTCGTGGAGCTCGATCGCCTTGGTCAGGCGCTCGACCGTCTCCTGGCGAGATACGTGCAGCTCGTCGATCGCGTCCTGCTGGGCGGCTGAGAGCTCGTCGCGCAGCGCCAGAGCCTCCCTTTGCGCGGTGACGTCGGTGAAGATGCCGCAGACCGCGGTCGGCCGCCCGTCCTCGTTGAGCAGGGGGAACTTGACCGTCTGGAAGGTGCGCTCGACTCCGCCCAGCACAAGCGTTTCCTCTGCCTCATAGGTCGTGCCCTCGGCGAGGATTCGCCGATCGATGGCGCGGGTGTGCTCCAGCGCCTCGGGGGACATGATCGCCTCGTCGCTTTGACCGAGCAGCTGGCCTCGTTTCTGCCCCGCCAGGGCGTCGGCCTGGGGGTTGGCGAAGACGTAGCGGTAGTCGTCGTCCTTGACGTAGATCGGCATCGGCGCCATGTCGATGATCGTCTGACGCCGCTCTTCGAGGTTGAGCCGGTGTGAGCTCTCGGAGATTTCGAGCTGGCGGCGTCGCAGGGCGTTCATCGCCGTGATCAACAGCTGCCCCGGCCAAAACGGCTTCACCAGGTAACCGTGGACCCCGTGAACGCCGAAGCCGAAGGCCTGCCTCGCCACCTCTGGATCGTCCTTCGCGGTAACCAGGATGACCGCGATCTCGGGGTGTTCTTCGGTGATTTCTTCGGCCAGGGCCAGCCCCGAGCCGCCGGTCATCTGAATGTCGCAGAGGGCGAGTTGGAAAGTGGTGGAGGCGAGCTTCTTGTGGGCCTGGGAGACGGTGGCCGCGAACTCGCAGCGGTATCGCGCCCCCAGGGCCCGGTCGACCAACTGCAGCATCTCGGGTTGGTCGTCGGTGACGAGGATGCGCGCCAGTCCAGGCTGCGCCCGGACGGGGCTGCTCGTATGACTCGCGCTCACAGCCTGCTCCGCTTGCCGGAAAGGTGCTCCTGGCGATCGCCGTGGAGGTGCCTGGAACCGCTCGAGCTTCGAGCTGGCCGTGCGGATCTGGCTGCATCTCCTGAAGGGTTCACCGGCGAGCCCTCCTGCCGGTTGGGTTGTCAAGTCAGGTGTTCAGGGACTTGACTAGTCGAATAGACCTTAGGCACTTGAGGGGCTGCATGCAACTCCGTGCGTTGCCAGAAACCCAAATGTTTGGCTTCCAGACTCGAATTGACTGTCATCTGATTGGCGTACTCTGAGTGGCCTGTGAGTTCATCGACCAATCGAGCCGGGCAGCCGGAGCCGGCCCGGCGCGAGGAAGACAAGGCCCATCGCCGCCTCTCGCGCGCCTACCAGGACGCGCTCAGAGTCGCCGACGCCGCCGGCGCTGAGCGCGTCGCGAGGCAAGTGTTGAGCGACGGCACCAGTGTCGCCGGTCTCTATCAGCACGTGATCGCCCCGGCGATGTGGCGGATCGGCGAGCTCTGGGAACAGGGGGCGATCTCGGTAGCCGACGAGCACCTGGCAACCGCGCTCACGCAACAGGTGATGGCCGGCATCTACGGGCCCAGCCTCGGCCACGAGGTCATGCCGGGGCGAATCATGCTGGCCGCGGTGGAGCGCGAGCACCATGCCCTCGGGCTGAGGATGGCCGCCGACGTGATCGAGCTGGAGGGCTATGAGACCGTCTACCTCGGGGCCGACGTCCCCATCGACGACCTGCTCGGAGCAATCGCGACCCGGGCACCCGACCTGATCGCGCTGGCGGCGACGATGCCGCACTCGACCGCTGCCCTGGAAGACGCCATCGCGGAGATCCGGCGCGCCGATCCAAGCCTGGTCGTCTTGTTCGGCGGCCAGGGCGCGGGGGCCCGTCGACAGAGCGAGGAGGCGGTGTTCATCCCGACCCTCGAAGAGCTCCTGCCGGCGGTCAGCGTGGCGCTCGAAGTCAAGGCCTCCGAGGAAACGGGCTCTTTTGCGGCTGCCAGCGGGCTGCCGGAGCCGCCTGGCTCGGAGCCGCCGTTCGGCCGGCCCTCCGAGGAGGAGGAAGCGCTCGAGCAGAACCTCTCCGGCATCGCCGCCGAGACTGCCGACCTCGCCCGCTCGCTTGCCCGCCAGGCCAACACCTACAAGGATCTCGCCTACACCGACACGCTCAGCGGCCTGCCCAACCGCCGGGCTTTCGAGGATCGCGCGGTTCGGCTCAGGGATTTCACCGGGGCCCAGCCGCTGGCGGTCTTGATGTTGGATCTCGATGGCTTCAAGCCGGTCAACGACCTGCAGGGTCATGATGCCGGCGACCGTATTCTCGCCCTGATGGCCAAGACGATCGCGGATGGCCTTCGCGACGGCGATTTCGTCGCCCGTCTGGGTGGAGATGAGTTCGCCGCCCTGCTGCCGCGGACCCCGATGGATCAGGCAGAGGCTCTGGCCGAGCGTCTGCGGTTAAGCGTAGAGAGCGCCGGCTCGGGTGACTCGGTGACCGCCAGCATCGGTGTCGCGATGTTGGAGGACGACGTTCGGCGGGCAATGCTGGAGGCGGACGTCGCGCTCTATGAGGCCAAGAACGCCGGGCGCAACACGGTCAGGCGTAAATAGGGCACTCATGGAACATTCGTCCGAATCGGGATCTTTGTCTCGGTAACTTCCCTTGGCAGCCGATGCAGGTTGGACACCGGGAGTAGACCTTCTCGACCCAGGCACCCCCGCCGCGAGGCGGGCGCGGTGGCCACGGGAGTTGTATCGGCTGCTCCTCAAAAGGAAGGACATCTATGTCCAGCCCCACCACCCATCTGAAGCGAGGGTTAGCGGGCGTCATTCTCGCCGCGGCTCTCGCCCTCGCCGCCATCCCGGCCCTCGTGCAGGCCGCCCCCGTGAACCTTGCCACCGTTGGTCCCTTCGTGGCGCTGGCCGGCACCACTGTCACGAACACGGGGCCATCGGTCTTGAATGGCGATCTCGGAGTCTCACCGGGAACGGCCCTGACCGGCTTCGGCTTCCCCGCCGTGGTCAACGGCGCCACCCACGCAAACGATGGCGTCGCCGCTCAGGCAAAGTCGGATCTGACGAACGCCTACAACGTCGCGGCCGGACAGCCGGTCGCAGCGGCGAACGATCTCTCGGGCACCAACCTCGGCAATAGGAAACTTGGTCCCGGCGCCTACCGCTATACCTCCGGGGCCCTGCTCACCGGTGCGCTGACCCTCGACGCCGAAGGCGATCCGAACGCCCAATTCGTCTTCTTGATCGGCGCTGAACTGACCACCGAATCGGCCAGCTCGGTCGTGCTGGTAAACGGCGCCTCGCCCTGCAACGTCTACTGGCAGGTCGGCAGCTCCGCGGACCTTGGAACCACCACGGCCTTTCAGGGAAGCCTGATGGCGCTCACCTCCATTTCCCTGAAAAACGGCGCTTCCGTGATCGGGCGGGTGCTTGCTCGCAACGGCCAGGTCAGCCTGATCGACAACGTTCTCACTCGCCCCCTCTGTGCGGCGGGCTCGACACCCACCCCCGGCTCCTCCCCGGGTAGCGCTCCAGGGACTACGGGCGGGGGGTCCTCGAAAGGCAAAAACACGGGGACCCATTCCAAAGGTTCCGGCCACGGCGCCAATACGAAAAGAGGGCCGAGGAGCCGCAACGGCACCGCGGTTATACGGCCCTCGCCGCGGGAAGCGTGCACCTCGGGATTTCGCGCCACGGTCAGCGGTCACAAGATCAAGCGAGTCGTCTTCAGCTTGGACGGCAAGACGATCGGCAGCCGCACCGGCGCGCCCTTTGCGATCTCGATGAGAGCCGCTCCTGGCTCGCACCGGGTCGGCGCCCGCGTCACCTTCACTGACGCTACCCGCGCCAAGACGATGACGCTCCCCTACCGCGCCTGTGCGGCGGCGGTGCTGCACCCGCATCGCGGGTCATCGCACTTCACCGGATGAACCCCCGCTCTGAGGCACCGCGCCCCTGCGGTCCCAGTCGCAGGGGTGTGGCGTTGGCGGCGCTGATCGTGGCTGCGGTCGCTTGTGGCTCTCCAGTCCCGCTTGCGTCCGCCGCATTTCGCGTGCCGGCCAGCCAGCCGCTCGTCGTTCTCCTGCGCGATCATGTCGCCCGAGCCGCCCCGCACGCCCACGCGGGCCGGATCGAATTGGTCTCTGCACGCCGGCCGCTGACCCGCGCCCGCACCATTTTGCCCGTCCTCGCGCACACCAGTAGCCGCACTCACGGCTCGTGGCTTCAGGTTCGCCTTCCTGGGCGCCCGAATGGACACAAGGGCTGGATCTCGACGAACCGAACAAGGAACACGACCACTCCCTGGCATGTCGTGGTCAGGCTCTCTGCCCGGCGCGTCACGGTCTACCGCGGCGGTCATGTCCGCCGCCAATTCAGAGCGATCGTCGGCAAGCCGTCGACGCCGACGCCGCGGGGGGCCTTCTTCGTCGAAGAGGGCTTGGCGCTCTCCTCCTACGAAGCCGGGGCGCCGTATGCGCTGGCCACCAGCGCCCGCTCGAACGCCCTGCAGGAATTCGACGGCGGCCCGGGTCAGATCGCCCTCCACGGGACCGACAACCTCACGGGCAGGCTCGGGACGGCGGTGTCACACGGTTGCGTACGCCTTGGCACGCAGGCAATCACCTGGCTGGCGCGGCGCATCGGGGCCGGCGTTCCGCTGAGGATCACGCGATGAGGCGATGCCGGGCGTGTCGGTAGCTCTCACATTCAAGGTGCGCGTTTCTACTGTTTCTGCGCAGCCGCGTCGTTTGTACCTTGGATCGGACAGTGCAATCACGCACTGTCGCTCCAATGGAGGGTTCGCAGATGAGCACTACCCCAGCCGCAACGGTTGCTCCGCTCGGCAACGTGGCGCCCGTCGCCGTCGCGCCGGATCCGCGCGTGAAGACCGTTTCCCTGACTCGCGAGAAGGCCCTTGGCTATGTGTGGGCCGCCACCCGGCTGGGTCTGGGCTGGATATTCCTCTGGGCCTTCCTCGACAAGACCTTCGGTCTCGGCCACGAAACGGCGTCCGCGGAATCTTGGATTCACGGCGGCAGCCCGACGGAAGGGTTCCTCAGCGGCTCGGTCGGACCGTTCTCATCGATCTACCACGGCATCGCCGGAGCAGGATTGGTCGATGCGCTGTTCATGGTCGGCCTGGCGGCGATCGGCGCCCTACTGATCCTCGGGATCGGCATGCGATTTGCCTGTGGCGCCGGCGCCTTGATGGTCGTGCTGATGTGGAGCGCGGCCCTTCCCCCTGAAAACAATCTCTTCCTGGACGACCACATCATCTACGCGCTTGTCCTGGTCGGTCTCGCCCTGGCGGGTGCCGGCAACACGCTCGGACTCGGCCGCTGGTGGACGAAGACGAGCCTGGTGCAGCGGTTCCCCTGGCTGACCTGAGCAGCGTCTATGCCCGGTCCCGATCTGATCGTTCACGCAGAGGCGGACGCTCGCACCTGACAATCCCTTCCAGGATTCGCACGCAAAGGTCCCATCTGCCAAAGACGATTGGACAACGTCTCGGAGCCGAGCGGCCGGACCTACACGAGGCTTGGCAGGGGTCGCTGGGTCCAGATGTGCATCAGTCGGATGTGCCGATTGATGCCTAGGTTCTCCGCATGGCCCGGCCTCGCGCCACAATCAGAAGCCCTTGCTACTATTACGCAATGCGATACATCAGCGAGCGTTCTACCGACCCGGGGCTCCTCGTCCTCTCCAGCTTGGCCGGGGGCTCGAAGCACGGCTACGCGATCACCCAAGACGTAGAGGAGGTGTCCGGCGTGAAGCTCGGTCCCGGCACTCTTTACGGGGCGCTGTCGCGGCTGGAGGGCAAAGGGCTGATCGAGCCGATGCCGGCCGAGGATCGGCGCAAGCCCTACCGGATGACGAGCGAGGGCAGCGCGGCATTGAGCGAGCAGCTCGAGATGCTGGGCCGAGTAGTCGACACCGGCCTCGACCGGCTGCGCGTCGCGGCGGAGCCGGCATGAGGCGGCGACTGCAGAGAGGGGCGCTGGCGCTCTATCCGGTCGCCTTCCGGCGTCGCTACGGCGACGAGATGCTGGCGCTGGTCGAGGACTCCCCAGCCAGCTCGCGAACGACCCTCGATCTGCTGCGAGGAGCACTTGGCGCGCACGCGCGGCCGCCGGCTGGAATCTCCGCGACCCTCAGCTCCGAGGATCGTCTCCGCGCAACTTCGAGTGGTGTTCTCGCTTGCTGGATCGCGTTCGCGGCCGCCGGGTTCGGCTTTTACAAGACGACCGAGGACCACCCCTTCTCCAGTGCCGGCGATGCGCACCCGGCGATCGGCGCCAGCCACATGGCGATCCAGATCCTCGCCGTGCTTGCCTCGATTGCCGTGCTCGCCGGGGCGCTGCCGCTGATCGTCGCGGCCCTGAGGCAGTCCCGTCGAGCCCGAGCGGTGCGCAGGGCGACGGGACTCGCACTCGGCGCCGTTGCGCTGTTCGCGATCTCGACCGGGGCCCTGGTGGTGTTCGCCTCCTCGACGAAATCCCTTTCCGGCACCGCCGGTGGAGTGGCGTTCTCGGCTTGGATACTGATCGGCCTCCTCTGCGGCGGGGCCTGCGCCTTCGCGGGGAGAAGCGGTCTGTTCGCGATGCGGGTCCGTCGCCGGGGGCTGGTCGCCGCGCTCACCTGCGGAACGCTGGTGACTGTGGCAATGGCGCTGATGGCACTGACGACGGCGCTCTACATAGCCGCCTTGGCCGTCAACGCCTCCAGCCTTGCCGGGCAGGAAAACGGACCGTTCGGCATGCCGAGCGTCGGCATCTCGATCGGCATCCAACTCGTCGTAATGCTCAGCGCAGCGAGCCTCGCGACGATCAGTACCCGCCGCGGCTGGGTGGCTTTGAGATCCGGCGGAGCTACCTAACGGGGCTCTATCGCAAATGCGCTTCTCTCTGCCTGACTCGGCGCCCCAGGCTCCAGCGCAGCGTCGCTTCAATCCCGAGCCAGAGCAGCAGGACGAGCAGGATGAGGATCGCCGCGAAGCCGACAACGCCGATGCCGGCCGCGAGCGTGATCGCCAGCAGGGCGAGGACGAGCGCGGCCAGGAAGTCAGCCAGCAGCGAGCGCCGCGCCGCCGCAGCCGGGGAGATGTCCCGCGGCAGCCTCACCACTTTTCTTTCGGGCGCAGGTAAACGGCGAAGAAGTCACGTTCGTCGGGGGTCAAATAGCGTTCGGGCGGTCGCAGCATTTCCGGCAGCAGGTTGCCCGGTTCGAGCGCGCCGGGATGGCGGTAGCTGATGAAGCTGGTCCAGTCTTCGTTGATGTCGAGCTCCAGCGCCCGCACCGCGCCGGCCCGCTGCAGGACCTTTGCCAGCGATTCGACCGTCTGATAGTTGGCGGCGGCGTAGAGCAGGTTGCCGCGGCTGTCGATCCCGATCCCCGAGCGCCAGACCCGGACCGCGTTGTTGACGGTTTCACCCCATGCGGGACCGTCGCTGAGGTTCGGGTTGAGCCTGCCTTCGTCGATGATCGGCGGCAGGTTCTGCTTTGCGGACCAGACGTTCTTCGGTGCCCCGGCGCCGCTCTCCCACTTGACGATGTCGACCCGGCCGTCGCGGTACTCGACCACGGTGGCGACCCCGTTCACCATTGCTTCCACGACCTTGCCGCGGTAGATCAGGCCGGCGTTGGAGGTTTCCAGAGGGAAGCCGCCGTTGAAGGTCGCGACCACTCGCTTACGCATCGAGTGCGGCACCTCGGCGGGCCCGCGGTGAGCCAGGGGCGGCGGCGGCTCGGCGAGACCGGGGACATAGGCGAGCTCGGTGCGGGCGGAGTCGATCCAGGCGACTCCGGCCACGAACTGGGGGTATTCGGGGTCGCTGCGGAAGGTGGTCAGCAGGACCGGAGGGCGCGGGCCGGCATTTGCCGCCGCCTTCTTCCAGACCCCCTCGCCGGGCAGCGCCGGATGGATCAGCGGCACCACGTTCGCCGGCCTGTAGCCCGCCTTGATTTCGCTCTGCCCGTTTCCGCCTGCCGCGGTGACCCCGACCCGCGGGAGGGACCGGAGCGCCGGCCCACCCTTTTCAGGGGCGCTCAACGTGTAGTACCAGTTCTCGATCTGGGAGACGATCGGGTTGCCGCCGTGCTGGCGCAGCCACTCGACGCTGGAGACGCCGAGGCCGACGTTGCGGGCCTGGCCCATCGCTCCCACAAACGAGACGCCGGCGGGAATCAGGCAGATACAGCAGGCGAGCAGGAGAACCCGTCGGGCCCGGCGCCAGAGCGGCAGCCGGCGGGCCTGGCGCGCGCGCCGAGTCGGTCCCATCTGCTTCTCCTTGCCTAGCTGCCCGAAATCGGAACGAGAGCACTCATCTCACCGGGCTCGGGGTGGAGCGTCGATCCGGGCGTAGCCCTGGGTCACCGCCGCCCTCCCTCACCGAGTCGCTGTCCGCCATCCGCCCCAGCCAACGCAGGGCGAGGAGCAGGGCCGCCGGAATGACGACGGCGCCGCTGATCGCCAGGAACCAGATCTGCGCCGAGTCGCTGCCGGCGCCGATCGTGTGGACGATCGCCGCCAGCCAGAAGACCGCCGTCAGCCGGTGCATCCGCCGCCAGCGGGCAGCACCGATCCGGTCGCGCAGGTAGTAGGTGAGGCCGAGCACGGCGAGGCCGTAGCCGGCGATGATCCCGATCCCGGTCCAGATCGGCCGGTAGGCGCCGACGAAGGGGATTACGATCCCGGCCAGCCCGGGGTTGAGAAAGGCGTCGCCGAGCAGCGAGAGGCCGTGCAGCGCGACCATCGCCAGGGTGGTCAACGAGAGCGCCTCGTGAATCGCCCGCAGGTCGCGCTTGTTGGAGCCCTTGCGCTTGGAGCTCATCATCAACCCGACGGCGACGCTGGCGCTGGCCAGCAGCATCGCGGCGCCGCCCGCGGCCCGGCTGGTGATCCAGAACAGGTGGGGGGCGATGTTCATGCCGCCACCGCGGCTTCGCTGAGCGGCTGTCTGACGGCGATCGCCTCGACGGCCTTGTCGTCGCGGACGACGACGCCGCCGTGAGGGAGCCACTCCTCAGCGCGCTCTGGCCCGACCAGCAGGGCGGCCTTGGCGTAGACCTCAGCCAGAAAGGCCGACGGCGCCAGCGCCGTCGCCTGGACGATCCCGGTAAACGCCGACTCGCCGCTCGAGGGGTCGAGAATGTGGTGGCCGGCACCGCTGGCATCGACCCAGCAGCGACGGCCGATGCCGCTCGTCGCCACCGCTCCGTCGCGCAGCGCCAGCTCGTGGATCGGGCCGCCGCCGAAGGGGTCGTCGACCAGCACCCGCCGCTCCTGCCCGGCGCTGCCGCCGATGCGGATATCGCCGCAGCAGTCGACCGCGTAGGCCCGGTGATCGCGAAGCTCCGCGCCGACGAGGTCGGCGATCAGGCCCTTGGCGATGCCGCCGCTGTCGATCTTCATTCCTGGGGGCCGGATCACCGTCGCGTCCGCCGCGGAGATCCCGATCGTCCGCCAGAGGCGGTCGGGATGCGGCTGCGCCGGCGCCCGCTCGGTCCGGCTGGCGAGCGCAGCCTCAAGGGTGATCGGGGGATCGCCCTCGAGCGAGCGCCGGTAGCCGGCGCGCTCGATGGCGTCGACCAGGGTGCCGTCGACCAGGCCGCCGCTGTGCGAGCCGGCCTGCGCCACGGCGTCGGCCAACGCCAGCATCAGCGGTGACGCCGGCACCTCCCAGCGGGGGTCTTCGTTGAGGCGGGTCAACTCGCTATCGGCGCTGAAGCGCGATAGCCGGCGGTGGGCGTCGAGCAGCTGCTTCCGCGCCAGGTCGGCGGCCTCCTCGCCGGCCGCCGTGTCGGCGGCGCGGACGTGGATCGTGGCGGTGCCGCCGAAGCAGTCGAAGCCGCGGTGCGCTTCAACGCTCACGATTGGCTGGTCGTGACCGGAGCGGGTTCTTCTTCGACGAATGCTTCTTCAACCGGTTCGGCTTCGAATTCTTCTTCGCTGAATTCTTCTTCCGGTTCGACGAATTCTTCTTCGGCCGGTTCTTCAGAGAACTGTTCGACTTCGGGTTCGCCGGCTCCGCTCGTTTCGGGTTCTTCGGAATCCGTGCTCGCGTCGCTTTCCACCGTCGGCCTCGCGCGGTGGCGATGGCGGTGGCCGCTGCCCTTCGCGGTCGAGGAGGAATTGCCGAGCACCGGATCGTTTCCGGTTGCCATCTGGACGAAGACGATCCCCCAGAGCAAGACGAAGCAGATCAACGAGATCGCGACCACGCGACCACGCAGTTCTCCCGCTTTCTGCCGCTGTGCGCCGCGGCGGCGCTGGGCCTCGCGCTTGCGCTCGTGGTTTTCGATTGGATCCATGATCAGACCTTCGACGGGAGCTGAAAACGCCCGCTAAACAGAGGCTGAGAGTTCTCTTAGAACCACGGGCCGGCGGCTGAATAGGTGACCAGCGCCAGCGCCACGCCGACCAGAATTGCCAGTCCGAGCGTCATCGTGCGGGCGCCCGCACCGGCCAGCCGGGCCTCGCGCGGGCCGCTGCGCCGCCAGTCCGGGAGCGCCAGCGCCGGTATCTCGAGGACGTGACCAAGCACGTGGATCGTCATCAGCGCCACCCAGGCGATGAAGCTGAGCTTGTGGGCGAAGATCAGGGTGTTGCTCGGTGGCCCGGCGACCAGCAGCGCCACGCCGGTGCCGAACAGCGCCAGGGTGGTCAGGACGACGCCGGGCGCGAGTACCCGCAGCGCCAGGTTCGGCGGGCCCTTGCGGACATAGGCGGGATTGCCCGAGTAGTAACGGGCGAAGCGGTAGCCGGTGCTGCCCAGCTTCAGCGCGACCGGCGGGATCAGCAGCATGCCGATGAAGATGTGCGGGCCGAGCAGCTGGCCGATGAGTGGGATCGTCGCCCCCTCGGCGGCGAGCAGCACCAGCAGCGCCGCCGCGACCGCGCCGGTCAGGCGGGCGTTGCCGGCAACGCCCGGGCTTGTCTGCAGCTCGTTCGATCGATACACGGGGCGGAATGCTGGGCCCGCCCGCTGTGCCGAAGCTAAGGGTCGGGTGAGAGATCTCTTATCGCCGGCCTGAAGCCCGGCAGGGCGAAGGAGACGCGGGCGCCGCCGAGCGGCGAGTCCTCGACCCAGATCCGGCCGCCGTGGGCGAGCACGACCGAGCGCGCGATCCCGAGCCCGAGCCCGCTGCCGCCCGAGGCCCGGTCCCGCGAGGGCTGGCTGCGGTGGAAGCGGTCGAAGACGCGCTCGCGCTCGGCGGGCGGGATTCCCGAGCCGTCGTCGTCGACCCGGACGATCAGGGATCCACCTTCCTCCAGGGTCGAGAGCGAGACCCGGCCCTCGGATCCTGCGTGGCGCCCCGCGTTCTCGATCAGGTTGCGGACGACCTGGGCGATCAGGTCGGGGTCGAGGTCGATCGAGCCTTCGACGAGGTCGGCGGACTCGACGGCGCGGTTGCCCTCGGCGAGCTCGCGGAAGAAGGGGGCCGCCTGGACCTCGCCGAACGACGGGCCGGCGCCCTCGTCCAACCTCGCCAGCGTCAGCAGCGCCTCGACCAGGCGTTCGGTGCGGCCCAGCTCGCGCAGAACGACGGCCTCAACCCGCCGCACCTCGGCGGCGTCGGGGCTCTCCTGGCGCGCCAGCACCTCGAGCTGGCCGCGGATCGCCGTCAGCGGGCTGCGCAGCTCGTGGGAGGCGTCGGAGACGAACTCGCGTTGGCGGGCGAAGGCGTGGTCGAGACGGTCAAGCATGTGGTTGAAGGCCTCGGCGAGGGTGCGCAGCTCGGCGGCGTCGGCGCCGCTTGCCTCGAGCCTGGGGGTGAGGTCGCCTGCGTCGACCCGGGTGGCGGTGGCGGCGAAGCGGCGCAGGGGGGAGGCGGTCCGCGCCGCGACCAGGTAGCCGGCGAGCAGCGCCGCCAGCAGGCTGGCGGCGCCGACCGCGAGGAAGGTCTTCTCGACGTCGGACTGGGCGTCCTCGATCGGCGAGATCGCCGAGCCCTCGCTCGGCTCGCCGGCGGCTGCCCCGGGCGCGCTCCTCTCCTTGCCCTCCTCGCGCTTGATCACCGCCGACTCGTTCGACATCTGCGCCCGCACGGCGACGAAGACGACGGCGAAGGCGAGGACGACGATCGTCCCGATCGAGAGCCCCAGGCGGCCGCGCAGCCCCAGCCTGCGCCAGGCGGAGCTCATCCGCGCTCACTCAGTCGGTAGCCGACCGAGCGAACGGTCTCGATCGGCGCCGGCGAGTCGGGTCGCCCCAGCTTGCGCCGCAGGTAGCCGACGTAGACTTGGACCACGTTGGTGCCGGGATCGTGGTCGTAGTCCCAGACCGCGGCGAGGATCTCCTCGCGGCTGCAGACCCGGCCGGCGTGGCGCATCAGGTAGGCGAGCAGCTCCGCCTCACGGTCGGGAAGCCGCACGGCGGCGCCGTCCCTGCTCGCCTCGCGCGTCAGCAGGTCGAGCCGGATTCCGGCGGCCTCCAGGGTGGAGTCGGTGGCGCTGTCGGACTCGCGCAGCCGAGCCCTGATCCGCGCCAGCAGCTCCTCGAAGGCGAACGGCTTGGTCAGGTAGTCGGTGGCGCCCAGGTCAAGACCTTCGACTCGGTCAGCGACCTCGGCCCGAGCGGTCAGCAGGACCACCGGGAGCGCCGGCTTGGAGCGACGGATCGCCGCAAGCACCTCGATTCCGTCGCGACCGGGGAGCATCCGGTCGAGGACGACGAGGTCAGCCTGAGAATCGAGGGCGAGCCGTTCGCCGGAGACGCCATCGGTGGCGACCGTCACGGCATAGCCCTCCGCCTCCAGGCCTCGCGCCAGGAAGTCGGCAATCCCTGTCTCATCCTCGACGACCAGGATCTTCATCGCGTCGATGCTACGCCAGGTGATGTTGTGAAGATGTCGCCCGTCGGCAGCTTGATCGACTTGACAGATCGTCGTCGAGTTGTTCTGCCTGAGACAACTCTCACGATCGGCTGAACCCGTCTTTAGCTGGACGGTCGACGGTCCAGCCGATGTCCACCTCCCGGCTATCGCCCGCCATGGCGCTCTTCCCGCTGCGCCTCTTCCTTGGGGTCACCTTCGTCTACGCCGGCATTCAAAAGCTCAGCGATCCGGGCTTTCTACACCCCGGCGCCCCCACCTACATCGGCACCCAGCTCGAAGGCTTCGCCAATGGCACGCCGGGCGGCTTCATCCTGCGGATCTTCGCCATTCCCCATCCCGGCGTGGCGGGAGTCGGCGTCGCGATCACCGAGATCCTGATCGGGCTGCTGGTCACCGCCGGGCTTTTCACCCGGATTGCCGCGGCAGGCGGGATGGGCCTGAATTTCGTCCTCTTCCTCACCGCAAGCTGGAACACGACCCCCTACTTCCTCGGTCCCGACCTGGTATTTACCTTTGCCTGGCTGCCCTTCGTCCTCGCCGGCGCAACTGGGCAACCGGCTCTCGACAACAGCACGATGCATCCGTCCGAGGCGATGGTCAGAAGAACTCGCCTGCGGCCTGAAAGCCCCGCGGGGGGCGCTGCCACGCCGATGTCGACCCGCCGCACGCTGCTGATGGAGTTCGGTGGCATCGCTCTCGCGATCGCCGGTATCTCGGCGCTTGTAAAGGGTGGCTACTCCGCGCCCAGGACCCTGTCCGCCGGCAGTGGGGCTGCCTCCAAGGGTCCAGCGAAGCGGGCGACCGCCGGCAACGCCGGGGGTGGGGGCAACGGCGGTAGCGGGACGTCTCACTCGGCGCCGAGTAGCTCAAAGGTCCCGAGCGGCGCCGTCAAGCTCGGTCCCGGGAGCCGCCTTCCCAGCGGCCAGGCCGCCACCTACAGCGACCCCTCCGATGGCTCGCCGGACATCCTGATCCGGGACTCCGAAGGCAATCTCAAAGCCTTCAGCGCCGTCTGCACCCACGCCGGCTGCACCGTCGGCTACGAAGGCGGCACCATCGTCTGCCCCTGCCACGGTGGCGAGTACAGCGCCGAAACGGGCGAAGTGATCGCCGGGCCACCCCCGGCGCCCTTGGCGCCGAAGAAGGTGGTTGAAGCCGGCGGGCAGATCTACGCCGTTCCGAGCTAGCCCGTGAAGGGATGCGTCGGGGTCGTTCCGTTCGGTGCGAGGAGATCGAATCCGTCGGGGATGTGGAGGTGGTCGGGCCCGGTCCCGGGTTCGCCGGTGATGCCGTATTGCCAGACGATCTTCTTCGTCTTGGGATCGAGGATCACCACGCGGTCGCGGTAATCGTCGTTGGTCGCGATCAACCCGTTCGGCAGCCGCTCCGCGAGGCTCGGATGATTGAGCATCCGGTTGCCTGAAGTAGGGCTGTAGGACCAGAGGATCTTGCCGGCGCGGTTGAATTCATAGATCCCGCCCGGCTTCGTGTAGTCGGCGACGAGGTAGCGGTCGGGGCCGAGCTGCTGGGGATCGGAGGGGTATTCGATCGGCAGCTGCACGCTCCAGACGAGCTTGCCATCTGGCGTGATCTCGTCGATGTAGGAGCCGTTGACCTCAGAGACCAGGATGTCCCCGTTCGCGAGTGGGGTGTCGCCGTTGGGGGAGCCGAGCAGGCGGGGCGGTTCGTGGCTGCACGATTCCGGGTTGCCGAACGTCTGGAGGACCTTCTTGGCGTGAGAGATGAGCAGCACCCGGCAGTTCTGGGCATCGGCGACCGAGACGTTCCCGTTGCTGAGTAGGTAGGCGTCGTCGGGCTCGTGGAGGTAACCAGGTTCGGAGCCCGTGACTCCAGGATGTCCATATGACCAGAGCAGCTTGCCGCCCGGATAGGAGAGCTGGACGATCCGCTCGTTCTGCTCCTCGTTGGAGATGATGCCGGTGCCGCCATGGATGAAGAAGGCATCGTCGGGGAAGTAGAAGCCACCGGGCGGAGCGGGGTGGGCGGGGGAGGGAAAGCGCCAGAGAATGTGCTTCTGGGCATTGACGACGAGGATCCGATTGTTGCCGCGGTCGGCGATCATCAGCTGGCCCGAGAAGGGCTGCCCCGCGGCGGCCGTGGCCTTGGTCGGGGCAGGGACCGCCCTACGCTTAGCCGTCAGCTCCACGACCGTCGCCAGACTCGCTTCACCGGGTCCGGTGCCGCCGATCAGGTACGCGGTGGAGCCGACAACGGTCGCGGCGCCGCCGGAGATCGGCTGCGGAAGCTTCCCCGCGGCAGACACGCTCTTCTTCCCGGGTTCGAAGCGCCAGATCTGCGCCGTGGGCGAGCCACCGGCTTCCCCGCCCAGCACGTAGATGTCCCCGCCGAGCGCGACCGCGCTGGCATGGGAGACGGCCGCCGGCAGGTGGCCGACGATCCGGGCCGTTCCGGCCTTCGGGTTGACTTCCTGGATCGCGTTGACGACGGCACCGCTCGCGTTCTCGCCGCCAAAGGCGTAGATGCGGCCGGCCAGTGTCGCGACCGCCAGGTAGCGCCCGGGCGCCGGTAGCCGCGCCACCTGGGTGAAGGTCGAGCCGTCGGTCGTCGCCAGGATGGAGTCGATCGGCTTGCTGCCGTCGTAGCCGCCGAGAACGTAAGCGGTTTCGCCGACCGTCACCGCGCTGAGATCCGAGCGGACGGTCGGCAACCTGCCGATCGCTTCGGCGACGGTACCGGGCGCGAGGATCCCACCCGGCGCAGAGAGTGCCTGTACCGAGTCGGTGCTTGCTTCCGTTCCGCCCCCGAAGACGAGCACCCGTTCGCCGAGCACCGTCGCGGCGGAGTCGTGGAGCGGCCCGGTCAGCGAGCCCGCTTCGCTCAGCTTGCCACCGGCCGAGTTCAGCAGGAATACGCCGCCGGCGGAGTTGCTGGAGGAGTCGAGGCCGCCGAGGATCAGCGGCCCTCGCTGCGTTGCAACAACCGACTCGCCAGAGATCGCCGCCGGCAGAGGGTGGGAGGGATGGGCAGTCAGGACCATCCGGGCCGCCTGGGCCGGTTCAGCCGGCGGCGAACCGCCGCCACCCGAGCCGGCGCCGATCGCTATTGCGACGACGACAAGCGCGAGGACCCCGATCACGACGAGCAGACGCCGCTGCCGCTGCGCCCGCGAGGACGGGTGTCGCCGTCGCTGCCGCGATCGTTGGGGTGGCGATCGGTCCATCGCCCGACGATCTCCCGTGCTGCTTAACGGCAGATAAATGGCGGAGAAGGAAGCTCTCAGGAACGGCCAGAGTGAAGCGTCGCCCACGCGGGCTGCGGCTCAACTCTCGATTTCGCGGTAGTGGTCCCGCCAGATCCCGCGGTAGACGCGCAGGTGGCGGGGCAGCGTCCTCACCCCGGGGATGAACGGGATGCAGACGAAGGCGAGGCTGAGGATGCCCATCAGGACGAAGATCAGCGCGTCGGCGTTGGGCGATTCCTTGAACGGTTCGACCTGGTACCAGAAGGTGTAGAGCCAGAGCCAGACCTGCCCCGGATAGCTGCCGGTCTCGTTCATCATTCCCCACTGGGTGCCGAGCAGGTGCTGGCCTTCGGCGCGCTCCTCGAAGTATTCGCCGCCTGATAGGAAGAGCAGCGGCTTGGTGTAGTTGGTCTCATAGAAGCGGTGGTTGCCGGCGACCAGCGCCCCGTCGAGGCCGCCGCTCTGGGCGAGGCCGAGCAGCGCCGCCATCATCGGCGCGACCGGCCCGTAGCGGCCGGCGGGCAGGATCGGGACGCCACCAAGGAAGCGGGCCTTGGGAAGAGCTTCTTCGTAAGCGCCGGCCCAGGCTTCCTGGAGCTTGGACGGCGCCGCCTGGTAGGTGGCGAGTGCGGCCTTGAGGCCCGCGTCGGCGGGAATCTCCCGCAACGGTTCGATCACGTAGTTCTGCGCCGTGTCGATCGGGATCTTCACCCCTGCCGCTTCCTGGAGGGAGATCGGCCCGATCTTCTGCGCCGACCCGGAGGTGCTGTTGTAGGGAGGGCCGTAGGTGGCGATCTCGCTGGTCCTGTTCAGCTCGGTGGTCGCGGTGGTGAGGAAGTCGCCTGGGTCGGCCTTTGCCCAGCTCTGGATAGTCGTCGGCGAGTCGTCGGGGGAGGAGAAGAGGATGGTGAGCACGACCGCCAGCGCCGCCATCACGACAAGCGCGACGACGAGCTCTTTAATCAGGTCGTAGCGGACGAAGGGGCCCGGCCACGGAGCGGCGTCGTCGGGGGTCGCGGGTGCCGTGCCGGCGGCGCTGCTCACGGCGCGCCGCTCTCGCTCGGCGCCGCCTGTGGCGGGGAGGGGGCCGCCGATTTGGGCGCCTTCGCCGGGTAGGGCGGCACCACACCGTGGCGGCGCACCAGCAGCACGTGCCAGGCGACCAGGGCGACCACGGCCAGGGGCAGCAGGATGACGTGGAAGGTGTACATCTGGCCGAAGTCGACGACGTTGAAGAAGCTGCCGATCCCGACCGAGTTGAGCCCGTCCTTACCCTCGCTGGCGATCCACTGCGAATCGAAGTTCTGCTGGGAGAGATAGCCGGTGAAGGCGGCGCCGATCGCGACCAGGAAAGTGACCGCGCCGGTTACCCAGGTGCGGCCGCGGCCACCGCGCCAGGCGCCCATGAAGAACTTCCCCCAGAGGTGGACGACCATCGCGAAGAAGAACAGCTCGACCGCCCAGAGGTGGATGCCGTTGAAGAAGCGCCCGATGCTGGTGACGTGCCACCATTCCGGCCCCTTCAGGCCGAGGATCATCCCGGAGGCGACGACCACGACCAGCGCCGCGATCGTGGCGACGCCGAAGACGTAGATCCACGAGGACACGTAGGCGGGCTGGCGGTCGGGGAGCAGTTTCTCCGGCGGCAGGGCGCCAACCGCGCGCTCGCGCACCCAGGTCGTCCACATCTTCCGCTCCTCGGGGGAGGCGGGTCCCCGCTCGGTGTCGCTCACGACTCGCGTCGCCGCTTCGGGAAGGGGATCAGGATCGCGGCGATGAAGACGGCGATCATCAGCAGGATGACGATCACGTTCGCCACCGACATCTGGAAGAAGTGCCAGTGCAGGTAGTGCGCCGGGTGACTCAAATCGAACAGCGCGGCAAAAACCACGTGTGTTGCAGGTACCATCGCGTTCCTCTAACCCCTTCGACTGGTTGAGTGGACGGTACACCCGGAATCCTCCTTGTCAACCGAGGTCTATGGGAAGACCGTGTCTCCCGTCTGGTCGTCGACGACCGAGATCGCGACCGCCGGGCAGGCCTCCGCCGCCTCCAGGATCAGCTCCGGCGGTGCGGTTCCGATCACCACCGCCGTGTCGTCGAGCCTGAACACCTGGGGCGCGATTTCCACGCAGTCGCCGTGGGCGCTGCACTCGTTGGGATCGACCACCGCTACATAGGTCATGCCGCTGCCTCCTTGGGATCGGGCGCGAACCTGTCGGCGCCCTCGATTCGTTTGCGAAGGACCGGGATCGCGCGGGGACGGCCGACCGCGAGGCCGGCGACCAGCACGCCGCTGCGCAGGAAGACCGCCTCGAAGTCCCGGGCGGCCGGGTTGCCCTCGATGACGACCGCGTCGCCCAGGTGGGGATGGCCGACGGACTGGATCCGCAGCCCGTACTGATCGCTCCAGAAGCTCGGCAGCGGCGGCGTGCCCGGATACTCGCCGAGCATCGCCTTCGCCACCGCGGCGCCCTGCCAGGCGGCGGCGTCCCAGTGCTCGGTGCGCGCGTGCACCCCGTAGCGGGGGTCGAAGGGGATCGAGGCGTCGCCGGCGGCGAAGATGCCGGGCAGCGAGGTGCGGCCGGCCGTGTCGACCCGGACGCCGCGCTCGTCGAGGCCGCTGCCGGCGAGCCAGCCGGTGGCGGGCGCGGTGCCGACGCCGACCACCACCGCGTCGCAGGCGAGCCGCCGGCCGTCGGCGAAGATCAGCTCCTCGGCCCTGGCGCCGCCGCGGGCACCCTCAAGCATCGCTCCGACGATCACCCGCACGCCCTCGTCGAGATGCAGCTCGGCGAACCAGCGGCCGAGCTCGGCACCGACGATCGGCGCCAGCGGCGTCTCCAGCGCCTCGACCATCGTCACCTCGACCCCGAGTTGGCGCGCCGTCGCCGCCACCTCCTGGCCGATGAAGCCGGCGCCGACGATCGCCAGGTGCGCGCCGGGGACAAGCTCGGCCCGCAGCCGGCGCGCGTCCCCAAGGGTCCGCAGGTAGTGCACGTTCTCGTAGCCGTCGAGGAACGGCAGGCGGCGGGGGGCACCTCCGGTCGCGATCAGCAGCTTCTCGTAGCCCAGGCATGCGCCCGAATCGAGCACGACCGTTCGGCCCTCGGGGTCGAGGCGCTCGGCGCGGGCACCCAGCAGCAGCTCAATCTGCCTCTCCTCATACCACCAGGCGGGCCGGTAGGCGACGGTCTCATCCTCGACGCTCCCGGCCAGAACTTGCTTGGAGAGCGGCGGCCGATCGTAGGGAGGCTCCGGCTCGGCACAGACGATCCGCACCGGCCCCTCATAGCCGCGGCGGCGCAGCCCCTCGGCGCATCTCTGCGCTGCGAGCCCACCGCCGACGATCACCACACCGTTGTCTCTCATCACGCTTCCTCCAGGATTGGGGTAGGGGAGACCTGCCGGCCGCGATTGCCAGCGGGAGCATGGTCGGGGCGCTGCTGCAGGCCGTCTTTGGCCCGCTTTTTCTTGGCGCCGCCGGAAAGGACCCGGTAGACGAAGAGGCCGGCGATCGGGGGCGTCGTGAGGATCACCCACCACCTGAACCAGGGGGCGGAGGCGTCGCTGCCGGCGCCGAGCGCGTGGACCAGGCCCAGCGCGTAGACCACGACCGTCGCCCGGTGGGCCTTGCGCCAGAGCTTGGCGCCGATCCGCCTGCGGGCGTAGTAGCTGAGCCCGAGCGCCATCGCCAGGTAGCCGGCGATGATCCCCAGTCCCGTGAACGCGGTGTGGAAGTTCATCGCGAAGGGCACGGTCACCCCGGTGACGCCCGGGTTCAGCCAGGGGTCGCCGAGCAGGGTGATGCCGTGCACGGCGATCGCGATCAGGCCGGCGAGCGCCGTCTGCTCGTGGATCGCCATCAGCTTGCGCGAGAGCCCAGGCCGGCGCATCACCTTGCCGGCCATCATCAACCCGATACCGACCGAGATCGTCACCAAGACCAGGGCGACCAGGCCGGAGGCGCGGCTTGCAAGCCACCAGCCGTGGGTCTGAAGAGTGGTCGAGATAGCGCCGGTCATCGCGCTGCCCCCTGCAGCCAGGCGCTTTCGGGGATGCGGATCCGGGGTGCGGCGGCCAGGGGACCGACCAGCTCGATCCGGCCGCTGTCGTGGACCAGCAGCCCGCCGCGGTCGGCAAGCACCTGGTGGCCGCCCTCCGGGCCGGAGAGCAGCGCCGCCTTGGAAAGCGTCTCTGCCTCGACGGCGGTGTCGGCCAGAGCAGTGGCGCCAACCAGCCCCGTCCAGGCTGGCTCTCCCGTCGCCGGGTCGAGCAGGTGGTGCGCGTAGCGGCCGTCGGCGCCGCGCCAGATGCGAACGTTCAGCCCGGAGGTGGCGACGCCGCCGGAGCCGAGCCGCATGACGTAGGCGCGCTCGCCGCTGATCGGGTGTTCGACGAAGACCTCGTAGGGATCGACCAGGGCGCCGGCACCGCCGATCCGGATGTCGCCGCCGCAGTCGACGATGAAGCGCGAGTAGCCGCGCAGACCGGCGGCGACGAGGTCGGCGGCGAGGCCCTTGCCGGTGCCGCCGGTGTCGAAGAGCAGGCCCGGGGGGCGGGTGATCTCACCGGCGTCGTCGTCGACTTCGAAGCCGCGCCAGCGCGCGGCTGGACTCGGGCTCGCCACCTGGCGAGAGGGAGCTTGCGGCAGCGCCTCGCCGAGTGGCACCCCCGACATCCCCGCCCGCGAGTCGACGTAGCCGGCGCCCTCGATCTCCCGCACCAGGGTCGGGTCGACGAGGCCGCCACTGCGCTCGGCCGCCCCCAGTCCGGCTCTGACGGCCTGGCGCAGCAGCTCGGAGGCGGGAACCCGCTCCCGCGGGTCGCCGTTCAGGGCGCAGAGCTCGCTGCTCGGTTTGAAGCGCGAGAGCGCCGCGTCGAAGTCGACGACGAACCGCCGTGCCTGCTCCGCGGCATCGGCGGCCGGGGCCATTCCGGCCCCTGGCTCGCCGATCAGCAGGCGGACGTGGCTGCCCATTGCGTCGAAGGTGATGTCGTGTTCGCTCATGTCTAGGAGGCGCTGGTCGTCACAGGGGCAGGGCCGGAAGAAGCGACGGAGCTGGTGACGGGGCCGCTGGTGACCTTGTTCGCCCCGGGGGTCGGGACGATCGTGGTGACGACGCGCCGCTTGATCACCTTGCGCACCTGGATCGGTCGGGCCGTGGCCGTCGATCCGGTCAGGGCCGAGTTGGGACCGGCGCTCAGCTGGTAGGTGAGGAGCGCGAAGAGCACCGCGAAGAGGGCGATCGAGCCCCAAAGGACAGCGGCTGGGCCGGGACGGCGAGCTCGGCGGGGGTCAGTCATCGTGACCGCCCCCGCCGCCACCCTCGTGCTCGCCACCACCACCGGAGCCGCCACCACCGCTGGTCGCGGTCGTGACCGGCGCACTCTGGCTGCCCCCACCGGAGCCGGCACTGGCTCCGCCGCCGCTGGTGTGGGTTACGACCGGGGTGCTCTTGCCGCCGCCCCCCGAGCCGGCGCTCGAGCCGGAGTGGGAGCCGCTGGTTGCGGTCGTGACCGGTTTGCCGTGGCCACCATGGGAGCCGGCGCCCGAGGTCGCGTTGCCCTTGGAGCCGCTGCTGTGGGTGACCACCGGGACCGAGCCCGAGCCGGCGCTGGTGCCCGAGCTCGCCGGGACCGAGGAGGATCCGCTGGTCGAGGTCGTGACCGGGCTCGAGTAGGAAGACGAAGAGGGAGAGGAAGGCGAGGAGCCGCTCGAGGACGCGCCGGTGGTGGCGCTGCCGTAGGAGCCCCCGGTGGAGCCGCCCGGAGAGCCTCCCGAGCCGGCCGTGCCACCCATCCCGCCTGCCGCCCCCGGATGCTTGGGCTTGGCGTGCTTGGTGACATGAATCGTCCGCCGGATGACCTTGGTGCGGATGAGCGGCTTGTCGGCGACGGCCGGGCTCGACTGCTGCTGGCCGGCGCTGAGCGCCAGGCCGGTGAGTCCGCCGAGGCCGACCACGGTGGCGATGGCTGCGATACGGGTCTTCGGGCTTTTCACGTTCGATCCCTCCTGGCTGAAGTTGCCGGGCCATTGTGCGAAGGGCCAGTGCAAGGGCCGGAAAGCTGCGGGTAAAGAGCTGGCAAAACCTCCGCGAGGCCGCCGGAATGCGGCATTTGCGCCGCTACTGTTGCCCTATGGCCAACCACGCGCCCGGCGGGCGCATCCTCGTCGTCGAGGACGAGGAGTCGATCTCCCAGCCCTTCGCGGAGGCGCTGCGCAGGGCGGGCTTCGAACCGCTGGTCACCGCGACCGCGGCCGGCGCCCTGGAGCTCGCCGCCAGCGAGGAGCCGGACCTGGTGATACTCGACCTCGCCCTGCCCGACGGCGATGGCCGCGACGTCTGTCGTGAGCTGCGCCGCCGCTCCGACATCCCGATCGTGATGCTGACCGCACGGGGCACGGAGATGGACAAGATCGTCGGCCTCGAGCTCGGCGCCGACGATTACGTGGTCAAGCCCTTCAGCGCCGCCGAGGTGATCTCGCGAATCCGGGCGGTGCTGCGGCGCAGCGGCCGCCGCGACGATGCCCCCGCGAAGCCCGTCCGGGTCGGTGCGGTCGAACTCGACCCGGCCGCCCGAATCGCCCGGCTCGACGGCGAGGACCTCGACCTCTCTCGCAAGGAGTTCGACCTGCTCGCCGAGCTGATCGGCAAGGCCGGCCATGTGGTCACCCGCGAGGACCTGATGTCATCGGTCTGGGACACCAACTGGTTCGGTTCGACGAAGACACTTGACGTCCACATCGGCTGGCTGCGACGCAAGCTCGGCGACGACCCCACCAACTCCACCTATATCGAGACGGTGCGAGGCGTCGGCTTCCGCTTCGCCGCACCGGGGATAGAGGGACCGTAAGCCTCCGGGCCACCCTCCTGCTGGCGCTGGCCTACGTACTGCTGCTGGCGCTGATCGCCCTCGGCGTGCCGTTGGCGCTGAGCCTGCGCGACCGCGTCGACTCCGAGGTCCGCGGGCAGGCCCGCAGCCAGGCCGACGTCGTCGCCGTCACCGCCTCGGAGCTGCTCAACCCGGTCCAGGCGGCGGGCCTGCGGCGTCTGGTGCGGGTCTCGGCCGACAGCGTCCGCGGCCGCGTCATCGTCGTCGACGGGCGTGGCAGGCTGGTCGCCGACTCGGCCGGCGCGCGGCCCGGACGCAGCTACGCCGACCGGCCCGAGGTGAGGCGGGCGCTGCACGGCCACAGCGAGCAGATCACCCGCAACAGCGAAACCCTCGGCACCGAAATCCTCGCCACCGCGGTGCCGGTCCTCGAGCACGGCAGCGCGCACGGTGCCGTGCGTATCACCCAGAGCATCGACGCCGTCAACCGGGCGGTGCGGACCTCGATTCTCGACGTCGCCGCGCTGGCCGCCGTGGTGCTGGCACTCGGTGTCATCGCCGGTGCCCTGATCGCCCAGCAGATCGCTCGCCCGATCCGCCGGCTCGACCAGGCCGCCCGCCAGGTGGCCGGCGGCGACCTCGACACCAGCGTCGCCGTCGAGGGCAGCACCGAGCAGCGCTCGCTGGCGCGCACCTTCAACGAGATGACCCAGCGGGTCAAGCGCCTGCTCCGCGTCCAGCAGGACTTCGTCGCCGACGCCTCCCATCAGCTGCGCACCCCGCTGACCGGCCTGCGGCTGCGGCTGGAGGTGCTCGGCGATCGCTTTCGCGGGGACGAGACGGTCGGCGCTGAGGTGGGCGCCGCGATGCGCGAGATCGACCGGCTCTCGCAGATCGTCGACGAGCTGCTGATCCTCGGCCGCGCCGGCGAGCGCGAACTGCCGGGCGAGCGGCTTGACCTCGTCGCCGCGACGCGCAAGGCCGCCGAGCGCTGGCGCGCCGCGGCGGCGGAGCGGCGGATCTCGCTCGAGACCAGCGCTCCTGACGGGCCCGCCGATGGCTGGTGCGCCGGGCCGGACCTGGAGCGCTCGATCGACTCGCTGGTCGAGAACGCGCTGCTGTATTCGCCCCCGGGTTCGGAGGTGAGGATCGTCGCCGCCCCCGGCCGGGTCGAGGTCCTCGACCGCGGGCCGGGGCTGGCCCCCGGCGAGGAGGAGGCGGTCTTCGAGCGCTTCAGCCGTGGCCAGGCCGGCCAGCAGGGCCCGAGCGGCACCGGACTGGGGCTGCCGATCGCCCGCGAGCTGACCCGTCAATGGGGAGGAGACGTGACCCTGTCCAACCGCCACGAGGGCGGCCTGCGTGCTGTCATCGAGGTTCCCGTATGAGCTTTCCGGCAACTTTCAAGTGGATCGGACTCGCCCTGCTCGGCCTCGCGATCGCGGCCGCCGTGGCAATCGCGGCCAGCAACCTCACCAGCCAGCAGATCGGCCTCGCTTCGGAATCGATCACCGCGGGCGACAAGCTGGCGCCCGCGGTGCGCTCCACCAGCGCAGGCAAGCGTTCGGCCAACCGAAGCCACCCTGGCACGACGCCCGCCACCACGACTCCTGCCAGCCCACCGACCACCACAGTGCCTCCGCCGCCGACGGTCCCGCCGCCAGCGACGACGGCCCCGGCCCCGTCGAGCGACTCCGGTGACGGCCACGAAGGTGGCAGCGGTCGGGTGGGCGGAGGCGGCGCCGACGATTGACCTCAGAGCCGCACGGCGGCAGGCTCGCGATCGTGAGCCGGTGAGTGCATGTCGCGTGGATGAGCGGTGACTTGGGCGATGGGGATATCCGTGGTTCGCCTCAGCCGGTCCGGCAAGCTGCGCCGAAGCCAGCGAGAGGCTCCGCGCGGCAGGGTCGAGACGATCACCTCGTCGAACTCGCCACCGTGCAGGGCGTCACCGACCGCGGCGAACGGATCGGGGTCGCCGACGATCGCCCGCTCGAGGTCGATGTCCGAAAGCCGCATACGCTCGGCCCCCGCCTCGGCGCGGGAGATCGCTTCGGGCCAGCCGGCCTTCATGTCGGCGGCCCAGGAAAGGCCGTGTGGCACGGCCGGAACCAGCAGGGTGAAGCGAGTCGGAGCTGCGGCGCTGTGGCGTCGGAGCGCCGCGATCAGGTCGGGTGAATCGGCAGTGCGGTTCGCAACCACCAGGATCCTGTGCATCGAGGGCATCCGTGCCTCCTCTCGCGGAACGATGAGCTCAGCGTGCCGGGGTTGGCTGATCGCGGCCTAAGCCGGCGATGAGAGTGGTCTTAAGATCGGGTCAGTCATCCTGGGGCACCCTGCCTATTGGCCCACCGCCGCTGGCGCGGGTCACGATCGGCGCCCTGGGAGTGGAGCGGTGGAGGGCGACGGTTTGACTTACCGGTACCGCCGACGCTCCGCTGGCGCCGGTGACGACCGCCGCGGTGGCGCTACCACCGCCACCTACCTGCTGGGTCGCAACGGGTGCGCCGGGGTTGGTTCCCAAGGCGACCCCGCCGAGGGCACCGAGACCCAGCACGGTGGCGGTCGCGGCGATCTTCGCTCGTCTGGTGGTCATGGCTCGCTCCTTTGAAGGGGACGAGCCAGCTTGCCGCTACCGCGGCAAAGAGAAGCCAAAGCCGCCGCCAAGGGGGCGACAAATCAGGGGCCGTGGCCGCTCCCGCGCGCTGCACCGGTACACCACGAGCCCAAAGGGGGATAAGGACCGCCTCACTCTCGCGCGGGCTGGAGTGACCGCGTCGCGTTTTTGTAAGGGAGCGCGGCCTACGGACACTCGCGGGCGGGCTTAGCCGATCAGCCTCGGTTGAGTTCGGCGACCAGCCCCTCGACACGTACCGCGATCTCATCCCGCGTAGCCCGCACCACCTCGATCGGCTGCCCTTTGGGGTCAGGGAGATCCCAATCGACGTAGCGGCGGCCGGGAATGTAGGGGCATCTGTCGCCGCAGCCCATCGTCACCACCACGTCTGCCCATTCGGCGTCGGCGGTGTCGAGCAGCTTCGGCCGCCGGTCGCTCAGGTCGATTCCCAACTCGTTCATCACCTCGACCACCTCGGGATGAACGCGGTCGCCTGGTGTCGTCCCGGCAGAGCGCCCGTGGTGGCGACTATCGGCAGCTCGCTCAAAGAGTGCCTGGCTCATCTGCGAGCGCCCGGCGTTATGCAGGCAGACGAAAAGCGCGTTTGCCATTGCCCCGCCTCCTAGCTGGGCTTGCGGGCCCGGATGATCGCCGAGCCCGCCTTGTCGTGAACGCGGTGGGTCTCGGTGATCTCGATGTCTCGCAGGCCGGCCGCCCCAAGGGCCTCTTCGAACTCGCGTCGGGTCAGCGCCCCGGCGATGCAACCGGTCCACTCGGCCATGTCGGCGCGGGTCGCGTCGTCCATGTCCTCGTCGGCAATCACATCGGACACCGCGAAGCGCCCGCCGGGCTTGAGGACGCGGGCGACCTCGGCGAGCACCTTCGGCTTGTCGCCGGAGAGGTTGATCACGCAGTTGGAGATCACCACGTCGACCGTTTCCGCTGGAAGCGGGATCGACTCGATTTGACCGCGCAGCCACTCCACGTTCTCGACCCCGGCCTTCGCCTGATTCTGACGGGCGAGAGCCAGCATCTCGTCGGTCATATCGAGGCCGTAAGCCTTGCCGGTCGGGCCGACGCGCTTGGCTGAGAGCAAGACGTCGATGCCGCCACCGGAGCCGAGGTCGAGGACGGTTTCCCCGGCGCCCAACTCGGCGACTGCGGTCGGGTTGCCGCAGCCGAGAGAGGCCATCCTCGCCGTGTCGGGAAGCTCGCCCTGCTCGCCATCGCCGTAGAGGCCGGCGCCAAACACCTTGGCCTCCTCCTCGCCGAGGACAGTCTCTGCCGCACAGCAGGAAGCACCGGCCTCAGCGCCGGCACTGACGCTGGTCGCCGCCGCCGCATAGCGGGTGCGGACAGCGTCGCGGATCTCCTCGCCGTCTGCCTCCCCGGCCGAGCAGTCGCAGGAGGAAGACTCCGGCACGCAGCAGTCGGCCTTGTCGGGCGGCTCGCAGCAGTCGGCCTGGGCCTCGGTCGAACAGCAGGACGAGTCGGTGGCCTCGACGGCCTTCGTATCGGTCAGCTCAGCCATGCGGAGAACTCCTCCAATGCCTTGGGTTTGACGTAGTAGTAGGCCCACAGTCCCGGTCGCTCGGAGCCGACGATGCCGGCGTCCTTCAGCTTCTTCAGGTGATGGGAGACGGTGGGTTGGGAGAGATCGAAGAGCGGCACCAGCTCGCAGACGCAGACTTTGCCGGCGTGCTTTCGCAGCACGTCGACCAGCTGCAGGCGCACCGGGTCGCCGAGTGCTTTGGCGATCGCCGCCATGCGCTGGGCCTGCTCGCGCTCCACGTCGGGATAGACGACCGGCTCGCAGCAGGGCTCGCCAGGAAGTCGCTTGGTCTTGGGCTCCAACTCCAGATCGACGCTCATCTATCTACATATATCTATTGAAATCGGCTTTGTCAATGCTTAGGATCGCGACGTCAGATTTCTATTGGGATCAAGTCGAAAGGGAATGGGCGAGCGTGAAGCAGGTCTCGGCGAGCGGCATCGTCAACGTCACGAACCCGCCGAAGACGGCGGCGGACGCCGGCAGCGCCGTCGCTGCGCTCTAGCCATGAACACCGTCGCGATCATCACCGACATCCACGGCAACCTGCCGGCGCTGGAGGCGGCGCTGGCGGCCGTGGATGAAATCCGCCCCGACGCGACCTACTGCGGCGGCGACCTGGTCGGCTCGCCGTGGAGATGCAGCTCCATGCCGACCTGGCGATCACCCTCGCCTGCGGAGGGCGCTGCCCCTACGTCCCGACCAAGGTCGAAGATTGGGACGTGGACGATCCGGACGGCAAGCCAATCGAGCAGGTGCGGGCGATCCGCAACGACATCGCGGGCAGGGTCGACGACCTTGTGCTGCGGCGCCTTGAGGAGATCCGCGGCGACCACACCGTTCACTCGATGCGCCTCGCGAAAATGCTGCCGACGCTGATCGCCGAGTTCGAGGATCGGCGCACGCCGGAGGAGATCCGCGAATGCGCCGATGCGGTGCTGACTCAATTTGACGACGCGCGAATCCGCAGCCACGTCCCGACTCTCGCTGAGCGCCGAACTCGGGAGTGCCTGAAAGCCGACTACTGCTACGAGCTGGAGGCTGTCTGATGGAAGCGATCCCCCTCTCCAGGCGCCTGTTCGCCGAGTTCCTTGGCTCGGCGTTCCTGGCCGCCACCGTGATCGGCTCGGGTATTGCCGCCGCCCAGCTCTCGCCGAATGATGTAGGGCTCCAGCTCTTCGAGAACGCAACGGCGACGGCGGCCGGCCTGTTCACCTTCATCCTCATGTTCGGCCCGGTCTCGGGCGCCCACTTCAACCCGGTCGTGTCCCTGGTCGACGCCAGCTTCGGCGGCCTGCGTTGGCGCCACGCCCTCGCCTACATCCCCGCCCAGGTCGCCGGCTGCATCGCTGGCGCCGTCGCCGCAAATGCGATGTTCGCCCTTTCGGCGATCAGCATCTCGACGCACCATCGCGCTTCGCCGTCCCACCTCTTCGCCGAGATCGTCGCCACCCTCGGGCTGATCTTGGTGATCTTCTCGCTGGCGCGGACCCGGCGCGGTGCCCTGGCCCCGGCGGCGGTCGGCGCCTACATCGGCGCCGCCTACTTCTTCACCTCTTCGACCAGCTTCGCCAATCCCGCGATCGACGTGGGGCGGATGTTCTCCAATACCTTTGCCGGGATCGCTCCGGCCTCGGTGCCGTCCTTCATCGTCTTCCAGTTGATCGGCGGCGCGGTGGCGATCGGCGTGATTCGGGTCCTCTACCCCGACATCACGCCCGAGGAGGCGTCGGAGATCATGCTGCCCCAGGACCAACCTTCGGCCAAGCCTGATGGACGGCATCCGCGGGCAAGCGCGAGCACTGGCTGATCCCCGCCAGTAGGTTGCCGCGATGCAGCCGCCCAGGGCCCAGCCGAGTGCGGGCGAGATCGTCAGGGAGTGGGGTCGGATCGGCTGCATCGGCTTCGGCGGCCCACCCGCCCATATCGCCCTTCTGCGCGACCTCTGTGTCGAGCGGCGGGGCTGGCTTTCGCCTCACGAGTTCGAGGACGCGATCGCCGCCTGCAACCTGCTCCCCGGCCCGGCCTCGACCCAGCTGGCGATCTTCTGCGCCTGGAGGGTCGGCGGAAGATCGGGCGCGCTGCTCGGCGGCCTCGGCTTCATCCTGCCTGGCCTCCTGCTGATCCTCGGTCTCGCTGTTGTCTTCCTCGCCGGCACGCCGCCCGTCTGGATTCGCGGTGCCGGAGCGGGTGCCGGCGCAGCGGTCGCCGCCGTCGCCGTCCATGCCGGCATCGGTCTGATCCCTTCCAGTTGGGCTCGAGCGCTGGCACACCGCCGCTGGATCGCCTATGCCCTGCTCGGCGGGGTGGCGGGGGCATTGGTCGGCGCCTGGCTGGTCTTGGTCTTGATCGCCTGCGGGCTGGCGGAGATCGCGCTTCGACGGGCGAGAACGCCGGGCCAAGGCCTCAGCCTCCACGCCTGGCCGTTCCTTGCCGTTGTCGCCGGAGCCAGCGGCGGCCTGCTCGCCCTTGCCTGGACCGCGCTGAAGGTCGGCGCCCTCTCCTACGGCGGCGGCTTCGTGATCGTGCCGCTGATGCAGGGCGACGCCGTGCATCGCCACCACTGGATGAGCGACCCGCAGTTCCTGAACGCGGTCGCCCTCGGACAGGTGACGCCGGGGCCGGTCACTCACACGGTGGCTGTGGTCGGCTACGCGGCAGCGGGTATAGGCGGAGCCTTGCTGGCGGCGTTCGTCGCCTTCCTGCCCTCCTTCTCCTTCGTTCTGCTCGGCGCCCGCCACTTCGATCAGCTCCGGCGCAACCCCCGCGTCCTCGCCTTCCTCGACGGTGCCGGGCCGGCAGCCATCGGGGCGATCATCGGCTCGGCTGTCCCGCTCGGACTGGCGCTGACCGAGCCGTGGCAGGCGGCGATTCTGGTGGCCGCAGCGGCCGCGCTTCTCTTCGCTCGGCGCAACGTCGTGCTGGTGCTCGTGGTGGCCGGCGCGGTCGGAGCGCTGGTCGGCCTACTCGGCGCTGGAGTGCCCGGCGGCTGAGCCTCAGTGATGACGGTGGCCGCGCACCGTGCCCCAGGAGTCCCAGGTGATCTTGAGGATCACCGCCGTGATCGCCAGGCCGATCAGCGGGTCGGCGATCGGCACGCCGAGCGCGACGACGACCGCGGTCGCGACGACGGCGAGGCTGACGTAGGAGTCGGCGCGGGCGTGGTTGCCGTCGGCGATCAGAGCCGGGCTGTCGAGTCGATTGCCGGCGCGGGTTCGGATGCCCGCCGCGATCCAGTTGCCGGCGAATCCGATCAGGCCGGCGGCGGCGAGCGCGAGGAGGTGCGTCGGCGTCTGCGGATTGATCAGCCGCGAGATCGCCTCGACCCCCGCAACGCAGGCCGAGGCAAAGATCGTGGCGACGACGAACAGGCCCGCCCAGCGCTCGGCGCGAGCCGAGCGCAGCAGGAAGGCCGCGCCGAGGGGGATCGCGGTGCCGGCGTCGCCGAAGTTGTGGATCAGGTCGGCGAGCAGGGCGACGCTGCCGCTGGCGATGAAGATGACCAGTTGAGCGCCAGCGGCGAGCGCGAGGACGGCCAGCGACAGGCCGACCGCCCGCAATCCCTCGCGCGAGCGTTTGATGCTCTCGTCGACCAGGCCGTGCGAGTGGCCATGCCCGCCGTGGTGGTGGTCGTGGTCCTCGTCGTGGTTGTGGGAGTGCGGCGCCGGGTCGTGGGTGTGCGGGCCGTGATGGTGATGGGAGTGGGTCAGGCCGCCGTCGTGGCGGTGGCGGTCGCCTTCGATCAGCTCGTAGGAGAGGCAGCTTCCGTTCATCAGCGGAAAGGCTAGCCACCCGACCCGGCATCCCCGTCTCGTCAGGGCGCTTGACCGGCCCGACCCGGACTGTCAACCTCCCGGCGCTCCCTCGTGCGCGTCCTGATCCCACTGCCCGATCGCGATTTCGACACCACCGAGGTCGCGGTGCCCTGGCGGCTGCTCACCGACCGCGGCCACGAGGTCATCTTCGCGACGCAGGGAGGAGGAATCGCTCCGCAGTGCGATCCCAAGCTGCTGAGTGGCGTCCTCTTCGGCAAGCTCGGCGCCGAGCCCGAGCCGATCTCCTTCTACGAGCAACTGACCGAGGACGCGGCGTTTCGCGACCCGGTTGCCTGGGGGCGGATCGAGCCGGCCGACTTCGATGGCCTGCTCCTGCCCGGCGGTCATGCCCAGGGAATGCGCCAGTACCTCGGCGACGCGGAGCTGCAAGCGAAGGTTGCCGCCTTCTGGGCGCTGGAGCGCCCGGTCGCGGCGATCTGCCACGGGGTGATCGTGCTGGCGCGAAGCATCGATCCGGCCAGCGGCCGCAGCGTCCTGGCGGGCCGGCGCACGACCTGCCTGCCCAAGTACATGGAGCGCGGCGGCTTCATGCTGACCGCCTGGAGGCTGGGCCGCTACTACCGCACCTACCCCACCTACGTTGAGGACGAGGTGATCGCCGGGCTCGACGATCCCGCCGGCTTCGAGCGCGGGCCCCGCACCACCAAGCGCGGCACCGACGGCGACGACTCGGCCGCCTTCGTGGTCCGGGACGGCAACTACCTCTCGGCCCGCTGGCCGGGTGACGCCTACCTCTTCGCCAAGCGCTTCGAGCAGATGCTGTCGGCGTAGTTCCGCGGCCGGCCGCCGCGCGCGCCCACTGACTAGTGGCTGGGCGTCCGGTCGATCAGAACCTCGAACATGCGCCAGTCGGTCTGTTCGCCGATCTGATCGGCTTCGGCCTTCGGGCGCATCTGTGCGGCGAAGGCCTCCATGCCCGCCTCGGACTCCCAGCGATTGACGACCATAACCCCCTTCTCGGTGCGGACCACCGTGCTGGAGAGCCCGCCATTCTCGGCGGCGAGCTTGTCCGCCTCGGCATCGAAGAGCTCATTCATCTTCGCCACCAGCTCCTCGGTGTCGCCGTGAATCTCGAACGTCGTGAGGATTGCCATTTCGAAGCACCTTTCGACTCGGTTGGCCCGCGTCGGGCCGGGGTTCGACGCTACTCCCCGCCTGGCGTCTGCGCAAGAAAAGGAGCGCCCTTAGAGCGCCGGGCAGCCGTCTCACTTGCGGGCGCCACCGTCGATCTGGACCGGGTCGCCGGCGCGCAGCGAGGCGACGGTCGAGGGCGGCGTGATCACCTGCGCGGTTCCCCGCAGCGGGATCGCGACGATGTCGCCCAGCGGGGTGACCCGGTTGCGGGCCGGCGACTCGGCGATCTCCGGGTTCATCTCCTTTTGAGAACGCGGGGAGGACCGGAAATGTGAGGTCCGCGCTTCCGGCTCCGATCGGGTAAATGCAAGAGCGGCGGACGAGAATCGAACTCGCGTCATCAGCTTGGAAGGCTGAGGCTCTACCGTTGAGCTACCGCCGCGTGAGGGAGGGAGCCTAGCCACCCTTCGCCAATTCGTCAGAATGCAAATCCCAACGGGGAGTGGCGCAGTCTGGTAGCGCACTCGGCTGGGGGCCGAGCGGTCGCAGGTTCAAATCCTGTCTCCCCGATATTCCAGAGCCCGCTTGGGAAGCGGGCTTTCGGCTTTGGCGGCCTCCGGACGGATTCTCGGGTCGGTTCTGGTACCGGGACGTACGTGGCGTAGCTCCGTTTGAGTTTAAGAATCGGCGCGAGATTCGTGCAATGGCCCGAGTGGCGCCGGATCGCAGCAGCGGCCAAGCCGAATTGGTGGCTGCACCATCAACGTTGTCAGGAATTACAACTAGGCTCGCGCTGTCTTGACCAGGAAGCGCGACATCAAGCAGTTTCGTCAGGCCTGCAAGGAGATCGGCCTGACTGCCCGGGAGCGCTATGAAGCCAGCGAGGCGCTGCACGCCGAGAAGGCCTCCGGCGGCGCGCGGGAGCACATGACCTATGGCGAACTGCTGGCCTGGCTGCGACAATGGAGGGGCTGATGGCCAGTGTCATAGCCCTAGACGCTTCACCGATGAATGTCCTTTGCTCGATGCGAGGGTCGGTTGTCGATGCGCGCCTCGCCTATCCCGACGTCCTCCATGTCGAGATTCGTGACTCGCAAGGAGACCTCTGGCGGCTCGCGACCCAGGACGCCGATTGGTCGCCGGCAGACCCCGCTCAGTTGATCGGGCGCACGGTCGAGGACGCCGACATCGACGAGGAGACCGGCGAGTTGCGCTGCAAGCTCTCCGACGGCTCGCTGCTCGACGTGAAGCCAGCCGCCCGTGAGGCTGACGACGATCCGCCGAACTGGGAGCTGAGCACCCCCGGCGGTGTCGTCCTCGAGTTCGGCCCCGGAGTCCGCTGGCAGATCAGCAGCGCCGACGCACCGGTCTCCTCACGCCACTGAGGGGATTGGGAGGTTCTGCTTCGCGGTACCGCTCCTGGCACCGAGGCCGGCTGGGGGCCGAGCGGTCGCAGGTTCAAATCCTGTCTCCCCGATTGGATGTCAGGCGGTTTTGGCGCTGGCCGACAGCTCTGGCGAGTTGGCCAGCGTCTGCAAGACCACGCAGTAGCGCTCGGTCAGCTTCAGGAGGGTGGCCAGTTCCTTCTCGTTCGCCTCGGTGTCGAGCTCGAAGCTGAGGCGGATCGCGCGGAAGCCGACCGGCGCGTCGCGGTCGACCGCAAGGGTGCCGCGGAAGTCGAGGTCGCCCTCGGCATGCACCGTCCCCGACTCCACGGAGATCCCCAGCGACGTCGCCACGGCTCGCAGCGTCACTCCGGCGCAGGCGGCGAGCGCCTCGAGCAGCATGTCACCGGAGCAGAGCAGCGAGCCGTCGCCGCCGGAGGCGGGGTGGAGGCCGGCCTCGGCGATGGCGCGGCCGCTGTCGACCGAGCAGGAGATCCCCTCGCCCAGGCTGCCCTCGGCGGAGAGGGTGACCAGGGCGGCCTCCGGCTCCTCCTCGTAGCGCTCCTTCAGCGGGGCCTGGACCGATCGCAGCTCGTCGCGCTTCATATCGAGAACTTACGGGGTTGGCGATGGATGGTTCATTCGGCTCGGCCTTGGTACAAAGGGGACGGGTTGCGCCCGCTGCGAGATTCGCCGCGAGACTGAACGACTACGGGATGAGGAGACTGCGATGCAGAACTGGAATCTGAAGACGGTCGAGGCGGAGCCGCATCAGCCGCAGATCCTCGCCTCGGCGGAGGACGCACGGACGATCGTGCTGCAGCTGCCGGCGGGAGAGGAGCTTCAGGAGCACGAGGTGCACGAGCGGGCGCGGGTGGTGGTGGTCGACGGGCAGGTGGAGATCGCGACGGCGGGCGGGGAAACCGTAGCCGCGGAGGTCGGCCACCTCTTCGAATTCGATCCGGGAGAGCGCCGCACGATTGCGGCGAGGTCCGATGCCCGTCTTCTGCTGATCCTCTCGCCCTGGCCCGGCGACGGCCACCCTGGAGCAATGTCGCTGGAGGAGAAGTCCGAAGCACGCGAGCGCGCCCAGCGGCAGTCCTGATCGCCACGCGCCATGGGCGATTTGAACTAGGATCGGCGCCCCCGCGTGGCGGGGATCTCGATGAAGAAGCTCTCAGCCATTCTCGTCCTCGTCCCGGTCCTCCTCCTGGTCGCCGGCTGCGGCAGCACCAAGGACAGCTCGACGGCCACGGCGAGCGCCTGCACGCCGGACAAGCTGCCGACCCACACCAAGGGGACGCTGACCGTCGCCACCGACAAGCCGGCCTACCCGCCTTACTTCGAAGACGACGAACCGGCCAACGGGGAAGGCTTCGAGAGCGCGGTCGCCTTCGCGATCGGCAAGCAGCTCGGCTACCCGGCGGCCAAGGTCAAGTGGACGGTCGAGCCGTTCAACTCCTCCTACGCGCCCGGCCCCAAGGACTTCGACTTCGACGTCAACGAGATCTCGATCACGCCGCCCCGCGAGAAGGAGGTCGACTTCTCCTCGCCCTACTACACCGCCAACCAGGCGGTCGTGGCGCTGAAGAGCTCCGACGCGGCCAAGGCCAAGTCCCTGGGCGAACTGAAGGACGCCAAGATCGGCGTCCAGATCGGCACCACCAGCCTCTCCGCGGTCGAAGAACAGATCGACCCCAGCAGTCAGCCGGAGGTCTTCAACAACTCCACCGACGTCGTCACGGCGCTGAAGAACGAACAGATAGACGCCGTCGTCGTCGATCTGCCGACGGCGCTCTACCTGACCGCCGCCCAGGTTCCGGCGGCGACCGTGGTCGGGCAGTTCAGCGCCCCCGGCGGCGACGAATGGGGCGCCCTGCTGGCCAAGGGCTCGGCCCTGACCGCCTGCGTCTCCAAGGCGGTCGACGCGCTCAAGAGCTCCGGCGAACTGGCGCAGCTGAACAAGCGCTGGATGAGCCAGGCCGCCGGCGCCCCCGAACTGCACTAGCCGGCCGTCAGGATCGAAGAGTGTATTTCCCTTCTCTAGGGCGGGAAATACACCTCTCGCCCGTTCATCCCGGCGCCGTCCCCGGCCGGGGTCAGAATCCGCCGCTGATTGACCGAGACCGTCGTCATCAGCGATCGCCGCCTGGCCAGGGAGGCGGCCAAGCGCCGCCAGTCACGGCGGGGTCAGGCGATCGCCGCCGTCTCCACCTTCGTCATCGTCGGCGGCCTGGCGGCCCTGGTCCTGACCAGCCCCGGCTGGCCGACGGTGCGGGAAACGTTCTTCTCCTGGAGCGTCTTCAAGGAAGCGTTCCCGGAAGTGCTCTCGGGCTTCTGGCTCGACATCAAGGTCTTTATGATCGTCGAGGTCGCCGTGCTGGCGCTGGCGCTGGTGATCGCCCTGGTCAGGACGAGCAGCGGGCCCGCTCTCTTCCCGTTGCGGATGCTGGGGACGGTCTTCGTCGACGTCTTCCGCGGCATCCCGACGATCCTGCTGGTCTACCTGATCGGCTTCGGGGTCCCGGCGCTGCAGCTGACCGGACTGCCGACCGACCCGGTGGTGCTCGGCGGGATCGCGCTGACGCTCTCCTACAGCGCCTATGTCGCCGAGGTCTACCGGGCCGGGATCCGCTCGGTCCACCGGGGCCAGCGCGACGCGGCGCTGGCGGTCGGGCTGACCGACACCCAGGCGATGCGGCACGTGATCCTGCCGCAGGCGGTGCGCCGGGTGGCGCCGCCGCTGCTCAACGACTTCGTCGCCCTGCAGAAGGAAGTCGCCCTGCTCTCGATCCTCGGCCCGCAGGAGGCGTTTCGGATCGCCCAGATCGCCCAGGGGAAAAACTTCAACTACACGCCGTTGATCGCCGCGGCGCTGCTCTACCTGGCGATCACGGTGCCGCTGGCCCGTGTGGTCGACCGCATGGGCGGCGGCGGGGAAGTGAGGTGAGCGCGGCGTGAGCGTTCCCGTCCTCGAGATCCGCGGCGTCACCAAGGCCTTCGGCGCGCGCCAGGTGCTCAGCGGCGTCGATCTCACCGTCCACGAGCACCGGGCGGTCGCCCTGATCGGTGCCTCCGGCTCCGGCAAGTCGACGCTGCTGCGCTGCATCGACCTGCTCGAGGAGATCGACGACGGCGACGTCTTCCTCGACGGCGAGGTGATCACCGACCCGGCTGTCGATCCGGTCGACGTCCGCCGCCGCCTCGGCCTGGTCTTCCAGGCCTACAACCTCTTCCCGCACCTGACGGCGCTGCAGAACGTCGTCCTGGGGGAGATGCGGGCGCACGGGATCTCGCGCTCGGAGGCGGAGGAGCGCGGGCGCACCCTGCTGGCGCGGTTCGGGCTCGAGGGGCGCGAGCACGATCGGCCCGACAACCTCTCCGGCGGCCAGCAGCAGCGGGTCGCGATCGCCCGCGCCTTCTCCGGGCGGCCGCGCGCCCTGCTGCTCGACGAGGTGACCAGCGCCCTCGACCCGGAGCTCGTCGGCGAGGTCCTGGCGGCGGTGCGCGACCTCAAGGCGGAGGGGATGACGATGGTCATCGCCACCCACGAGATGAGCTTCGCCCGCGAGGTCGCCGACGAGGTCGCCTTCCTCCATGACGGCCGCATCCTCGAGCAGGGCCCGCCCGAGCGGGTCCTCAACGCACCCGAGCGGCCGGAGACCCAGCGCTTCCTCAGCCGCCTGCTCGAGGCCGGCCGCATCTGAAGCTGCTGCTTCGCGATACCTTCGGGCGCGTGGCCGAGAAACACAGCGCCGGAATCCTTCTCTACCGCCTTGCCGGCGGAGCGCCGGAGGTTCTCCTCGTGCACCCGGGCGGCCCCTACTGGGCCAGGCGCGACCTCGGCGCCTGGACGATCCCCAAGGGCGAGCTGGAGGCGGGGGAGTCGGCGCTGGACTGCGCCCTGCGCGAGCTCGGCGAGGAGCTCGGCGCCGCGCCGGCGGTCTCCCGCGCCGACCTGGTCGAGCTGGGCTCGGTGCACCAGAAGGCCGGCAAGGTCGTCGAGGCCTGGGCGGCCGAGGCGGACTTCGACCCGGCGCTGCTGCACAGCAACACCTTCATGCTCGAGTGGCCGCCCCGCGGCGGCGCCGAGCGCGAGTTCCCCGAGGTCGATCGCGCCGAGTGGTTCGCGCCGGAGCGGGCGCGGGAGAAGATCCTGCCCGCGCAGGAGCCGCTGCTCGATCGCCTGCTCGAGCACCTGGGGTAGCCGCGCGGGAGAGCCGGACGTATACTCGCCGCGGCATGGAAAACGGCTCTACTCCGCGGTCTGAGGCGCCCGGCGACCCGGGCCAGAACGGCCACGACCCAAGCCAGAACGGCAGCCTGCCGCTCTCTGCGCGGTTGATCGGCGTCGGCGTCAGGGGCGCCCGCAGCGTCGGCAAGGTGACCGGGATCGACCGCGCTGTCGAGGTCGCCGCCGAGGAGGCGATCGTCGCCGCGGTCGAGAGCGAGGCGGTCGAGCGGGCGATGGCGCGGGTGCTGCAGGGCCCGATCGTCGAGGAGGCGGTGCAGGGCGCGCTGGAGAGCGAGGCGGTCAAGAAGGCGCTGCTGGAGGCGATGGACAGCGACCTCGTCGACGAGGTCTGGCGGCGGCTGCTGGCCAGCGACGAGGCCCAGCAACTGGTCGAGCGGATCGCCGAGGCACCGGAGGTGCGGGCGGCGATCAGCGCCCAGGGCGCCGGCCTGCTCGAGGACATCGGCCGCACGATCGGCAAGCTGGCGCGCAGCCTCGACGACAGCTTCGAGCGCCTCCTCCGCCGCGTCTTCTTCCGCCGCCGCCGGGCGGTCGCCAGCACTCATGCCGGCGCGGTCAGCCGCGCCCTGGCGATGCTGATCGACGGCATCTTCGTCAACCTCGGCTTCACCGCGATCGTCGCCCTGGTCACCCTGGTCGACAACGCCTTCGGCGGCAGCGCCAGCGGCGGCTCGAGCTTCGCGATCGCGGTCGGCTCGACCACCTGGCTGGCGATGGGCTCGGTCTACCTGTTCGGCTTCTGGTCGCTGGCCGGGCAGACGCCGGGGATGCGCTTCGTCGGCATCAGGCTCAGCGTCCACCGCCTGCCGCCGCGGCGCAGCCTCAAACGGCTGATCGGCCTCGGCCTCTCCGTCGTCACCTTTGGCGTCGGCTTCCTCGGCATCGTCTTCGGCGAGCAGCGCCGTGGCTGGGAGGATCGCTTCGCCGGCACCGACGTCCTCTACGACGAGCGCCGCCCCGAGCCGGCGCCGTGGTCGCGGCCGGAGCCGCCGGAGGTCGTCGAGGCACCGCCGGTGACTGAGGTGCCGCCGGTGGTCGTGGCGGAGCCGGTCGAGCCCGTCGAGGCGCCGCTCCCGCCCGCTTAGGCGGGCGTTCCCGAGCGCCGCATCAGCCGGCGCTGGACGACCAGGGTCATGCTCCCGGAGACGATCAGCAGCGAGACGTTGATCAGCAGGACGACGAGCGCGCCGATCGCCTTGCCGGCGCCGCCGGCGCCGATCGCCACCCCGAGATAGGCCGAGGCCGGAATCGTCGTCACCGAGATCGCCACCCCGACCGCCGCGCTCGCGCCCGACTCGAAGGAGAGCATCGCCGCGACCCCGGCCGCCAGCGCGATCAGGACGGTCGAGTAGTCGGTGTGAGCGAGGGTGCTGAGGCTGCTCTGCTCGACCGTGAAGCCGGCCGGGATCAGGTCGGTCCAGGTCAGCAGCGCGGAGAGGACCGCGGCGGTCAAGACGACCATCGCCAGGCCGAGCGAGAGGGTCGCGAAGGCGCGCCCGGCGAGCCGCCGCCGGCCGCCGACGATGCCGACGCAGGTGGCGCAGATCGGCAGCAGGTCGGGGCTGACCGCCATCGCGCCGACGATCAGGATCGAGCTGCTGACGATGACGCCGATCGCGGCGATCACCGCGGCGACGTTGATCAGGGCCAGGTAGCGGGCGAGCGGACGGGAGTTGGCACGGGCCTGCCCCATCACCTCGACCCAGGCAAAGCCCTCGATGCCACGGTTGCCGCCGAGGTGGCGGCGCAGCGGTGCCACGACCTCGACCCGGGTCAGCAGGTAGTCGTCGACCGGAATTCCCATCTCCGCGATCGCCTCGACCAGGCGGTCGGCGGCGGCGGGCTCGACGTCGGCGACAAACACCACCGACTCCGATCCCGCCGTCGCCTCGTCGGGTTGCTGCACCACCCGCCGCACGCCGTCCAGCTCGCGCAGCAGATCGCCGAAGCGGGGGGCGCGCTCGGCGAGGACGGATGAGCGCAGCATCAGCACCCGGCTAGGAGACCGATCCTTCGGGCCCCTCGGCCAGCTTGTAGACGATGATGATCGAGAGGGCGAAGATCGCCAGCGACCAGAACGGGTAGGCGGGGATCGAGAGCAGCGCGCCAATCGAGTTGAGGGCGGCGATGAAGATGCCGAACCAGCGCCCGAATTCCCCGCCCGCGAAGAGCGAGAAGGCGGCGACGAGCTCGAGCACGCCGAGGATCAGGCTGATCCATCCCCAGGTGTGGAGGCCGCTGATGATGAAGGTGGCGTTCTCCGCGAAGAACTTCGAATTGCCGATCGCGGCGATGCCGTAGATCATGTTGAGCACGCCGGCGACGATCAGCAGGACGCCGGCGAAGACCCACCAGCCGCTGATCAGTGTCGATTCATCGTTCATGTGCAACCCCTTTCGTGCGCGGACAGAGTCAAAAAGCTCGCAACATATGCGACTTATTCGACGCCACGCAGCAATTCCTTTTCAACCGGGGGCGCTAGGAGACGAGCTTGAGAACTTTGAAGGCGCGCCGGCCACGGGGCGTCTCGACCTTCACCGTGGCGCCGACCTTGGCGTTCATCAGGGCGCGGCCGATCGGCGACTCGGCGGAGAGCCGGCCCTCGGCGAGGTTGGCCTCGGTCGAGCCGACCAGGGTCCAGACGTTGGCTTTGCCACTGGTCTCGTCGACGACTTCGGCGCTGAGGCCGAAGGCGAAGGAGTCGGCGCCGGCGGCGTCGACCTCGACGACCACGGCGTTGTGGAGTCGCTCCTGCAGCCGCTTGATCCGCGTCTCCAGATGCGCCTGGTCCTCTTTGGCGACGTGATACTCGGCGTTCTCCTTGAGGTCGCCCTCCTCGCGAGCGACCTTGATCCGCGCCGCCATCTCCAGCCGCGCCGGCCCTTCCAGCTGCTCGAGCTCGGCTTTGAGATCTTCGATCCCCGCCGCCGTGATCGGCTCTCCGGATGGCTCTGGGGCGTTCATCGGGCCAGCCTTCCACAAATACGTTGCCAAAGGTGCTCCGGGTGTGGGTCTGCCCCAACCGCTTCTCAGCGGTTGGGGCGGGGGAGGGCGTCGCCGAGGATCAGGCGCGCCCGGTAGAAGAGCGCCTCGTCGGCGGCCGATGGCACCGAGTCGCGGTTGGCGCTGCGGCTGGTCCGGTTCTGCCCGGTCCCGGCCGGGCTCTCATCCCTGACCAGGCCGGTAATCCGGCCCCTCGAGACGAACGTGGTGTTCTGGATCCGTTTGCTCATCCTCCTGCCCTTTCTAAAGTGCGACCGGGGGAGTCGAGGCCCCGTGGTCGGAGGACGGGGACGAACCGTTGAAGCTCTTGGTCTGGATCGGGCGCAGGTAGGCGATCTGCCCCTCGCGCAGTTCCAGCCGCTGCAGCTCGAGCCGGGTCAGCTGCGCCCAGATCTCGGCGCCGTCGGCGAGCACGAACTCGACCCGGATCTCGAAGCCGAGGGCGACGATCCGCTGCACCATGCCCTCCTGCGTGCGCTCGTCGGCTTCCAGCACGACCTCCATGTCGTGCGGGCGCACGTAGTCCTCGCCGAGCCGGTTGACCTCGCCGACGAAGCTCATCACGAACTCGTTGGCCGGGTTCTCGTAGAGCTCGTCGGCGGTCCCGGACTGCTCGACCCGCCCCTCGTTCATCACCACCAGCTGGCCGGCGACGTCCATCGCCTCCTCCTGGTCGTGGGTGACGAAGATCGTCGTCACGTGCATCTCCTCGTGGAGGTGGCGCAGCCAGGTGCGCAGGTCCTTGCGGACCTTGGCGTCGAGGGCGCCGAACGGCTCGTCGAGCAGCAGCACCTGCGGCTCCACGGCGAGTGCCCTCGCCAGGGCCATGCGCTGGCGCTGGCCGCCGGAGAGCTGGGACGGATAGCGGTCGGCGAGCCCGTTGAGCTGGACCAGCTGCAACAGCTCGTGGACCCGGTCGGCCACTTTCGCCTTGTCCCACTTGCGGATCTTCAGCCCGAAGCCGACGTTCTCGAAGACCGTCATGTGCTTGAAGGCCGCGTAGTGCTGGAAGACGAAGCCGACTTCGCGCTTCTGCACGGGCTTGGCCGAGACGTCCTCGCCGTCGATCAGGACGCGGCCGCCGTCGAGCGACTCGAGCCCGGCGATCGCCCGCAGCAGCGTCGACTTGCCGCTGCCGCTGGGGCCCAGCAGGGCGGTCAGCGATCCGTTTGGGACCTCTATCGATACATCGTTGAGGGCCTGAAAGTCACCGAAGCGCTTTGAGGCTCCCTCGACTGTGATTCCCATCAGGCGTCCTCCTTCCTTTTTAGGACGTTCATTGCCAGGAGAGTTGAAAGGGCGAGCAGGGCGAGCAGGACCGAGGCCCCGTAGGCGCCGGCCGGTTCGAAGTTGTCGAACGCCTTCTGGACGAAGAGCGGCAGGGTTTCGGTTTCTCCCGAGCGCGAGCCGGAGACGATCGAGACGGCGCCGAACTCGCCGAGCACGCGGGCGGTGGTGAGGACGACGCCGTAGGCGACGCCCCAGCGGATCGAGGGCAGGGTGATCCGCCAGAAGGTCTGCCAGGCGTTGGCGCCGAGGGTCGTGGCGGCCTGCTCCTGCTCGGTGCCGATCTCCTGCAGCACCGGCACCGTCTCGCGGACCACGAACGGGACCGAGACGAAGATGCTGGCGAGCACCATCCCCGGGACCGAGAAGAGGATTTCGATCCCGGCTTCGGCCAGGTCCGGCCCGAGCCAGCCCTTGGTCCCGTAGAGGAGGAAGAGCGAGAGGCCGATCACGACCGGCGAGATCGCGAAGGGGAGGTTGATCACGGAGTCGATCACCGCGTTGCCCTTCCAGCGGTGGCGGACCAGCAGCAGCGCGCAGCCGACCCCGAAGATCGTGTTCAGCGGTACCGCAATCGCGACCATCAGCAAGCTCAGCTTCAGCGCGTGCAGGCCGTCGGGCGAGGTGATCGCGTCGAGCGGTGGCGCCAGGCCGTGTTCGAAGGTCTTGTAGAAGAGCAGGACCAGGGGGGCGAGCAGGAGCAGGGCCAGGTAGCCGAGCCCGAGCGTGCGCAGGCCCCAGCGGCTGCGGGACGAGCTAGCGCTTCTCATCGTCGTCCCCCTCCGCCGAGTAGTCCTCGCCGCTCATCGGCATCACGGTCAGGCCGGCGCCGGCCCCGGCGCCCGGGCTGCGTTCGTGTTTGCTGCTCCAATGCTGGATCAGCCTGATCAGGGCGAGCATCACCAGCGCGGCCAGAAGCAGCACGACGGAGACGGCGGCGGCACCGGTTTCGTTGCCGGACTCGATCTGCTGGCGGATGAAGACGGAGGAGACCTGCGTGTTCGGCAGGCCGCCGGCGAAGAGCAGGACCGAGCCGTACTCGCCGAGCGCGCGGGCGAAGGCGAGGGCGACGCCGGCGGCGAGGCCGGGGAGGAGGTTGGGGAAGACGATGCGGCGGAAGATCGTGAAGCCGCTGGCGCCGAGCGAGGCCGCCGCCTCCTCCATCTCGCGGTCCATCTCGATCAGCAGCGGCTGTACCGCGCGGACGACGAAGGGGAGGGTGACGAAGAGCAGGGCGACGACCACGGCCGGGCGGCTGAGGGAGAGGTTGATGCCGATCGGGCTTTTGACGCCATAGAGTTCGATCAGGATCAGGCTGGCGACGATCGTCGGCAGCGCGAAGGGCAGGTCGATCACCGCGTTGACGGCGGATTTGCCGGGGAAGTTGTCCCGGACCAGGAGCCAGGCGATGATCGTGCCGAAGACGCCGTTGATGAGGACGACGATCAGCGAGGCGCCGACGGTCAGCTCCAGCGAGCGCAGGGCCTGCGGGGAGGTGACCTGGCTCCAGAAGGTGCTGAGCCCGCCCTCGAAGGCCTTGCTGGCGAGGGCGGCCAGCGGCAGCAGGACGATCACGCTCAGGTAGAGCACGATCGTGCCGCGGCCGAGACCGGCGCCGACCCCGGGCAGGCGCAGGCCCGCCCGGGGTGACACTGGTCTGCTTTGAGCGGAAGCCTCCATGGATCAGCCGGAGGTGGAGACTCCGAGTTCGTTCTCGATCTTGGCCACCGAGCCGGATTCTTCGTCGAAGAATTCGTCGTTGACCTTGCCCCAGCCGCCGAACTTGCTGATCTTGAACAGGTCCTTCGGGGTCGGGAACTGCTGCGGGTCGACCAGCTTCGGGTTGACCGGGCGGTAGCCGTTTTCAGCCCACAGTTCCTGGCCTTCGTTCGACCAGAGGAACTTGAGGAAATCTTCGGCTGCGGGCTCCGCCGCGCTTTCGGTGACTGCGATCGGCGTTTCGATCTGCAGCGTCGAAGGCGGGATCACGTATTCGACTTCTTCGCCTTCCTTTTCGGCCTTGATCGCTTCGTTCTCGTAGGTGAGGAGGACGTTGCCCTCGCCCTGGCTGAAGGCCGCGAAGGCGTCGCGACCGCTGCCCGGCTGGGCCTTGGTCTTTTCGAGCACCGTCTTGACCGCTTCCAGGGCCTTGGCGGGCGAGGCCCCTTCTTCGATCGCCGAGCCGTAGATGGCCATGATGTTCCAGCGGGCCGAGCCGGAGCTGAACGGGTTCGGGGTGACGACTTCGGCTTCGTCGCTGGTCTCGAGGTCCTTGAAGGACTTGAGCCCGAGCGGGTTGCCCTTTTTGACCAGCATCACGACGACGGAGTCGGTGGCGATGCCCCCGTAGGGCTGTTTTTCCCAGTTCTTGGAGACGAGTTCGCCTTCTTCGACCAGGCGTTCCATGTCACCGGCCTGGGAGAAGTGGACCACCGATGCGGGCTGGCCGGCGACGACCGCGCGACTCTGGTCGCCGGAGGCGCCGAAGGAGTTGCTGAAGCTGATGCCTTCGCCTTCTGGCGTCTTTTCGAATGCCGGCTCCAGGGTTTCGGCGTAGACCGATTCCGGGGTGGAGTAGCCGACCACGTCCAGCTTGGCGCCTCCCGAGGAGCTCGAGCTGCTGGTGCTGCTGCTACTGCCGCAACCGGTGACGACAACTGCAATTAGCAGCGCGAGAAGCGAGGCCAAAAGGCCTACGTTCACGCTGCGCCGCCGGGGCTTGCGCGCGTTCCGCATGGATATTCCCTTCTATTTAGACTGACTTACTACTGAATGTAGGGGCGGCACGGTAGCACAATGTTGATAAGGAAAGTAGAGAATTGTGGTCCGGATTCGCCAATTAGGCTGGAGGGCGATCAACGGAACGATGGGTCGAGTTCCTCTCGCTATGCGAGAGCAAATCGACCCGGAGGGGAGCGACAGTGAGCGTAGACGCGGTCCGCACGCCAGACGAGGCGCTCGAAGGCCTGCCCGACTACCCCTTCGAGTCGCGCTACCGCGAGCTTGACGGCCTCCGCCTCGCCCACCTCGACGAGGGGGAGGGTCGGCCGGTCGTCTTCTTCCACGGCGAGCCGACCTGGTCGTTCCTCTGGCGCAAGGTGATCCCGCCGGTCCGTGACGCCGGCTACCGCTGTATCGCCCCCGACTACGCCGGCTTCGGCCGCTCCGACAAGCCCACCGACCTCGGCTGGTACACCTACGACCGCCACGTCGCGCTGATGGCGCTGCTGCTGGAGGAACTCGACCTGCGCGACGCGACCGTGGTCGTCCACGACTGGGGCGGCCCGATCGGGTTGCGACTGGCGGTCGAGCACCCCGAGCGGATCTCGCGGATCGTGATCATGGAGACCGGTCCCTTCACCGGCCACCAGCGGATGAGCGACGCCTGGTTCGCCTTCCGCGACTTCGTCCGCGACAACGAGGACGTGCCGGTCGGGATGCTGATTCGCGGCGGCTGCAAGAACGACCCCGGCGACGATGTGGTCGCCGCCTACGACGCTCCTTATATAGACGCGAGCTCGAAGGCCGGCGTCCGCGCCTTTCCGCTGATCCTGCCGACGACCCCCGACGCGGTCGGCGCGGTCGAGGGCAAACGCGTCGCCGACGGCCTGCGCGAGGACGAGCGCCCGGCGCTGGTCCTATGGGCCGACTCCGATCCGATCTTGCCCTTCCACGTCGGCGAGCGTGTCTCCAGCGAGCTAAACCTGCCGGCGCCGCGGGCGATCGCGGACGCCTCTCACTTCCTCCAGGAGGACGCCGGGGCGGAGATCGGCGCCGTCATCGCCGACTGGCTCGGCTAACGAGCTCCATCATCGCCTCGTGGGGACGCTCCAGCAGCAGCTGGACGCGCCGCGGCGGCGCGCTGTCCTCGAGCCAGGTAACGGTGCCCGGCCAGTAGGAGTTGGGCGGTTTGCCCGGGTGGTGGAAGACGGTCGAGAAGACCCAGCTGCCGGTGTTGTGCAGGCGGCCGCCGCCGGCCAGCGGCCACTCGGCTTCATCGGCGTTGGGGCCGCCGCGGTGGGTGTGGCCGGTGATCACGTGCACGCCGTCGAGTTGCAGGCGCGCCGCCAGCTCGGTCGCCGCCGCGACGCCGCCCTCGAAGATCGCCGCCGGCGAGATGTCGGCCTCGAAGTCGGAGTGGAGCAGGCGATTGAGAGCCCAGATCCCGGCCGGGAAGCCCGCCCGGGCCGCGCCGAACGCCAGCTTGCGCCGCGGGGTGGCACCCCTGGCGGCGTCCGAGAGCATCTTCCAGGCGGCTTCGGAGGGCCCGCGCCTGCCGCCAGCGCGGGCCGGGCGCGACTGGGCGACGGCATAGGCGAATCCATACAGCGGGCGCAGCACCCGCTCGTAGTGGTCAGGGGTCGCCGGGTTCGGCGGCGCTCCCGCCGTGCGCATCCGCACCGCCGCCGCCAGGCACTCGGCGCGGGGCAGGGCGAGGTGGGCGTCGAGGTAGTGGCCGTGGGTCGCGTAGACGTCCTCGCGCAGCCAGAGCCCGGGATAGGCGACCTGCAGCCGCGCCGGTCCCAGCCAGGCGTCGATCTGGCCGGTCGGGCCGGGGGAGGGGTCGTGGCGCTGCTCGAGCCCGAGCGCGCCGTCGCCGTCGAGCGAGAGCGAGTCGAGCAGTGGCTCGGCGAGGTGGTGGTCGTGGTTGCCGGGGGTGACGATCACCTCGCGGTTGCCGATCGTCGCGCCCAGCTCCTCGAAGAACGGCCGGGCGTGCTCCATCGCCACGCCGAGTGGCCGGCCGCGCAGCTCGATCACGTCGCCGAGCAGGACGACGCGGTCGGCGCCGGCGATCTCCTCGAGCAGGATCGAGCGCGTGGCCGCGTCGCGCAGCACGTCCTCGCCGTTGCCGCCGAGGTGGAGGTCGGAGATGATCGCCGTCCGCATCCCCCTCTTCTACAGGGCCAAGCCTGGCTAGGCAGCCAGGCCGGTGGCTAGACTCTCCCGATGCACTCTTTCGGCGAAGAGCGGCTGGCGCCCGCCAACGGCATCGAGCTGGCCTACCAGGAGATGGGTGACGCCGACGGCGAGCCGCTGCTGCTGGTGATGGGACTGGCGACGCAGATGCTCGCCTGGGACGAGGGCTTCTGCGGGATGCTGGTCGATCGCGGCTTCCGCGTCGTCCGCTTCGACAACCGCGACATCGGCCGCTCGACCAAGATCGACTCCGCCGGCGTCCCGAGCCGGATCGATATGATGTCCGGCCGCCGCGCCACGGCGCCCTACTTCTTGCGCGACATGGCCACCGACACGATCGGGCTGATGGACCACCTCGGCATCGAGTCCGCCCACGTGGTCGGCGCCTCGATGGGCGGGATGATCGTCCAGGCCATGGCGATCGAGCACGCCGAGCGCCTGCGCTCGATGGTCTCGATCATGTCGACCACCGGCAGCCGCTGGACCGGCCTGCCGAGCTGGAAGGCGATGGGCGTCCTGCTCGGCCGTCCCCCCAAGGGCCGCGAAGCGGTGATCGAGCGCGCGATCAAGACCTTCTCCGTCATCGGCTCGCCCGGCTACCCGCTCGACGAGGAGCGCCTGCGCGACGTCGCCGGCCGCTCCTACGACCGCGGCCACAGCGCTGCCGGCGTCCTCCGCCAGCTGCACGCGATCAGCGCCTCCGGCGACCGCACCCAGGCGCTGCATGGCGTCCGCGTACCGACCGCCGTCATCCACGGCACGCGCGACCCGCTCGTCCGCCCGGCCGGCGGCCGGGCCACCGCGCGAGCCATCCCCGGCGCCCGCCTGAAGATGATCGATGGCATGGGCCACGACCTGCCCCGCGACCTCTGGCCGACCTTCGTCGACGAGATCGCCGGCAACGCCGAGCGCGCCGGCAAGGCCGCCGCGGCGCGGCAGCCCGCCTAGAGCCCACCGGCTGGGCTACCGCTTCGGCCCGATGAACTCGTCGAGCCGCGCCACGTCGGCTTTGCGGGAGACGTAGATCGCCACCGCCGCTGCCTCGGATGTCGGGAACGCGGCGGTCCAATGCAAGCCGAGGCAGTCGCAAGCGGAGCAGAAGATGCTGGTGATGTCCGTCGAGACATTGGAGAAGCTGTATCGAGGCTGCCGCCATCCGCCGCGGCCGGTGTTGACGAAGCGGCAGCCATCCGACTGAATCAATCCTTTGAGAAGTTGCTCGGGCCATCGTCTCGCGAGCGCCTGCTGCCACTCAGCGAGGAAGATTCGCCGCATGTGCTTAAGACCGGGGCCATGTTGAGGGAAAAGGCATGGCCAGGATCGCGAATAGGCAGACACCGAGTAGCAGTTGTATGGCGTCAGCAGTGAATGCACTCTGTTGCCGGGGACGGTTGTCTGGATCGACTTGGCGCAATCGTCAACGATCTGCGGGTATTTCTTATCCAGAAAGACGCGGAGGCGATGAACGCCGCGCCGATGAACAGAAATGGTGCCGTCTCCCAGGTAGAGCCCCAGTAGATGGACATAGGCCTGGTTGAGCTCGTCGAAGCGATGCGGCTGCCCACAGGCCGAACAGATGTCCGGGTATGAGCCGTCGCAAGACGCGAGCCGCGAATGGCGGGGCAGTCTCCCGGCGTGCCAGTCCCGCACGGTCGGCAATGCCAGCCCGAGCCGCCGTGCGACTCGGCGTGCTCCAAGGCCCTCCTCGTCGCGAAGTCTCAACGCCTCGTCGACCACTGCCCTCGAGTGCATTTTCAGTCTCGGGTTATGCGGCGAGGGGGATTCGAACCCCCACGTCCTCTCGGACACGAGCACCTGAAGCTCGCGAGTCTGCCAGTTCCTCCACCGCCGCGCGGGCCCACAAATGTAGCGCCTGGCCGCACTCGAAGCCGCTTGCATTGGACGCGAACATATGTTCGACAATAGCCCACCAGCCAGACGGTGACCCGAAAAGAACCCGACGCCCCCGCGCTGTTAAAGTCCTCCTCCTCGCCGCTATCGTCTAGGGGACTAGGACGCTGGCTTCTCATGCCAGAAACCGGGGTTCGAATCCCCGTAGCGGTACTTCCGAGGTAGAGCCAAATGCTCCGGCGATCGGAGACGCAACCGCTCAGGCGCGCTCGAGCACGACGACCGGGATCTCGCGCTCCGTCTTCTGCTGGTACCCGTCGTAGTCGGGCCACTCGGCGACCATCGTCCGCCAGATCTCCGGCTTCTCCTCGGCACCTGCGGTGCGGGCGCGGGCCTTGAACCGGTCGCCCTTCACCTGCACCTCGACCTCGGGGTTCTCGGAGAGGTTCAGGTACCAGGCGGGCGGCTCGTCGGAGCCGCCTTTGGAGGCGACGATCGTGAAGGCGTCGCCATGCGGCGCGTAGATCAGCGGGGTGGTGCGCGACTCGCCTGACTTGCGCCCGGTCGTGGTCAGCAGCAGCGTCTGGGTCCCCTGCCAGTCGTGGCCCTCCTCGCCATCGGTTGCGCGGTAGCGCTCGACGTGTTCCTGGCCGAACAAAGGCATGCCTAGATCGTAGACTCTTCCCATCGCCACCGACTTCGCCATTGGGACTCGCTACGAGCGGCCGCCAGCCGAGGGGCCGGAGTGGTTCCACGACGTGCTCGAGCAGGTCCGGGCCGGGCGCGAGGGGGACGTTCCGGTCAGGCTCGAGGCGACCACCGGGCACCGGGTCGACGGGATGCTGGTCGAGGCGGATCCGGCGATCTCCCCGGGGCCGCACGGCAAGGTCAGCCTCAACTCCCATGGCGAGGACCTGGTGATCGGCTCGGAGATGGTCGCCGCGTTCACACTGCTGCCGGGCAAAACCGCAGTGCGCCCGGACGAGTCCGCCGACGCCTAGCTGGGCCGGAAGGCTGTGAGCCCAATCTCGCCGCCAATCTCGCAGTAGGCTCGACGCGATGGGGTTCACCACGCCGGTTCCACCGCCGTTCGACGTCGAGGAGTGGCAGCGCCGCCCGCACCTCGAGCGGATCAAGCCGCTGGCCCAGGACTGGGCGCTGAACGGGTTCGGTACCCCGACCGCCGTCTACCTGCTCTACCTGGTCAAGCTCGTCATCTACGCCGGTGGCGGCCTGCTGCTGATCTCGCTGACGACTCCGGGCCTGGGCGGCGTGGCCGACCTCGGCAGCTGGTGGACGCAGCCGATCGTCTTCCAGAAGATCGTCGTCTGGACGATGCTCTGGGAGGTGCTCGGCCTCGGCGCCGGCTCGCTGCCGTTGACCCTGCGCTTCTCGCCGATGATCGGCGGCCTCCTCTACTGGCTGCGGCCGGGGACGACGCGGCTGCCGCCGTGGCCGGAGAAGGTGCCGCTGACGCGGGGAACGACGCGCACCTGGTTCGACGTCGGGCTCTACGGCGGCCTGATCGCGGTGGCCGTCTTCCTGCTCTGCTCCGCGGGCATCGACGCCGTCTCGGTCTCCGCCAACGGCGGCGCTCCCATCTTCCTCTCGGCGGGCCGCCTCGACCCGGTCGCGGTCGGGCTGCTGCTCGGCGTGCTGGTCGTGCTCGGGCTGCGCGACAAGGTCCCCTTCCTGGCCGCGCGGGCGGAGATCTACGGCAACCTGATGATCGTCTTCCTCTTCCCGCTCGGCAACCTCGTCGTCGCCGCGCAGATCGTCTTCGTCTGCATCTGGTGGGGGGCCGCCGCCTCGAAGCTGAACCGTCACTTCCCCTTCGTGGTCACGGTGATGATCAGCAACACGCCCTGGAACCGCTCGCGCCGGGCGAAGCGGCAGCTCTACGCCGACCACCCGGACGACCTGCTGCCATCCGAGGTCGGCCGGCTCTCGGCGCACATGGGCACGGTCATCGAGTTCACCCTGCCGCTGCTCCTGCTGGTCTCCAGCGGCGGCATCGTCGGCACGATCGCCGTCGCCGGGATGATCGTCTTCCACCTCCACATCCTCTCGACCTTCCCGCTGGCGGTGCCACTGGAGTGGAACGTCTTCATGATCTTCGGCCTGCTCTTCCTCTTCGGTCACTACGGCGCGGTGCCGTTCTCGAGCCTCGACGCGCCGCTGCTGATCGCGATCCTGGCCGTCACCTGCGTCGGCATCCCGGTGCTGGGGAACTTCCGCCCGGACCTGATCTCCTTCCTGCCCTCGATGCGCTACTACGCCGGCAACTGGGCGACCAGCCAGTGGCTCTTCCGCAAAGACTCCGGGGCCGAGGCGAAGCTCGACACCGAGATCGTCAAGTCGGCGCCGATCGTGGTCGAGCAGCTGGCCAAGTTCTACGACCGCGAGACGGCGGAGCTGCTGATGTACAAAGGGCTCGCATTTCGCTCGATGCACTCGCACGGGCGGGCGATCAACGGGCTGATCCCGCACGCGGTCGACGACGTCGAGGAGTACCGGGTGCGGGAGGGCGAGCTGATCGCCGGCGTCGTGCTCGGCTACAACTTCGGCGACGGCCACTTCCACAACCACCGCCTGCTGGAGGCGGTCCAGGAGCGCTGCCACTTCAAGCCGGGCGAACTGCGGGTGATCACGCTCGAGTCGCAGCCGGCCCAGGTCCAGCGCCAGCATTACCGGATCTTCGATGCCGCGACCGGGCTGGTCGAGGAGGGATACGTCGACGTCGCCGACATGGTCAGCCGCCAGCCCTGGCTCGACGGCGCGCCGTTCCCGACCGAGCCGATCTCCGGCGCGGCCGCGGGCGCGGCGGCGCCGGCCGCATGAGCGACGCGATCGTCGTCGGCTCCGGCCCCAACGGGCTCGCCTGCGCGGCGACGCTGGCCGTGCGGGGAGTGGGGGTGACTGTGATCGAGGCGGAGGCGACGATCGGCGGTGGCACCCGCAGCAGCGAACTGACCCTGCCGGGCCTGATCCACGACGAGTGCTCGGCCGTGCACGCGCTGGCGGTCGAGTCGCCGGCGCTGCTCCCGCTCGATCTCCAGCGCCACGGGCTCGAGTGGGCCTGGCCCGAGGTCGACCTAGCGCACCCGCTCGACGACGGCGACGGCGCCGCGATGCTGCACTCGCTCGACGAGACGGTGGCCGGACTGGGCACGGCCGGCCCGGCCTGGGGGCGGGTCTTCGGGGCCTCGGCGAGGAACTTCGACGCCGTCGGCGAGGACATCCTGCAGCCGCTGCTCCACGTCCCCCGGCACCCGCTGCGCCTGGCCCGGTTCGGCCTTGTCGCCGGCGCGCCGGCGACGACGCTGGCGCGGGCCTTCGACACACCGCGGGCGCGGGCCCTGTTCGCCGGCGCCGCGGCGCACTCCTTCGCGCCGCTGAACCGGCCGCTGAGCTCGTCGGTGGCGATGGCGCTGATCTGCTCCTGCCACCGTTACGGCTGGCCGGTCGCCCGCGGCGGCTCGGGGACGATCGCCGCGGCCCTGGCCGCGGTCGTGCGCGAGCACGGTGGCAGGATCGAGACCGGCCGGCGGGTGCGCTCGCTCGACGAGCTGCCCAAGGCCGACGCGGTCGTGCTCGACCTCGCGCCCGGCGCGGTCGCCGAGATCGCCGGCCCGCGGCTCCCCGCCCGCGTCGCCCGCGCCTACCGCCGCTACAAGCACGGCCCCGGCGCCTTCAAGGTCGACCTCGCCGTCGAGGGCGGGGTGCCGTGGGCCGAGCCGTCCGCGCGCAGGGCGGGCACGGTGCACGCGATCGGCTCCTACGAGGAGGTCGTTGCCGCCGAGCGCGAAGTCAACCGCGGCCGGATGCCAGAGCGGCCCTTCGTCCTGGTCGGCCAGCAGTACCTCGCCGACCCGTCCCGTTCGCAGGGCGACGTGCACCCGGTCTGGGCCTACGCCCATGTCCCCAGTGGCTACGACGGCGACGCCACCGAGGCGCTGCTCGACCAGATCGAACGCTTCGCGCCCGGCCTGCGCGAGCGGATCCTCGCCCGCGCCACCCGCTCGCCGTCCGGGCTTGCCGCGCACAACGCCAACTACGTCGGCGGCGACATCATGACCGGCGCCAACACGCCGCTCCAGACCCTGGTCCGGCCCCGCCTCGCGCTCGACCCCTACGCCACCGGCATCCCCGGGATCTTCATCTGCTCGGCGGCGACCCCGCCGGCCCCGGGCGCCCACGGGATGTGCGGCTTCAACGCCGCCCAGTCGGTGCTGCAAGCAATCTGAGCGTGGCTGCTTTGAGCAGGGGTCCCGGCGCTCAGCTTTCGAGCTCGTCGCGCCGGCGCTGGAGGAAGGCCCGGTCGGCGTCGGAGTGGGCCAGCGCCCGCGCCCGCTCGTAGGCGGCGCCGGACTCTTCGACGCGATCGAGCCGGCGCAGCAGCTCGGCCCGCGCCGCGTGCAGGTGGTGGTAGTCCTCGAGCTCGACCGCGTCCAGCAGTGCCAGGGCCGCCTCGACCTCGCCCGCCTCGGCGACCGCGACGGCGCGGTTCAGCTCGACCACGGGCGAGCCGGTCAGCCGGCCCAGCTCCCCGTAGAGCGCGGCGATCTGCGGCCAGTCCGGCGGCTCCTCCAGGTGCAGCGAGGCGATCGCCGCCTGCAGCGCGTAGGGGCCGCGGCCGCCGAGGGCGAGACCGCGATCGAGCGCCGCCCGCCCGGCGGCGATCTGCCCGGCGTCCCAGAGCGAGCGGTCCTGGTCGCCGAGCAGGACCAGGGTGCCGTCGGCGAAGCGGGCTTCGCGGCGGGCGTCGTGCAGCAGCATCAGCGCCAGCAGGCAGCGGACCTCGGGCTCGTCCGGCATCAGCTCGACCATCGCCCGCCCGAGCAGGATCGCCTCCGCCGCGAGCTCGTTGCGGCCGCCGTAGCCCTCGTTGAAGATCAGGTAGATCACGGCCAGCACCGTGCTCAGCCGGTCCGGCAGGAGGTGGTCGGGCGGGACCCGGAAGGGGATCCCGGCGGCCTTGATCTTCTGCTTGGCGCGGACCAGCCGCTTCGCCATCGTCGGCTCGGGGACGAGGAAGGCGCGGGCGATCTCCGCCGTGGTCAGGCCGCCGAGGGTGCGCAGCGCCAGCGCCACCTGGGCCTCGGTCGCCAGGGCCGGATGGCAGCAGGTGAAGATCAGCTCCAGGCGTTCGTCGGGGAACGCCGTCTCGGCGATTTCGTCGTCCACGTTTTCGGGAACCTCGAGCAGGCGGGTCTTGGCGGCGAGCGTGCGGTCGCGGCGGATCCGGTCGATCGCCAGGTTGCGGGCGGTCGCGATCAGCCAGGCGCGCGGGTTGGCCGGCGTGCCCTCGCGCGGCCAGCGCTCGGCCGCCCGGGCGAAGGCCGACTGGGCGGCTTCCTCGGCGCGGTCGATGTCGCCGAGGAGGCCGACGAGGGTGGCGAGCACACGGCCCCACTCCTCGCGGAAGACGCGCTCGATCAGCGCGCCACCACCGGCCGCACCTCGATCGCCCCGCCGAGCCGGGCGGCCGGGATCCGCGCCGCGATCTCCAGCGCCGTGTCGAGGTCGTCGGCCTCGAGCAGGTAGTAGCCGCCGAGGACCTCCTTGGTCGTCGCGAAGGGGCCGTCGGTGGTCAGCGCCTGGCCGTCCTGCACCCGCACGGTGGTCGCCGTCGTCGAGGGCTCCAGCTGGTTGCCGCCGGTGACGCCGGGGGTCTCGGAGATCGCGTAGTACTCGCCGAGGATCCCCTTCTGCTCGTCCTCGGAGAGCTTGTCGAACTCCGTCATCGACTCGTTCGAGTAGATCAGCAGCATGTATTGCATCGGTGCCTCCTTGGGAGTGGATGGTCGCATCTAAGACGAACGGGATCGGCGCGGATGGACACCCTGCGGATCCGACCCACCGGCCCGGCTCTTCGATCGGCTCGCCCCGACGGCGGCGGGCGAGCCTGTGCCGGGCTCCTAGATGTCCTACCCACAGACGTTGTGAACGCGGCTGATCGGCGGCCGGTCCCCCAATGAGCTGTGTGGGCGACGCCGGTTGTAGTAGCGCAGGAAGGATGCCA
>Ga0208356_1000015_pt1 | contig 91145 bp, 93 predicted proteins | sample NGESurshal072012_4_FD_184467 | JGI IMG/M metagenome (GOLD analysis project Ga0208356, IMG submission 184467) | Arctic peat soil microbial communities from Barrow, Alaska - NGEE Surface sample 53-1 shallow-072012 (SPAdes) | ecosystem: Environmental > Terrestrial > Soil > Wetlands > Peat ... | reverse complement strand
GGCACCGTCGTGCAACGTGCGCACTATTTCGGCGTGTCCAAAACGCTCAAGCCAATCACCGATCCAAAGGAATTCAAGGGCCTGAAGATCGTCACTTCGCCCGAACCGAATACAAATTACAGTGTCGCAAAACGGCTTTTGGAAAAGGCTGGCCTGAAGGTTGGCGTGGATGCGACGATTGTTCCAGTGAGTCCGGGTACCGAAATCGCGGCCATGCTGGCGGGTCAAGCCGACATCGCTATCGCCTATCAGCCAAGCGTCGCTGCTGCCGAAGCGCAGGGCGCAAAAGTGGTGTTCGACTTCGCAAGCTATATCGGGCCATTCTGCAACACCGGCATCATGGTGCTACCCAGCACCATTCAGAAGGATCCGGAAATGGTACAAGCGTTGGTAACTTCCTTTGAAGAGGCTTCCCGAAAGACCTACGGTGATCCGGCCTTTGCAAAGCAAGTCGCCCGCCAGGAATTTCCCGACCTGCCCGGTGACGTCGTCGACAAGGCTATCGATGCGGAGCTCAAATACCTCATACCCGCACAGTCTGTCGTCACTAAACGGGATCAATGGAAGAATCTGATGGACATGCAGGTCTATCTTGGTAACGCCAAAGGCACGATTTCGTTCGATCAGATCATCGATAACAGTTTCGCGGATAAGGCGGTCGCCAGCCTCAAATGATGGGTGAAGTAAACGGATCGAGTCTTGCCAAGGGTACTATCGCCGGGCCGAATGCCGATCGCGCGATTCCGCTCGTCGTCGAGCATGTTGCAAAAAGCTATGACGTCGATGACCGGGTTGTTCCGGTCATCGGCGATCTGAGCCTGACGCTGGACAACAGTCAGATCGTCAGCATCGTCGGACCGTCAGGTTGTGGCAAGACGACGCTGCTGAACACTCTGTGCGGATTGCTGACGCCGGACTCTGGCCGGATCAGCTGGTACGGCCAAGCCATCACCGGTCAGCCGCAGAATGTTGGCTACATGCTGCAGAAGGATTTGCTTCTGCCCTGGCGAACCGCGCACGGCAATGTGATGCTTGGTCTTGAAATACGCGGCGTTGCGGCTAACGAGGCTCGCGACCGCAGCCGTGCCATCCTCGACCAACTCGGGCTCCACGGCTTCGCCGATCACTACCCTTCGACGCTTTCGGGCGGCATGCGTCAGCGCGTGGCCCTGGCCCGTACCTTGGTGAATGAACCGGCCGTGCTGCTGCTCGATGAACCGTTTGCTTCGCTGGATTTCCAGAACAAGCTCTTGATCGAAAGCGACACCGCGAAACTGGTTCGCGAGGGCGGCCGATCGCTTCTGCTCATTACCCACGATATCGAGGAAGCGGTATCGCTTGCGGATCGTGTAATCGTGCTTTCGAAACGGCCGACCCAGGTCAAGGCGATCTATAATATCGAACTCGGCATCGAACGGACCGACATGATGGCGGCGCGTGACAGCCGCGATTTCAGTAAATACGTTAGGCAGATCTGGGCCGACCTCGACGTCGTGTTGCAATGACCGCGGAAACAGAGAGCGGGATGAGCCGCGCAACTGACCTGGCTGCACGAAAGCTTGTCTCGGCAACTGGCCGGCGCCGGCAGAGGCTGCGCTCGGCGGCGATCGTCCTTGCCACACAAGGTGTGCTTCTGGCCGTGCTGCTTGGTTTTTGGGACTACATGACGGCGAACAACAAGCAGGCGGCCTTCATGTTCGGATCGCCTTCGGCGATCGCCGGCTTTCTGGGCCAGATGATAAAAGACGGCAGCTTGTGGCGCGATAGTTATGTTACCGGAATTGAAACCTTGCTCGGCTTTCTGGTCGGGAATTTTATCGGCACCATCATTGGTCTCTCGTTATGGTACTCCAGGTTCGTTTCCCGGGTAGTTGAACCGTTCGTGATCGCGATTGGCTCGATCCCGATCATCGCCCTGGCGCCTATTATCATCATCTGGTTCGGCACTGGACTGATTTCAAAAGTTGCGATGTCGACCTTGTCGGTCGTGATCGTTGCCTTGGTCACGTCTTACAAGGGCGCGGTCGGGGTCGATACAGACCAGATCAATCTGATGCGGACGCTGGGAGCGTCAAAATTTCAGATCTTTCGCAAGCTCATCGTGCCGGCCTCGCTCACCGATATCTTTGCCGGGCTGAAGCTTACGGTCGGTTTTGCGTTGATCGGCGCGATCGTCGGCGAATTCATGTCATCATCCGAGGGCTTGGGGCACGCAATCTTCAAGGCCGGCTCGCTCTACATCATTCCCAAGGTCTTTGCGGCGTTGGTCGCAACGATCGCGTTGGCGCTGCTTCTGACTTCTGTGGTGGGCAGGATTGAGCGCCTTCTGATGCCGTGGCGCCGCATTCATTGAGATCAGAGGGACGTCCAATCAGGAGCAAAAAATGGTCCAGCGTGTATGCAAGGCAGGCAATATCAAATATGCGCTTTCGGGAGATGACGATTTCATCGCCAGCGTCGAGCCCGGCGAGACGTTCGTTGTGGAATGCGCGATCAACGTCAACGACGGCACGATCCGCCATCCAGGACAGCAATTGGCCGAGGCCGACGTCACTCTTCCCTTCGTAAATGGTGCAACCGGCCCGATCGAAGTCCGGGGATCGAAAGTGGGGGACGTGCTGAACGTCGAGATCCTTAAAATGGAACTCGACAATTTGGGCTTTACGGCTTTGTGGCCAGGCATCGGAATGTTCCCCGATTGGGTGCGGCGAAAGGAGTTCGGCAGACAGACCAGGGTTGTCGAGGTGAAGGATGACCTGGTGCACTGGAACGAGCACCTGAAGCTGCCAATAAAGCCGATGATCGGAGTCGTTGGTGTCGCGCCGGTGCATGGCGCCGTCCTTACGGTCGACAACGGTCCGCACGGCGGCAATCTTGATGTTCAGGAAATCACGACAGGCAATACCGTGCTGCTGCGCGTCAACAAGGCCGGAACGCACCTCTTTCTCGGCGATTGCCACGCGATCCAGGGCGACGGCGAATGCAATGGTATGGGTGCGATCGAAATCGCTGCGACACTGACGGTAAGAGTTTCTTTGGGAAAGGCGCCACCCCGATTGAATCACCCGCGCATCGAAACGCCGACTCATATTTGTACGTTGGGCTGCGCGCGACCGCTCGAAGACGCGATGCGCGTTGCCTTCGAGGAAATGGTTTATTGGCTGGAGGACGACTGGAAGATTCCTGCCGCGGAAGGTTACATGCTTCTGGGCCAAATTGCGGAAGCGCGTTGCACCCAGGTGGTCAATCCAAAATACACTTACATCTGCAAGGTCGATAAAAGCATTATCTCGGGCTATTTTGGCTGACGATGCCGCCTCCCAACGTGAGAGCGTTTCGGATCGGAGAGAGCGCCGGAATTTGAAATTCTGTAGAACGGTTGTGTGTTGCGTGATCGATAAATGCGGGTTGCCACAATCCTGATGGCGCCCCCTGCATCAGACGCCGCCGCCAAGCGTGGGACGAAGACGATGACGTTTGGATCGTCGGGGCGCAGACGCACATTCGGACCGAGTGGTCGGCATGATCTAGCGGGTCCAGTTGCTGGGGGATTGGTGGTGAAGAAATCCCCAGTAGCAAGATTGGAGTGCCAGCCGTGTTGGTCCCAGCCGAGGCCGCAGCTCAAGACTTTGCAATCGAGGAGACGACTATCGCCGGTATTCAGCGGGCGCTGCAGACCAATGCGAGGACGGGCCGCCAGATCGTCCAGGCTTATCTCGATCGAATTGCCGCATACGACCACGACGGTCCAGCGTTCAATTCGATTCTAACGCTGAATCCGCAGGCTCTTGCGGAGGCGGACCGACTCGACGCCGAACGAGCGGGTGGAGCGCCCGTAGGGCCGCTGCATTGTGTGCCGCTGGTGCTCAAGGACAACTACAACACCGCCGATCTGCCGACCACGGGCGGCTCGGCGTCGCTTGCCGGAATGCAGCCACCGGCGGATGCCTTCGTGGTCGCCAAGCTGCGTAAGGCTGGGGCGATTATCCTCGGCAAGTCCAACATGCACGAATTCGCGCTATCAGGCACGACAGTGAGCTCACTCGGTGGCCAGACACTTAATCCCTATGACCTGACTCGAACGCCCGGAGGCTCGAGCGGCGGAACGGGTACTGCGGTGGCCGCAAACCTGGCACTCGCGGGCACCGGCAGTGACACGGTGAACTCGATTCGGTCGCCAGCTTCGGCCAACGCTCTGGTCGGTATTCGTCCAACAAAGGGTCTTTTGAGCCATGCCGGCATCATGCCAGTTTCTGAAACCCAGGACGCGATCGGGCCGATCGCACGCACGGTTGCGGACGCAGCGCGGCTTCTGGAGGTCATGGCTGGCTACGATCGGAACGATCCCTCGATGGGATGGAGTTTCGGCAACACACCAAGCGGCTATGCTCAATTCCTCAAACCGGATGGCTTGCGCGGCGCCCGCATTGGGCTCCTGAAGACACTGCTCGGGAGCGGTGCCGTGCACCAGGAGGTGAACAGCGTGATCGCTGCGGCAATGGCTGCTTTGAAGAGCGCGGGAGCCGAGTTGATCGAGCTTGACGCGCCTGCTCTGGATGCCAGCAGGCTCAATGCCGACAATGACGTCCAGAAGTACGAGTTCAAGACGCTGTTGAACACCTATCTCGCTGCCATCTCCAATGCGCCAGCAAAGTCACTCGCCGAGATCATCGCGTCCGGCAAGTTTCACAAGCCTTCGCTGGAGAAATTCCTGTCCAGCGCGGAAAGCTTCGCGAACGGCCTGGAGGAGCCGGACTACAAGGAACGGCTGGTACGAAACCAACGCACACGGCAGGTACTGATTTCGACTTTCGCCGAGCACAAACTCGATGCCATGGTCTATCCACTCCAAAACCGGCTGGTGGTGCCGCTGACCGAACCTAATCAAGCCGACCGCAATGGTATTCTGGCCTCGGTTACCGGGTTTCCGGCCATCACCGTACCGGCAGGCTTCTCTCGGCCGACCGCGACAGCCCCGTTGGGCGTACCGGTCGGAATGGATATTCTGGGAAAGCCCTGGAGCGAGGGGCGTTTGATCGAGCTGGCTTATAGCTTCGAGCAGGAGGTCCACGTTCGCAAGCCACCGAGGAGTGCGCCCGCGCTGCTCAGACAATGATTGTTCTTCTGGCGCAAAGCGGACATGATCCGCAATATCTTGTCGACCGGGGTACGATGGACCCGTTGTCCGTTCGCGCGGCGACAGCTTGACTGTTCCGGCGGGGCCGGGGTTGGGGATAGAACTGCCGCGTGCAGTACACGAGTCGATGGTCAACGTGGCGGAGTCCAGGGAGGCTTTGGCGGTTTGAAGTCTCTGAAGATTGGAAAAGCCGCACGTCAAGCCTTCTTCGCTCTCGCCGGCGTGGCGCCCTCTCCACCCAATCGCGCCAACGCCGCGGGATGGATGGCTTCATGCCGAGAATGCATCGCTCGGCGCGTCAAAAATGGTGTACGCGCAAGGCTGCGTTCAGCGCCGGGCAGCCGGTCCCGAGGCGCGGTCACCCATTTCGGAGCCATGTTCATGTCGGATCTGCCGCTCTCGGGCATCAAAATCCTTGATCTGACCCGGGTGCTGGCCGGGCCGCTCTCGGCGCAGATGCTGGCCGATCTCGGTGCCGAGGTGATCAAGATCGAGCGCCCGGGCGGCGGCGACGATGCCCGCGCGTTCGGGCCGCCCTATCTGGTCGATCCCGAGGGCAAGCAGAACAACAACAACTCGTTCTATCTCTGCGCCAACCGCGGCAAGAAATCGGTCACCGTCGACATCGCCAGGCCGGAAGGCCAGCAGATCGTCCGCGCGCTGGCCAAATCGGTCGACATCATGATGGAGAATTTCAAGGTCGGCGATCTCAAGCGCTACACGCTCGACTATGAGTCGGTCCGTGCCATCAATCCCGGTATCATCTATTGCTCGGTGACGGGCTTCGGCCAGACCGGGCCGTACAGCCCGCGCCCCGGCTATGACGCCATCTTTCAGGCGATGGGTGGCCTGATGAGCGTCACCGGCCATATCGACGGCGAGCCCGGCGCCGGCCCGATGAAGGTCGGGCCCAGCATCGTCGACTACATGACCGGCATGAACACCTCGATCGGCATCCTTGCCGCGCTGTATCATCGCAAGGCCAATGGCGGCGCCGGCCAGCACATCGATGTCTGCCTGCTCGACACCGTGATCGCCTCGCTATCGCATTACGCGCAAATCTATCTGGTGAACGGCAACACGCCGCCGCGCCGCGGCACCTGGGGCAATGGCGGCATGCCGGCGGGGGCGTTCCGCTGTACCGATGGCGAACTGATGCTGGTGGTCGGCAACGACGCGCAGTTTGCGCGAACCTGCGCCGTACTGGGACGTCCGGAACTGGCGAACGATCCGAAGTTCATCAAGAACAACGACCGCGTCATTCATGGCAACGAGATCATGGCGATCTTTGCCGGACTGTTCCTGACCAGGCCGGTGGCCTATTGGCGGCAGGAACTGGACAAGGCCGGCGTGCCCTGCGGGCCGATCAACGATTTCGCGCAGGTCTTCGCCGACGAACATGTCCGCGAACGCGGCATGGAAATAAAGGTCGAGCACCCGTTCGAGCCGGCGCTGTCGTTGATCCGAAATCCCATCGTCTTCTCCGGAACCCCGGTGAAGGACTATCGCGCGCCGCCGCTGCTCGGCCAGAACACCAGGGAAGTGCTGGCCTCGAAGCTCGGCTACGATGACGCCCGGCTCGACGGCCTGAAAAAGCAGGGGATCATCTAAAGCGGTCTCGTCAGCCGCTACCCAACCTGGATGGATCGTTGTAGCTCGGGGTCTGGTCCTGGAGGACTGGCGGAAAGCGTGGGTCCACACCTTGGCTGGGACGCACGATGACATGTCGCGGTTTGGGGTGATGCACCCTTGCGGCGCTGGCAGAAGCGACGAGGGCGATCGTCAAAAGACCAAGGGCCAAAGCAGAACGCATCGCATTTGCTCCAATTGACCAACCGTCCTCATGTGATGCCCGGGCCGCCCCGCCGCCACCGGTACCGGCTTCAGGATCGCTCAAATCGGGGTGATCATAGGTTGGCCGCGGATGGGTCTCGGACCCTCATGGTGAGGAGCGCGTCTTCGCGCGTCTCGAACCATGAGGCCTCGGGAGAAGCAACAATGATTCGAGCGTTAGCTATCGCGCGACCAGCGGGGCGGGCGTCCGTGGCGCCTCGCTGCCGGCCAGCGCCTTGACCGAGACATCGACAATGCGGTCGATGATGCCCTGGACGTCGTTGAGGTCGCACGTACCGTCGGACAATTTGGTCAGCCGTTCGCTGTCGCGGATGGTCTGGTGCGCCATCGCAAGCGCGAAATGCAGCGCCCAATAGAGATCGACCTCGTTGCGCCCCGGCAGCGAACGCCGCATCGCCGCGGCGAATTTTCGCAAATGATCGATCTCGCGATTCTTGATGCGGCGGATCGGCGGCACCGATTCGATCGAGGCGCGGATCATGAAGCGTGCGGCGGTCGAGCGCTCGCGATCGGGACCGAGGCAACCGCGCAGCGTCGGGCCGACCAGCGCGCGCAGGATGGCGTCGATGGCGGCGTGTCCGCCGCCGGCGGCTTCCGCCTCCTTCAGCTCGTTGAGCCGCTCCCGGTTGGTGGCGAGGCTGCGGCTGACGAACAGTTCGGCGATCAATTCGTCCTTGGAGCCGAAATGGTAGTTCACCGCGGCCAGATTCACGTCCGCCGCCGCGACGATGTCGCGCAGGGTCACATCGCCAAAGCCGCGATCGGCGTAAAGCCGTTCGGCGGCATTCAGGATCGCGGTTCGGGTTTGGTCCGTCGGCATCGTCGTGGCCCCATGCAAGCGGGGGAGTTGCAATTCAAACAGTTGTATGAAACTATGATTTGAAGGCTGAAATGTCAATGCGCGAGACGGCGCCGGTTCGCGGCAACTCGTTGCCGCCGTCGTGCCGCCATGCGCGATAAATGGTCTTGCGACCGACCTGTGGCGGGCAGACAGTGCGGCCCAAGTCTTTCGAGAAACCAAGTCGTTCGAGAAACCTAGGTGAGGGAGCGTCACATGGACTTCAATATGTCGGACCGCCAGAAGGATTGGCTCAACCGTGTTCAGGCCTTCATGCACAACCATGTCCGGCCCGCGGTGCCGATCTACCAGAAGCAGGACGCCGAGGGCGCGCGCTGGAAGACGATCCCGGTGCTGGAAGAGCTGAAGAAAAAGGCCCGTGCCGAAGGCCTGTGGAATATGTTCATGCCGCCCTCGTCGCACGAGGACGATGAATTCCGTGGCGCGGGATTGAGCAATCTCGAATACGCACCGCTGGCCGAACAGATGGGCCATATCGGCTGGGCGTCGGAAGTGTTCAACTGTTCCGCACCCGATACCGGCAACATGGAAGTGTTGATGCGGTACGGCACCAGGGAACACAAGAGGAAGTGGCTCCGCCCGCTGATGGATGGCGAGATCCGCTCCGCCTTCCTGATGACCGAACCCGCGGTGGCATCATCGGATGCCACCAATATCGAGACCAGCATCAAGCGCGACGGCGACCACTATGTGATCAATGGCCGCAAATGGTGGTCGTCCGGGGTCGGCGATCCGCGCTGTCAGGTTCTGATCGTGATGGGCAAAACCGATCCGAGCGCGCCGCGCCATCAGCAGCAGTCGCAAATTCTGGTGCCGCGGGACGCCAAGGGCATCACGGTCGAGAAGATGCTGCCGGTGTTCGGCTACGATGACGCGCCGCACGGTCACGCCCAGGTATTGCTCGAGAACGTCCGCGTTCCCGCCAGCAACATCCTGCTCGGCGAGGGCAGGGGCTTCGAGATCGCGCAGGGCCGGCTCGGCCCCGGCCGTATCCATCACTGCATGCGCACCATCGGCAAGGCCGAGGAGGCGCTGGAGAAGATGGTGAAGCGGCTGTCGTCACGCACCGCGTTCGGCAAGAAGATCATCGAGTACTCGATCTGGGAACAGCGCATTGCCGAAGCCCGCACCGATATCGAGATGAACCGGCTGTTGTGCCTCAAGGCAGCCGACATGATGGACAAGGTCGGCAACAAGACCGCGCAACTCGAAATCGCCATGATCAAGGTGGCGGCGCCCAACATGGCGCTGAAGATCATCGACCATGCTATTCAGGCCTATGGCGCGGCCGGTGTCTCCGACGACGCCGGTCTTGCCCGAGACTACGCCTCGATGCGCACCATGCGGCTGGCCGACGGGCCGGACGAGGTCCATAACCGCGCCATTGCCAGGCTTGAACTTCGGAAGTATGCAAACTCTCCCACCAGGCATTAACGGGAGCACCAGGCTGCGCTCCCCACGGAAGCCTGAGAAAAAATCCGAGGGAGCGTCATCGTGGCCGAAGGCGTCAGAAAAGACGAAGAATTCTCGGGCACCAAGCCGGTCGAGGAGCGGCATCGCATCGACGAGATGCGCCTTGACGGCTGGATGCGCGAGCACGTCGAAGGCTATCAGGGACCGCTGGTCGTCCTGCAGTTCAAGGGCGGCCAGTCGAACCCGACCTACCGGCTCGATACGCCCGGCCGTTCCTATGTGATGCGGCGCAAGCCGTTCGGAAAACTGCTGCCGTCGGCCCATGCGGTCGACCGCGAATTCCGTGTCATCGCCGCACTCGGCAGACAGGGGTTTCCGGTCGCCAGGGCCTATGCGCTGTGCACCGACGATACCGTGATCGGCGCCGCCTTCTACATCATGTCGATGGAAGAGGGACGCGTGTTCTGGGATCCGACGCTGCCGAGCCAGCCGCCCGAGGCGCGGCGCAGGATTTTCACCAGCAAGATCGAGACGCTGGCGAAGCTGCACATGTTTGATCCGCAGGCGATCGGGCTCGGCGATTTCGGCAAGCCCGGCAACTATTTTGCGCGCCAGGTCGATCGCTGGACCAAGCAATACCGCGCCTCGGAGACCCAGCATATTCCCGAAGTGGAAAAACTGATCGAGTGGCTGCCGCGCACGCTGCCGAAACAGGAGCGCGTTTCCATCGTTCACGGCGACTACCGCCTCGACAACATGATTTTCCATGCCACCGAGCCGCGGGTTCAGGCGGTGCTCGACTGGGAACTGTCGACGCTCGGCGATCCGATGGCCGACTTCACCTATCTCTTGATGCAATGGACCATGCCCGGTCTGGTCGACGCCGACCTCGCCGCGCTCAACATTCCGAGCATGGCAGAGGCGGGGCAGATCTATTGCCACATCGCCGGCACCGCCGTACCTGACCTGAACTGGTATTTCTCCTACAATCTGTTCCGGCTGGCCGGCATCACCCAGGGCATCGCGGGCCGGATTCGCGACGGCACCGCGGCGAACGCCAGAGCCATGGAGTCTGCCAAGCGCACGGTGCCGCTGTCGAAGGCGTCCTGGGAATACGCCCAGAAGGCCGGCGCGACATAACCACGTCCGTCATTGAGAATGCGTAGCCCGGATGGAGCGCAGCGCAATCCGGGAACCGCGGGGGGCCGTCCCCGGATTTCGCTTCGCTGCATCCGGGCTACGCCTGCCGTCATTGCGACGTCTGCTGCATCGCTCTCTTGCCCGGCCATCAAGGGTTGGCGTTTCTACTAAATCGGCTTGCCCGCGTATGGCATCGACGCGGTGAGGCCGCCATCGACCGGGATCGCCTGGCCATTGACGTAGGAGGCTTCGTCACTGGCGAGGAACAGCCCCATCGCCGCCAGCTCGTGCGGTTGTCCGGCGCGCTTTAGCGGATTGAGCTGGCCGATCTTGCCGTCGGTGCCGCGCTGTTTCGCGTTGTCGAAGATCGGCTTGGTCATGCCGGTTTCGATCAGGCCGGGGCACACCGCATTGATGCGCACACCGGTGCCGGACAGCGAATAGGCAGTGGTCTGCACCAGGCTGATGACGCCGGCCTTGCTCGCCGCATAAGGATGGCCGCTGGCGCCGGACTTCAGACCCGCAACCGAGGCGGTGCAGACGATCGCCCCCTGTTTCTGCCGTATCATGTGCGGCATGGCATATTTGATCGCGAGAAACGGTCCGATCAGGTTGATGCGCAGGATTTCCTGCCAGTGCTCCACGGTCTGCTCGGCCAGCGGCACCAGCCCGCCGCTGATGCCGGCATTGGCCCAGATCGCATCGAGCCGCCCGTAGGCGGAAACCGCTTTGTCGATGAAGGCCATGACGTCCTTTTCCGAGCCGGCATCCGCGATCACCGCTTCGGCGGTGCCGCCGGCCTTGCGAACCTGCTCGACCGTCTCCTTGACGCCGTCGGCGCGGTCGACCGCGATCAGCCGGGCGCCTTCCCGGGTGAACAGCAGCGAGGCCGCGCGTCCGATGCCGCTGCCCGCGCCGGTGATGATGACGGATTTGCCTTCGAGGCGGCCCATGAATGTCTCCCTGTTCACTTCCGATCTGCGCACATGCCGCCATACGGAATTCGGGATTCACTTGAGACCCGATCCGGTCTCACGTACAGCCACGTCGAACATTATTGAAGGGTTCCTGCGATGTCCAACAAAGACCAGCCATTCAAAGCGCAGTACGCTGTGCCCGCAGGGGTGGTTGCGACGCGGTGGTGGTGGGTGCGTCATGCGCCGGTTCGGGAGGACGGCGGCTGCATCTATGGGCAGAAGGACATCGGCTGTGACACCACCGACCGCGAGGTGTTCAAGGCGGTCGCGAAAATCCTGCCGCGTCGCGCGGTCTGGTACGCGAGCAATCTGAAACGAACCCATCAGACGGCGGATGCGATCTGGGCCGCCGGATTTCCCAGACCGTCGTCCATGCAGCACGAGCCGGCGCTCGCCGAGCAGCATCTCGGTGAATGGCAGGGGTTGAACCGCGCGGCGTTCTTCGCAAGCCGGCCGGTCGATGTCGGCAGCTACTGGTTTGCGCCGATCGACGACCCGGCGCCAGGCGGCGAGAGTTTCATGGATCTCTACAACCGCGTTCGTGGCGCGATCGAACGGATCAACGCCGAGCACGCCGGCAGGGACGTCATTGCGGTGGCGCATGGCGGCACCATCAAGGCCGCGGTCGGTCTTGCGCTTGGCGATCAGCCGGAAAAGGGCCTTGCCTTCACCATCGACAACTGCTCGGTGACCCGGCTCGATCATCTCGCCAGCGCCGGCCACTTCGGTTGGCGGATTCCGATGGTCAATCAGCAGCCCTGGATCGCCGATGCGTCGCACAACGCCATGCACCAGCCGGCGGGGCTTGAAATCGCCACCGCCAGCAAGCTGGCGTGAAACTACGGCTGCGGTTGTCGAACCGCGCGAACGCTGCTTAGGTTGAGCTGAACGGAAAACCGGCGCATCCGCCGCCGGACCATCGATGGGAGAGACGCATGAGCTTGTTTGACATGTCGGGAAAAGTCGCCGTCATCACCGGCTCCACGCGCGGGATCGGCCGCGCCATTGCCGAGCGGATGGCCGAGCATGGCGCCAAGGTGGTGATCTCCTCGCGCAAACAGGACGTCTGCGACCAGGTGACCAAGGAGATCAATGACAAGTTCGGGAAAGGGACCGCGGTGTCGATCGCGGCAAACATCTCGAGCAAGGAAAACCTTCAGCATCTGGTCGACGAAAGCAACCGCGCCTTCGGCAAGATCGATGTGCTGGTCTGCAACGCCGCGTCAAACCCGTATTACGGTCCGCTGGGCGGCATTTCCGACGATCAGTTCCGCAAGATCCTCGACAACAACATTGTCGCCAATAACTGGCTGACCAGCATGGTGGTGCCGCAGATGATCGAGCGCAAGGACGGCTCGGTCATCATCGTCTCGTCGATCGGCGGTCTCAAAGGCTCCACCATCCTTGGCGCCTACGCGATCTCGAAAGCGGCCGACATGCAGCTCGCGCGCAATCTCGCCTGCGAGTACGGCAAGCACAATGTGCGCGTCAATTGCATCGCGCCGGGCCTGATCAAGACCGACTTCGCCAAGGCGCTGTGGGACAATCCGGAAAACCTCAAGGCATCGACGGCGCGCTCGCCGCTGCTGCGGATCGGCATTCCCGACGAGATCGCCGGTGCCGCGGTGTTCCTCGGATCGGCGGCCGGCAACTTCATGACCGGCCAGACCATGGTCATCGACGGCGGCGCCACCATCAGTTGAGCGCATCGGACGTCGTCACCCGCGAAAGCGGGTGATCCAGTAAACTCAGACGTCTCGACTCTCAATCGCTGTCCCGGCGTACTGGGTGCCCCGCTTTCGCGGAGCATGACAACGCAGTTTGCGGCCCGGCTCACTCCACCGCCGCGTACACCAGGCTGCGCACCAGGGTGCGGAAATATTCGCGCTGGCCGGGTCCCTGCGACATGAACACGGCGAACAGATCTTCCTTTGGATCGATCCAGAAGAAGGTCCCGGCCATGCCGCTCCAGAAGAACTGACCGACCGAGCCCGCGTAGGGTGCCATGCCCTGCTGGGTGCGCACCGCAAAGCCGAGCCCAAAACTGTGGCCCGCCGGCACGAGATGGCTGTCCAGCTTCACGTTCGGACCGAGATGGTCCGACGCCATCAGTTCAAGCGTCTTGCGACCGATGATCCGGATACCGTCGAGCGTACCACCACTGAGCAGCATCTGGCAGAACCGCGCATAATCCATCGTGGTCGATACCAGTCCGCCGCCGCCGGATTCCATCGCCGGCTTCTCCAGCATGTTGAAGAGCTGCACCTTCTCGCCGTTCCAGGGATCGGTGAGGAACGGTTCAGCGAGACGGCCGGCATTCTCTTCACCGGTGTGGAATGCGGTCTCGGCCATTTGCAGGGGAGCGAGAATGCGCTCGGTCAGGAAGACACCCAGCGTTTGACCTGTCACCACCTCGATCAGGCGGCCGAGAATGTCGGTGGAACGGCTGTAATTCCATTCCGCGCCGGGCTGGCAGATCAAGGGCAGGCTGGCGACGATGGCGGCGTGTTCGGCGTTGGTGATTTTGCGGCTGCGTAGCCGTGACTGCTGATAAAGCTGTTGCACCGGGGTGTTGCCGGTATGGTCGTAGGTGATGCCCGAGGTGTGGCGCAGCAGGTCCTGGATCGTCATCGGCCGCCGGGGCGGCACCAGATCGAGCTTGCCGTTGTTGTCGACGCCGACCTTCTGGTTCGCAAATTCCGGAATGTATTTGGCGACGGGATCGTTGAGCAGGAACTGGCCGTCCTCCAGCAGCATCATGATGCCAACGGAAACGATCGGCTTGGTCATCGAGAACACGCGGAACAGGCTGTTGTGCGCCATCGGCGCGGCCGCCGCCGCGTTTTGCCGGCCCAGCGCCTCGAACCAGCCGATCTGGCCGCGGCGCGCCACCATCACTGTCGCGCCCGGGATGGTGCCCTTGTCGATGTCGCGCTTGAACGCATCCGACATGCGCTGCAGCCGGGTCGACGACAGCCCGAGCGATTGCGGTTTTGCGAAGGGAAGGGAGGGGGTCTGGGGGGCGGCGGTGCGCTTTGCGGCGGATTGCGCGTTCATGGTCTCTCCCGTTTTGCTCTTGCTGGTGGGTGCAGCGGAATTCTGACCCAGAACGCCCGGATTGAACAGGCCGATTGCCGGCAACGGCTTCGCCCTTGCAATCCGGGCATCGCCTATGCTTGAAACGGCGCGGATCGGCGGCGACGCGGGTTCCCTGCAGGAGTGTAGCTCAATTGGTAGAGCACCGGTCTCCAAAACCGGGGGTCGCAGGTTCGAGCCCTGCCACTCCTGCCATAATATCAAGGATTTAATAGGATTTCGTCCCTCGTCCCGATTGCGAAATAACCCAGAGCGTGAGGTTCAGGGTAAGCGGCGCTTCTGCAACGAGCGGTTCGAAAGAAGCCGTGTGCGGGTTGGGTGTCCACGAACTTCTGACCGTTGGTCATGAACCGACGGGCGTCTTCAGGGCACGGCATGCACTTATCTCATTGCCTGCACCGGTCTTCCCGAGAAAATCGGTGCAGGCAGCGTCGCAGGTAGATCAGCAGGCTATTTGGCCGGCTTGACCTTCAGCGCACCCGCCAATTGGCCCATGAGGTAGCCGAGCCCACCGCCCAATACGGCGGAGACGATGATGCGGAAAAGCGGGTTGGAGTTGTCCGCGGCGGTCAATGCATCCAACTTGCCCGCCGACAACGTGTAGCCGACCAGCGCGGCATAGCCGTAGACATTGGCCGGGACGCAGGAGAGTTGATCGACAGAGGCGACGATCACGAGAAAGAAAACCGTAACCCCGACGACGATCGCCGGCCAAACCGTCCCTAGTGCCGGCACTGGAACTTTGGCGATGATAAAAAGCGCAATCCAGGCGATCACGGCGCCATAGATGATGCCAGCGATCGTCTTGGTTAGCGCCTTGGTATCGCCGCCCGCGGCAAAGAAGCAGCCTGCTGCGATGAACCCAGCCCAAACGAGAGCGACGGGGGCTAAAGGGCCGAGCGCGACAAATGCCCAAATACCGCCGAGTACGGCAACACTCACTGACAGCGCAAGTAATTCTGACATTGTCGTTCCCCCCGAGATTTGCTGTTACGAGCACGAATGCCTTTCCTCCTCGGAAAGCACCCGACGACGATGTTAGCAGAGTGCAGCCGTCAACGCGCTTGCCTTCTGACCCCGATCGAAGGCTCGAACTATCGTTTTTTCGAATGGCGGTCGGCCCTTTTTCTTGGACGATCGTCTTGGCGGGGTCAAAGGCGTCGGGTTGGCCTGGAATGCCTGAAGGTCGGTCGGAAACCCCGTGATGGCTTTCGGGATCAGCCTGCATATGCCCTGTCGAGGTCGGCGATGACGATCTTTTGCATCTTCATCATGGCCTGCATGGCGCGATCGGCCTTCTTGCGATCGGGATCGCTCAGGTAACGGCCGAGGGCGGTGGGCACAACCTGCCAGGACAGGCCGAATTTGTCCTTGAGCCATCCGCATTCCGATTCCTCGCCGCCGTCGGCGATCAGTCTGTTCCAGAAATAGTCCACCTCGTCCTGGCTCTCGACACTGATGAAGAAGGAGATCGCTTCGTTGAACCTGTATTTTGGGCCGCCATTGAGGGCGTTGAACCTTTGCCCCTCCAGTTCGAAGGTCGCCATGAAATCATTGACGGTCTCGATCCTGGCATTGGGAAACACCGATTTGTAGAAGGCGACCGCCTCGGGGACGTTGTTATCGAACCAGAGGAACGGCGTGATCGAAGTCATGAGGAATGTCCTTGTTTCGGTTGGGTTCAGGTGAACCCCTGGTGTTTTGTCTCGAAGGTGCTGGCGGCGAGATCGGCGACGGGCAGATTAACGAAGATCGTTGGCCATCATGAACTCCGTTTGGCGGGCTCGCCCGGAGGACGAACGGGGGACGGGGAGTCCGACAGCGGGACTGATTTTTTGTCGGCCGATCTCGCCATACCCCGCATTTGGCTTTCCAATGTTTTGATGGGCCTTTGGAACCAGCAAAGCCTGTCGCACTTATAGATTTTGCTACCGCGCTTCGGCCCCGCCACTTCCGTCACCAGGATCGTGGCTGACCCTTCAGGGGCAAAGGAGTATCAACCACGAATGGGGTCGCCGGCGCCAAGCGGCCCTCGATTCACAGAATAGAACGGAGACGCCTTCATGCGACATTGGATCTACGCGACCGCAGCTTCGGTTTCCCTTGCCCTGGTGGGCGCGGTTGGCCAGGCCAACGCCTTGCCGGTCGACCGCTTCACGCCGACGGCAATTCCCAACGAGGTCGAACAGGCTCAGTTCTTCTTCGGCGGACGAAATTACTGCTGGTACGACGATGGCTGGCGCGGTCCGGGCTTCTATTGGTGCGGTTACGCCTGGCGCCGCGGCCTCGGCTGGGGCGGCGGCGTGGGATGGCATGGCTGGCACCGCGGACATGGCCACGGCCACGTTGGAATCGGCCGCCCCGGACGTCCGGTAGTCGGCCGCCCGGTCGGGCGGCCTGGCGCGGGTAGGCCCCCAGGCGGCGGCCGACCTGGCGGCGGCCGCCCCGGTGGAGGACACCCCGGCGGCGGACGTCCCGGCGGCGGTGGCGGCGGCCACGGAGGCGGTGGCGGCGGCCACGGCGGTGGCGGCGGCCACGGCCACCACTAAAGCAGATCAACGGCCCCGGTGCCTGTGCGCCGGGGCTGTTTCCGGCGCGGCCATGGCGGCTGCCTTGACCTTTGACCCCGCCCGCAGTACATAGCCGCCACCTGCAGCCGGCCCGTTTGGCGGATATCCGGCGCGGCTTTGAATTCCCCGAACAATCGAGCCCGCCTGGCGGCTCATCCTTCAGAAGAGGGCTGGGCGCTGGAGGGCTGTTCGGATTCCCTGAAAAACCGACAACCGTCTCAGAAGGACGCGGACCGCTAAGGATGGCTTTCAGCCCGTTCAAATTCCTGCAGGAAGTGCGCTCGGAGACCGCCAAGGTCACCTGGCCGAGCCGCCGCGAGACGACGATCACCACGATCATGGTGTTCATCATGGTTGCGCTGGCTTCGATCTTCTTCTTCGCCTCGGATCAGGCGATCCGCTACTTCGTCACCCTCGTGCTGGGCATTCACTGATGGCAAGCGCCGGAACGCAAACGATGGATAAGCGCTGGTATATCGTTCACGCCTATTCGAACTTCGAAAAGAAGGTCGCGGAGTCGATCCGCGAACAGTCGAAGCAGCGCGGGCTCGAGGAACTGTTCGAGCAGGTGCTGGTGCCGACCGAGAAGGTCACCGAAGTGCGACGCGGACGCAAGGTCGATGCCGAGCGCAAGTTTTTCCCGGGCTACGTCCTGGTCAAGATGCAGCTCACCGACGAGGCCTTCCATCTCATCAAGAACACCCCGAAGGTGACCGGATTCCTCGGCGCGGAAAACAAGCCGATGCCGATCTCCGAGACCGAAGCGATGCGGATCCTGCATCAGGTGCAGGAAGGCGTGGAACGGCCGAAGGCGTCGATCTCGTTCGAGATCGGCGAGAATGTGCGGGTTGCCGATGGGCCGTTCGCATCCTTCTCCGGGGTGGTCGAGGAAATCGACGAGGCGCGCTCGCGCCTCAAGGTCGCGGTGTCGATCTTCGGACGCGCCACGCCGGTCGAACTGGAATTCGCTCAGGTCGAGAAGGTCTGATCGTATGGTCATTGCCGGGCTTGACCCGGCAATCCATCATGCTTCGCAAGAAGGTGTTTTGCGAAGACTGATGGATGCCCGGATCAAGTCCGGGCATGACAGAGAGAACCGTGGGAGGAGACGGATGATGGCCAGTCATCCGTTCAACCGCACCACGGTCCTGTGAAGCTACCGGGCTGGTCCGGGGCAGCATGAGGAGTGACAGATGGCAAAGAAAGTGACCGGATACCTGAAATTGCAGGTGCCGGCCGGCGCGGCGAACCCTTCGCCCCCGATCGGCCCCGCGCTTGGTCAGCGCGGCCTCAACATCATGGAATTCTGCAAGGCGTTCAACGCCCAGACCCAGAAGGAAGAAAAGAACACGCCGATTCCGGTGGTGATCACGATCTTTGCCGATCGCTCGTTCACCTTCGAGATGAAGACGCCGCCGATGTCCTTCTTTCTCAAGCAGGCCGCCAAGATCCAGTCCGGCTCGAAAGCGCCGGGCCGCGACAAGGCCGGCAAGGTGAGCAAGGCGCAGGTGCGCGAAATCGCCGAGAAGAAGATGAAGGACCTGAATTGCGATACCATCGAAGCGGCCATGAAGATGGTCGAGGGCTCGGCCCGCTCGATGGGTCTTGAAGTTGCGGGGTAAGGCGCCATGGCAATCGGAAAACGTCTGAAAAAAGCCCGTGAAGGTGTTGATCGGGAAAAACTCTATCCGCTCGCGGACGCCATCAAGATGGTCAAGGAGCGGGCCAAGTCGAAGTTCGACGAAACCATCGAGATTGCGATCAATCTCGGTGTCGATCCGCGTCACGCCGACCAGATGGTCCGTGGCGTGGTCAACCTGCCGAACGGCACCGGGCGCACTCTCCGTGTCGGCGTGTTCGCGCGCGGCGCCAAGGCGGAAGAGGCCAAGGCGGCAGGGGCTGACGTCGTCGGCGCCGAAGATCTGGTCGAGAAAGTGCAGGGCGGCACCATCGAATTCGACCGCTGCATTGCCACCCCGGACATGATGCCGCTGGTCGGCCGGCTCGGCAAGGTGCTTGGCCCGCGCGGCATGATGCCGAACCCGAAGATCGGCACCGTGACCATGGACGTCACCACCGCCGTGAAGGGCGCCAAGGGCGGTTCGGTCGAATTCCGCGTCGAGAAGGCCGGCATTGTGCAGGCCGGCATCGGCAAGGCGTCGTTCTCCGAGGAGAAGCTGGTGCAGAACGTCAAGGCGCTCGCCGATGCGGTGGCCAAGGCGAAGCCCGCAGGCTCCAAGGGCACCTACATCCAGCGCGTGGCGGTTTCGTCGACCATGGGACCTGGCGTCAAGGTCGAGCCGGGCACGCTGCTCGGCTAGAACGGTTGCGCACCATCGAGATTAACCAGGGGCGGAATTGGGTAACCGATTCCGCCCCTTGCGTTTGAGGGAAAGATCGATGCCTGAACATGTGTTGATCTATTCGCGTTTTCCGAAGGCGTTGATGGTACGCATCGGCGAGCGCTTCGAGCTGATGGATGCTGCCGGCAAGCCGCCCGACCAGATGTTTGCGCCGGAACAGCTCGCCGGCATTCGCGCGATGATCACCGCGGGCGGAACCCCGCTCGGCGGCGAAATCATGGACTTGATGCCGAAGCTCGGCGCGATCGTCTGTTATGGCACCGGCTATGACGGCGTCGATCTGGCGGCGACGGCCAAACGCAGCATCGCGGTCGGCCACAGCCCGGGCGCCAACGCGTCCTCGGTCGCCGATATCGCCATGACCCTGATGCTCGCCGTGACGCGGCGGCTGTTGGTGGCGGATGATTATGTGCGAAGTGGCAACTGGGCCGCTGCCAAGCCCTCGCCGATGATGCGTCCGCAGCCGGGCATGCGCGGCCGTCGGGTCGGCGTCTACGGCATGGGCGAGATTGGCCGCAAGATCGCGGCGCGGGTGGCGGCATTCGAGAGCGAGGTCGGCTATTTCAGCCGCAGCCGGCGCGAGCTGCCGTACCGCTATTTCCCGAGCCTGGCGGCGCTGGCGGAATGGTGCAGCGTCCTCGTGATCGCGGTCCGCGCCGGCCCCGACACCCACCATGCCGTCGACGCCGAAATCCTGAAGGGGCTCGGCGCCGATGGCTATGTTGTCAATATCGCCCGCGGCTCGGTGATTGATCAGCAGGCGCTGGTCTCGGCGCTGGCCGACAAGACCATCGCCGGCGCCGGCCTCGACGTCTATGCGACCGAGCCGCATGCGCCGGATGCGTTGACCGCGTTTCCGAATGTCGTGCTGACCCCGCATATCGGCGGCCACACGGCCGAGTCGCATATCGCGATGCAGGACTGCGTGATGGCCAATTTGGAGGCGTTTTTCGCCGGCCGGCCGCTGCCCCATGGGGTCCGGGGCGCCTGAGCCAACAATTTTGGATCACAACGGACCCGAACCGACCAAACTGGTGTGAATTTTGCGTTAGGTTGGATTTGCGGTTGGATTTGCGCTTGGCAAGCCGGGAAAGACTCGTTACACAGCCGCTTCCGGGCGTGCTGGCCGTTGCTGGCACGTCTGTGCTCGCATTCCGAAAACCCGACACGGTAGGAGACCATTCCTTTCAGGACGTCCGCATGGATTGCTCGAAAGGAAGGAAATCCGTCGCTTTGGAGGAATGTGCGCAGGGGTCTTTCGGCTTGCCGGAAGCACCTCGATCCTGTCCAAGACTGCAGGCGCCCGCGGCGAAACCAAAAGTTTCCTCAACGGCTTAATCGCATGGCCTGCATAGACGGGTGAGGCCGGATTTGCGCGCGCGGCGGTTAGCGGCGCGTTGCCGATGTGGTTCGAACCTCGACACCCCGTGACCCCCCTTGGGTTCGGGAGGGCAGGCGTTTCAATGTCGTGCTGCCCGGCGTCCTTTGGACTGGTGTCTTGAGGTTAGGTTTCGGGCGGGACGATGGGTGTAACCCGGCGGTCCTGTCCCTGTCACAGACTTGGACACAGACCGCCAACCGGAGAGAGCTTGCTGTGGAAAGAGCGGCAAAAAAGGACGCGGTCGAGGCGCTGAACGGGGTCTTCAAGACCACCAGCGTTGCGGTCGTCGCCCATTATTCCGGCCTCACCGTGGCCCAGATGCAGAAGCTGCGTATGCAGATGAAACAGGCGGGCGCGTCGGTGAAGGTCTCGAAGAACCGTCTCGCCAAAATTGCTCTTGAGGGCACGGACGTCGTTGCCATCGGCTCGCTGTTGAGGGGGCCGACCGTGATCGCGACTTCAAACGATCCGGTGGCGGCGCCGAAGGTTGCCGTCGAATTCGCCAGGACGAACGAGCGGTTCGTCATTCTCGGCGGATCGATGGGTAAAACCGTCCTGAATCTCGACGGCGTTAAGGCGCTTGCCGCCCTGCCGTCGCTCGATGAGTTGCGTGCGAAGCTCCTCGGCCTCCTGGTGGCGCCGGCGACCAAGATCGCGCAGCTCTCCACCGCGCCCGCAGCCAAGCTTGCGCGCGTGATTCAGGCCTATGCCTCAAAGAGCGAAGCGGCCTGACGCCCTTCGCAAATCAAACCTGGTTCGAACCAATACGTTTAAGGAAACAGATCAATGGCTGACTTACAGAAAATCGTCGACGACCTCTCGAGCCTCACCGTGCTCGAAGCGGCCGAACTCGCCAAGCTGCTTGAAGAGAAGTGGGGCGTGTCCGCCGCAGCCGCGGTGGCGGTGGCCGGCCCGGCCGGTGGCGGCGCTGCCGCTGCTCCGGTTGAGGAAAAGACCGAATTCACGGTCGTTCTGGCCGCTGTCGGCGAGAAGAAGATCGAGGTCATCAAGGAAGTCCGGGCCATCACCGGCCTCGGCCTCAAGGAAGCCAAGGACCTCGTCGAGGGCGCGCCCAAGCCGGTCAAGGAAAGCGTGAACAAGGACGAAGCCGACAAGATCAAGGCCCAGCTCGAGAAGGCCGGCGCCAAGGTGGAATTGAAGTAAGCGAAGCTGGCTTCAATTCCATCCCCGGACGAGCCAAGCGCGATCCGGGGATCTGTGAACGAAGGCGTGGTTGGCCGAGCCCGGCCATGACGAAGGAAGCAACGACCCGGCCGGGTTCCGCCCGGACCGGGGTTGTACACAGGAATGTGTGGGGATTCGAAGGGTTACCCCTCGATTCTCCACGATTGCCATCCCATATCGGGACGGCAGCACGAAAGCACGGTTAGCGGCGGGAACGGCGGCGTTTCTGTGCAAGCCGTTGGGAGACAGGCAATTTCGGGCTTTTTCAGTCCGTGACGAAGCTGGTTTGGACGAGCGGGTGCGGTCACGTGCCCCCGCGCGTCGTTTTGCGTTTTGAAGGTCCGGTGCTGTGATTCAGGACTTAAGTCCTGAAATCCGGGTTCCGGGATCGGAACGAATCGAAATTCAACCCGGGGGCGATGCCAATCGCGCTTCGGAAGGTTCGCCCCTCCAGGGCGACGAAATGAGAGGCCACGATGGCGCAGCAGACATTCACCGGTCGCAAACGCGTTCGCAAGTTCTTCGGACACATCAAGGAAGTCGCAGAGATGCCGAACCTGATCGAGGTTCAGAAGGCGTCCTATGACCAGTTCCTGATGGTCGATGAGCCTCCGGGCGGCCGGCTGGACGAGGGGCTGCAGGCGGTGTTCCGTTCGGTGTTTCCGATCTCCGACTTCTCCGGCACCTCGATGCTGGAGTTCGTCCGCTACGAATTCGAGCCGCCGAAATACGACGTCGACGAGTGCCGCCAGCGCGGCATGACGTATGCGGCACCGCTGAAGGTGACGCTGCGCCTGATCGTGTTCGATATTGACGAGGAAACCGGCGCGAAGTCGGTCAAGGACATCAAGGAGCAGGACGTCTACATGGGCGATATCCCGCTCATGACCATGAACGGCACCTTCGTCGTCAACGGCACCGAGCGCGTCATCGTCTCGCAGATGCACCGTTCGCCCGGCGTGTTCTTCGATCACGACAAGGGCAAGACCCATTCGTCCGGCAAGCTGCTGTTTGCCGCGCGCGTCATTCCCTATCGCGGTTCCTGGCTCGATATCGAATTCGACGCCAAGGACATCGTGTTCGCGCGTATCGACCGCCGTCGCAAGATTCCGGTGACCTCGCTGATGTTCGCGCTCGGTCTCGACGGCGAGACCATCCTGAGCACGTTCTACAAGAAGATCAGCTACAAGCGGGCTAAGGACGGCTGGCGGGTGCCGTTCGACGCCACCCGTTTCCGTGGCTACAGCACCATCAACGACCTGATCGACGCCGACACCGGCAAGGTGGTGCTCGAGGCCGGCAAGAAGCTCACCGTGCGCGGCGCGCGCCAGCTCCAGGAAAAGGGCCTCAAGGCGCTACGGCTGTCGGATGAGGAACTGGTCGGCAACTACCTCGCCGAAGATCTCGTCAATCCCAAGACCGGGGAAATCTATGCCGAGGCCGGCGAGGAGATCACCGAGAAGTCGCTGAAGGCGCTCAACGAGCAGGGTTACAAGGAGCTGCCGCTGCTCGACATCGACCATGTCAATGTCGGCGCCTATATCCGCAACACCCTGCATGCCGACAAGAACATGACGCGCGAGGACGCGCTGTTCGACATCTACCGCGTGATGCGGCCCGGCGAGCCGCCAACGCTCGACTCGGCGCAGACCATGTTCCAGTCGCTGTTCTTCGACAGCGAGCGCTACGACCTGTCCGCGGTCGGCCGCGTCAAGATGAACATGCGCCTCGAGCTCGATGCGCCCGACACCCATCGTACGCTGCGCAAGGAAGACATTCTCGCCGTCATCAAGACGCTGGTCGATTTGCGGGACGGCAAGGGCGAGATCGACGACATCGACCATCTCGGCAACCGCCGGGTGCGCTCGGTCGGCGAACTGATGGAGAACCAGTACCGGATCGGCCTGCTGCGCATGGAGCGCGCGATCAAGGAGCGCATGTCCAGCGTCGATATCGACACCGTGATGCCGCAGGACCTGATCAACGCCAAGCCGGCCGCCGCCGCGGTGCGCGAGTTCTTCGGCTCGTCGCAATTGTCGCAGTTCATGGACCAGACCAACCCGCTGTCGGAAATCACCCACAAGCGCCGGCTCTCGGCGCTCGGTCCGGGCGGCCTGACCCGCGAGCGTGCCGGCTTCGAGGTGCGCGACGTGCATCCGACGCATTACGGCCGCATCTGCCCGATCGAGACCCCGGAAGGCCCTAACATCGGCCTGATCAACTCGCTCGCGACCTTCGCGCGCGTCAATAAATACGGCTTCGTCGAAACGCCCTATCGCAAGGTCAAGGACGGCCGCGTCACCGACGAGGTGGTCTATCTGTCGGCGATGGAAGAGGGCCGCTACCGGGTCGCGCAGGCCAATGTGCCGCTCGACAACCGCGGCCGCTTCACCGAAGACCTCATCGTCTGCCGGCACGCCGGCGAAGTGCTGCCGATCACGCCGGACAAGGTCGACTACATGGACGTGTCGCCGAAGCAGCTCGTCTCGGTGGCCGCGGCGCTGATTCCGTTTCTCGAGAACGACGACGCCAACCGCGCGCTGATGGGCTCGAACATGCAGCGTCAGGCGGTGCCGCTGGTGCGCGCCGAAGCGCCGTTCGTCGGCACCGGGATGGAAGGCGTGGTCGCGCGCGACTCCGGCGCCGCGATCGCGGCCCGCCGGTCCGGCGTCATCGACCAGATCGACGCCACCCGTATCGTCATTCGCGCCACCGAGGATCTCGATCCCACCAAATCGGGCGTCGATATCTACCGGCTGATGAAGTACCAGCGCTCCAACCAGTCGACCTGCATCAACCAGCGTCCACTGGTGAAGGTCGGCGATCTCGTCAGCAAGGGCGACATCATCGCCGACGGTCCGTCGACCGATCTCGGCGAACTCGCGCTCGGCCGCAACGTGCTGGTCGCGTTCATGCCGTGGAACGGCTACAACTTCGAGGACTCGATCCTGCTGTCCGAACGGATCGTCAAGGACGACGTCTTCACCTCGATCCATATCGAGGAATTCGAGGTGATGGCCCGCGACACCAAGCTCGGGCCCGAGGAAATCACCCGCGACATTCCGAACGTTTCGGAAGAAGCGCTGAAGAACCTCGACGAGGCCGGCATCGTCTATATCGGCGCCGAGGTCCGCGCCGGCGACATCCTGGTCGGCAAGATCACGCCGAAGGGCGAAAGCCCGATGACGCCGGAAGAAAAGCTGCTGCGCGCCATCTTCGGTGAAAAGGCCTCCGACGTCCGCGACACCTCGCTCCGGGTTCCTCCGGGCGTGCAGGGCACGATCGTCGAAGTCCGGGTCTTCAACCGCCACGGCGTCGACAAGGACGAGCGCGCGCTGGCGATCGAACGGGAAGAGATCGAGCGTCTGGCCAAGGACCGCGACGACGAGCAGGCGATTCTCGACCGCAACGTCTACAGCCGTCTTGCCGAGCTTCTGGAAAACCGCCAGGGCATCGCCGGTCCGAAGGGCTTCAAGAAGGACACCAAGATCACCCGCGCCGTGCTCGACGAGCATCCGCGGTCGCAATGGTGGATGTTCGCATCCCCCAACGACAAGCTGATGGCCGAAATCGAGGCGATGCGGAAGCAGTACGACGAATCGAAGAAGGGGCTTGAACAGCGCTTCCTCGACAAGGTCGAGAAGCTGCAGCGTGGTGACGAATTGCCGCCCGGCGTGATGAAGATGGTCAAGGTCTTCGTCGCAGTGAAGCGCAAGATTCAGCCCGGCGACAAGATGGCCGGCCGTCACGGCAACAAGGGCGTGGTGTCCAAGATCGTGCCGATCGAGGACATGCCGTTCCTCGAGGACGGTACCCATGCCGATATCGTGCTCAATCCGCTCGGCGTGCCGAGCCGGATGAATGTCGGTCAGATTCTCGAGACCCATCTCGGCTGGGCCTGCGCCGGCCTCGGCAAGCGCATCGGCCAGACCGTCGATGCCTACCTTGCCGCCGCCAAGCAGGACACCAGGCCGCTGAAGGAGACCCTGAAGAAGATCTACGGCGATGATGAAACCATCAAGTCGCTCAACGACAGCGAATTGATGGAGCTCGGCCGCAACCTGAGCCACGGCGTGCCGATCGCGACCCCGGTGTTCGACGGCGCCAAGGAAGCCGACATCGAGGAGATGCTGAAACTCGCCGGTCTCGACGCCTCCGGACAATCGACCGTCTATGACGGCCGCACCGGCGACGCCTTCGATCGCAAGGTGACGGTCGGGTACATCTACATGCTCAAGCTGCATCATCTGGTCGACGACAAGATCCACGCGCGTTCGATCGGACCATACTCGCTCGTTACCCAGCAGCCGCTGGGCGGCAAGGCGCAGTTCGGCGGCCAGCGGTTCGGCGAAATGGAGGTGTGGGCGCTCGAGGCTTACGGCGCGGCCTACACGCTGCAGGAAATGCTGACCGTGAAGTCGGACGACGTCGCCGGCCGTACCAAGGTGTACGAGGCGATCGTGCGCGGCGACGACACATTCGAGGCGGGTATCCCGGAATCGTTCAACGTGCTGGTCAAGGAAATGCGTTCGCTCGGCCTCAACGTCGACCTGCACAATTCCAAGATCGGCGGCCCGACGTCCGAGGCGGCGGAGTAATCGAGGGCGTCATGCCCGGCCTTGCGCCGGGCATCCGCGTTCCGCTCGGACGTTGAGCGGGGCGCCTTGCTGCAAAAGAATGTCGAATTTGCTGCCGGTGACGATCGGCACGCGAGGAGCAGGCCATGAACCAAGAAATTATGAATCTCTTCAATCCGACGACCCCGGCTCAGGTCTTCGACCAGATCCGGATCTCGATCGCGTCGCCGGAGAAGATTCTGTCGTGGTCCTACGGCGAGATCAAGAAGCCGGAGACCATCAACTACCGTACCTTCAAGCCGGAGCGTGACGGTCTGTTCTGCGCGCGCATCTTTGGCCCGATCAAGGATTACGAGTGCCTGTGCGGCAAGTACAAGCGCATGAAGTACAAGGGCATCATCTGCGAAAAGTGCTCGGTCGAAGTGACGCTGTCGCGGGTCCGGCGCGAGCGCATGGGCCATATCGAGCTGGCTGCGCCGGTCGCCCATATCTGGTTCCTGAAGTCGCTGCCGTCGCGGATCGGGCTTTTGCTCGACATGACGCTGAAGGACCTCGAGCGCATCCTGTATTTTGAATACTACGTCGTGCTGGAGCCCGGTCTCACCGCACTCAAGGACCGTCAGCTGCTGTCGGAAGACGAGTACCTGAAGGCGCAGGACGAATACGGCCAGGACAGCTTCACCGCCATGATCGGCGCCGAGGCGATCCGCGAATTGCTGAAGGGGCTCGAGCTCGAAAAGCTCGAGACCTCGCTGCGCGCCGAGATGCAGGCGACCGAATCCGACATCAAGCACAAGAAGCTCGCCAAGCGGCTCAAGATCGTCGAGGCGTTCCGCTATTCCGGCAACAAGCCGGAGTGGATGATCCTCACGGTGGTACCGGTGATCCCGCCGGACCTGCGTCCGCTGGTGCCGCTCGACGGTGGCCGCTTTGCGACCTCCGATCTCAACGACCTCTATCGCCGCGTCATCAACCGCAACAACCGCCTGAAGCGGCTGATGGAGCTGCGCGCGCCCGACATCATCATCCGCAACGAAAAGCGCATGCTGCAGGAGGCGGTCGACGCCTTGTTCGACAACGGCCGCCGTGGCCGCGTCATCACCGGCGCCAACAAGCGTCCGCTGAAGTCGCTGGCCGACATGCTGAAGGGCAAGCAGGGCCGCTTCCGGCAGAACCTGCTCGGCAAGCGCGTCGACTATTCCGGCCGCTCGGTGATCGTGGTCGGTCCCGAACTGCGGCTGCATCAGTGCGGGCTGCCAAAGAAGATGGCGCTGGAGCTGTTCAAGCCGTTCATCTATTCGCGGCTCGACGCCAAGGGCCTGTCCACCACGGTGAAGCAGGCCAAGAAGCTGGTCGAAAAGGAGCGTCCCGAGGTCTGGGACATTCTCGACGAGGTGATCCGCGAGCATCCGGTGCTGTTGAACCGCGCGCCGACGCTGCATCGTCTCGGCATTCAGGCGTTCGAGCCGGTGCTGATCGAAGGCAAGGCGATCCAGCTGCATCCGCTGGTCTGCGCGGCATTCAACGCCGACTTCGACGGCGACCAGATGGCCGTGCACGTTCCGCTGTCGCTCGAGGCGCAGCTCGAGGCGCGCGTCTTGATGATGTCGACCAACAACATCCTGCATCCGGCCAATGGTCAGCCGATCATCGTGCCGTCGCAGGACATCGTGCTCGGCCTGTACTACCTGTCGATCATGCGCGAAGGCCTGCCCGGCGAAGGCAAGATCTTCGGCGACATGGCCGAGCTCGAGCATGCGCTGCATTCGAAGGTCATCCACCTCCACACCAGGATCAGGTATCGCTGGGATGGCATCGACGAGGCCGGCAAGCCGGCCCGGTGCTGGATCGAGACCACGGCCGGCCGTGTCATGCTCGGCCACGTGCTGCCGAAATCGCCCAAGATCCCGTTCGACGTCATCAACAAGCTGATGACCAAGCGGGAAATCTCCAGCGTGATCGACCAGGTCTATCGCCACTGCGGCCAGAAGGAGACGGTGATCTTCTGCGACCGCATCATGGCGCTCGGCTTCTACAATGCGTTCAAGGCCGGCATCTCGTTCGGCAAGGACGACATGGTGGTGCCGCACGGCAAGTGGAAGATCGTCGACGCCACGCGTGCGCTGGCGAAGGATTTCGAGCAGCAGTACAATGACGGCCTGATCACCCACGGCGAGAAGTACAACAAGGTGGTCGACGCCTGGTCGAAGGCGACGGAAGAAATCGCCAAGGAGATGATGAAGGAAATCTCCTCGACCAAGAAGACCGCCAAGGGCGCCGACGCCGACATCAACTCGATCTACATGATGGCGCATTCAGGTGCGCGCGGTTCGCCGGCGCAGATGCGCCAGCTCGCCGGCATGCGCGGCCTGATGGCCAAGCCCTCGGGTGAGATCATCGAGACGCCGATCATTTCCAACTTCAAGGAAGGCCTCTCGGTGCTCGAATACTTCAACTCGACCCACGGCGCCCGCAAGGGCCTCGCGGACACCGCGTTGAAGACCGCGAATTCGGGCTATCTCACGCGTCGTCTGGTCGACGTCGCGCAGGACTGCATCATCACCCAGGACGATTGCGGCACCAAGCTCGGCATCAAGATGCGCGCCATCATCGATGCCGGCACCGTGGTGGCATCGCTGGCGTCCCGCATTCTCGGCCGCACCGCGGGCGAGGATCTGCGCGACCCCGCCACCAACAAGGTGGTGGTGAAGCGCGGCACGCTGATGGAAGAGTCGCATGTCGACGCCATCCAGCAGGCCGGCATCCAGGAGGTGAAGATCCGCTCGGCATTGACCTGCGAGCTCGTCAACGGCATCTGCGGCAAATGCTATGGCCGCGACCTCGCCCGCGGCACGCCGGTCAACCATGGCGAAGCGGTCGGCGTCATCGCGGCGCAGTCGATCGGCGAGCCGGGCACCCAGCTCACGATGCGTACCTTCCACATCGGCGGCGCGGCCCAGATCAACGAGCAATCGTTCGTCGAGTCGAACTTCGATGGCAAGGTCACCATCAAGAACAAGGCGATCGCCAAGAACAGCGAAGGTCACCTGATCGCGATGGTTCGCAACATGGTGGTTGCGATCACCGATGCCGACGGCACCGAGCGTGCGACCCACCGCATCCAGTACGGCGCGCGCATGCATGTCGACGAAGGCGACATGGTCAAGCGCGGCCAGCGCATCGCGGAGTGGGATCCGTATTCGCGGCCGGTTCTGACCGAGGTCGAGGGCACGATCGCGTTCGAGGATCTGGTCGAAGGCCAGTCGATCTCGGAAACGCTCGACGAATCGACCGGCATCGCCAAGCGCGTGGTGATCGACTGGCGCACGACGCGGGGCGGCGCGGATCTGCGTCCGGCCATCGTGGTCAAGGGCAAGGATGGCAAGATCCTCAAGCTCGCGCGCGGCGGCGACGCCCGCTACATGCTGTCGGTCGACGCCATCCTGTCGGTCGACGTCGGCGCCAAGGTCAAGCCCGGCGACATCCTGGCGCGTATCTCGACCGAGAGCGCCAAGACCCGCGACATCACCGGCGGTCTGCCGCGGGTGGCCGAGCTGTTCGAGGCCCGCAAGCCGAAGGACGCGGCGATCATCGCCGAAATCGCCGGCACCATCCGGTTCGGCCGCGACTACAAGAACAAGCGCCGGATCTCGATCGAGCCGGTCGACAAGAATGAGGAGACCCGCGAATACCTGATCCCGAAGGGCAAGCACATCCATCTGCAGGACGGCGACATCGTCGAAAAGGGCGATTTCATCGTCGAAGGCAATCCGGCGCCGCACGACATCCTGGCGATCAAGGGCATCGAGGAACTCGCGGCCTATCTGGTCAACGAAATCCAGGAGGTTTACCGGCTGCAGGGCGTGCTGATCAACGACAAGCACATCGAGGTGATTGTCCGTCAGATGCTGCAGAAGGTGGAGATCACCGACCAGGGCGAGACCGACATGATTTCGGGCGAGCAGGTCGACAAGATCGAATTCGACGTGCTCAACGCCAAGGCCAGGGAAGAGGGCAAGAAGATCGCGACGGGAACGCCGGTGTTGCTTGGCATCACCAAGGCGAGCCTGCAGACCCGCTCGTTCTTCTCGGCGGCCTCGTTCCAGGAGACCACCCGCGTGCTCACCGAAGCCGCCGTCAACGGCAAGGTGGACCCGCTGGAAGGCCTCAAGGAAAACGTCATTGTCGGCCGGCTGATTCCGGCCGGCACCGGGGCCTCGATGGCCAAGATCCGCGAAGTCGCGGTCAAGCGCGACAAGCTCATTCTCGACGAGCGCGAGAAGCAGGCGGCAATCGTGCCGGCGGCCCCGGAAGTCGAACCGCTGGCGCTGCCGCCGGCAGAATAAAGCCGCGCGGAGTCAGGGTGTTACGGAAAGGCCGGCGCAAGCCGGTCTTTTTCGTGTCGACCGGTTTTTGTCAGCGCTTTTGGCTGCTTTAACCAGTTTGTTCATCTTTCCTTCAGGCTGAAAAGTGCCTTTGCTAGGGTGGCTTAGGCCGGGTTCTCCGACGGGGAGCCGGACATACGGAAAACACATGCTGGATCTTGCAATCGTTGGCGGCGGCCCCGGCGGGCTGATGAGCGCCTGGTACCTGAAGAAGAAGCTGGGCGAGCTTTGCCGCATTACCATCTATGAGGCGTCCGACCGGCTCGGCGGCAAGATCCTGACGAGCAAGTTCGATTCCGCGCCGGCGATGTATGAGGCCGGTGTCGCCGAGATCTACGATTACTCGATGACCGGGCCCGACCCGCTGCGCGAACTGATCCAGCATTTCGGCCTGCAGACCATTCCGATGGATGCCGAGCAGGTTCATCTCGATGGCGAACTGCTGAACGACGTGTCCGGCATGCGCCGCAAATACGGCGCCAAGACCGCCGACGCGATCGAGGCGTTCCGCAAGCGCTGCACCACGATGGTGTCGCCGATCGAATATTACGAGGGTGTCGGCGCGCACGACAACGAACATCCGTGGGCCTATATCAGTTGCGAGCAATTGCTCGACAGGGAAGTCGACGATCCCGTCGCCAGGCGCTTCTTCAAGGTGATGGCGCGCTCCGATCTTGCCACCGAAGGGCACAACACCAACGGGCTCAACGCGCTGAAGAACTTCGTGATGGACGTCGACGGCTATATCGGCCTGTATTCGATCCAGAACGGCAACGAACAGCTGATCGATTGCCTGCAGTCCGAAGTCGACGCCGACATTCAGCTCAATCACCGGGTGCTCGAGGTCGGCAAGACCGCGGCCGGCCGCTACCAGCTCAACATGATGAACGGCAAGGGGCCGGAGAGGCGGGACTTCGATCTGGTGCTGATGTGCCTGCCGCACTCCTGGCTCGCGACCATGCGATGGGACGGCGAACAGCTGCGCAAGTCGATGGTCAAGCACGTCGCCTATTTCGACCGGCCCGCGCACTATCTGCGGGTCTCGATCCTGTTCGACGAACCGTTCTGGGGCGAGAAGATTCCGGGCGCCTGGTTCATGTCGGAGGCGTTCGGCGGCTGCTGCGTCTACAACGAGGGCGCGCGCCACGACGTCGGCAGGCACGGCGTGCTGAACTGGCTGATCGCCGGCTCCGACGCGCTGGCTTTCGCCAATCTCGGCGACCAGGAACTGATCGATGCCGCGCTGAAGTCGCTGCCGGCCTCGCTCGGCAATGCGCGCAGGCATTTCGTCGAAGGCAAGATCCACCGCTGGCTGTCGTCGGTCAACGCGCTGCCCGGCGGCCTGCCGGCGCGCGATGTCATGACCAACCACAGGCCGGACCCGAAGCAGCACCCCGGCCTGGTCGTGGTCGGCGACTATCTGTTTGATTCGACCCTCAACGGGCTGCTCGATTCCTCTGACGCTGCCACCGACATCATCGTCACCGAGATGATGCGGCTGCGCCGGGCGCGCGGGCAGGGCGGTGCGCCCGGGTCCAACAGGATCGACCGCAATTATTTCGAGAATTATCGCGGGCTCGGCCCCTACAGCGATGTCTGGAGCCATTTCACCGATCCCGGATATCTGACGGAGCTGATCCGGCTCGTCTGGAACCGGGCCAGCGGATACAGGCTGCTGGTCGCGGGTTCGGCCAGCGGCGAACTGGTCGGGGCGTTGCGGGCCCAAGGCATCGACGCTTGGGGCATCGAAAACAACCGCGCGATCCATGCGAGGACGCCGAAGGAGCTGCAGAAGTTCAACCGGCTCGGATCGATCGTCGACCTGCCGTTCAAGGACGGCGAATTCGATTTCGTGTTCGAGACCAGCCTGTGTCATGTCGCGGAAAGGCAGGTCACGCGCGCGGTTCGCGAATTGAATCGCGTGGTGAAGTCGGGGCTCGTGTTCGGATCGGTGACGTCGGACATGGCGCCGGCGCTGATCGATCGATACGACCTCCTGCGCGGGGTGAGGAAGCTCGGCACCTGGTGGGAATGGTCGGAGCTGTTCTTCAACAACGGCTTCGACCTGTCGATGCACCGCCACGACTGCACCGACGCGCTGTGGGCGGCGACGCTGGCCGCCAGCAAGGGGCCCGGCCAGTGGTACGCCGACTCCGACAGCCTGCGCTATTCGTTCTTTGACAAGATCGCCGACGACGATTAGGCGCTGCGCGCGGCGGTTCCAATTATTTTGCTGAATGCGCGTCGATCGCATAGGATCGGCGCGGCGGCGCCGTCGCCCATCCTTGTCGATCCTGCGGTCATGCCGGCCGTGCAGCTTCTGTTGGTCTCATGGCGTCCAAGCCCTCATTGTCGGATGACCCGCCCGCCGTGGCCGCGCGAGGCGCTGCGGGCGCGCAGCCCGACGGGAAACCTGCCGCAGGCACGGCGGCGCGCGGCGGCAAGGCCCTGCCGCCATCGGACGATGACGACGAGGATCTCGACGACGAACTCAACCTCGAAGAGGACGAGGAGGACGAGGACCTGGTCGTCTTCACGGCGCGGGAAGCCGCCGGCGCGCTCGCGACCGTCTACGCCTTCGTCAAGCCGTTTCTGAAAAACTACAAGCGCGTATTGGCATTCGTCGGCCTCGGCGTCGTGGTCGAGACACTGTTCAATGTCATCATGCCGCTCAGCCTGAAATTCCTGATCGATGATGCGCTCGGCGAAGAGGATTTCCAGGCGCTGGTCAAGATTCTCTCGGTGCTGGCGGCCGCGGGAATCTTCACCTCGATCGTCGCGGTCTGGTACGAAAAATGGGACGCGAGCCTCGCGGCCTCGGTGATTTCGGACGTGCGCGCGCGCCTGTTCGACCACGTCCAGAATCTGCCATCGGGCTATTTTGCGCGCACCCGGCGCGGCGAGATCCTTTCGCGCTTTTCCGTCGACCTGTCGGCGTTCGAAGGCGCGATCAAGAGCTTTGCCAACAGCGCGGCGCTGCCGTTCCTGGAATTGATCGCCGGCATCATCTTGATGCTGTTCCTGAACTGGCAGCTCGCCGCGGTGGCGCTGCTGGTGTTTCCGATCACGCTGATCGGGCCGCGGATCCTGACGCCGAAGGCGGTGCAGGCCAATTACGAGCAGAAGCTCAACGAATCCGCGCTGCTCGGCATGGTGCAGGAAAACGTCGCGGCGCAGGCGGTGATCAAGGCGTTCAACCTGCAGCGCCGGACCTTCGGCTGGTTCACGATGCGCAACGACGACGCGCGCCGCAAGATCGCCTCCGCGACGTTCCTGTCGACCATGGTCGAGCGCACCGTGACGATTTCGGTGTTGTTGCTCCACCTCGTGGTGCTGGCGCTCGGCGCCTATCTCGCCACCAAGGGTCAGATCACCATCGGAACCTTCGTGACGTTCGAGAGCGCGTTCTGGGAGGTCTCCTACAACATCGCCCACATCATGCATTTCATCCCGGTGTCGATCCAGTCGGCGGCTGCGGTCCGCCATATTCAGGAACTGCTGGACGAGCCGACCCGCGGCGCCGACCGCCCGGGCGCGCCCGATCTGCCGCGGGTCACCAACGACATCAGCTTCGACCGCGTCACCTTCCAGTACGAAGGCAGCCTGTCGCCGGTGCTCGACAATTTCAGCCTCAAGCTCAAGGTCGGCAGGCGGATCGCCATCGTCGGCCCGAGCGGCTCCGGCAAGAGCACGCTGCTCAACCTGATCCTCCGGCTTTACGTTCCGGATGAGGGGCGCGTGACCATCGACGGCGTCGATATCCGCAAGGTCACCCGCGAATCGCTGCGCCGGAGCATGGCGGTGGTGTTCCAGGAGAACATGCTGTTCAACATGTCGATCCGCGAGAACATCCGGCTCGGCAAGGAAGGCGCGAGCGACCAGGAGGTCGAGCAGGCGGCGCGCAAGGCCGAGATCCACCGCTATATCATGAGCCTGCCGCAGAAATACGATACCCCGGTCGGCGAGCGCGGCGATACGCTGTCGGGCGGACAGCGCCAGCGCATCGCGATTGCCCGCGCCATCGTCCGCGATCCCTCGGTGCTGCTGCTCGACGAGGCGACCTCGGCGCTCGACCAGACCACCGAGGCCGCGATCAACCGCACGCTGCTCAAGGTCGCCAAGGGGCGTACCATGATCTTCTCGACCCATCGCCTGACCTCGGTGGTGGAAATGGACGAGATTGTTGTGATATCGGGCGGCCGGGCGATCGAGCGCGGTTCGCACCAGAAACTGCTCGCCGCCAACGGCGTGTATCGCCGGCTCTGGGATGACCAGAGCCACACGCCGCACCAGCCGGCCGATCAGGTCGGCGGCGACAGCGACGATGACGACGATGAGGATGACGCGTGAGGTCGAATGGCCGGGGCCACCGCCGAGCAACTGCGCCCAGCGCAGCGCCTGAGCCCAGCTTTGGATATAATACCCGGGTAAAATAACGAACGGGGAGGCCCGTCGCGGCCGGCGGGGCCGTCTTCCGGACCTTGCAAATTCGCTGCGGCGGGGCCAATTGTGCAGGCGTCTGAGGCGCTTCCTACCTATCGTTTCGCCTTGACTTGGTTACTGAGCGCCGATACAACCCGCGCACTTAACGACAGGCGGTGAGCGACGCCAGAGTCGGAACGGACCACCCTTTCAATCCCTTAGAGCCGGGCTTGAAGCGGGCACCAACCTCGACCAATGCCGCTCAAACGCTGTCGATTATAGCTAGGCAATGCCAGGACGATTTTAGTTCTCTTGAGCACGTCCTCTTGAGATTGAACTCGGATGCATGACCTCGGTGCCTGACTGATCAGCCTGCGCTGAGCGGTCGCAACTGCGGTCCTCTGTGGCGTCGAAGCGCTTTCCGCTCAGCGATGAGTGGTTGGCGCGATTTCGTTTTGCGCGAATGGTTTCGGGCAGGGCGACCGAAGGGGACCCCGGTCCCGAGAGGAATTTTTCGGAACCGATCATCGGTTTCGCTCGAACCTAAAAGGTGAAGGCTGACATGCCGACGATCAACCAGCTGATCGCAAGTCCGCGGACGGTGCAGAAGTCGCGCAAGAAGGTGCCGGCGCTGCAGCAGTCGCCGCAGAAGCGCGGCGTTTGCACGCGTGTCTACACCACGACCCCGAAGAAGCCGAACTCGGCGCTTCGCAAGGTCGCCAAGGTGCGCCTGACCAACGGCTTCGAGGTGATCGGCTACATCCCCGGCGAAGGCCATAACCTTCAGGAGCACTCGGTGGTGATGATCCGCGGCGGCCGCGTCAAGGATCTGCCCGGCGTGCGCTACCACATTCTCCGCGGCGTCCTCGATACCCAGGGCGTCAAGAACCGCAAGCAGCGCCGCTCGAAATACGGCGCCAAACGTCCGAAATAACCGGGAACAGCCAAGATGTCTCGCCGCCATTCTGCCGAAAAGCGCGAAGTGCTTCCGGATCCCAAGTTCGGGAACATCATCATTACGAAATTCATGAACTCGGTGATGTATGCCGGGAAGAAGTCGGTCGCCGAAGGCATCGTCTACGGCGCGCTCGGCATGATCGAGACCAAGACCAAGCAGAGCCCGCTGCCGATCTTCGAACAGGCGCTCGAGAACGTGATGCCGACCATCGAAGTGCGTTCGCGCCGGGTCGGCGGCGCCACCTACCAGGTGCCGGTCGAGGTCCGCTCGGTGCGGCGGCAGGCGCTCGGCATCCGCTGGCTGATTTCGGCGGCGCGCGAGCGCAATGAAAAGACAATGACGGAGCGGCTCTCTGCGGAGTTGCTCGATGCGTCGAATGGCAGGGGGAACGCCGTCAAGAAGCGCGAAGACGTGCACCGGATGGCGGAAGCCAACCGCGCCTTCTCGCACTATCGCTGGTAACGGCGAAACCTAGGACTTTAAGGAACATCCCATGCCCCGCCAACATGCCATCGAGGACTATCGCAACTTCGGTATCATGGCACATATCGATGCCGGCAAGACCACGACCACCGAGCGCATCCTGTATTACACCGGCAAGAGCCACAAGATCGGCGAAGTGCACGAAGGTGCCGCGACGATGGACTGGATGGAGCAGGAGCAGGAGCGCGGCATCACCATCACCTCGGCGGCGACCACCGCGTTCTGGAACGGCAAGCGCCTCAACATCATCGACACCCCCGGCCATGTCGACTTCACCATCGAAGTCGAACGTTCGCTGCGCGTGCTCGACGGCGCGGTATGCGTGCTCGATTCCAACCAGGGCGTCGAGCCGCAGACCGAAACGGTCTGGCGTCAGGGCGACAAATACCGGGTTCCGCGCATTGTCTTCGCCAACAAGATGGACAAGACCGGCGCCGACTTCTTCAAGTGCCTCGACGATATTGTCGATCGCCTCGGCGCCAGGCCGATTGCGATCCAGCTTCCGATCGGTTCCGAGAACAACTACAAGGGTCTGGTCGATCTCGTTCGCATGAAGGGCGTGGTCTGGGAAGACGAGGCGCTCGGCGCCAATTTCCACGACATCGATATCCCCGCCGACCTTGTCGACAAGGCCAGGGAATATCGCGAGAAGATGCTGGAAGCCGCCGTCGAACTCGATGACGAGGCGCTGGCCGCCTACCTCGACGGCAAGGAACCCGATGAGGCGACGCTCAAGCGCCTGATCCGCAAGGCGGTGCTGACCGGCGCGTTCTATCCGGTGCTGTGCGGCTCGGCTTTCAAGAACAAGGGTGTTCAGCCGCTGCTTGACGCGGTGGTTGACTATCTGCCGTCGCCGGTCGACGTGCCCGCGATCAAGGGCATCGACGACGACGGCAACGAAGTGGTTCGCAGGGCCGACGACAAGGAACCGCTGGCGCTGCTCGCGTTCAAGATCATGGACGATCCGTTTGTCGGCACCATCACCTTCTGCCGTATCTATTCCGGCGTGCTGGCGAGCGGCACCGGCGTGATCAATTCGACGCGCGACAAGAAGGAACGCATCGGCCGCATGCTGCTGATGCATGCCAACAACCGCGAAGACATCAAGGAGGCTTATGCCGGCGACATCGTGGCGCTGGCCGGCCTGAAGGAAGCGCGCACCGGCGATACGCTGTGCGATCCGCACAAGCCGGTGATCCTGGAAAAGATGGAATTTCCGGAGCCGGTCATCGAAATCGCGATCGAGCCGAAGTCGAAGGCCGACCAGGAGAAGCTCGGCGTTGCGCTGGCGAAGCTCGCCGCCGAAGATCCCTCGTTCCGGGTCTCGACCGATCAGGAGTCGGGCCAGACCATCCTCAAGGGCATGGGCGAACTCCATCTCGACATCAAGGTCGACATTCTGAGGCGCACCTACAAGGTCGACGCCAACATCGGCGCGCCGCAGGTGGCGTTCCGCGAGCGTGTCACCAGGCGCGCCGAGGTCAAGTACACCCACAAGAAGCAGACCGGCGGTACCGGCCAGTTCGCCGAAGTGTCGATCGTGGTCGAGCCGAACGAGCCGGGCGCGGGCTATGTCTTCGAGTCCAAGGTCGTCGGCGGCGCGGTGCCGAAGGAATACATCCCCGGCGTCGAAAAGGGCCTCAACAGCGTGATGGGCTCCGGCGTCGTCGCGGGCTTCCCGGTGGTCGACGTCAAGGTCCAACTCGTGGACGGCAAGTATCACGATGTCGACTCCTCGGCGCTTGCCTTCGAAATCGCATCGCGGGCGGCGTTCCGCGAAGCGCTGCAAAAGGGCAAGTCGGTGCTGCTCGAGCCGATCATGAAGGTCGAGGTGGTGACCCCGGAAGACTACACCGGCTCGGTGATCGGCGATCTCAACTCGCGGCGCGGCCAGATCCAGGGGCAGGACATGCGCGGCAACGCCAACGTCATCAATGCGATGGTGCCGCTCATGAATATGTTCGGTTACGTGAATAACCTGCGCTCGATGAGCCAGGGCCGCGCAACCTTTACGATGCAGTTCGATCACTACGCGGAAGCGCCGGCCAACGTGTCGGCAGAAGTACAGAAGAAGTTTGCCTGATTGTCGTTGGCGGCAGTTAACGACTGAACGGAGAGTCAAATGGCCAAAGCAAAGTTTGAACGCAATAAACCGCACTGCAACATTGGAACGATCGGTCACGTCGACCACGGCAAGACGTCGCTGACGGCGGCGATCACCAAGGTGCTGGCGGAAACCGGCGGTGCGACGTTCACTGCGTACGACCAGATCGACAAGGCGCCGGAAGAGAAGGCGCGCGGCATCACGATCTCGACCGCCCATGTCGAATACGAAACCAAGAACCGGCACTATGCCCACGTCGATTGCCCCGGCCACGCCGACTATGTAAAGAACATGATCACCGGTGCGGCGCAGATGGATGGCGCGATCCTGGTGGTGTCGGCGGCCGACGGCCCGATGCCACAGACCCGCGAGCACATCCTGCTGGCGCGCCAGGTCGGCGTGCCCGCGCTGGTGGTTTACCTCAACAAGTGCGACATGGTGGACGACCCGGAACTGCTCGAACTGGTCGAGCTCGAAGTCCGCGAACTGCTTTCGAAGTACGATTTCCCCGGCGACAAGATCCCGATCGTCAAGGGCTCGGCGCTCGCCGCGCTCGAAGACAAGGACAAGAAGCTCGGTCACGACTCCATCCTCGAGCTGATGAAGAGTGTCGACGAGTACATTCCGCAACCGGAGCGTCCGATCGATCAGCCGTTCCTGATGCCGGTGGAAGACGTGTTTTCGATCTCGGGCCGCGGCACCGTCGTCACCGGCCGTGTCGAGCGTGGCGTGATCAAGGTCGGCGAGGAAATCGAAATCGTCGGCCTGCGCGATACCCAGAAGACCATCGTCACCGGCGTCGAGATGTTCCGCAAGCTGCTCGACCAGGGCCAGGCCGGCGACAATATCGGCGCGCTGCTGCGCGGCACCAAGCGCGAGGAAGTCGAGCGCGGCCAGGTGCTGTGCAAGCCGGGTTCGGTCAAGCCGCACACCAAGTTCAAGGCCGAGGCCTACATCCTGACCAAGGAGGAGGGCGGTCGTCACACCCCGTTCTTCACCAACTACCGGCCGCAGTTCTATTTCCGCACCACCGACGTGACCGGCGTCGTGCATCTGCCCGAAGGCACCGAAATGGTGATGCCGGGCGACAACATCGCGATGGAAGTGCACCTGATCGTGCCGATCGCGATGGAAGAAAAGCTGCGTTTCGCGATCCGCGAAGGCGGCCGCACCGTCGGCGCCGGCGTCGTCGCCGCCATCATCGAGTAACGACACAACATCGCTGTCATGCCCCGCGAAAGCGGGGCATCCAGTACCGCAAAGCCTAAGGTCAACTGCGACATTTCGTAATACTGGATCAGCCGCCTTCGCGGGTGATGACGGTGAAAGAGAAACAAGATGAACGGCCAGAACATCCGCATCCGTCTCAAGGCGTTCGACCATCGAATTCTCGATACGTCGACGCGTGAGATCGTGAACACGGCGAAACGGACCGGTGCTCAGGTTCGCGGACCGATTCCGCTGCCGACGCGCATCGAGAAGTTCACCGTCAACCGTTCGCCGCACGTTGACAAGAAGAGCCGCGAGCAATTCGAGATGCGCACCCACAAGCGCCTTCTCGACATTGTCGATCCGACCCCGCAGACCGTCGATGCCCTCATGAAGCTCGATCTGGCCGCCGGTGTCGACGTCGAAATCAAGCTCTAACTTTTAGCTCCCGTCCGACGCTAGCGGACAGAAAGAACAGGAAGCACGCCGATGCGCTCCGGAGTGATCGCACAAAAGGTCGGGATGACGCGGGTCTTTACGGAGGCCGGCGAACATATCCCCGTGACCGTGCTGAAGCTGGGCAATTGCCAGGTGCTGGGCCACCGCACCACCGAGAAAAACGGCTACGTCGCGCTGCAACTCGGTTCGGGCACGCGCAAGACCGTCTATCTGCCGAAGGCGGAGCGCGGCCAGTTCGCGGTCTCCAAGGTCGAGCCCAAGCGCAAGGTGGCCGAGTTCCGGGTGTCGGAAGACGCACTGATCCCGGTTGGCGCCGAAATCCAGGCCGACCATTTCGTGGTCGGGCAGTTCGTCGATGTCACCGGCACCTCGGTCGGCAAGGGTTTTGCCGGCGGCATCAAACGCTGGAATTTCGGCGGCCTGCGGGCTACCCACGGCGTCTCGGTGTCGCACCGTTCGATCGGTTCGACCGGCGGCCGCCAGGATCCCGGCAAGACGTTCAAGAACAAGAAGATGCCCGGCCACATGGGCGTCGATCGCATCACCACGCTCAATCTGCGGGTGGTGCAGACCGACGTCGCGCGCGGCCTGATCCTGGTCGAGGGCGCCGTTCCCGGCTCCAAGGGCGGCTGGATCGCGGTGCGCGACGCGGTGAAGAAGCCATTGCCGAAGGAGGCTCCCACGCCCGGCAAGTTCAAGGTCGGCGGCGGCGAGCAGGCTGCTGAAGCGCCGGCCGAGCAGGAGGGCGCGTGAGATGGAATTGAAAGTCACGACCCTTGAAGGCAAGGAAGCCGGCTCGGTCGAGCTCTCGGACGCCATTTTCGGCCTCGAGCCCCGCGCCGACATCATCGCACGCTGCGTGCAGTGGCAGCTCAACAAGCGTCAGGCTGGCACCCACAAGGCGCAAGGCCGCGCCGATGTCTGGCGCACCGGCAAGAAGATGTACAAGCAGAAGGGCACCGGCGGTGCCCGACATGGTTCTGCCCGCGTGCCGCAGTTCCGCGGCGGCGGCCGCGCCTTCGGTCCGGTGGTCCGCTCCCACGCCACCGACCTGCCGAAGAAGGTGCGCGCGCTTGCGCTCAAGCATGCGCTGTCGGCCAAGGCCAAGGACGGCGGCCTGATCGTGATCGACAGCGCGCAGATCAAGGATGCCAAGACCAAGGCGCTGGTCGGACATTTCTCCGGTCTCGGTCTCACCAATGCGCTGATCATCGACGGCGCCGAGCTGCACAACGGTTTCGCGACCGCTGCCCGCAACATTCCGAACATCGACGTGCTGCCGATCCAGGGCATCAACGTCTATGACATTCTGCGCCGCCAGAAGCTGGTGCTGACCAAGGCGGCGATCGATGCGCTGGAGGCGCGCTTCAAATGAAGAATATCGACCCGCGCCATTACGACATCATCGTCGCCCCGGTCGTGACCGAAAAGGCGACGCTCGCCTCCGAGCACAACAAGGTGCTGTTCAAGGTCGCGAGCAAGGCGACCAAGGCGCAGATCAAGGAAGCCGTCGAGAAGCTGTTCGACGTCAAGGTGAAGAGCGTGAACACGATGATTCGCAAGGGCAAGACCAAGGTGTTTCGCGGCAATTTCGGTTCGCAGTCGGATGTGAAGCGCGCGATTGTGACCCTCGAAGAGGGCCACCGCATCGACGTCACCACCGGACTATAAGGCGATACGACGATGGCATTGAAAACATTCAACCCCACGACGCCCGGCCAGCGCCAGCTGGTGATGGTCGATCGCTCCGCGCTCTACAAGGGCAAGCCGGTCAAGGCGCTGACCGAAGGCAAGCTCGGCACCGGCGGCCGCAACAACACCGGCCGCATCACCGTGCGCTTCCGCGGCGGCGGCCACAAGAAGGCCTATCGCACCGTGGACTTCAAGCGTTCCAAGGTCGACTTGCCGGCGACCGTCGAGCGGCTCGAATATGATCCGAACCGCACCGCCTTCATCGCGCTGATCAAGTATCAGGACGGCGAGCAGGCCTACATCCTGGCGCCGCAGCGGCTTGCCGCCGGCGACACCGTGGTCGCGGGCAACTATGTCGACGTCAAGCCCGGCAACGTGATGCCGCTCGGCAACATGCCGGTCGGCACCATCGTCCACAATGTCGAGATGAAGATCGGCAAGGGCGGCCAGCTCGCGCGCTCCGCCGGCACCTATGCCCAGATTGTCGGCCGCGATCAGGACTACGTCATTGTCCGGCTGAACTCGGGCGAGCAGCGCCTGGTCCATGGCCGTTGCCGCGGCACCATCGGCGCCGTCTCCAATCCCGATCACATGAACATCTCGATCGGCAAGGCCGGCCGCACCCGCTGGCTGGGCTGGCGCCCGCACAACCGCGGCGTCGTCATGAACCCGATCGATCACCCACACGGCGGCGGCGAAGGCCGCACCTCGGGTGGCCGTCACCCGGTGACGCCGTGGGGCAAGCCGACCAAGGGCAAGAAGACCCGCTCCAACAAGTCCACCAACCGATTCATTCTCATCAGCCGCCACAAGCGGAAGAAGTAAGGAACCCCGGACATGGTTCGTTCAGTCTGGAAAGGCCCGTTCGTCGAAGGCTCGCTGCTGAAGAAGGCAGATGCCGCGCGCGCGTCCGGCCGTCATGACGTGATCAAGATCTGGAGCCGCCGCTCGACCATCCTGCCGCAGTTCGTCGGTCTGGTGTTCGGCGTCTACAACGGCCAGAAGCATGTGCCGGTTTCGGTCAACGAGGAAATGGTCGGCCACAAGTTCGGCGAGTTCTCCCCGACCCGGACCTTCCACGGCCATTCTGGCGACAAGAAAGCCAAGAAGGCTTGAGGATTAAGCGATGAGCAAACCTAAGCGCGAACGGAGCCTCCCGGACAACGAGGCCAAGGCGGTCGCCCGGATGCTGCGGGTGAGCCCGCAGAAGCTCAACCTTGTCGCGCAGCTGATCCGCGGCAGGAAGGCCTCGGCGGCGCTCGCCGATCTGCAGTTTTCGCGCAAGCGGATCGCGGTCGACGTCAAGAAGTGCCTGGAATCGGCGATCGCCAACGCCGAGAACAATCACGACCTCGATGTCGACGATCTGGTCGTCTCCGAGGCGCATGTCGGCAACGGCATCGTCATGAAGCGTTTCGCACCGCGCGGCCGTGGCCGCTCGGGCCGTGTCTTTAAACCGTTCTCGCAACTGACGATCGTGGTTCGTCAGGTCGAGGCCGAGGCGAGCGCCTGAGAGAGCGCGGGAGAGAACGATGGGTCAGAAGATCAATCCGATCGGGCTGCGTCTGGGAATCAACCGGACCTGGGATTCGCGCTGGTATTCCGGCAAGGGCGAATACGGCAAGCTGCTGCACGAGGACGTCAAGATCCGCGAGATCCTGCACAAGGAGCTGAAGCAGGCGGCGGTCGCCAGAATCGTGATCGAGCGCCCGCACAAGAAGTGCCGGGTGACGATCCACTCGGCGCGTCCCGGCGTCGTGATCGGCAAGAAGGGCGCCGACATCGACAAGCTGCGCAAGCGGGTTGCCGACATCACCGCATCCGACGTCGTCATCAACATCGTCGAGATCCGCAAGCCCGAACTCGACGCCACGCTGGTCGCCGAATCGATCGCGCAGCAGCTCGAGCGCCGCGTCGCATTCCGTCGCGCGATGAAGCGCGCGGTGCAGTCGGCGATGCGTCTTGGCGCCGAAGGCATTCGTATCAACTGCTCGGGTCGTCTCGGCGGCGCCGAAATCGCCCGCATGGAATGGTACCGCGAGGGGCGAGTGCCGCTGCACACGCTGCGTGCCGATATCGACTATGGCGTGGCGACGGCGTTCACCACGTTCGGCACCTGCGGCGTCAAGGTCTGGATCTTCAAGGGCGAGATCCTCGAGCACGATCCGATGGCCCAGGACAAGAAGATGGCCGAGGGCGACAGTTCGCGGCCGCGTCGCGACGCTGCTTGAGCGCATAATAGAGAAGGTTTGAGGGCGTAAGCCATGATGCAACCAAAGAAAACGAAGTTCCGGAAGGCGCATAAGGGCCGTATCCACGGTACCGCGACTTCGGGCGCGACGTTGTCGTTCGGTCAGTTCGGCCTGAAGGCGATGGCGCCCGAGCGCATCACCGCGCGCCAGATCGAAGCCGCCCGCCGCGCGCTGACCCGCCACATGAAGCGCGCCGGCCGGGTCTGGATCCGGATCTTCCCGGACGTGCCGGTGTCGAAGAAGCCGGCCGAAGTGCGCATGGGCTCGGGCAAGGGCACTCCGGAATTGTGGGTGGCGCGGGTCAAGCCCGGCCGCGTGATCTTCGAGATCGACGGCGTCACCGTGCAGACCGCGAGGGAAGCGCTGTCGCTTGCCGCCGCCAAATTGCCGATCAAGACGCGCTTCGTGGCGCGCATTGCGGAGTAATGGTCATGGCCGAGTCGAAAACCGCCGATATCCGCGCGATGAGCTCCGATCAGATGGACGACGCCGTCCTCAATCTGAAGAAGGAGCGCTTCAATCTGCGTTTCCAGCGCGCCACCGGGCAGCTCGAGAACACCTCGCGGCTGCGTGAAGCCCGCCGCGACATCGCCCGCATCAAGACCATCGCCGCGCAGCAGCGCGCGAAGAAGAAGTAAGGGGCTTTAAAATGCCGAAACGTACGCTTCAGGGTGTGGTCGTCAGCGACAAGCAGGCCAAGACGGTCGTGGTGCGCGTCGATCGCCGCTTCACCCATCCGATCTACAAGAAGACGATTCGCCGCTCCAAGAACTATCACGCGCACGACGAGAACAGCGAGTTCAAGCCGGGCGACATGGTGTGGATCGAGGAAAGCAAGCCGATCTCGAAAATGAAGCGCTGGACCGTGGTCCGGGGCGAGCAGAAGAAAACCGCCTGAGGTCGGTTCGGCGCGCCGAACCGGACGTTCAGGAAATTTCAGGCGCAAACCTGCGCAGCAGAAAGAGGACGAGGTGCATCAATGATTCAGATGCAGACCAACCTCGACGTGGCCGATAATTCAGGCGCACGCCGTGTCATGTGCATCAAGGTGCTTGGGGGCTCCAAGCGCCGCTATGCCACCGTGGGCGACGTCATCGTGGTGTCGATCAAGGAAGCGATCCCGCGCGGCAAGGTGAAGAAGGGCGACGTGATGAAGGCCGTCGTGGTGCGGGTCCGCAAGGACATCCGCCGCGCCGACGGCTCCGTCATCCGCTTCGACCGCAACGCCGCCGTGCTGATCAACAACCAGTCGGAGCCGGTCGGCACCCGTATCTTCGGGCCGGTGCCGCGCGAACTGCGCGCCAAGAACCACATGAAGATCATTTCGCTCGCGCCGGAGGTGCTGTGATGGCTGCCAAGATCCGGAAAGGTGACAAGGTGATCGTTCTCAACGGCCGCGACAAGGGGCGCACCGGCGAGGTGTTCGAGGTGCGTCCGGACCAGGGCAAGGCGCTGGTTCGCGGCATCAATCTCGTGAAGCGCCACCAGAAGCAGACCCAGGCCCAGGAAGGCGGCATCATCTCCAAGGAGTCGCCGATCCACCTTTCCAACATCGCCTTCGTCGGCAAGGACGGCAAACCGACCCGTGTCGGATTCAAAATTCAGGCGGATGGCACCAAGGTACGCATCGCCAAACGCTCGGGAGCAGAGATCGATGGCTGAGACCGCCTATGTGCCGCGCCTGCGCGCGGAATATGACAAGAGCATCCGTGGCAAGCTGACGGAACAGTTCGGCTACGCCAATGTCATGCAGGTGCCGCGGCTCGACAAGGTCGTGCTCAACATGGGCGTCGGCGAGGCCGTCAACGACCGCAAGAAAGCCGAACTGGCGGCGGCCGATCTGGCGCTGATCGCCGGCCAGAAGGCGGTCGTGACCTATTCGCGGATCGCGATTGCGACCTACAAGCTGCGTGAAAACCAGCCGATCGGCTGCAAGGTGACGCTGCGCAAGGCCAAGATGTACGAATTCATCGATCGCCTGGTCAATGTCGCGTTGCCGCGCGTGCGCGACTTCCGCGGCCTCAACCCGAAAAGCTTCGACGGTCGCGGCAACTATTCGCTCGGCATCAAGGAGCACATCATTTTCCCCGAAATCGATTTCGACAAGATGGGGGAAACATGGGGCATGGACGTCACGGTGTGCACCACGGCGCGCAACGACGACGAAGCGCGAGCGCTGTTGACCGCATTCAATTTCCCGTTCCGGCAGTGAGACGCTGAACAGCCTCTCAAACGCGGAAACCCAGGAGCCAAGCATGGCAAAGAAGAGTTCGATCGAGAAGAACAATCGTCGCAAGCAGATGACCAAGAACGCCGCGGCCAAGCGTGCAAAGCTGAAGGCCATCATCGCCGACAGGAAGAAGCCGATGGAAGAGCGGTTCGCCGCGACGCTGAAGCTTGCCGAGCTGCCGCGCAATTCGTCGGCGACCCGGATTCGCAACCGCTGCGAAATGACCGGACGGCCGCGCTCGGTCTATCGCAAGAACAAGCTCAGCCGCATCGCGCTGCGTGAACTCGGCTCCAAGGGCCTGGTTCCCGGGCTCGTGAAGTCAAGCTGGTAAGGGGGTCGGACAATGTCAACGCACGATCCAATCAGCGATCTCATCACCCGCATCCGCAATGCACAGATGCGCGCCAAGCCCAAGGTTTCGACCCCGGGCTCGAGGATGCGCGCCAATGTGCTCGAAGTGCTCAAGGCCGAGGGCTATATCCGCGGCTATGCCAGCGTCGAGCATTCCAGCGGCCGCAGCGAGCTCGAGATCGAGTTGAAGTATTTCGACGGCGAGCCGGTGATTCGCGAGATCGAGCGGGTGTCGAAGCCGGGGCGGCGGGTCTATGCCTCGGTGAAGAACCTGCCGCGCGTGAACAACGGGCTCGGAATTTCGGTGTTGTCGACGCCAAAGGGAATCATGGCCGACCACGACGCGCGTGACGCGAACGTGGGCGGCGAAATTCTCTTCACGGTGTTCTGAGGAAGGGATCAACCATGTCACGTATCGGCAAGCGGCCTGTGACGGTCCCGTCGGGCGTTACCGCGACCGTCGAGGGACAGACCGTCAAGATGAAGGGACCGAAGGGCCAGCTTCAGTTCATTGTGCATGACGACGTCGAAGTGAAGTTCGAGAACGGCGCGGTCAAGGTTGCGCCGCGGGTTGCCACCAACCGCGCGCAGGCGATGTACGGCACCGCGCGCGCGCAGGTTGCCAATCTGGTTTCCGGCGTCACCAAGGGTTTCGAGAAGAAGCTCGAGATCACCGGCGTCGGCTACCGCGCCGCGCTGCAGGGCAAGAACCTGCAGCTCGCGCTCGGCTATAGCCACGACGTCGTCTATGCGATTCCGGAAGGCATTGCGATCACGGTGCCGAAGCCGACCGAAATCGTCATCAGCGGCAGCGACTCCCAGCGCGTCGGCCAGGTCGCGGCCGAGATCCGCAGCTACCGTCCGCCGGAGCCCTACAAGGGCAAGGGCGTGAAATATGCCGACGAATTCATCTTCCGCAAGGAAGGCAAGAAGAAGTAACGGAGCCGGTCATGTCGAGACTCAAGATCACCAATGCCCGGCGCAAGCAACGCGTGAGGCTGGCTTTGCGCCGCACCGCGAGCGGCCGTCCGCGGCTGTCGGTGTTCCGCTCGTCGAAGCACATCTATGCGCAGGTCATCGACGACCTCAAGGGCGAGACACTGGCTTCGGCTTCCTCGCTGGAGAAGTCGATGCGCGAGGGAGGCAACACCGGGGCGAACATCGACGCCGCCAAGGCGGTCGGCAAGCTCGTGGCCGAGCGTGCGGTCAAGAACGGCGTCACCGAAGTGGTATTCGACCGCGGCAGCTATCTCTATCACGGGCGGGTCAAGGCGCTGGCCGATGCGGCACGCGAAGGCGGGTTGAGGTTCTAACGGTATCGGTTTGAACGGACACTAGGACAGGGGCTTGGGCCTCTCAAGGATTGGAAAACACCATGGCAGGTGAACGCGAACGCGGCGGACGCGAACGGAACAGGGATCGCGAGGAGCGCGACAGCGAATTCGTCGACAAGCTTGTCCACATCAATCGCGTGGCGAAGGTCGTCAAGGGCGGCAAGCGCTTCGGATTTGCGGCCCTGGTCGTGATCGGCGACCAGAAGGGCCGGGTCGGGTTCGGCCACGGCAAGGCGCGCGAAGTCCCCGAGGCGATTCGCAAGGCGACCGAATCGGCCAAGCGCAACCTGACGCGGGTGGCGCTGCGCGAAGGCCGCACGCTGCATCACGATATCGCCGGCCGTCATGGCGCCGGCCGGGTCTATCTGCGCGCGGCGCCGGCGGGCACCGGCATCATCGCCGGCGGTCCGATGCGCGCGGTGTTCGAGACGCTCGGCATCCAGGACGTGGTGGCGAAGTCGATCGGCTCCTCGAACCCCTACAACATGGTTCGCGCCACGTTCGATGCGCTGAAGCACCAGGACTCGCCGCGCTCGGTTGCGGCACGCCGCAACATCAAGGTATCCACGCTGCAGGCACGCCGTGTCGGCGGCGACGCCGAAGTCGTGGCGGAATAAACAACACGCGCTTTTCGGAGTTTACGACGATGGCCAAGGCCGCAAAGACGATCAAGATCGAGCAGACCGGCAGCGCGATCCGCCGCCACCACTCGCAGCGTGCGACGCTGATCGGCCTCAAGCTCAACAAGATCGGCCGGGTCACCGAGCTGCAGGATACCCCTGCGATTCGCGGCATGATCGCCAAGGTTCAACACCTCGTCCGCGTCGTCGGCGAGAAATAAGGAGACAGGGCGATGAAGCTCAGCGATATCGCCGACAATGCCGGCTCGCGCAAGAAGCGGATGCGGGTCGGCCGCGGCATCGGCTCCGGCAAGGGCAAGACGGCAGGCCGCGGCGGCAAGGGTCAGACGGCGCGCTCCGGCGTGCGCATCAAGGGCTTCGAAGGCGGCCAGATGCCGCTGCACCGGCGGCTGCCGAAGCGCGGCTTCAACAACATCTTCCGGCTCGAATTCGCCGAGATCAATCTCGACCGCATCCAGCAGGCGATCGACGCCAAGCTGCTCGACGTCAAGGCCACGCTCAACGCCGAATCGCTGGTGAAAGCCCGCGTGCTGCGGCGCGCCAAGGATGGCGTGCGGCTGCTCGGCCGCGGTGAAATCAAGGCCAAACTCAATATCGAGGTTCACGGCGCTTCGAAATCCGCCATCGCGGCGGTCGAGAAGGCGGGCGGCACGGTGAAAATCCTGGCGCCGGCGACCAAGGACGAAGGCGAGGCGGCGTAACATCTGCGTCATCGCTCGTTCTGGCGGCATTGTGCACGACGGGATGATGGACTTATCGTAGCCGAGCACCAGACAATGTCCGGCGTTCGCTGCAATGCCCCGCTCAGGTAGGGAATGACAGCGCAAGCGGTGCGCGGGAGAAAGCCAACCATGGTCTCAGCAGCGGAACAACTTGCGGCAAACCTGAACTTCTCGGCGCTCGGAAAAGCCGACGAACTGAAGAAGCGCATCTGGTTCACACTGGGCGCGCTGCTGGTTTACCGGCTCGGCACCTACATTCCGCTGCCCGGCATCGATCCCACCATCTGGGAACAGGTATTCAAGTCCCAGGCTGGCGGCATCCTCGGCATGTTCAACATGTTTGCCGGCGGCGGCATCCACCGCATGGCGATCTTTGCGCTGAACATCATGCCGTATATCTCGGCTTCCATCATCATCCAGCTCCTGACCACGGTGTCGCCGCAGCTCGAGGCCCTGAAAAAGGAGGGTGAGGCCGGCCGCAAGACGCTGAACCAGTACACCCGCTACCTGACGGTGCTGCTGGCGGCATTCCAGTCCTACGGCATCGCGGTCGGGCTCGAGGGTGCCGGCAATGTCGTCAGCGATCCCGGCATGTTCTTCCTGCTGTCGACCACGGTGACGCTGACCGGCGGCACCATGTTCCTGATGTGGCTCGGCGAGCAGATCACCTCGCGCGGCATCGGCAACGGCATTTCGCTGATCATTCTCGCCGGCATCGTCGCGCAGCTGCCCAGCGCGCTGGCCAATATGCTGGAACTCGGCCGGCAGGGCGCGCTCTCCACCGGGCTCATTCTGGTCGTCATCGTCATGGCGGTCGCGGTGATCGCCTTCATCGTCTTCATGGAGCGTGCGCAGCGGCGGCTGCTGATCCAGTACCCGAAGCGCCAGGTCGGCAACAAGATGTTCGAGGGCCAGTCCTCGCATCTGCCGCTCAAGCTGAATACATCCGGCGTGATTCCGCCGATCTTCGCTTCCTCGCTGCTGCTGCTGCCGGCCACGGTGGCGAATTTCAACGCCGGCCGCGGCCCGGAATGGTTCCAGTGGATCACCACCCAGCTCGGTCACGGCCGTCCGCTGTTCCTCTTTCTCTATCTGGCGCTGATCGTGTTTTTTACGTTCTTCTATACCGCGATCGTGTTCAACCCGACCGAGACCGCGGATAATCTCAAGAAGCATGGCGGCTTCATCCCGGGCATCCGTCCGGGCGAACGTACCGCCGAATATATCGACTACGTGCTTTCGCGCATCACGGTGCTGGGCGCGATCTACCTCGCGCTGGTCTGCCTGATTCCCGAAATCCTGATCTCTTACGCCGCCGTGCCGTTCTACTTTGGCGGAACCTCGCTGTTGATCGTCGTCAGCGTGACGATGGATACGGTGGCGCAGGTTCAGGGCTATCTGCTCGCCCATCAGTATGAAGGGCTGATCAGGAAATCGAAGCTGCGAGGGCGTCGCCGCTGAGACCAGTGGCTGACGCGTTGCCTCGCTTCGCCGTCTGGCCTGGATGTTGAAACAAAAGGTGGGCGGGCCACGCTCGCCGAGCCGGGGGGCTGATCGCAATGAGACTGATTCTTCTCGGGCCGCCGGGGGCCGGCAAGGGCACGCAGGCGCAGCGGCTGGTGCATCGCAACGGCATCATTCAGCTCTCGACCGGCGAAATGCTGCGTGCGGCGGTGGCCGCGCAGACCCCGGTCGGCCTCAAGGCCAAGGACGTGATGGCCGGCGGCGGCTTGGTGCCGGACGAGATCGTGATCGGGATCATCTCCGATCGGCTGGACCAGCCGGACGCCGCCAACGGCTTTATTCTCGACGGCTTTCCACGCACGGTGCCGCAGGCGCAGGCGCTGGATGATCTGCTGAAGAGGAAGCACATCCGGCTCGACGCGGTGGTGGAACTGCGGGTCAATGAAAGCGCGCTGCTGCAGCGGGTCGAAAACCGGGTCGCGGAAATGCGCGCGCGCGGCGAGGAGGTGCGGGTCGACGACACGCCGGAGGTGTTGTCGAAGCGGCTGGCAAGCTACCGCTCGCTGACCGAGCCGCTGATCCATTATTATTCGGAGCGGCGCAAGCTGCTGACGGTCGACGGCATGATGACCATCGAACACGTCACGCGGGAGATCAACCGCATTCTGGCCGCGATCGGCGCTGTGGATGGCCGTGCCGCGAGAGGCGGCATCCCCCCGGCAAAGCGGACGGCCAAGCGCGCCAAAGCGCCGGCCCGCGGGGCCCCCCGACCTGCCGTCAAACCCGCCAAAACCGCCGCGAACTCCCGCAAGGCCGGGAAACCTGCCTTGAAAGGGGTCCGCAAGCCGGCCGGCAAGGCTGCCGCCAGTTCCAGGGCGCGGCCGGTCAAAAAGGCAGGAAAACCCGCCAAAAAGGTCACGAAAAAGCGATCTAAGACATAGAGACGGTTGACGAAACCAAGTTGAATCCTTTAATAAGCCGGTATCCAGTCGGATAGTTTTCAGACGATGCCGAGCCCCAGGAAACCCGAGGGGAAGGGCGTCGTGTTCGCGTTTGTGAACGCCTGCCCGAGATAGCGAACAACAAAGCCGGTCCGTTGGGGTCGGCGACAGGAGAGAAGTCCGTGGCCCGTATTGCCGGCGTGAATATTCCGACCAACAAGCGCGTCCTGATCGCGCTCCAGTACATCCATGGCATCGGCCAGAAGAATGCCGCCGAGATCGTCGAGAAAGTCAAGATTCCCGACGACCGCCGCGTCAGTCAGCTCAGCGACCAGGAAGTGCTCCAGATTCGTGAAGTGATCGACCGCGACTATATGGTCGAAGGCGACCTGCGCCGGGAGACCGGCATGAATATCAAGCGTCTGATGGATCTTGGCTGCTATCGCGGCCTGCGCCATCGCCGCGGATTGCCGGTACGAGGCCAGCGTACCCACACCAACGCGCGCACGCGCAAGGGCCCGGCCAAGTCGATCGCTGGCAAGAAGAAATAACGGGCGAGTAGGGAATGGCGAATGGCGAGTAGGGCCTGCACCTTGCTATTCGCAATTCGCCACTCACCATTCGCTGTTCAGGTGTAGCCGCTGGCATTACGGCGGCGTTTGAGATCGTAGGAAAGGTTCTGGAATGGGCAAGGAAGCCACCCGCGTCCGCCGCCGTGAGCGCAAGAACATCGCATCCGGCATTGCGCACGTGAACTCGTCGTTCAACAACACGACCATCACCATCACCGACGCGCAGGGCAATACCATCGCCTGGTCGTCGGCCGGCACGATGGGCTTCAAGGGTTCGCGCAAATCGACCCCCTACGCCGCGCAGGTCGCGGCGGAAGACGTCTCCAAGAAGGCGCAGGAACATGGCATGCGCACGCTGGAGGTTGAAGTTGCGGGCCCCGGTTCGGGCCGAGAATCGGCGCTTCGTGCGCTGCAGGCTGCGGGCTTCACCGTCACATCGATCCGCGACGTGACGACGATCCCGCACAATGGCTGCCGTCCGCGCAAGCGCCGGCGTGTTTGATGTCGGATCGCCTGCGGCTCGGCCGCCGGCGATGATTTTTGCGATGCATGTGACGCGGGCTGTCCCCGCGATCTCCAACGCCAGTGATTTAGATTGAATTGGCTGGCCTGTATGGGTGAAACAGTGACGATCCAGAAAAATTGGCAAGAACTCATTCGGCCGAACAAGCTCCAGGTGACGCCGGGCAGCGACGCGATCCGTTTCGCGACGCTGGTCGCCGAGCCGCTGGAGCGCGGTTTCGGCCAGACCCTCGGCAATGCGCTGCGCCGCATCCTGTTGTCGTCGCTGCAAGGCGCGGCGGTGCAGTCGGTGCATATCGACGGCGTGCTGCATGAATTCTCCTCGATTGCGGGCGTTCGCGAGGACGTCACCGACATCGTGCTGAACATCAAGGACATCTCGATCAAGATGCAGGGCGAGGGCCCCAAGCGCATGGTCGTGAAGAAGCAGGGCCCCGGCGTGGTCACCGCCGGCGATATCCAGACCGTCGGCGATATCGTCGTGCTCAATCCGGATTTGCAGATCTGCACGCTCGACGAAGGCGCGGAGATCCGCATGGAATTCACGGTCGCCGCCGGCAAGGGCTATGTCGCCGCCGAGCGCAACCGCCCCGAGGACGCGCCGATCGGCCTGATCCCGGTCGACAGCCTGTTCTCGCCGGTCCGCAAGGTGTCGTACAAGGTCGAGAACACCCGCGAGGGCCAGATCCTCGATTACGACAAGCTGACCATGACCATCGAGACCAATGGCGCGATCAGCCCGGATGACGCGGTGGCCTATGCCGCGCGCATCCTGCAGGATCAGCTCAACGTGTTCGTCAATTTCGAGGAGCCGCGCAAGGAAGTCGCGCAGGAGATCATCCCCGATCTCGCCTTCAATCCGGCGTTCCTCAAGAAGGTCGACGAACTCGAATTGTCGGTCCGCTCGGCAAACTGCCTGAAGAACGACAATATCGTCTACATCGGCGACCTCGTGCAGAAGTCGGAAGCCGAGATGCTGCGCACCCCGAATTTCGGCCGCAAGTCGCTGAACGAGATCAAGGAGGTGCTGGCCCAGATGGGGCTGCATCTCGGCATGGAAGTGCCGGGCTGGCCGCCGGAGAATATCGACGAGCTCGCCAAGCGCTTCGAGGACCATTACTGAGGCCATAAGGTTTAACCCTCATCCCGAGCAGCGGCCTCACGGCCGGGTCTCGCAGGAAGCGGGCAGCAAAGTGTAGGAGAGGACGCCATGCGTCACGGCAAGGTTCATCGCAAGCTCAATCGCACCGCCGAGCACCGGCGCGCGATGTTTGCCAATATGTGCGCGGCGCTGATCAAGCACGAGCAGATCGTCACCACGCTGCCGAAGGCGAAGGAGCTGCGCCCGATCGTCGAGAAGCTGGTCACGCTCGGCAAGAAGGGCGGTCTCGCGATGCGCCGGCAGGCGATCAGCGAGATGCGCGATCTCGATCAGACCAAGAAGCTGTTCGACGTGCTCGCCGCCCGCTACAAGGATCGGCAGGGTGGCTATACCCGCATCATCAAGGCCGGCTTCCGCTACGGCGACAACGCGCCGATGGCGGTGATCGAGTTCGTCGACCGCGACGTCGATGCCAAGGGCCTGGATTCCGGCCCTGCGCAGGACAAGGCCGCCGAGGCGGCGTGATCTTGCGGCATCGGGTTTCGAAAGCGGCGCTCACGGCGCCGCTTTTTATTGGATCCTTTCGGGTCGAATCATGATCGCATTCAGGGGGGCCTCGTGGCTCGAGACGCGTGGCGTTGCCACGCTCCTCACCATGAGGGGCGAAGACCGACCTCATCCCGAGGAGCGCGCTTGCGCGCGTCTCGAAGGATGAAGCCGCGGCGCTGGAAAATGGTGCAGGTGCCCCTACCATCCCTCCAGCACGATCTTGCCGCGCGACTTGCCGGATTCCAGCAGCGCGTGCGCGCGCTTCAGATTGGCGGCATTGATGGTCCCGAAGCTCTGATCGAGCGTCGTGCGCAGCACGCCCTTGTCGATCAGGTCGGCGACATCGTTCAGCAAATGGTGCTGGCCGATCATGTCCGGCGTCTGGAACGAGCTGCGCGTGAACATCGACTCCCAGTGGATCGAGATCGCCTTGCCCTTGAACGCGCTGACGTTGAATTCCGGCGGATCGTCGATCAAGCCGAATTTTCCCTGCGGCGCCATCAGCTCCGCGATCGCCTTGTAGTGCTGATCGGTGAAGGTCAGGCTCGCGACCAGCGCCACCGGCGGTGCTCTGAGTTTTTCGATCTGCGGCTGCATCGGCTTTCCGTGATCGATGACCGCGTGCGCGCCGAGATCGCGGCACCATTGTTGCGATTCCGGCCGGGTCGCGGTGGCGACGATGGTCAGTCCGGTGAGCCGGCGCGCGAGCTGGATCAGGATGGAGCCGACGCCGCCGGCGCCGCCCGTGATCAGCAGGGTGCGCGGGTCGACGCTCTTGCCGGGCACCGCGCCGAGGCGATCAAACAGCAATTCCCAGGCGGTGATCGAGGTCAGCGGCAGCGCCGCTGCCTGCGCGAACGAAAGGCTCGCTGGCTTGCGCCCGACGATGCGTTCGTCGACCAGATGAAATTCCGAATTGGTGCCCTGGCGCAGGATCGAGCCGGCATAGAAGACTTCGTCGCCAGCCTTGAACAGGGTGACGTCCGGGCCAATGGCATCGACGATGCCGGCGGCGTCGTAGCCGAGGATTTTGGTCTCGCCTTCCGGCGGCGCGGCGCGCTTGCGCACCTTGAAGTCGACGGGATTGACCGAGATTGCCTTGACGGCGACGCGGATGTCGCGGCCGCGCGGCTCCGGCTTGGCGGTCTCGAAATCCAACAGCGCTTCCGCATCATCGACCGGAAGCGATTTCCTGTACCCGACGGCCCTCATGCCCTGATCTCCATCTGACGGCGCAATCGCCTTGGTCTCATAGTCGCGCTGGCGTCTTTTTGGCAAGTACTGTAAATCTGGGGATATAGTCCCTGTTTGGATACTATCGGGAAATCAGCCCATGAAGCGGCGGAATTTCGCGCAACGGCTCGGTTGTGCGGTCGAAGCGACGCTCGATCTGATCGACATCCTGAAGGTCTGGGGCGAAGGCCATCAGGCGAGGCTGGCCTGTGCGCCGGTGCCGGGCACCATCAAAGCGCCGCATCGGGCCGCCTAGGTGCGCTTTTTCGTTCCCGTTCTCTTCTCTCACCGTTAGCTCCCGCCTATATCTGGGGCTCTTTAATCCCGGGATTTTTCCGCATGACGTTGATCCATTCCCTGGCTCGATCCTCCGCCCGATTCTTTGTTCGATTCTCTGTTCGATTCCTGGCTCGATTCTTAGCTCGATTTCTGGCCCTGCTGCTGGTCGCCATGGCGGTCGCAGCGCCGGCGCTGGCGCAGGAACGCCGCCTGCCGGCCTCGCAGGCGGAACTGCGGCTGTCGTACGCGCCGATCGTGCAGCGGGTGCAGCCCGCGGTGGTCAACGTCTATGCCGCCAAGATGGTGCAGGAACACAATCCGCTGCTCGACGATCCGATCTTCCGCCGCTTCTTCGGCGTGCCCGGCCAGCAGCCGGAGCAGATGCAGCGTTCGTTGGGGTCGGGCGTGATGGTCGATCCGTCCGGTCTGGTCGTGACCAACGTTCACGTCATCGAAGGCGCCGATCAGGTCAAGGTGTCGCTGTCCGACAAGCGGGAATTCGAAGCCGAGATCGTGCTCAAGGACCCGCGCAGCGATCTCGCCGTGCTGCGCCTGAAAGACGTCCATGAGAAATTCCCGACACTGGATTTCGACAATTCGGATGATCTGATGGTCGGCGACGTCGTACTGGCGATCGGCAATCCGTTCGGGGTCGGGCAGACCGTGACGCACGGCATCATTTCGGCGCTGGCGCGCACCCAGGTCGGCATCACCGACTACCAGTTCTTCATTCAGACCGACGCCGCGATCAATCCGGGCAATTCGGGCGGCGCGCTGGTCGACATGACCGGCAAGCTCGCCGGCATCAACACCGCAATCTTCTCGCGATCCGGCGGGTCGCAGGGCATCGGCTTTGCCATTCCCGCCAACATGGTGCGCGTCGTGGTCGCATCCGCCAAGAGCGGCGGCAAGGCGGTCAAGCGGCCCTGGCTCGGCGCCCGCCTGCAGGCAGTCACGCCCGAGATCGCCGAGACGCTCGGGATTCGCAGCCCGACCGGCGCGCTGGTTGCAAGCGTGGTTGCGAACAGTCCGGCGGCGCGGGCGGGGCTGAAAGTGTCCGACCTGATCGTCTCGATCGACGGCCAAACCGTCGAAGACCCCAATGCGTTCGACTACCGCTTTGCGACCCGTCCGATCGGCGGAGCGTCGCAAATCGAGGTGCAGCGCGCCGGAAAGCCGGTCAAGCTGAGCGTGCCGCTCGAACCGGTGCCCGATACCGGTCGCAACGAAATCGTGCTGACCAGCCGCTCGCCGTTCCAGGGTGCGAAAGTCGCCAACATCTCGCCCGCGGTGGCCGATGAACTGCATCTCGACACCGACACCGAGGGCGTCGTGGTGATCGGTCTGGCCGACGGCGGGACTGCCTCCGAAGTCGGATTCCAGAAAGGCGACATCATCCTGTCGGTCAACAACCAGAAAATCAGCAAGACCGGCGACCTCGAAAAGGCAACGCACGAGTCGACCCGGCTCTGGCGCATCACTTTGGTGCGGAGCGGCCAGCAGATCAACGTTACGCTCGGCGGATGAGCCCGAAGCGACCACGCGAGGCGGCAACCCTGTTCGCAGCCGCGGGGATGGAGCGGGACGCGCCGCATCCGCTTCCGAACAAATTGCGGCCGCGCACGCTGTCCGAGGTGGTCGGACAGGATCATATCCTCGGACCCGATGGCGCGCTGACGCGGATGCTGGCGACGCGCACGCTGGGTTCGCTGATCTTCTGGGGGCCACCGGGAACCGGCAAGACCACGGTCGCGCGGCTGCTGGCGGATGCCACCGAGCTGCATTTCGAACAGCTCTCGGCGGTGTTCTCCGGCGTTGCCGATCTGAAGAAGGCATTCGACGCCGCCCGCGCCCGGCGCGAGACCGGCAAGGGCACGCTGCTGTTCGTCGACGAGGTGCATCGGTTCAACCGGGCGCAGCAGGATTCGTTTCTGCCGGTGATGGAAGACGGCACGGTGGTGCTGGTCGGAGCCACCACCGAGAATCCCTCCTTCGAACTCAACGCCGCGCTGCTGTCGCGTGCCCGCGTGCTGGTGTTTCACTCGCTCGATCCGGCGGCGATCGAAAAACTGTTCGTCCATGCCGAGCGGGTCGAGGGCAAGAGACTGCCGCTCGACACGGAGGCGCGCGCGGTTCTGGTGCGGATGGCCGACGGCGACGGGCGCGCCGCGCTGACGCTCGCCGAGGAGGTCTGGCGCGCCGCGCGCGAGAACGAGACCTTCGATGCCGCGCAGTTGCAGGACATCCTGCAGCGCCGGGCGCCGATCTACGACAAGTCCGCTGATGGACACTACAACCTGATCTCGGCGCTGCATAAATCGGTGCGCGGCTCCGATCCGGACGCGGCGCTGTATTATCTCGCGCGCATGATGGATGCCGGTGAGGATCCGTTGTTCCTGGCGCGGCGCATGGTCCGCATGGCCGTGGAGGATATCGGCCTTGCCGATCCGCAGGCGCTGGTGATCTGCAATGCCGCCAAGGACGCCTATGATTTCCTCGGTCATCCCGAGGGCGAACTGGCGATCGCGCAGGCCGTGATCTATCTCGCCACCGCGCCGAAATCGAACGCCGCCTACAAGGCGTTCGGCGCAGCGATGCGCGCGGCCAAGCAGGGCGGTTCGCTGTTGCCGCCGAAGCACATCCTGAATTCGCCGACCACGCTGATGAAGTCCGAAGGTTATGGCAGCGGCTACGAATATGACCATGACACGCCGGAAGCCTTTTCCGGCCAGGATTATTTCCCGGAGGCGCTCGGGCGCCAGACCTTCTACGATCCGCCCGACCGCGGCTTCGAGCGCGAAATCCGCAAACGGCTCGACTATTGGGCGAGATTGAGAAGTGGAAGAACACCATGAGCCGTCGCGTCAAAAGACCGCTGCCGAAATCCCGCGCAGCGGGCGATCGACCAAAGGGCGCGCGGCCCTATCGCGGCTCGCGTGCCGAGCGGCCGCATCCCCAGCGTCCGGGCGGCAAGCCGCCCGCGCGCTTTGCCGCGCCGCGCGCCGAGAAGGCCGCCCGTCTCATCGCCGAGCCGGAAAAGACCGCCGCCGAGCCGCCTTTGCCGACCAAAGTTCAGACCGTGGTCGTGACCGCGGACGAGAACAACATGCGGGTTGACCGCTTTCTGGAGGCGCGCTTTCCCGGCCTGTCGTTCTCCCACATCCAGCGCATCGTCCGCAAAGGCGAGCTGCGCGTCAACGGCAAGCGCGCCGACAGCAAGGATCGGCTGGAGGAGGGGCAAAGCATCCGCATCCCGCCGCTCAAGCTCGATGCGCCCAAAGTCGCGGGAAGTCTGTCGGAAGCGGCGACCAGGACGCTCCAGGTCCTCAAGGACATGATCCTGTATGAAGACGCCGACGTCATGGTACTGAACAAGCCCGCCGGGCTTGCGGTGCAGGGCGGCTCAGGCACCACGCGGCATGTCGACCAGATGCTGGAGGTGATGCGCGATGCCAAGGGGCAGAAGCCGCGCCTGGTGCACCGGCTCGACAAGGAGACGGCGGGCTGCCTCCTGATTGCGAAGACGCGCTTCGCCGCGACCGCGCTCACCGGATCGTTCCGCCATCGTTCGGCCCGCAAGATCTACTGGGCGCTGGTCGCGGGTGTGCCGAAGCCGAAGCAGGGCCGGATCTCGACCTATCTCGCCAAGGAAGAGGGCGAGGAGGATACCATCATGCGCATCGCCGCGCATGGCGACGAAGGCGCGAGCCACGCCGTGACCTATTACGCCGTGGTGGAAACCTCGGCACAGAAGCTTGCCTGGGTATCGCTGAAGCCGGTCACCGGACGGACCCATCAGTTGCGGGCGCATATGGCGCATATCGATCACGCCATCGTCGGTGATCCCAAATATTTCAACAAGGAAAACTGGGCGCTGCCGGGCGGCCTGCAGAACCGGCTGCATTTGTTGGCGCGCCGGATCGTGATTCCGCACCCGCGCGGCGGCATCATTGACGCGACGGCGCCGTTGCCCCCGCACATGCTGCAGTCGTGGAACCTGCTCGGACTCGAGGCCGATCGGTTCGACCCGATCGAGAACGCGCCCGAGGAATGAGCCTTGCGCCGCCTCGCTTTTGTCGACGCCAATCCGTATCATGGCCCCGAGCACGAAGATCACTGGCAGCCGAAAACCGAATGCGTGAATTGTTTGACGAGGTGGCCGGCCATTCTCCGCTCGATGCGGAGGAAGCGGTCAGGCGCACGACGCGCGGACCGCAACGCAAGCGCTTCTACGCGCAAGCGGTCGTCGCCGAGACGCCCGATGGTTTTGCCATCAGGCTTGATGACAAGCCGGTTCGCACGCCGTCCGGACGGGCGCTGGTAGCGTCCAACCGGGAGATTGCCGAAGCGATCGCCGCCGAATGGGACGCCCAGAAGGATTTTCTCGATCCCCTGACCATGCCGCTGACGCGTTTTGCCAACAGCGTCATCGAGGCGATCGTCGATCGGGTCGACGCCGTGGCCGAGGACATCGTCAAATATCTGGGGTCCGATCTGCTGTTCTATCGCGCCGGCCATCCCGAGGCGCTGGCCGCCAGGGAAGCGGCATTGTGGGACCCGGTGCTGTTCTGGACGGCGGATGCGCTTGGCGCGCATTTTATTCTCGCCGAGGGCATCGTGCACGTGCGTCAGCCTGATTCCGCGATCAGGGCGGCGCGCGAGGCGCTGCCATCGGACCCCTGGTCGATCGCGGCGCTGCATGTGGTCACGACGCTGACGGGATCGGCACTGCTCGCCTTGGCGCTGCTGCACGGTGTGCTCGATTCCGACCAGGTCTGGACCGCCGCGCATGTCGATGAGGACTGGAATGCCGAGCAATGGGGCGTGGACGGGGAAGTTGCGGCGCGCCGTGCCGCCAGGTTGGTCGATTTCAGCGCCGCCGTTCGCATTCTCAAGACCCTGAATTCCGGCATCGGTTAACGAGAGGTTTACGACCGCCTTGTAGCTTCGGCCGGGCCTGACCCGGTGAAGCCAAGCCATGTCGACGATTGTCATCAATCCGAATGTACCGCTGGTCGCCGTGCAGGGCGGGACGGCGGATGTCATCCTGCAGCCAGGCACGGTGATCAGCGCCCAGGTGCAGCAGATACTTGGCAACGGCCAGGTGCAGATCGCGATCGGCGGTCAGTCGATCATTGTGGTGTCGCAAGTTCTGCTGCAGGCCGGCCAGACGCTGCAGCTGTCGGTTTCGCAGGCGCCTGACGGCAGCATCGAGCTTGCGCTGGTCAATCCTGGACTCGGTGCGGCAGCTCAGACCATCGCCGATCTGGCCAGCGCGGGCCTGATTGCCGACCTCGTCGCGCTGACCCCCGGCGCGATCGCCAATCTCGCGGCGCCAACCACGGCGGCCGCGGTCGTTGCACCCAATCAGCTCACGCCACCGGAAGCCCTCGCGGTAACGGTCGCCGCTCAGGCCGCGGCAACCCAGCAGACCAGTCTTGCGCCGCTGTTTGCCGACCTCAGCGTAGCTGCCGGCGTGAACGGCCTGCCACCGCAGGTTCAGCAGGCCATGGCGCAAGTGCTGGCGCGGCGCACCAGCCTCGACCCGAGCCTGATCGGCGCCGACATCAAGCAGGCGTTCCAGAGTTCCGGCCTGTTTCTGGAAGCCTCGCTGGCGTCGGGATCGGTGGCGCCATCCGCCGCGCCGGACCTCAAGGCGGCGCTGATCGTGTTGCGCCAGGTGCTGACGACCTCGCTCGGCGACGCGGCGCCGACGCCGGGCGCCACAACGCCGACGACAACGGTGACAACGACCCAGCCGAGATCGGTCGTGCCGGGCGAGGCTACGCCGGCGGCCGTTCAGGTCTCATCGCTGCCGGTGACGATCACGGCCGAGCCTGACATATCGACTGTCATCTCGCCGGCGCTGGTGCCGCTGCTCGCGCCCGAGACCGTCGAGCCGGAGGTTTTACTTCAAGGCACGGCGTCGCCGCTGTTGCCGGGCGTATCCGACTTCGGCGCGGCCAACGCCGTCATGTCGTCGCCAGCGACAACCGCCGCCGCCGTCGCGCGCACCGCGGTCAGCAATGCCGCCCTCAACCTGCTGCAGGAAGCGGTGCAGGCAGGTCCCCTGAGTTCGCTGAATTCGTCAAGCCTCGGGTTCGACGAGGGCCAGACGCTGTCATGGCTGCCGGCGGTGACCGGGGCTCGGCTGGCGAATGTCGACGACGGCATGTTTGCCCGCACCAATCTGCCGCCGCCGCCGCTCCGCGGGGCATTGCCGGCGGCGCAGCCGGTGCTGCCGGCGACGCTGGTATTGAATTCGTCGCCCGAGGCCGCCATGCAGCATTTGCTCGCTGACACCGATGGCGCGCTGGCGCGGCAGACGCTGCTGCAGGTCGCTTCACTGCCCGCTCAGGTCGACACCAGTGTCGGGCGGCTCGATCCGACAGCGCCGCGCTGGAATTTTGAAATTCCGTTTGTGACTTCGCAGGGAACGGCGATGGCGCAGTTCGAAATTTCGCGTGACGGCAGCGGCAGCGAGGTCGAAGCGGCCAAGCGGATCTGGCGGGCGCGGTTCTCGCTCGACGTCGAGCCTGCCGGGCCAGTCCACGCACTGATATCGCTGAGCGGCGAGCGCACGTCGGTGCGGATGTGGGCGGAACGGCCGGCGACCGCGGAGCAATTGCGCGCCGGCATCTCCGAACTCAGTCAGGCACTCGGCCGCGCCGAATTGCGGCCCGGCGATATCGTGATCCGCGCCGGGGCGCCGACGCAGCCGGCATCGGCGCGCGCCGGGCATTTTCTGGATCGTGCATTGTGAGCGTGAAAGCAAAGAACCAGCTCGTGGTCGCGCTCCATTACGACAGATCGGGCGCGCCGCGGGTCGTTGCCAAGGGCAGAGGATGCATCGGTGAAAAGATCATCGAGGTGGCGCGCGCCCATGACATTCCGATCGAGGAGAACGAGGTTCTGGCCGGCGCGCTCGCCCATGTCGAACTCGGCGATGAAATTCCGGCCGAGCTGTACAAGGCGGTGGCGGAGGTGCTTATTTTCGTGCTCCGCCTGTCGGGTCGAATCCGTTAGTTGGCGTAATTTCCACCTTAATGGCTTCATCCTTCGAGACGCGCGCAAGCGCGCTCCTCAGGATGAGGTCGGTCTCCGCCCCTCATGGTGAGGAGCCGCGCCTTGCGCGGCGTCTCGAACCACGAGGCCACGGGAGAACCAACGATGATTCGAGTGAACCGGAAAGCGCTTTAGTTTAGCCCCGCTCGAGGCGTCGTGGCGGCGTCCTTTCCGATCCTCCCTCGCAGCGCCAATCGGCGGGGTCCGGTCGCCGAAAGCCGGTTTCCGGTTCGGAAATCGCCGTGTTAGAACGGCTTGCAAATTTCGACAATGACGGGGCGGGAAGCAGATGAAAGACATCCTGGACACCCTTGAAGAGCGGCGCGCCGGCGCCAAGCTCGGCGGTGGCGAGAAGCGCATCGAGGCGCAACATGCCCGCGGCAAGCTGACCGCGCGCGAGCGCATCGAGCTTCTGCTCGACCGGGGCTCGTTCGAGGAATTCGACATGTTCGTCGAACACCGCTCGGTGGAATTCGGCATGGAGAAATCCCGCGTGCCGGGCGATGGCGTCGTCACCGGCTGGGGCACCGTCAACGGCCGCAAGACCTTTGTCTTTGCCAAGGACTTCACGGTGTTCGGCGGCTCGCTGTCGGAAACCCACGCACAAAAAATTGTCAAGATCCAGGACATGGCGATGAAGGCGAGGGCGCCGATCATCGGGCTCTACGATGCCGGCGGCGCCCGCATCCAGGAAGGCGTCGCGGCGCTGGCCGGCTATTCCTATGTGTTCCGCCGCAACGTCATTGCCTCCGGCGTGATCCCGCAGATCTCCGTCATCATGGGGCCTTGCGCCGGCGGCGACGTCTATTCGCCGGCCATGACCGACTTCATCTTCATGGTGAAGCACACCAGCTACATGTTCGTGACCGGGCCCGACGTGGTCAAGACCGTCACCAACGAGGTCGTCACCGCCGAGGAACTCGGCGGCGCCTCGGTACATGCCACGCGCTCCTCGATCGCCGACGGCGCCTTCGAGAACGATGTCGAGACGCTGTTGCAGATGCGCCGGCTGATCGATTTCCTGCCCTCCAACAACACCGACGGCGTGCCGGAATGGCCGAGCTTTGACGATATCGGGCGGGTCGAGATGTCGCTGGACACCCTGATCCCCGACAATCCGAACAAGCCCTATGACATGAAGGAATTGATCCTCAAGGTGGTGGACGAGGGCGACTTCTTCGAGCTTTCCGAAACCTTTGCGAAAAACATCGTCACCGGTTTCGGCCGCATCGCCGGCCACACCGTCGGCTTCGTCGCCAACCAGCCGATGGTGCTGGCGGGCGTGCTCGACAGCGACGCCTCGCGCAAGGCGGCGCGCTTTGTCCGCTTCTGCGATGCCTTCAACATTCCGATCGTCACCTTTGTCGACGTGCCGGGATTCCTGCCGGGCACCGCGCAGGAATATGGCGGCCTAATCAAGCATGGCGCGAAACTGCTGTTCGCCTACTCGCAATGCACGGTGCCGCTGGTCACGGTGATCACCCGCAAGGCCTATGGCGGCGCCTTCGACGTGATGGCGTCGAAGGAAATCGGCGCCGACATGAATTATGCGTGGCCGACCGCGCAGATCGCGGTGATGGGCGCCAAGGGCGCGGTCGAGATCATCTTCCGCGCCGACATCGGCGACGCCGAGAAAATCGCCGCGCGCACCAGGGAGTATGAAGACCGCTTCCTGTCCCCCTTCATCGCCGCCGAGCGCGGCTACATCGACGACGTCATCATGCCGCATTCGACGCGACGGCGAATTGCGCGGGCGCTCGCCATGCTGCGCGACAAGAAGGTGGAACTGCCCGCGAAGAAGCATGACAATTTGCCGCTGTAGCGGGTCCCGGCGTCATTCCACGAAGTGATCGTCATTCCGGGATGCGCCGCTTGGCGCAGGCCCGGAATCCATACTCCCGATGGTGGTTATGGATTCCGGGCTCATCGCTTGGCGATGCCCCGGAATGGCGACGAAGCGTTGGTTCAGCGAACATTCATCTCGATGGAGCGAAACTCTCCTGGTCCACCCACCATGCGGAAAGCGAGGAGATATCATGGAACGTCGGGAATTTCTGAAACTCGGTCTTGGGGTTGTTGCAGGGGCGACGGCGCTTGCGGCCAGCGCGACTGCGGCGCCGCTGCCGCCGATCCATGCAGCGCAGGGTCTTGCGCCCCCGCGCGGCAATGCGGCAGAGCCCGCGCTCGTTACAAAAAGCGAGGTCGATCATCTCAAACCCGAGCAGGTTCGCTGGGGGCACCACTGGCATCGGCATTGGCATCGGCGTCACTGGGGCTGGCGGCGCTGGCACCGTCGTCATTGGCGTCGTCACTGGCGCCGCCATCACTGGTGAGGTGGTTGGTGCGCTTTAGAAACTGACGCCTTGGCGAGGGCAGGGACCGCGATCCGATCCCTGCCTTTCGGGCTTCGTCCGCGCCGCTATTCGTGCTCGCCGAACAGCGCGGCGAACCGCTTCTCGCCCTGGCGCGTGAAATTGACGATACGGCTGCCGGGCGCCGCATCGCGCGCCGCCCATTTCAGTTCGGTGAACCGGTTCAACAATGCCGCGCCAAGCGTGCCGGCGAGGTGATGGCGGCGTTCGCTCCAGTCGAGGCAGGTCTTGCACAGCGGTCGACGCGGATGGGCGATATCGTCGGCCGATATCTGCAGGGTCTCTGCCAGGAACCGGCCGCCTTCCGCGGTCAGCTCGATTTCCTGTTTCCGTTGTCGCAGCAGTCGCTGCCGTTTCATGCTGTCGAGCATCTGCACGCCGAGATCGCCGGCGAGATGGTCGTAGCAGACCCGGGCGCGGCGCAGCGCCGGATCCTTCGGTCCCGTGCGCACCCGCAGATGCCCGGCCCGCGCCGCGAGGCCCTCGAGCCCTTCGAGCACGGCGGCGACATCGGGGTCTGCGAGACGGTAATAGCGGTGGCGGCCCTGTTTTTCCTGCTCGATCAGGCCGCCGGCTTCCAGCTTCGCCAGATGCGAACTCGCCGTCTGCGGCGTAACGCCGGCCTGGTGGGCGAGTTCGCTCGCCGTCAGCGCGCGACCGGTCATCAGCGCCGTCAGCATGTTGGAGCGCGCGGGGTCACCGACCAGCGAGGCGACCAGGGCGATATCGGGACCTGCTTTCATAGTTCGACGATAGACGAACCATTGGTGGCGATCAAGCGGCTATATTGCCGCGACAGCAAACACCGGAGGTTGCCGTGATCACCGTTTTCATCCGTTATCAGCTCGATCCGTTCAAGCGCGCGATGTTCGAGCAATATGCGCGGCGCTGGCTCGCCATCATCCCCAAGGCGGGCGGCGATCTGATCGGGTACTGGATGCCGCATGAGGGCACCAATAACATTGCGTTCGCGCTGATTTCCTTCGACAATCTCTCAGCCTACGAAGATTACCGCGCCAGGCTTCGCAGCGACGCCGAAAGCATGGCAAACTTTGCCTACGCCGAAGAGCACAAGTTCATCCTGGCGGAGGAGCGGACATTTTTGCGCAAGGTGACATGACAGTTCATCGACGCGCCAACAGGAGAAGCACATGATCGCCGTCATTTTCGAAGTCTGGCCCAAACCGGAATACAAGCAGAACTATCTCGACCTCGCGGCCGAGCTGAGGCCGATCCTCGACACCATCGATGGCTTCATCGCGATCGAGCGGTTCGAAAGCCTGACCGAGAAGGGCAAAATCCTGTCGCTGTCGTTTTTCCGCGATGAAGCCGCCATTGCGGCCTGGCGCAACGTGTCCGAACACCGCAGGAGCCAGGCGAAAGGCCGCGCCAAGATTTTCGACAATTACCGTATCCGCATTGCCGGCGTGGTCCGCGACTACGGCATGAACGAGCGGGCGCAGGTACCGAAGGACAGCCGCGCCCTCCATGACGCGCACTAGCCTGCAAGATTCCGCATGATATCGTTGCCCAGCCAGATGAGGAAACATGATGCCGGTCACTGCCGCAGATAAGCGCACGATCTTTCGCAAGATGCACGAAACGGGATGTTTCGCGCTGCCCAACCCCTGGGATGTCGGCAGCGCGCGAGCGCTGCAGCATCTGGGCTTCAAGGCGATCGCATCGACCAGCGCCGGCTTCGCCTGGTCGATCGGGCGGTCCGACAATCGTGTCACCATCGAGGACGTGTTGCAGCATCTCACTGCGCTGTGTGGCGCGGTCGACCTGCCGGTCAACGCCGATTTCGAGGGCGGCTTTGCCCACGAGGCGGAGAAAGTCGCGGTCAACGTCGCGCGGGCGGTCAAGACCGGCGTGGCCGGGTTGTCGATCGAGGATTCCACCGGCGATGCCGCAAAGCCATTATACGAGCGCGGGCATGCGATCGAACGCATCAAGGCGGCGCGGCGCGCGATCGATGCCGACGCGAGCGGCGTGCTGCTGACAGGCCGCTGCGAAGGTTTTCTGGTCGGACAGGACGATCTGAACATGGTGATCGACAGGCTCCAAGCCTATGCGGATGCCGGGGCGGATTGCCTCTATGCACCGGGCATCAAGACCCGGGATCAGATCGCCGCGGTCGTGAAGGCGGTCGGGCCAAAGCCGGTCAATCTCCTGATCGCGGCATCCGGTCTCTCGGTCGAGCAAGCGGCCGAACTCGGGGTCCGCCGCATCAGCGTTGGCGGTTCGCTGGCGCGCACGGCCTGGGCCGGCTTCATGCGGGCCGCGCGCGAGATAGCGGACAAGGGCACCTTCACCGAACTCGGCACCGGCTATGCCGGGGCCGAGTTGAACAAGATGTTCCGCTAGAAGCAATTTCCACCTCAATGGCTTCATCCTTCGAGACGCATCGCTTCGCGATGCTCCTGAAGGATGAGGACTCAGACCCTCATGGTGAGGAGCGCGCCTTCGCGCGTCTCGAACCATGAGGCCTCGGGAGAAGCAAAATGATTCGAGTGAACCGGAAAACGCTTTAGAGAAATGGATGCGGCGGGCCAAGGCTCGCCCGCCGCGCCAATCGTCACGTCGTGGGTCCGTCGTTATTTGTTGGCCGGCGCGTTGTTGGCCGGCGCATTGCCGGAGCGGTTGACGTCCTGGCCGGTCGGACCTGATGACGGCGGATTCTGCGGAGGCGCCGGGGCGGCGCCGGTGGTCACGCCCGGAGCGGTGTTGGCGTGGGGCGTCACGTCACGGGCGCCCGGAGGTGCCGCCTGCGGGGATGGCTGGTTTTGCGCGGTGCTTTGCGGCGGGGCGGTGGTCTGCGCCGGGGCAGTCGTCTGCGCCGTCGATGACGTGCCAGCGTGGTTGATCGACGAACTGTTCAGTCCATAAAAGACCGCGCCCAGAATCACGGCGACAGCCACCGCGAACACGGCGATCCGGCCGCCGCCGGCTGGGCCCTCGGCGAGCTCCGGATCCGGCTGCAGCTCATTGTCGAGGCGGCTCGGCTCACGAATGTCGTCGCCGGCGAGCGTTGAACGATAGGGATCGCTCTGGGAGCGATAGGGATCGTTCGGAATGCGTTGATTGGCCATGAATCGGTTCCTCCGTTAGCCCTGGGGACAATGGCCGGCGCCCCGCTCAGGTTCCCAACATCGTCCTGTTTCTGATCGCGTCCTGCGTCTGTGGACAATTTCTGGACCTGTTCAGGATGGAACCCGCAACGTAAGTTCCAGCCTCGCGCACGCCATGCTGCACTGGCGTGATGAACGGTCATCACCGGTCTGCTCGCGCCTTGCGCGCCGCTGCGACTTCTGCCGGCGTCACGGCGGACGCGGCGTTGCCCCACGAATTCCGGATATAGGTCGCGACATCGGCGATCTGCTGATCCGACAGCTTCGCGTCATAGGCCGGCATCGATCCGGAATTGGGCGCGCGCGCCGTCGTCACGGTCTCGGCGCCGTCGAGAATGATGCGCAGCGTGCTGGAGGCATCCGCGGATTGCAGATTGGCATTGCCCGGCAGCGGCGGATAGATCCGCGGCGAGCCGCTTCCATCCACCTCATGGCAGGCGATGCAGGCGCCTCGGTACAGCTTCTCGCCGTCGGCCATTTGCGCCGGCGGAGGCGGGGTGACCACGGGCTCGGGAGCGCCCGCCGGCAGATCCTTGAGATAGGCGGCGATCGCCTGAACGTCGCTGTCGGTCATCTTCGAGGTCGAATTGACCACGACCTCGGCCATCGGGCCATCGGCATGGCTGCGTCCGTTGCGGCCGCTCTGCAGATATTCGACGAGATCGTCGGCGCTCCATGATTTCAGTCCGCTGCGCGTTGCGCCGTCGAGCCGCGGCGCAAACCAGCCCTGCACCAGCCCGCCGCCATAGGCCTGACCGGGCCTGTTGGCGCCGAACATGTTCTTGGGGGTGTGGCAGGCGCCACAATGCGCCGCGCCCTCGACCAGATAGGCGCCGCGATTCCATTGCTGACTTTTGGACTGGTTCGGCTCCAACAGGCCGGGCCGGAAGAACAGATAGTTCCAGGCCCGCATCACGATACGATAGTTCAGCGGCCAGCGCAGTTCGGGCGGTGGTGTGACGCTGTGGACCGGTGCCAGCGTCGCGAGATAGGCGCGAATCGCGAGAATGTCCCCACGGGTGAGTTTGGTGAAATAGGGATAGGGGAAGGCCGGGTAATAGCGCGAGCCGCTGGGAGCGACCCCGTCGCGCAGCGCGCGGCGAAAATCCTCGTCGCTCCACGCGCCGAGGCCGGTTTCGCGATCCGGCGTGAGATTCGGCGAATAGATCCCGCCGAACGGGGTGTCGATACGTTTGCCGCCGGCGAACGGCTTGGCGGGGTCGGCGGTATGGCAACTCGCGCAGTCGGCGGCTTCGGCGAGCGCCTTGCCGCGGGCGATGGTATCGGGCGAGGACCGTGCTCCCGACGGGCCACAAACGGACGCAGCGCACAAAAACATGATCCCGAGAATCGCTCGCATGGTCTGACGATATCGTGGCTGCACCGATCGATCCCCCTCCGCAGTGTAGCCCAAACCCAGCGGGAGCGATTGCGCCACGCCATTTCGTGTCCGGGCCCCGGAAAGACACAAACCGCACAAACCCGCGGGTATTCCAGGCACGAAATTGCGATCTGCTGTCGCGGGTCTCCATTGTCGAGATTTGGGGTGCGGCCGGCAGAAAAACCGACATAGACTGGTCCTAACGGGTTTAGATGACTAGCTAAAAAGAGCCGACGGCCAGCCGCCGGTCGGGCTTGAAGAGGGTGGAATGGGAATCAACCAAGGTGCGATCAGTCTCGATCAGAAATACACCCAGGGGTCCGGCCATGTCTTCCTGACCGGAATCCAGGCGCTGGTTCGGCTGCCGATGGCGCAGATCCGCCGCGACCGCGCCGCGGGCCTCAATACCGCGGGCTTTATCAGTGGTTATCGTGGTTCGCCGCTGGGTGGTTACGATCAGCAGCTGTTCGCGGCGCGAAAACACCTCGAACAATACGACATCAAATTTCAGCCCGGCGTGAACGAAGACCTCGCGGCCACCGCGATCTGGGGCTCGCAGCAGCTCAATCTGTCGCCCGGCGCGAGGCACGATGGCGTAGTCGGCATCTGGTACGGCAAGGGTCCCGGCGTCGACCGCTGCGGCGACGTCTTCCGGCATGGCAATGCCGCGGGCTCGGCCATGAATGGCGGCGTGCTCTGTCTGGCCGGCGACGATCATGGCGCGAAATCCTCCACCGTGCCGCACCAGTCGGATCATGCCTTCATCTCGGCGCTGATGCCCTATCTCTATCCCTCGAGCATCCATGAAATGATCGAGATGGGCCTGCTGGGCATCGCGATGTCGCGCTATTCCGGTTGCTGGGTCGGCATGAAGGTGATCACCGAGACCGTGGAGACCACGGCGGAGGTCGACCTCAGCGACGAGATGAAGCCGTTCGTGACCCCGGCCGATTTCGAGATGCCGCCGGGCGGCCTCAATCTGCGCTGGCCCGACGACCGCTACGACCAGGACCGGCGGCTGCAGGACTACAAGGGCTTTGCCGCAATCGCATTCGCCCGCGCCAACAAGGTCAACCGCGTCACCATGGATTCACCGAATGCGCGGTTCGGCATCATGGCCTCGGGCAAGAGCTATGAGGACATCCGGCAGGCGCTGCGCGAACTCGGCGTCACGCCGGAGGTCGCCGCCAAGATCGGACTGAGACTTTACAAGATCGGCATGCCCTGGCCGCTGGAGCCGGAGGGCGTACGGCAATTCGCCGTCGGTCTCGAAGAAATATTCATCGTCGAAGAGCGCCGCGAGATCGTCGAGAACCAGGTCAAGCAGGAACTCTTCAACTGGCGCGACGACGTCCGGCCGCGCATCGTCGGCAAGATGGACGATCACGACAAGCGCTTCCTTCCGTTCGCCGAGGAGCTCAGCGTCGCCTCGCTGGCAAGCTCGCTGACCGAGCGCCTGCTCAGGCTCAACCTCAATCCCGAAATAGCGGCCATGCTGCGCGCCAAGGCCGACTGGTTCAACGGCCGCCAGGCCACCCAGATGCAGGCCGTCGCACCGATCACCCGCACGCCGTATTTCTGCTCGGGCTGCCCGCACAACACCTCGACCAGGGTGCCGGAGGGCAGCCGCGCCTTCGCCGGCATCGGCTGCCACTTCATGGCGCTGTGGATGGACCGCAACACCGAAACCTTCACCCATATGGGCGGCGAGGGCGTGCCATGGGTCGGGGTCGCGCCCTTTACCAACGAACAGCATGTGTTTGCCAATCTCGGCGACGGCACCTACTTTCATTCCGGCAGTCTCGCGATCCGCCAGGCGGTCGCCTCCGGGGCCAACATCACCTACAAGATCCTCTACAACGACGCCACCGCGATGACCGGCGGCCAGCATGTCGACGGCGAATTGTCGCCGCAGCAGATCACGTTCCAGCTGCACTCGGAGGGCATTCGCCACATCTATCTGGTGTCAGAAAACCCCGATGCCTATCCGGCCGCCGACATCGCGCCCGGCACCAGGACGGCGCATCGCGACGAACTCGACGCGGTCATGAAAACGCTGCGCCAGGTCAAGGGCGCGTCTGCCATCGTGTTCGTGCAGACCTGTGCCGCGGAAAAGCGCCGCCGCCGCAAACGCGGCACCATGGAGGATCCACAGCGCCGTGTGCTGATCAATCCCGCCGTGTGTGAAGGCTGCGGTGACTGTTCGGTGCAGTCGAACTGCATTTCGGTCGAGCCGCTGGAGACCGAGATGGGGCGCAAGCGCACCATCAACCAGTCGAGCTGCAACAAGGACTACTCCTGTCTGAAGGGCTTTTGTCCGTCCTTTGTCACGGTCGACGGCGGCAAACTGCGCCGCCGCGCGCCGGCCGATCTCGGCAATATCGGCGATCTGCCCGAACCGGCGTTGCGCCCCTCGCTCGAGCGGCCCTACAACGTCGCCGTCGGCGGCGTCGGCGGCACCGGCGTCCTGACCATCGGCGCTCTGCTCGGCATGGCCGCCCACATCGAGGGCAAGGCCAGCATGATCCTGGACATGTCCGGCCTCGCGCAGAAGGGCGGCGCGGTGCTGAGCCACGTCCGGCTGTCCGAACATACCGCCGACGTCACCTGTTCGCGCATCGTGACCGGCACCGCCGACCTCGTGATTGCAGCGGATGAGGTGGTTGCGGTCGCCAAGGAAACCATCTCGCTGTGCGAGTCCAGCCGCAGCCACGGCGTCATCAACACCCACCTGATCCCGATCGCGGATTTCATCATGAACCGCGATTTCAATTTCCAGAGCCGCAAGGTCAACGCCGTGCTGGAAACGGCATTGCGCAAGGATTCGTCGTTCTTCGATTTCACCACGCCGGCCGAGGTCTTGCTTGGCGACTCCATCGCCACCAACATGATGATGATGGGTTATGCCTATCAAAAGGGGTTGCTGCCGCTGTCGGCTGCTTCGATCGAGCAGGCGATCGCGGTCAACGGTGTCGCGGTCAAGATGAACACCCAGGCGTTCCAGCTCGGGCGGCTTGCTGCAGCTGAACCGGCACGGCTGGCGGCGATGATGGAAGGGCATGACGAGACCGTCGCGCCGAAGACGCTGGAGGCGATGTCGTTCGACGAAATCATCGCGCATCGCAGCGCCTTGCTGACGGATTATCAGAATGCCGGGCTCGCCGAGCGTTATCGCAACCTCGTGACCAAGGTGCGCGACGCGGCAAGGGACCGCGGCTTCGGCGACGAGTTGCCGCGCGCGGTCGCGATCAATTACGCAAAGCTGCTCGCCTACAAGGACGAGTACGAGGTGGCGCGGCTCTATACCGATGGCCGGTTCGAAAAGCAGCTCCGCGACCAGTTCGACGGCGATTTCAGGATCAGCTTCAATCTGGCGCCGCCGCTGCTCGCCGGCGGCACCGATGCGCTGGGTCGGCCGCGCAAGCGCGCGTTCGGAGCCTGGATGATGCCGCTGTTCCGGGTGCTCGCCAGCCTGCGCGGCCTGCGCGGCACGGCCTTCGATGTGTTCGGTCGCAGTGCCGATCGCAGGCTCGAACGCGAATTGATCGCGGCTTACGAGAAAGACGTCGCCGCTGTGCTCGGCGCGCTCTCGCCGGTCACGCTGGATACCGCGGTCGAACTGCTTTCGCTCCCCGATCGCGTCAGGGGCTACGGGCCTGTCAAGGAGAAATCGGCAAAGGAAGCCGCAGCGCGCCATGCGCAGCTTGCGGCTGATCTCGTCAGCCCGCCGCCGGCACCGCGGCAGATCGCGGCGGAATAGGACCGCGTCTCGTCCGACGGAATATTTCCACGCTTGCCAAGGCTGCCCCAACAGGCGAGAAAACCGCTGCGACGAAACGCCAGCGGAGAGCCGTATTGACCATCAAGGGCAGGGCCTACATTGCCGGGATCCATGAGCATCCGACCCGGCACGCACCCGATAAATCCACCGCACAGCTTCATGCCGAAGTCGCCAAGGGCGCCCTTGAGGACGCCGGGCTGACCAAGGCCGATGTCGATGGCTATTTCTGCGCCGGTGACGCCCCCGGCGGGGCCTGGCCGATGGTCGATTATCTCGGCCTTAGGGTGCGCCACGTCGATTCCACCGAGACCGGTGGTTGTTCCTACCTGATCCATCTCGGTCATGCCGCGGAAGCGATTGCCGCCGGCAAGTGCTCGATCGCGCTGATCACGTTGGCAGGCAAGCCGCGCACCGGCCCGCTGCCGCCGCGCGCTGCCGGGGCCGAGGCCGATTTCGAGGCGGCTTACGGGGCGACAACTCACAATGCCTATGGCATGTGTGCCATGCGCCATATGCACGACTACGGCACCACCAGCGAACAGCTGGCCTGGATCAAGGTCGCTGCCTCCCATCACGCCCAATACAATCCGCATGCATTGCTCAAGGACGTCGTCACCGTCGAGGACGTGGTCAACTCGCCGATGATTTCCGACCCGCTGCACCGGTTGGACTGTTGCGTAGTCACCGACGGCGGCGGCGCCTTGATCGTCACCACGCCGGAAATCGCCAAGAGCCTGAAGAAGCCGCAAGTGCGCCTGATCGGCCATGGCGAAGCGATGAAGGGACCGCGCGGTGGCAAGGATCTCGATCTGACCTATTCAGCCGGAATTTGGTCCGGTCCCCGGGCGTTCGAAGAGGCAGGGGTCACGCCAAGGGATATCAAATACGCCTCGATCTATGACAGCTTCACCATCACGGTGCTGATGCAGATCGAAGATCTGGGCTTTTGCAAGAAGGGCGAGGGCGGCAAGTTCGTCGCCGACGGCAATCTGATCTCCGGTGTCGGCAAGCTGCCCTTCAATACCGACGGCGGCGGACTCTGCAGCAACCACCCGGTCAACCGCGGCGGCATGACCAAGATCATCGAAGCGGTGCGCCAGTTGCGTGGCGAGGCGCACCCCAAGGTGCAGGTACCGAACTGCGATCTCGCCGTCGCCCACGGCACCGGCGGCCTGCTCGGCGTGCGCCACGCCGCCTCGACCTGCATCCTGGAGCGCGCGTGATGGCTGAGACCAGGAAATATCCGGCGCCGCAGGGCAATCCCGAGACCAAGCCATTTTGGGATGCCGCCGCCGCGGGCAAGTTCATGATCAAGCGCTGCACCGCATGCGGTGAAGCGCATTATTTTCCGCGTTCGATCTGCCCGTTCTGCTTCTCCGACAAGACGGTCTGGGAGCAAAGTTCGGGGGAGGGCGAGATCTATACCTTCAGCCTGATGCGCAAATCCGCCACCGGACCTTATGCGATCGGCTACGTCACACTGAGGGAAGGGCCGTCGCTGCAGACCAACTTCGTCGACTGCGACATCGACAAGCTGAAGATCGGGCAAAAGGTCAAGGTGGTGTTCAAGCCGACCGACGGCGCGCCGTTGCCGTTCTTTACGCCGGTTTGATCCGTCGTCCCCCGCGCAGGTGGGGACCCAGTAAACGCCAAACGTCGGTGATTGCTGGATGCCCGCCTTCGCGCGCATGACGAAACGAGGAGGGGGCACGCGATGCCGATCAAGTACGACGAGTTGATGGCGCTGAAAAATCTCGGCCAGAAATACGCCTATGCCGATCGTGAAGTGATGCTGTACGCCTATGGCATCGGGCTCGGCGCCGACCCGATGGACGAGAAGGAACTCGCCTTCGTCAATGAGGCGGTCGCCACGCCGCGCGCCCTCAAAGTGGTTCCGACCTTTGCCTCGGTCGCGGCCTGGGGCGCCGGACCCGGCGAGATGAATCTCAACCGTGTCATGGTGGTCGATGGCGAACGTGACATCACCTTTCACAAACCGCTCGCCACGTCAGCGCATATCACCGCCGACTCGACCGTGCTCGACGTTTTCGACAAGGGCAAGGACAAGGGTGCGGTGATCCGGCATCAGACCGTGCTGCGGGATGACAAGGGCGAGAAGCTGGCGACGCTGGTGGCATCGCGCTTTGCGCGCGGCGACGGCGGCTTCGGCGGTCCTTCGGAAGGCCAGCCCGAGCCGCACAAGGTGCCGACCCGCACGCCCGATAAAACCGTAGAGATTACGACGCGGCCGGACCAGGCGCTGGTCTACCGGCTTTGCGGCGACCGCAATCCGCTGCACAGCGATCCGGAGTTCGCCAAGCGTGCCGGTTTCCCAAGGCCGATCCTGCACGGAATGTGTACCTACGGCATCACCTGCCGTGGCGTGTTGCAGACCTATGCCGACTACGATCCGGCCGCGTTCAGGCAGCACGCCGCGCGGTTCTCTTCCCCGGTCTATCCCGGCGAGACCGTGACAATGGAACTATGGAAGGACGGCAACGTGATTTCGTTCGAGGCGAAAGTGAAGACGCGCAACGTCATCGTCATCAAGAGCGGCAGGACCGTGCTGGGGTAATTTGCCCGTCATTCAGGGTTCGCGCCAACACGCGCCTCGGAATGACGGCAACAGACGAGGGAGCAGGCATCATGGGACTACTCGACGGCAAGGTTGCGCTGATCACCGGCGCAGGTGGCGGGCTTGGCGAAGCCTATGCCAAATTGTTCGCGCGCGAGGGGGCGGCTGTCGTGGTCAACGATCTCGGCGGGCCCCGTGACGGCAGCGGCGGCGATGGGTCGATGGCGCAGAAGGTGGTCGACGCCATCGAGGCCGAAGGCGGCCGCGCGGTCGCCAACGGCGCGGACATTTCGACCATGGCCGGCGGCCAGTCGGTGTTCGACGACGCCATCAGGAATTTCGGGCGCGCCGACATCCTCGTCAACAATGCGGGCATCCTGCTTGACCAGACCTTTGCCAAGGCCAGCGAAGCCGCCTGGGACAACGTCATCAAGGTGCATCTCAAGGGCACGTTCTGCTGCACCCAGCCGGTATTCCGCTGGATGCGCGAGAATGGCGGCGGCGTCATCGTCAACACCTCGTCGACCTCGGGCCTGATCGGCAATTTCGGCCAGACCAATTACGGCGCCGCCAAGGGCGGCATCTGGGGTCTTTCCAACGTGCTCGCCATCGAGGGCCGCAAATACAATATCCGGATCTGGACGCTGGCGCCGGGAGCGCTGACCCGCATGACCGCCGATTTGCCGCGCTATATTGAAAATCCCGGAGCGGCGCTCGGGCCGGACGGGATCGCGCCGGCCGTGCTATACATGGTCAGCGACCTGTCGGGCGACCAGACCGGCAAGGTGCTCGGCGTTTCCGGCCCGCGCGGCGTGCGCGAGATGCGGATGATGGAAATGGAGGGCTGGAAGCCGCCGCATACCGGCTGGAAGGCCGAGGACGTCGTCGCCCATGCCCGCGAGATCTTCTTCTCGGAGGAGCAGATCAAGATGGGCGCGCGGCGGTTCTGAGTGCAGCAGAGTTTGGAAACTGACGAGGCACACATGACGAAGCTCACCGCCAAGGCCGCAGGCACCTTTGCCATTGCCCCGACGCCGTTCCACGATGACGGCCGCATCGACGACAAATCGATCGACCGGCTGACCGACTTCTACGCCGAGGTCGGATGCGATGGCGTCACGGTGCTCGGCATTCTCGGCGAGGCGCCGAAGCTCGACGCCGCCGAGGCGGAGCAGGTCGCCATCCGCTTTGTCAAACGCGCCAAGAACATGCAGATCATCGTCGGGGTCTCCGCGCCCGGATTTGCCACCATGCGGGCGCTGGCGCGCGCCACAATGGACGCCGGCGCCGCCGGGGTGATGATCGCGCCGCCGCCAAATCTGCGCACCGACGACCAGATCATCGGCTATTTCAAGCAGGCACAGGAGGCGGTCGGCGACGACATTCCCTGGGTGCTGCAGGATTATCCCCTGACCCTGTCGGTGGTGTTCACACCCGCGGTGATCCGCAAGGTCGTGATGGAGAGCCCGTCCTGCGTGATGCTCAAGCACGAGGATTGGCCGGGCCTGGAAAAGATTTCCGCGCTGCGCGCGTTTCAGAAAGACGGCTCGCTGCGACCGCTGTCGATCCTGACCGGAAATGGCGGGCTGTTTCTGGATTTCGAAATGGAGCGTGGCGCCGACGGCGCGATGACCGGTTACGCCTTTCCGGAACTGCTGATCGACGTCGTGAAATTGTCGAAGGCCGGCAAGCGCGATGCGGCGCACGATCTGTTCGATGCGCACCTGCCGCTGATCCGCTACGAGCAGCAGCCCGGCGCCGGGTTGGCGGTGCGCAAATATGTGCTGCAGAAGCGTGGCGTGATCGCCTCCGCTGCGCAACGCAGGCCGGGCGCGGGCATCACGCCGGCGGCCAAAGCTGAAGTGGACTATTTGCTGTCGCGGGTCGCGCGGATCGACCGGCGCGCCGATTTGCAGCCGCAATCCAGCGCGGCAGGCTGACCGAATCCTCATGGTGAGGAGCGCGTCTTCGCGCGTCTCGAACCATGAGCCAGATATACTTTGTATCCTTCGAGACGCGGCCAAGGGGCCGCTCCTCAAGATGAGGTCCGAGGAGTTGTGAATTTCATGGCCGCGACCGTCGCTCCACGTCCTGCATCGACCATCCTGCTGCTGCGCGACAGCACTGCCAGCAGGGAAATCGAGGTCTTCATGATGGTGCGCCACTATGAGATCGATTTTAATTCCGGCGCGCTGGTGTTTCCCGGTGGCAGTGTCGACAAGGGCGACAACGAGATCATCGCCAGGCCAGAACTTTATTCGGGCGCGGAAGGGCTCGATGCGGCCGATCTGAGCTTCCGGATCGCCGCGATCCGCGAGACTTTCGAGGAAAGCGGCATTCTGCTGGCGCGGCCGAAGGGATCGAAAACGCTGGTCGATGCCAGGCGAGCCCGGGAGATCGAAGTCGTGCATCGCACGGTCCTGTGCGAAGGCAAGACCACGTTTCTCAACGTGCTCGCCGACCATGGAATGCTGCTGGCACTTGATCTGCTTGTCCCGTACGCGCACTGGATTACACCGGAGGGAATGCCGAAACGGTTCGACACCTGGTTCTTTCTGGCGGCGGCGCCGCCGGAGCAGGCCGGAGCCCATGACGGCAAGGAATCCACCGACTCGATCTGGGTGTCGCCGCGCGAGGCGCTGGCCGGCGGCGAAAGCGGGCGGTTCAAGCTGCCGTTTCCGACCACCCGCAACCTGATCCGGCTCGGCAAGCAGCCAGGCGTGGAAACCGCGCTTGAAGACAGCAGGGGAAAGTCCATCGTCACCGTGATGCCGGTCATGACGAAACTCAATGGCGGCCGCCAGCTGCGCATCCCGCCTGAGGCCGGCTACGACGGCGAAGTGTTTGAAGTGGGCGTGCTCGGCTAGGGCCGCCCCAGGCCAGCGACGGCCGGCGCGAAGGCTTGCTGCCGGAGTGTCTTGCCCCGGGCCCAGCCGGGCGGGCGGAGGCTGCGGGGTCGCCGGATGTTCCCCCAACGGCCCATTCCAGCGTATAAAGCGGGCTGCACGGAGCCGGTTCAGACCCCTATGCCCTTTGCCGCCATCGTCCAGAAAGTGCGGTCGATCTCGCTTTCGATCGGCCAGTTGACCTTTGGCAGCTTCCTGCTGGTGCTGGCCGCCATCACCGCGACCAGCATGGCGAGCGTCATTGCCATCCGGCATATCGATGCGACATTCGCGGAACTGCAACGGCTGCAGGACGTCGGCGACCTCGCCGCGGAGATCGACCGCCGCATGAACGAACTGCGGCTGGCAGCCCGCGATTTCGTCACCGATCCCAATGCGCGCACCGATCGGGTCGGCGAAGCGGCATCGACGTTGAGCGCGCTCCTGAAGAAGACGCGGCTGGAACTTGCCCCCGAGCAGCAGCAGATGATCGATGGTGTCGCCGCCAGGCTGCAGAACTACCGCGATGGCATCGAGCACATCACCGGATTGATTTCGCGCCGCGTCGAACTGGTCGCGGCATTGCCGCCGGTGCGCGAACGGTTCGAATCGGCGATCGCCGCAGTGCCGGACCGGGCTGTGGCGAGGCAACTGTTCCTGGCCCAGAACCAGGTCGCCGCGGGCCTGCTGGCGCACGATCCCCCATCGGCCGAACGGGCCGCCGAGCGCATGCGGGCGCTGCCGATCGACGATCCGGCGCTCCGATTCGCAGCCGAAACCTATACCGACGCGATTGTGTCGATCTCGCGCACCGAAGCCGAGATCGCCAAGCTCGACAAGGAAGTTCTGGGGGCCGAAGGCCAGCAGATCGGCCGGGTGACCGAACTGCTGCGCGATCTGAGCGCGCGCCGGGGCCGCGAACTCTCCAACGATTTTGCCAGGACGTTGCGAGACGATAGATGGCAAAGCATCATCCTGGGAATCACGGGGGTGCTGATCGGGCTGATCGCCGCGCTGTTTGTGGTGCGCCGGACCGTGCAGCCGCTAAAATCCATTGCGCGGGCGATCCGCGCGCTCGCCGGGGGTGAAAAGAACGCCTCGATTCCCGAAACCGACGTCAACAACGAGATCGGCGACATCGCGCGCGCCGCCGAGGTGTTTCGCCGGTCGCTGGTCGATGCCGACGCCGCGCGCGAGGCGGCCATCCACGCCTTGGCCGAGCAACGGTTGGCCGAAGAAAGCTATCGCAAGCTGTTCGAAGGCTCGGTTGACGGGATCTATGTGACGACGCCAGCCGGCGCGCTGCTCAACGCCAACCCGGCGCTGGCACGGATCATGGGGTACGATACGCCGGAGGAACTGATCGGCGACACCAAGGACATTGCGCACACGATCTACGTACATCCGGCGGCACGCACGGAATACCAGTCGCTGATGCGGCGCGCGGGCGTGGTGCGCGAGTTCGAGTATCAGGCACGCCGGCGTGACGGCGCGATCCTGTGGCTCTCCGACAGCGCCACCGCTGTGCGCGACGAAGCCGGCGCGGTCGTCCGCTATGAAGGCACGGTGCGCGACATCACCGATCAGAAGCGCGCCGAGGACGCGATCGCCGAAGGCCGCCGGCTGCTGCAGCAGGTGATCGACACCGTGCCTGCGGTGATCAACCTCAAGGACAGGCAGCTCCGCTATATCCTGATGAACCGCTACATGGCCGGCATTTTCGGGATCGATCCGGCGGATGCGATCGGCCGCACCACCACCGACCTGATGTCGCGCTATGGCGCGCAAAAGACCGACGAAAACGACAGGCGGGTGCTCGAGGCGGGCCGCGGGCTTGGCTTCTACGAGGAGGAGTATCTGGATGCCGCCGGCAACGTGCGGCATTGGCTGGTCAACAAGCTGCCGCTGCTCGATGCCGATGGCGAGATCCAGAACATCGTCACCGTCGCGCTCGACATCGGCGAGCGCAAGCGTGGCGAACAGGAGATGCGCAAGGCCAAGGACGCCGCCGAAGCGGCGTTGCGCAACCTGCGCGAAACCCAGAACTCGCTGATCGAGGCCGAAAAGCTCGCGGCGCTAGGCCGGCTGGTCGCCGGCGTCGCCCACGAGGTCAACAATCCCGTCGGTATCAGCCTGACGGTCGCCTCCGCGCTGGAGCGCAAGACCGCGATGTTCGCCACTGAAGTGGCGCGCGGCGATCTCCGGCGCTCCCGGCTGAATGAATTCCTCGAGACCAGCCGCGATGCCTCCTCGCAACTGGTGGCCAACCTTAACCGCGCTGCCGAGCTGATCCAGTCATTCAAGCAGGTCGCCGCCGATCGCAATTACTCCGACCAGCGCAGCTTCGATCTGGGCGATCTCACCGAGCAGGTCGTGATGAGCCTGCGGCCCGGGCTGCGAAAGCATCATCTGATCCTCACGGTCGATTGCCAGCCCAATCTCACCATGAACAGCTACCCGGGGCCCTATGGGCAGGTGCTCACCAACCTGTTTCTCAATGCGGTGGCGCACGCCTTTCCGGACGGCAGGCCCGGCGCGGTCGATATCCAGGTACGGGAGTCGGGCAAGGACAACGTCGAAATCATTTTTTCCGACAATGGTTGCGGCATGAGTCTCGACGTACGGCGCCGCGCCTTCGATCCGTTCTTTACCACCCGCCGCGATCAGGGCGGCACCGGGCTCGGCCTGCACATCGTCTACAGCATCGTGACCAACCGTCTGGGTGGCCGACTCGACCTCGATTCCGAGCCCGGCAAGGGCACACGAGTCCAGATCATCCTGCCGAGGGTAGCGCCGCTGGAGCAGGCGGCGGAATAGCGGGACTAATCGGCGTCGGCCAGGAGGCGGAGCGTCGCCGCGAAGATCTGGCTGGCCTTGCCGACCAGCGCCGTCCCGTTCATCACCCCCGCCGTGTCGCTAAAGGTGCCGGAAACGCCGATGCCGACCGGAACGGCGCCACCGAACAACGGATTGGCATCGGGGCTGGAGGTATGGCGCTGGACCAGGACCTCGCCCTTGAAGGTGTTACCCTTGGTGGTGTAGCTGCCGGTGTAGTAGAGATAGGCGTCACCGCCGAGGATCTTGCCGTCGCGGAACATGACCACGCCACTGCCTTTGCCGGTACGGCCGTCCTGCAGGCTGACGTGGATCGAATACAGACCGTTTTTCATGACGTCCCGCGGCCGACGTCCGTCACAGCGGCGGTCGGTAGCCTGTTATGCCAAGGTGAGGCCCGCATCGTCAACGCGGCAGGTGGCCTGCGAACTGTGCCGGAGACGGTTTTCCTGCTCTAGGCGACTATCATGTGACGCTGAGATGCCAGATGACCGGGCGGCCGCCCAATGGGCGTCATACCACTCAGGCGTACTTCTTGTCGCGCTCGAGCAGTTCGATCGAGATGCCTTGCGGCCCGCGGATGAAGCAGATGCGGACGCCCGGCCTGATCGTCGTTGGCTCCCTGGTGAACTCGACGCCTTTCGCCTTGATCTCGGCAGCCACCGCGTCGATATCCTTCACGGTCAGCCCGAAATGGTCGAGCCCCTGATACGGCGTGACGGGCGGGGTGTTGACGCCATCGCCGGCCGTCACCGGTGCAATGAACACATTGGCGCCGCCAAGCTTGACGTCGATCCGTCCGGGACCGCGAATGATAACGCCGCCCAGGACATTTTCGAGCCAGGCGGCCGTCGCCTCCGGATCGGGACTGCGCAAATGGACGTGATCCCAGGTGACTATCGGCATCGTGGTCTCCCTCTGGTTCTCCGCCGTCGGCTGGCGCGATATTGGACGATCGGCGTCAGGCGGCACGGCGGTGAATGTTAGCGACGGCCGTCCGGGCTGACCATCCCCCTGATGTCGTCCACGACGCGCGCGCCTTGGCGACATTCCGGCCTAGACCTAGTGACATTTGGAACCATTTGTAGTTTGATCGATTGGTGGAAAACGGCGGAACCGTTAGCGGCAGTCGTATCAGGAGCCGTGCGGTGTAAAGCCCGCGCGGCTTTTTGCTTGCGGAAGGACCTTCTCGGTTCGCCGCCGGTTGAGGCAGGACCATGGAAATCGGGCTGTGCCGCATTGCATGGACTGGGCCGGGTCAGTCCGGCGGCTGGCCATGGAAAACACCACCGCAATATCCCAGATCGGGATTTCTCTGGCTGCCGTTGATCGTGATGGCCGGCCTCGCCGCATGGACGCTGCTGTCCCGATACGGCAATCCCGCCGCGAGCGAGCCGGTGCATCTGGCGACAGCGGTGATCGGACCGGCGCCGTCGACACCCCCGGGTCCGGCCCAACAGGAGCCCGCGCTCAACCCGGCGATCACGCTCGAGGAGACGGCGTCCGCCGAGGGACTGAAGATTTCATCGCAGCATTGGCGGCGTGGCGGACTGGGTTCCAACGCCCTGGTGACATTCACCCTCCGCAACCGCAACGACTATGCGGTCAAGGATATCGAGATTTTCTGCGCCTTCGCCCGCCGGGACGGAAGCCATCTGACCGATCGCGCGCGCACGATTCACGACACCGTCAACATGAAGGGCAAAAGACGGTTTGCCCACATGCATATCGGTTTCGTCAATATCCATGCCAGCAAGGTCAAATGCGCGCCGGTGGCGGCCAGCCGGGCCTGATCACGCGGCCTTGAACCGGGTTAACCGCTTGGGGGGATGCAAAGCGGCCACCCAGGAACCAATTACGTGAATGCCCGTTAGGAGTGATCCGCACGCTCCGCGCGGATGGAGCGCTGCTGAAATGCCCCTGTTGCGATATTTCGTCTTTGTCGGCGGAGCGCTGGTCGCACTGCTGTTCCTTTCGAATGCCGTTTTGCCGAAGCCGCCGGTGACGGATGTCACCCACACAGCGACCGAACTGCCAATGATCCGGATTCACTCCGCGCAGAAATGGCCACAGCGCGTTGTCATCGACACCAGCCTTCCCACGATCGTTCCGACGCAGACCGCCACGGCGGAGCCGGACACCCCGGCCACGGCAGTCGCCGACGTTCCGGCGCAAGCCGGGACCCGCGACGCCTATGCACAACTGACGACTCCGGTGTCGAAAAAGCCGGACCCGAAACCGCGCCGCAAACACAGGGTGGCAAGAAGGCAGATGGCTCCGCCGATAGTCGTGGTCGCGCAACAGCGGCCGTTCAACTTCTTTGCCAGCAACAGCTGGTAACGGAGCGTCACCGGCGGACTTGCGAGGCGGGCCGTTCTCGGCCGCCGGCTTGGGAGCGTCAGATGCGAAGGCTGATTCTTCTCGCGCTGCTAGCGTCGTCATCGGCGCTGGCGCAGAACAACACCGCAACAGAACCGGTATGCGAGCCGATCGGCCGAACCTCGAAGGGCGACCTGGTTTATTCGATGCAGTGCCGCAACGTTCCGGGATTGCCGGGTGGCGACAACGGATACAATCCGGCCCCCCCGGCGACGGGGACCAAGGCACCCGCGCCCAAGGTGCCCGCGCCAACCCCTCCGGCAAGCAAATAGAAATGCCGCGTTCGTTTCGCGGCTCGCGGAATCGCCTTAGGATGATGGGCTGATTGTTCGGCTGCCTTCAGACGATCTCCGAATGACACGCGATCAGGCGGATTAATATCGGAACCGGTCGGTTCAGGCGGGATCGGCCGCCAGCGCCGCCCGATCCGGCACGTCCAGCCTGATGCCGTCCTGCGATCCGGCCGCCAGACCTTCGCGCGCCATCGTCTCGATCATCGGCCAGTTCTGCCGGAAAAACCTGGTCGCATCGTGAATATTCTGAGCCTGCACCTTGACGCTGCAAGCCTGTCGTCCCCCACTGTTCGAAATTTGGAAATTGAACGTATAGCCGGTGGTTTCCGCATCCTGGCGGACAGGTTGATCATCGCGGCGCATTCAGTATCCCCCCTGTATTGCGTCGAGCTGGCACAGTTTAGATTGGCGAATTGGCCATTCGTACGGCGTGATTGTGGCGCACTCGAATTCGACATGCGTGCTGCCGCGCCTCGATTGTTGCTATACCGGGGGACGCACGGTGAGAGGAAAATCATGCGGGAATTCGCTGGCAAGACGGCATTTGTGACTGGCGGGGCGAGTGGCATCGGATTTGCGCTTGGGCGGGCCTTTGCCGAAGCCGGAATGAAAGTGGTGCTCGCTGATATCGAGGCAAGCGCACTGGAAAAGGCCGTTCACAGCCTGCGCGATATTGGTCCCGGAGTATGCGGCGTTACTTGCGACGTCACCGATCCTGCCAGCGTCGAAATGGCCGCCAAGGCGTCATATGATGCGTTCGGAAACGTCCATTTGGTCTGCAACAATGCCGGGGTCGCAGGCGGTAGCGGTGTCGAAAACATCTCGCTCGAGAGCTGGCGGTGGGTGCTCGACGTCAACCTGATGGGCGTGCTTCACGGCATCCGGGCCTTTCTTCCTCACATCCGCGCCCATGGTGAGGGTGGCCACATCCTCAATGTCGCATCCATGGCAGGGATGATCAACGGCATGGGCCTCAGTCCTTATTCGGCGAGCAAATTTGCCGTCGTCAGCATGTCCGAGGGACTGGCGACACAGATCAAGCCATTCGGCATTGGAGTGACGGTGCTTTGTCCCGGCTTTGTTCGTACGCGCATCAGCGAGAGCGGTCGCAACCGGGCGGCACGTTACGGATCACCACAGGCGCCGGACCCGGCCAGCGTTGCTGGCGCATTTGCGGCGCAAACTGCCGAACTGGTCCAGTCGGGACTTGACCCGTCTGATGTCGCCGCGCAAGTGCTCACAGCCATCCGAGAGGATGAGCTTTATGTGTTTACGCATCACGACGCGAACTGGCGTGGCGGGCTGGAGGCGCGGTTTGCGGTCATCCTGGCTGCGATGGACAGAGCGGCGGCTCGCTGAGATGCCGGCTATCAGGGATAGAACCCGGAAGCTACCAGGCCGGCGGTACCATCGATGGTCACCTTTTTCACGTAGGCCCATTTTTGCGAGGGCTCAGCCTGGCCTGGCTTGGGAAACATATAATCGACCCATCCCGATCCCTTGGTTTCAGCCGTCTGGATAATCTCGTTGTGAAATAGCTTGCCCTTGGCGTCCCTCTGACCAGCGACGTTGGTTCCTTCGCGTTGTGGAAAGGCAGGGTTGAGCAGCACGTTCGCCTTCAAATCGTAGACGAACAGATACGTGTCGCCGTGAAACCATTCGCCGCCCTTCTTCCGGAATTCGGGGAAACTCGCTTTTCCGTTGCTGTCGATGACCACTGCGGCCTTGTCGACCAGCGCCTTGACCTGTTTTGCCCGCTCGGACGTTGGCGGCGATTGTTGTGAAAATGCCGGCGAGGCAATCGCCAGTAACCCAAGAAATACGCCAAGCACAGCCGGGGCGGCCAACCTTAGAACGGGTTTCATGGCTTCCTCCTGTTTCTGCCGGAGCCTGAGATTTCAGCGTGACGGCTGCGGAATTGCCGGCGCAGCTTGGGCAAAGACCCCCACGGCGGTCCAATACATAATCTCTCTAGGCATCTATGCCGATCCGGCATAAGGATTCGCCATGGATCTGCGGCACACGCGAACTTTCGTCACGGTGGCCGAATTGGGTACCGTCTCCAAGGCGGCACTCCACCTCCGCATTGCCCAACCCGCCTTGTCCCGGCAAATCAACGATCTCGAACAGGAATTCGGTTTCAAGCTTTTTGATCGGGTCGGGCGCCGCCTGCTGCTGACGAGCGAAGGCGAACAACTGCTCGGCGATTGCCGCGGTCTGTTGAATTACGCGAGTGCGCTTGGCGAGCGGGCTCAGTTGATCCGGCGCGGCGACACCGGGGTGTTGAAGGTGGCAGCTTCGCCGCAACACATGGAAAGTGTCTTCGCCAAATTTCTGCACCGCTATGCGCAACGCTATCCCAACGTGGAGGTGAGGCTGTTCGACGCGCTCGGCCCCGAAATGCTGACCATGCTCGAACGTGGCGAGATTCACCTTGGGCAAAGCCTCGTCCACGCGGTTCGGTCGGACGACCGGCGCTTCGCAAGCTATCCGCTCCAGCCAGTCGAGATGCTGGCCGCGTGCCATCCCTCGTGGCTGCCGGGCAAGCGCAAGGCCATTGAGGTAGGCAACCTCGCGCCGCATCCGTTGTTGCTGCTCGATACCGCATTCGTCGTTCGCAGGACGTTTGATGCCGCCTGCCGCCTCGCAGAACTCAAGCCGCACATTCTACTCGAAAGCCGCGCTCCTCACGCCTTGCTGGCGCTGGCCGAAGCCGGGCACGGCGTCGCCATCATTCCGTCGGCGTTGCGAACGGATCGTTACCGATTGCGGATTCTCCGAGTGACCTACCGGGGCAAGCCGCTGCGCGAGCCGCTGGCAATATTGTACGACCGGCGGCGCCCGCTGACGCCCTATGCAAAGGCCTTTTGCGAGATGCTCGCGGAATACGTCCGCAAGGTCTTTCCGATCACGCGGCCGTCCAAGTGATGTGCCCCTCGCTCAAACTTGGCTGGCGTCGAGGCCCGGTCCGGCCGCATCCAGCAGAACCATCACGAGTTCGCTTGAGGCAAATTGGTGTGCCGTGGCCGATGAAGGTGGACAATATTGCTGCGTCGGGGCGCTCCGATGGACCATCCGAAGTCGCAAAAATCCCAACTTGGCCGCGCTTCTCGAAAACGCACGCCGGAGGTGCCCGGCGCCAACTCTCATACCACTTCCAAAGTTGGAATGGCTTTGATCTTCTCTCCAAGCTCCTGCTCGGCGCGTTGCAGATCGTAGCGCTTCTGCAGATTGAGCCAGAGGTCGGGACCGTTCCCGCACAGCTTCCCGAGCCGCAACGCCATGACCGGGGTCACCGGCTGCTTTTCCTCGAGAATGTCATAGAGCGTCTGACGCGACACGCCAAGCAGCTTGGCGATCTCTGTCTTGGGCCGATCAAGCGCCGGCAAAATTTCCTCGCGCAGAAGTTCGCCGGGATGCATGGGAGGCAAGCCGCGCTTCGGGAGCTTCTTGGTCATTGAACCTGTCCTTAGTGATAGTCTTCCAGATCGACGTCGATGGCATCGCCTTCCGTCCAGCCGAATGTGATCCGCCAGTTTCCGCTGGCATTGACCGCATAGCGGCCCTTGCTGCGGCCGACGAGCGCGTGAAAGCGGAAGCCGGGCAGGTTAATGTCCTCCGGCCGCGATGCGTCATCGAGCGCGCGCAGAATGTTGGCGATCCGTCTCGTATTCCGCACGCTGAGGCGGCGCCCATCTCCGGTCGCGAAGAATCGCTCCAGGGCCTTATCTCTGAACGACCGGACCACGCTGCAACGTAAGCCAACGCCTTACATATGTCAAGTGCTGCCTTACGAGTGCTGCCTTACAAGAATGCCCGCCAGGGCTTCACCCAGCCCGCGCTCGATTGGCCTCATATCCGATTGTCACCAGAATGGTGACATGTTATGGTCTCAACATGCAGGTGATCGCCCGCCGGACGCTGAGGGAATTTTGGGCGCATTATCCGCATGCCGAGGGTCCGATCCGTGCCTGGGTAGCGATTGCAGCGAAAGCGCGTTGGGCAAATCCGGCCGAGATAAAGCGGCAGTTTGGTAGCACCGTCGACTTCGTAGGCGACAATCGGGTCATCTTTGATCTGGGCGGCAACAAATACCGGTTGGTCGTCCACGTGTCATTTTCCTTCGGCCGTTTGCTCGTGAAGTTCATCGGTACTCACGCTGAGTACGATCGCATCGATCCGGAGACCGTGTCATGGCGAAAAAAATGATCCGCCCACTTCACTCGGAAGCGGACTACGACGTGGCGCTGAACGAGATTGAGCGGTACTTCGAGGACGAACCGAAACCGGGGACACAGGAGGCCGATCGTTTTGATCTTCTCGCATTGATTATCGAGGACTACGAGCGCAAGCGCTGGCCAATCGAACCGCCCGATACGATCGACGCGATTCGTTACCGGATGGAGACGGGCGGCTATACGCAAGCCGATCTCGGCCGACTGCTCGGCTCGCGCCAGCGTGCCTCCGACATTCTAACGAGGAAGCGTCCCCTCACGATGAGGATGGCCTGGCGACTGCACCGCGAGTGGGGCATACCGGCAGAAGCATTGATCGCACCGCCGCGATCGCGGGGAAGAAGGTCGGCAGCATAGGCGTCTCGGCTAGTGCGGAAATCGGCGCCAATTGGCGTCAACAGCGTATTCCGAAATGGCGCGCTCGGAGAGTGCCAAACTTGTCGATGTTGCGCCCGCTCTTTGCGGGCATCAGCGCCGCTGGCGTGGACCTTTTTCGCGTCCACACTGCACGGGGCGGATAGGTGATGGCGGCCATGGCGATTGAAGCCATGGGCGAGGCTGACGCGGCCTTACGCTAACTTGACACCAGCGGATTGGAGGCGGATCGTTCCGGCAAAACATTCGGGAGCCCGTGATGCCGCGAGTCTTGCTGGTCGGCTACGATCCGGAAACGGTCGATTTCTCCAATCCCGCGTTGCCGCCGGGCATGAACGCCGAGAAGATACGCGCCGGTTTGGCGGTTACGTTGAAGGATATGGCAGACCGGGGATGGGAGGCCGATCTTTGCTTGGTTCGTCCTGATCAGACGGCTGTGGAAACCGTAGAGCGTCAGATAGCTTCCGCAAATTATGTCTGTGTCGTAGTCGGTGCCGGCCTGCGGTTACCGCCTCAGAGCCTCTTATTGTTCGAGGCCGTGGTTAACGCGATCCATAGGACCGCTCCCGCCGCCGGCATTGCCTTTAACACACGACCCGAAGATACAGCCGATGCCGCCGCGCGATGGTTGCCGCCCCGCTGAGTGCTCCGGTGCGTCCCGCTGGCGCCGGCTACGCCGCAAGCCACCTTGCCCCGGTCACGGCGAGTTACTGAATGTATCGATGGCGGTAAGCGCCGGCCAGCTTCAACTAAACGAGAGGTTAACCGTTCTGTCTATCCACTTTGCAACACAGGAGGTAAGGCTGATGTAAGTATAGGAAATGCTCCCGCCTGATCGCGAGTTCGCGTCGTCATTATTGCGTTAGTGACGTTTGGAAAGACAATGCGACTGACAGTCCACACGGACTACGCGCTGCGACTTTTGATGTATCTCGCCTTGAAGACGGACGGTTTGGCGACCATTGCCGAAATCGCCGCGACCTACGACATCTCGAGGAATCATCTGACGAAAGTGGCTCATGAACTCGGTGTCGCGGGCTATGTCGTAACTGTTCGAGGTCGCGGTGGAGGCTTGCGGCTCGCACAGCCGGTCGAGGCGATCATACTCGGGGAGGTCGTTCGCAAAACCGAGCCTGGCATGGCGGCGCTCGTACCCTGCCTGAAGCTTGACGACACGTCCTGCGCTTTATTCCCGGCCTGCGTCCTGCGGCGGGCCATGACGGTGGCCAGCGCTGCATTTCTTCAAGCTCTTGACGGTTATACGCTGGGCGACCTGATTGAGCCGGGCGGGAAGCTGCGCGCGCTACTTACCATTTCTCAAAGCGACCGCGATGTGGCGTCACGGTCAAATCGGGTCGCACGACGGGAACCGCCTGAATATT
>Ga0208356_1000014_pt1 | contig 99899 bp, 98 predicted proteins | sample NGESurshal072012_4_FD_184467 | JGI IMG/M metagenome (GOLD analysis project Ga0208356, IMG submission 184467) | Arctic peat soil microbial communities from Barrow, Alaska - NGEE Surface sample 53-1 shallow-072012 (SPAdes) | ecosystem: Environmental > Terrestrial > Soil > Wetlands > Peat ... | reverse complement strand
GTTGCTGGTGCCAAGTCGGCGGTGACCCATTCAGACCCGACCGGGTTGGAGCGGGTCGCTGAATCCGCCGACGACGGTGACAAGACGAATTCGTCGCCGAGGAGAGCGCGGCATAAGCCGTAAAGCCATTACGCAGGGGATGCCGGGTGCCTCCGCTGAGCCTGTATGCTCATGCGCGCATCCACTCTCTCCATTGCGCACGAGACCGCCGGTGCAGCGCGCACCCGGCATTCCCTGCACCCTCTGATCGATGAGGGACACGTTATGGCAAAGACTCGGGCGCATCGCGCCGCGGGAATGCGGAATCACATTCCACCGCCGTCATTCCGGGGCGCGCCCTCTTGGCGCGAGCCCGGAATCCATACTCCCGATCGTGGTTATGGATTCCGGGCTCGCTCCGCTTCGCTTCGCGCCCCGGAATGACGACGGAGAGGATTGCGCCAAGCGGCGCGCCCCGGAATGACGAGGGAGAAATGCGGCTAGGAATAACGGAAAAGCCATTTCCTGCCTTCGCGGGAACGACGAAAGGCGCGTCTCGGCACCGCCACCGCTGTTGAGGAATACGCCGACACACTTTAATCTGGACACAGGTAGTGATGACCCTCGCGGAGTTGTATAACCATGCCCGGCTCGCCCGATGACCAACTTGGCTTTGCACCTGATTACGATTCCCCGATTCCCTATATGCAGCGGACTCGCGACTATTACGCCGCGATCGGCTACACGACACCCTACCGCTGGGCGCACTATGTAGATGCGCCGTTCCAGCCGCTGAGAAAGCCCCTGACGCAATCGCGCGTGACCATCGTCACCACCGCCGCCCCTTATGATCCGGCGAAGGGCGACCAGGGCCCTGGCGCGGCGTATAATGGCAGCGCCAAGTTCTACACGGTCTATGACGGCGATACCTCGAAGCAGCACGATTTGCGCATCTCGCATATCGGCTACGACCGCAAGCACACCGCCGCGACCGACAGCGGCAGCTGGTTTCCGCTGCCGCAGCTTCTGAAGGCTGCAGCCTCGGGGCGGATCGGCGAGGCGGCGCCGCGCTTTTTCGGTGCGCCGACCAACCGCAGTCACCGGGTCACCATCGACGTCGACGCCCCGGAAATCCTTGCCCGCTGCCTGGCCGACAAGGTCGATGCCGCCGTGCTGGTACCGAACTGCCCGGTTTGTCACCAGACCGCCGGCCTGGTCGCCCGCCATCTCGAAGCCAGCGGCATTGCCACCGTGGTGATGGGATGCGCCAAGGACATCGTCGAACACGCGGCGGTGCCGCGCTTCCTGTTCAGCGATTTCCCGCTGGGTAATTCTGGCGGCAAGCCGCACGATGTCGAGTCGCAGGCGCTGACGCTCGGACTGGCGCTGGGTTTGCTGGAGCAGGCTTCCGGTGCGCGCACCACCATGCAGTCGCCACTGCGCTGGAGCGAGGATGCGTCCTGGAAGCTCGACTTCAACAACATTTCGCAGATGAGCCCTGAAGAACTGGCCCGGCGCCGCAGCGAATTCGACAAGCAGAAGGAGATCGCGCGCGGCAACCGGGCCGCCTGACGTCGGCCGTGCCGGTGCTCATGCCTGCGGGGCAGCGCCCGTCAGCACCTTGACCCCGCCGAAGGCGGCAATCTGCCCACGCCGGAGCAGGACGATCTGGGTCGCCAGCTGGCGCAGTTCCGCGGCGTCGTGACTGACATAGACCATCGGTATGCCGGCCTCGTCGCGCAGCCGCACCAGATAGGGCAGGATCTCGACCTTGCGTCCTTCATCCAGCGAACCCAGCGGCTCGTCGAGCAGCAGCAGTCTTGGTTTGGACAGCAGCGCCCGTCCGAACGCGACACGCTGGCGTTCGCCGCCGGACAATTGACCGGGGCGGCGATCGAGCAAGTCGCCGATATCGAGCAGGTCGACCACGCGCTTGCGCTGCGCGGAATCCTCGGCGAGACGGTTCATGCGCCGCCCGTAGTCGAGATTCTGCCGCACATCGAGATGTGGAAACAGCCGCGCATCCTGGAACACGTAGCCGATGCGGCGGCGATGCGGCGGGACATGGACGCGCGCCGAGGTGTCGTCGAGGGTTTCGCCGTCAAGGGTGACGACGCCGCGGTCGGGCTTGAGCAGGCCCGCGATCATGTTGATCAGCGAGGTCTTGCCGGCGCCGGAGGCACCGAACAGTCCGGTGACCCGGCCCTCGCTGGCGAACGAAGCCTGCAGCGAGAAATCGCCGAGCTGTTTCGAGACGTCGACCCGCAGCATGGATCAGTTCCCGTGCAGGCGCTGCGTGGCGCGCCGCGCGAACCATTCCGAGGCGACCAGCGCAGCCGTCGCGATCACGATCGAAACGATCACCAGCCGCAGCGCCGCGGGGTCGCCGTCCGGCGTCTGGATCAGCGAGTAGATCGCCGAGGAAATGGTCTGGGTTTCGCCGGGAATATTCGACACAAAGGTGATGGTTGCGCCGAATTCGCCGATCGCCTTGGCAAAGCCGAGCACCATGCCGGCGAGTACGCCCGGCAGCGCCAGCGGCAGGGTGATGGTCAGGAACACCCGCCAGGGCGCGGCGCCGAGCGTTTCCGCCGCCTGCTCCAGTCTGCGATCCACCGCCTCGATCGACAGCCGGATCGGCCGCACCAGCAACGGAAACGACATGACGCCGCAAGACAGCACCGCGCCGGTCCAGCGGAACGCGAACACGATCCCGAGATGATCGGCAAGCCATGCACCGATCAGGCCGCGCCGGCCGAAGGTGAGCAGCAGCAGATAGCCGGTGACCACCGGCGGCAGCACCAGCGGCAAATAAATCAGGGCGTCGATCAACGACTTGCCCCAGAAGTCGCGCCGCGCGAGCAGCCACGCGATGGCTATTCCCAACGGCGTCGCCACCAGTGTCGCAACGGTGGCAACCCGCAGCGAAAGCTGGATCGCCGTCCATTCCGTCGGCGAAATCTCAAGCACGCTTCAGGTCGTTGGGCTGACTAGGAACTGGAAGCCGTATTTCTCGAAGATGGTCCTGGCCGCCGATGTCCGCAGGAACGCGAGATATCCGCTCGCATCCGGCTTCGCGGTTGCGGTCGCGGCCACCGGATAGATGATCGGTGGGTGGGAATCGGCCGGGAAGGTGCCGACGATCTTGACGCCGGGTTCGACCTTGGCATCGGTGGAATAGACGATGCCGAGCACGGCCTCGCCGCGCGCCACCAGCGCGAGCGCGGCGCGCACGCTCTCGGCCATCGCGAATTTCGGCTCCGCCGCCTGCCAGGCGCCGAGTTTCTCCAGCGCGGCCTTGGCGTATTTGCCGACCGGAACCGCCTTGACGTCACCGGTCGCGATCTTGCCGTCGCCGGCGAGTTTGGCGAGATCGAAGCCGGGCTTGATCGTCACCTTGTCGATCTTGGAATCCTTCGGTGCGATCAGCACGATGCTGTTGCCGAGCAGATTGACGCGGGTCGGTTCGTTGATGGTTTTCTTGTTGGTGGCGTAGTCCATCCAGTCGGTATCGGCGGACACGAATATATCCGCAGGTGCACCCTGCTCGATCTGCTTGGCGAGCATCGAACTCGCGGCATAGCTCGCCGTGACCTTGACGCCGGTCCTGGCGGTGTAGGCGACGTCGACGTCGTCGAGCGCGTTCTTCATCGAAGCCGCGGCGAATACTGTGAGGCTCTTGTCCTGGGCAAGTGCGGGCGACCTGGTCGATCCGCACAGCAGGGTGAGGGCGAGAAAAATTCCGGCGAGACGATGCATTGGGGCGCTCCATGCGTGTTTGCGGCGCGATTCCCGCGCGCAAATCAGGCGTTGGTTGAGGATCGATGCGACAGGCGGAAGCGCCGTTCCGTCCATCCCGCCAGCTTACGGCCGATCGGGATATCGCTGGCAAAATAATAACAGGCTGACCAGGCGGGTAAAGGCTCCCTTGGTCTATTGCGACGGTAGAATTGCCACAGACAAGGCGTTGTCTTTGGCGCCACTGATTTCCAGCACGAACGGGCTGGCCGAAAGCTCGAACTTCATGGTCTTGCGGATACCGTCGCAGTCGGTCGCGCCACTAAAGCCCTTGGGTTTCAGGGCATGTCCGTCCTGGATCACATCGACCCAGGCGCCGGCCGACAGGCTGACGGTGTAGAGGCCGGGCTTCGGCGCGCCCTTGAAGCTCGCGAAGCCGGCAAACGTGCCGTCCTTCGGCGCGCGTTCGGGCGCGGTGGGCAGCCTGGCCTCAGCAGGCGTCAGCAAGGCGAGCGTCATTGCCGTCGCCGGCAAGGCCGCGAGTTCGCCGCCGGACGCAAGCCTGACCCGGTCCGGTGCCGTCAATGCCGCGCGCTCGCGCTCGATCGGCCATTTGAACTTGTCGCAGCCGCTCGGCTCCTCCGCCGCAAGTGCGGAGGCCGTTCCGAACAGGACAAAGGCGATCAGCAGGCGCGCGCGCATGATCAGTCCACCGCGATCATCACATCGGAAGCCTTCACCACGACGGTAACGTGGCTTTTCGCCTTGATGCCGAGTTCATCGACCGCCTCGTTGGTGATGGAGGACGTGACGACCTGGCCGTTGCCGATATCGACGCGGACGTGCGAGGTGGTCGCACCCTTTTTCACTTCGATGACGGTACCCTTGATCTGGTTGCGTGCACTGATGCGCATGGGGGCTCTTTCACAATACTCGGCCGCGCGCGGCGACGCCGCGCATTGCGGGCTCGAAATGAGGAGTCAGGACCAACGTCCCACTGGACCACGCGCTGACGGCGCAAGCGGCAGGCGATACTAGCGCATCTTGACGCGGCGTGGATAGCCGTCTGGTGAAATACTATGGCCTGGCATCCGGCGCGGCCAGGACCTGGCGGCAGTCGGCCGGCAATTGGGCAAGTGTCACCGGCCGCCGCGGCTTCGGCGGTGTCGTCGGCGGCTTCGGATGCAGCACCGAATCCTTGAACCAGTAGGCAAGATCGGCCGGGCGGCAGCCATCGCCTTCCGGCGGCGCCGGCTGGCTCTCGCATTCGCGGCTGCCGGCGGGGCAGGTGATGCGGATATGGAAGTGATAGTCATGTCCGTACATCGGCCTGACCTTGGAAAGCCAGCTGCGGTCGCCCCTGGCTTCGCGGCACAGCGCCTTCTTGATCGCGGCATTGACGAAGATGCGCTGCACCCTCGGCTCCTGCGCGGCGTCGCGGATCACCGCGAGATGGCTCGCGGTCCAGACATGCGGATCGATGTCGAGCCGGTCGGGACGCACCATCATGACCGCGGACATGTCCTCGCGTTCGTTGCGCGACAATTGCCGATTGGGCATCGGCGTCAGCCAGACATCGGCGTCGAGCCCGATCTGATGGCTGGCATGCCCGGTAAGCATCGGTCCGCCGCGCGGCTGCGACATGTCGCCGACCAGCAGTCCGTGCCAGCCCGCGTCCTTGTGCACCTTGGCCGATAGTCGCTCCAGCAGCGCGACCATGTCGGGGTGCGCCCAATTGCGATTGCGCGACAGCCGCATCACCTGCCAGGTCGGGCCGTCGATGGGCAGTGCTTCGGCGCCTGCGATGCAGCCCTTGGCGTAGAAGCCGATCACGCGGGTCGACATCGCCGCCGGCAGCACCTTGCGACCGAACAACTCCTTGGCGCCCAGCCTGGGATCGTTGGGATTGGCGAGCGGCGGCAGCGGCTTGGGATCGACACTGCCCTTGTCCTGCGCCAGCGCTGCGGAGGAGCCGGCGGGAGCCGAGGACAGCAGCAGGAGCACAGGGAGAATCAGGCGCGGGGTCATCGGGGCACTCTGCGGCGCATGGCCTGCCATGGAATTAGCGCCTGCGAACAAAGCGCGCCAGTCGCAAATGGTTGATGAAGGCAAGGGCTCGGCGGCCGTTCAGATGTCCTTGGCCGCGGCGCCGCGAGTGGCGGCGAGCAGCGCCCGGCCGACGTCTTCGTAGTGGGTGTCGCGGGCCTGGATCTGCTGGGCAATGGCATGCATGTCGCGAAAGCGGCGTTCGAATGGGTTGGCGCAGAACACCGCGGTGGCGCCCGCCATGTGATAGGCGGCGTCGACCACCGACGCGGCCTGGTGAATGGTCCAGGTCGATGCAAGGCGAAGCGCGACGCGCTGCTGTTCCGTATAGCGCCCGCTGCGCGTCAGGTCGTGCCAGACCTCCGCCGCCGTCGCATAGAGATAGGCGCGGGCGGCGCGCAGATCGCCTTCGACACGGCCAAGCGCGCCCTGCACCGCATTGTTCTCGCGCATCGCCTTGATGCCGACCGACGCCTTGCCGCGCGCCAGATCGATTGCGGCATCGAGGGTGGCGCGCGCAACTCCAAGCGCGACCGCGGCGAAGCCCATCCCGAAAACGATGTTGGTGGTGAGTTGGTAGAGCGGGCCTTTTTCGCGCACCGCCGCGGGATCGTCGCGCAGTGCCGCAAATCTTTCCGGGATGAACAGATTTTCGACCGAATAGCTGTCGGTGCCGGTGCCCCTGAGTCCAATCACGTCCCAGACGTCGTACATCGTGGCGCTCGCGATCGGAAACAGGATGGTGCGTATCTCCGGCGCGCCATCGCCCTTGCGCCGTCGCGAGCCGTCAGCTTCGACGACCTCGACATGAGCGCCGAGCCAGTTGGCCTGGCGGGAGCCACTGGCGAAGTCCCAGCGGCCGTCGGCACGATAGCCGCCTGGCACGACCTGCACCTCGCCGGCGATCGCACCCCAGGCCAGGATGTCGGTGGGCGCGGCAAACACCTCGCGAGCGGTATCGGGATCGAGATAAGCCGCGGTCATGGCGCAGACGCCGCATTGGCCGAGGCACCATGCCGTCGACGCGTCGGCCTTCGCCACTTCCTCGAGCATCTGCATGAAGACTTCGAGCGGCGCTTCGGTACCGCCCGCGCTCTTCGGTAACAGCGCGCGGTACAACCCGTTCTCGATCAGGGCGGAAACCACCGTCGGGGTCAGACGCCGCGTCCTTTCGATCTCGTCGGCCTCGCTCGCAATCATTGGCGCCAGAGCGCGCGCGCGTTCGATCAGGTCGAAACCGGGAAGCTTGCTCATGCCTTTCCTCGCGGCCTTTGCGGTTCTTCTTAGCCTATATGCAGGGGTACGGCATCCGTCCGCGTCGATCAAGCCGGGGACGTCAGCGCGCCAGGCCCAGCAGAACGAGAATGGCACGGTCCAGCAGTCCGGAGGTTTCGGCATCGATTCGGCCGATAACCCGCCGGATCCGGTCGCGCCGAAGCGCCAGCATTTTGTCGGTCATGATCTGCGACCGCACCAGCAGGCCGCTTTCCGGTGTGGCTTCGATCAGCGGTCGGAGCAGCAACTTGTCCTGAAGGTCCGACGAGACCGGACAGACGAAGAGGGTCGTAAGGTCAGCATTGAATTCGTCGGCTTGCACCACAACTCCCGGCCGAGGCCTCCCGAGATCACTGGGAACAACCATCAGCACAACATTGCCGCGCGCTATGTCCATGCTTCCCAGTCGTAGATCGACTCGATCCAGTCATCGATTGCGCCATTTTCCGGGTGTCGCGCCATCCGCCTCGCCTGCTTGCGCAAATCAGCAAGCACCTTGGGGTCGCGCAAGTCCGGCACCCAATGCTGCACCGGACGCAAGCCCTGGGTGCGCAGACGCTTGCGGCGCGCGGCCATGCGCTGCTGCGGTGTCCGTGGTTTTGACTTTTTCGGAGTGGGAGCCATCCCAGTATCGTAACATGTTACGCCGACGAATTCAACAAATCGTACCAATCCGGCCAATCCAGAGAAAATTCGGTCGTTGGCGACCCGGCAACGAATCTCTGGGGTTCGCCAGCCCGTGACCGAGGCGGGACTCGCTTCGCTATTCGGCGGCACCTACGCGCGTCTTGCCCGGTGCACGGGCCTTTTTCCAGGCGCCGGAGGCCAGAACCTTGCTCGCAGACAGGATTTCAATGCCGACGATACGGCCGGCGGCGTCGACATCATAGATGAACGGCCCGGTCTCTTCAGTCCGGTCGACCTTACCTCCTCCGACGGTGATATACACCGCATCGGCTTCGGCGTCGTAAGTTATGTATGTCATGGCTTTCGCCTCGCGTTCCGATCGAACATCACACTTATAACGCGAATGCTCATCAGTGCCCTTGGCCCAATCCCTCTTCAGCTATCCACCTTCAACGCAGCGATAAAAGCCTCCTGCGGGATGTCAACCTTGCCGAACTGCCGCATCTTCTTCTTGCCTTCCTTCTGCTTCTCCAGAAGCTTGCGCTTGCGGGTGACGTCGCCGCCGTAGCACTTGGCGGTGACGTCCTTGCGCAAGGCGCGCACGGTCTCGCGCGCGATCACCTTGCCGCCGATCGCGGCCTGGATCGGAATCTGGAACATGTGCGGAGGGATCAGTTCCTTCATCTTCTCGACCATGGCGCGGCCGCGGCCTTCGGCGCGGGTGCGATGCACCAGCATCGACAGCGCGTCCACCGGCTCGCTGTTGACCAGGATCTGCATCCTGACGAGGTCGGCTGGCTTGTAGTCGGTGAGATGATAGTCGAACGAGGCATAGCCCTTCGAGACCGATTTCAGGCGGTCGTAGAAATCGAACACCACTTCATTGAGCGGCAACTCGTATTTCACCATCGCGCGAGACCCCACATAAGTGAGCTCCTTCTGCGATCCGCGCCGCTCCTGGCACAGTTTCAGCACGCTGCCGAGATAGTCGTCGGGGGTAAGGATCGTGGCCTCGATCCACGGCTCCTGGATCTCGGCGATCTTCACCACGTCGGGCATGTCGATGGGATTGTGGATTTCGATTTCCTGGCCGTCGGTCAGGCGCATCTTGTAGATCACCGATGGTGCGGTCGCGATCAAATTGAGATCGAACTCGCGGTGCAGCCGCTCCTGGATGATCTCCAGATGCAAAAGCCCAAGGAAGCCACAGCGGAAGCCGAAGCCGAGTGCGGCGGAGGTTTCCATCTCGAAGGAGAAACTGGCATCGTTGAGACGCAGCTTGCCCATCGCCGCCCGCAACGTTTCGAAATCGTCGGCATCGACCGGGAACAGGCCGCAAAACACCACCGGAATCGCCGGCTTGAACCCCGGCAGCATTTCGGTCACCGGCTTGCGGTCATCGGTGATGGTGTCGCCGACGCGGGTGTCCGCCACTTCCTTGATGGCGGCAGTGATGAAGCCGATTTCACCGGGACCGAGTTCATCGACCTGCTGCATCTTCGGCGTGAAGAAGCCGACACGCTCGACGTCATAGGCGGCGTTGGTGCCCATCATCCGGATCCGGTCGCCTCGCTTCATGACACCGTCGACGACACGGATCAGGACCACGACGCCGAGATAGACGTCGTACCAGCTGTCGACCAGCAGCGCCCTCAGGGTCGCGCCGCGGTCGCCGTTCGGCGACGGCAGGCGGGTGACGATCGCCTCCAGCACCTCGGGAATGCCAAGGCCGGTCTTGGCCGAGATCATCACCGCATCGGAGGCGTCGATGCCGATCACATCCTCGATCTGCTGCCTTACCTTGTCGGGTTCGGCGGCGGGCAGGTCGACCTTGTTCAGCACCGGCACGATCTCGTGATTGTTGTCGAGCGCCTGGTAGACATTGGCGAGCGTCTGGGCTTCGACGCCCTGGCTGGCATCGACGACGAGCAGCGAGCCCTCACAGGCCGCGAGCGAGCGGGAGACTTCGTAGGCGAAGTCGACATGGCCCGGCGTGTCCATCAGATTGAAGATGTAATCCTTGCCGTCCCTGGCGTGATAATTCAGCCGGACCGTCTGCGCCTTGATGGTGATGCCGCGCTCGCGCTCGATATCCATGGAATCGAGCACCTGTTCCTTGCCCGCCATTTCACGGTCCGTCAGCCCGCCGGTCACCTGGATCAGGCGGTCGGCCAGCGTCGACTTGCCATGGTCGATATGAGCGATGATGGCGAAGTTGCGGATGTTGGAAATAGGGCTGGATGTCATGGGCGCGGGATAGCATTGGCCCCCCGCTGCGGCAACCTCATTGCAGGCTTGTGACGGCCCAAGTTCACGCCAAGCTGATTTCACTTGCGGCAAAAACGCGCTACGTCACCGCACATGTCTGCTGTCCGGTTCCTGCCCGCAACATTGCACGCCCGCGCGTCGTCGAAGGTCCGGCGGCTGGCGGCATGGCTTGTGGCATCGGCATCGGACCGCAAGGCCGGCCCTTGGCTGGTGACCGGCTTTGCCCTCGCGCATGCCGTGCTCTGGACCTTGATCCTGATCAATCTGAAGGCGGCCCAGGATGTCCACATGGACGTCGCCGAGGCCTACGCATGGGGGCAAAAATTCCAGCTCGGCTATGGCAAGCATCCGCCGCTGTCGGGATGGATCGCAGGCCTCTGGTTCATGCTGTTTCCGGTCGCCAATTGGTCGACTTATGCGCTGGCGATGGCGACGCTCGGAACCGGCCTCGTGATCTGCTGGCTGATCGCGCTGCGGGTGGTCGATCGGCGCCGCGCGTTCTTCATGGTGGTCATGCTCGCGCTTTATCCGATCTTCAACTTCAAGGGCTACAAATACAATCCGGATCTGCTGCAGCTCGTCACCCTGCCGATGGTCGTGCTGGCCTATCTGCACGCCTTCGAGAAGCGAACCGTGCGTGCCGGCGTGTGGCTCGGCCTCGCCGGAGCGCTGGCGCTGATGACGAAATACTGGGTGCTGACCATGATCGGCGCGGTCGGAATCGCCGCGTTGATCCATCCTGACCGGCTGAAATTTCTGCGCTCTCCGGCGCCGTGGGTCGCGGTCGCCACGCTCGTCGTCGCGATGATTCCACATCTGATCTGGCTGAAGGATGTCGACTTCGCACCACTGACCTATGCCGGGGACGTCTATGCCCTCACCAACCGGACGCAATGCCTTCAGCTTGTGATCGGTTATATCGGCCATAACCTTGCGCTGCTGGTCGTCCCGGTATTGCTGGCAGCGACAGCGCTGGCGTGGCCACCGGCGACGCCGGTCAAGCGTGCCTGGTCGCGCGGTGCCGCTATCGGCGTGAACCTGTCACAGGCGCTCAACATCTGGATCATCCAGATCGTGGTCGCGGTCGGGCCTCCGCTCGGTGCCCTCGCTTTCACCGTCTATCTCAAGACCGACTGGGGAATCTCGCTGTTCTTTCTGACCCCGCTGGCGCTGGTTGCAATTCCGTCGCTGCGCCTTCCCGGCATTGCGTTGTTCCATATTGCCGTGATCTGGCTCGTGATCACGCTGGCCGTGCTGGCCGCATCGCCCTACATCGCGGCGCGCGAGATGGGCGGCAATCCAAACGGCGCTTCGGGCTACGGCGCGCGCTCCGAACTCGCCCGCGAACTGACGCAGGCCTGGCATGAGCGCTTCCACTCGCGGTGGGCTGTGGTCGCCGGCGCAACGGACATCGGCGAGCCGATGACGTTCTACAGCCCGGACCATCCCGCGCCGTTCACGCCGAACGAACTCTGGGCGTCAGGTCTGACGTCGCTGGCGGAGGCAAAGCGGCTGGGTTTCATCGGCATCTGCGAAGCTTCGGACGACGGACGCCTGCCGGAGTGTGAGGCGTGGATGGCGGCCAATGCGGCTCAAGCCGAGCAGCTCGTCATGACCACACAACGCTTCTTCCGGGGGCATGCCGGCCCCGCCAGCAGCTGGAAAATCTATATCGTGCCACCGCCGAAATAGCCCCCGGCGGTGGCTCGATCCTGGTCGCGACAGCCAACTCAGGCGCCTTCCTCGTTGAACTTGCTCGCGACCAGTTCGGTAATCGCGTCGAGGGCGGCGTGCGCCTCCGGGCCGGCGGCGGAGACGACGATCGACGTGCCGGGCCCTGCCGACAACATCATCAGTCCCATGATGGAGGTGCCGCCGACCGTTTCGCCGCCGCGCGTCACCCACACTTCGGCGTTGAAGCGCTCGACCATCTGGACGAATTTCGCCGAGGCCCGGGCGTGGAGCCCGCGTTTGTTGATGATGGGAATTTCCCGGGACACCGCGCCCGCGGGCACACTCTGCCCGGCACCGTTCTCGGGCGGCGCGGCGTCGTCGTTCATTTGCCGGCGAGCACGCGGCTGGCGATGGTGACATATTTGCGGCCGGCTTCCTGCGCCATGGCGATGGCGTCGGGCAGCGACCGCTCTTCGCGAACCTTGGCAAGCTTGACCAGCATCGGAAGATTGATTCCCGCGAGCACTTCCACTTTCGGGCGGCTCATGCAGGAGATCGCAAGATTGGAAGGGGTGCCGCCGAACATGTCGGTCAGGATCGCGACGCCATCGCCGCTGTCGACGCGATTGACCGCTTCAATGATATCGCTGCGGCATAGATCGGAATCGTCCTCAGCCCCAACCGTCACGGCTTCGATTTGTTTTTGTGGGCCCATAACATGTTCGAGCGCCGCCTTGAACTCGTCGGCAAGGCGCCCGTGGGTCACAAGTACTAGACCAATCATCGGAAACTCCTCGCGGGTGCTTTTTTGGTGCACCGCACGAACGCGCCACTTTGACCATCCAGAGCCCCCGCGCAAGAGGGGATCTTGGCGATTCTCCCGGAAATTAGCCGTAGGGAGGGGAGGCGACGCCGGTCAGTCGGTCGCGATACTGGGCATCATATGGTTACCAATTCCCTTCAAACAATCGGCAGAGGACGGCACGGAAACTGAACCCATGGTTGTCGTCAGCGCGGCTACAACCAATGGCAGCGCAGGATACCCCGACCCTACCGGGATTCGCGGTATTTCCACACCATGGAGGCATGCCAAGAGGGCTTCCGTGGGCGGGAGCCGTTCGGCATCGGGCGCCGAAAGGTCAATGACCATGCCGACGACTGCCTCGCCAGCGTATTCGCAGCGGCGAATGCCGAGGCCCCGGATTTCGATCAGACCCGCCAATTGCGGCGCCGGCGTGACTATCAGTTGACCGCCGCGAGCTTCGAGATGGAGCCGATCGTCGCCAACCAGGATCGCCGGAGGAACCTGCCCGGCGCGCCCGGCCAGGATCAGATCGAAGGCGAGCCTCGATTTGCCGGCTCCCGAGGGTCCGCGGATCAATACCGCACGCCGTTCGACCAGCACCGCGGAAGCGTGAACGCTTGCATGCGGCGGCCTGCTCATGGCGCAGGCAGCCGGACCACAAAGCGGGCGCCAGCAATGGTCGCCTCGCCGTCGGCGTTGGGGGCCCCAGTGCGATTTTCCGCCCAGATGCGACCGCCATGGGCTTCGATGATCTGTTTCGAGATCGACAGGCCGAGCCCGGAATTCTGTCCGAAACCCTGATGCGGCCGGTCGGTGTAAAACCGCTCAAAGATTCGCTCCAGCGCATCCTCGCGAATTCCCGGCCCATCGTCATCGACGACGATGTCGATTTCCGATCGCAAGCGCCGACAGACGATCCGTACCTTGCCGCCGGCGGTAGAAAACGACTGGGCGTTGACCAGCAGGTTGGAAATCACCTGGCCGAGCCGCGAATCGTGACCGGGCACCGAGAAGGTATCGGTGGGGCTCCGTCCCTCGAAACGGACCTGGACACCGAAATCGTGGCCAAGCCGGGTTTCGTTGGCGACCGTCGTCAGGGCGTTCAGCAGGCGGCGAAGATCGACCGCGGTCATATCCTGCCGCTGCAGTTCGGCATCGAGCCGGCTGGCATCGGAAATGTCGGAGATCAATCGATCGAGCCGCTTGACGTCATGCTCGATCACCGCGAGCAGCCGCGAGCGGCTGCTTTCGTTGCGCGCGAGCGGCAACGTCTCGACCGCAGAGCGCAGCGACGTCAGCGGGTTCTTCAGCTCGTGGGCGACATCGGCGGCGAACATTTCGATCGCCTCCATGCGGTTATAGAGCGCGTCGGTCATGTCGCGCAGCGCGCCGGAAAGATGACCGATCTCGTCGCGGCGGCGGGTGAAATCGGGAATTTCGACGCGGGTCCGGATCCGGCGGCGAACCCGCTCGGCGCTGTCGGCGAGCCGGCGCACCGGTCCGGCGATGGTGCTTGCGAGCAGCAGGGAAAGCACGATCATCACCGCGGACGCGACGCCGCCGACCTTCAAAATCGCAAGTCGCTCGGCAGTCACCATCTGGTCGATATCGCCGCTCTGGGTCGAAAGCAGCAGGACGCCATGCACTTCGCGGAACCGCTGTACCGGCACGGCGACCGAGACGATCACCTCGCCGCGCTCGTTGATGCGCACCTCGCTGCTTTTCTGGCCGTCGAGGGCGTGCACGACCTCCAGATAGCCCTTGCCGTCCTCGGGGCCGAGCTCACGGTAGAGCGGCAGGTCGCCGCGGTTGAGCCAGGTGCGGATCGCGATCATCGTTCGCTCGACAATGCCCGGCTTGTCGACCGATGGCGGCGGCAATTCAACGCGCTGCACATCGCCGCGGCGATAGAGATTGCGGCTGTCGAGAATCAGGCTGCCGTCGCGGTCGAAAATACGGGCGCGGGTCTTGGTCGGCGAAATCAGCTGCAGCAGCACCGGTGCGACCCGTTCGGGGTTGATCGAGAAATCCAGCCGGGAATATTCATCGGGCCCGCCATAGGTCTCGCCCGGCTTCAGGTCCTGCAGCCGGTCGGGGTCGATGGTGATGGTGTTGGTGTCGACCGTCGCGGAAGCCGCGATCGCGCCGGCGATGATCTCGGCCTGCACGAGCAGGCTTTGCGCCCGTGCGTCGATCAGGCCGGCGCGGAACTGCGAGAGATAGAGCACGCTCGCCACCAGCGCGATCAAGCCGGCAAGGTTCAGTGAAACGATGCGGCGGGTCAGACTCGAGAAGCTGAGTGCGAAGAAAAACTGACCGACCCGGCTCAGCCAGTCGAGCGGCCGCTGCCAGCCCGTGCCGCGCTGCTGCGCGGCGGCAGCGCTGTCCGAAACGAGGGACGACGGAGCGTCCTCGGCATTCAGGCTCGAATCAGGCTGCGTTCGATCAAGCAATGGCCAAAACTGCCGGTTGTTTCGATATGCGATACGCGTTCGCCCCTGCACCTTACCCCAGTTGGGTGGCGGCGTCAGTCGACAATGCGGGCGTCAAAACGCCTGCAGGTCAGGTTTCCTTGAAACGGTAGCCCACGCCGTACAGGGTCTCGATCATCTCGAAGTCGTCGTCGACCACCTTGAATTTCTTGCGCAGCCGCTTGATGTGGCTGTCGATGGTGCGATCGTCGACATAGACCTGATCGTCATAGGCCGCGTCCATCAAGGCGTTGCGGCTCTTCACCACGCCCGGGCGCGTGGCCAGCGCCTGCAGGATCAGGAACTCCGTCACCGTCAGCGTCACCGGCTCGTTCTTCCAGGTGCAGGTGTGACGTTCGGGATCCATGCGCAGCAGGCCGCGGTCGAGCGCCTTGGCGTCGGTCTCCTTGGGCACCGCGGTCGGATCCTTCGGTGCCGCGCGGCGCAGCACCGCCTTGACGCGCTCGACCAGCAGGCGCTGCGAGAATGGCTTGCGGATGAAATCGTCGGCACCCATTTTGAGTCCGAACAATTCATCGATTTCCTCATCCTTGGAGGTCAGAAAAATCACCGGCAGATCCGACTTCTGCCGCAGCCTGCGCAACGTCTCCATGCCGTCCATGCGCGGCATCTTGATGTCGAGGATCGCCAGATCGGGCGGACTGGTGCGAAAGCCATCGAGCGCGGAAGCGCCATCCGTGTAGGTCATGATGCGATAGCCTTCGGCTTCGAGCGCGATCGAGACCGATGTGAGAATGTTACGGTCGTCGTCGACCAAGGCGATTGTGGGCATGAGCCTGCTTCCCGAAACGGAGTGAAACGGCGAGCAATCCAGCGATGCGCCGCCTATAAAGGGCTTCGAACGTGGTCAACGAGCAATGTAAGCTGGGCTGAAGTGTGACCGAGTTCCGTAAAACGCCCGAGCGAGGTGCGGATTCCGGACCTATATAGACATCGGTTTAGCCGAAAAAAGGCCATTTTCGCAATGAGATGCCGGAGCAGAAGCGATGCAGCCCAGCGCTGATTTCGATCCCGCCAAGCTTGCCAGGTCGCTTTTGCGGCGCAGCCGGCAAGGGGCGCTGGCTACCTTGCAGGCTGGCAGCGGCGACCCCTATTGCTCGTTGGTCAATGTCGCAAGCCACGCCGATGGCTCGCCGATTCTGCTGATTTCGCGGTTGGCTGTCCATACCAGGAACCTGCTCGCCGACAGCCGGGTCTCCCTGATGCTGGACGAACGGGCGCCGGGCGATCCGTTGGAGGGGGCGCGGATCATGCTGGCCGGACGGGCGGAGCCCGCCGGAGCCGCCGATTCGGCCAGTTTGCGCCGGCGCTATCTGAACGCCCATCGTTCCGCGGAAGCCTTTGTAGATTTTAAGGATTTTTCGTTTTTTCAAATCCGGCCCGCCGCTGCGCATCTGGTCGCCGGGTTCGGCCGGATCGTAGACCTCGAGCCCGGGCAGTTCTTGACCGACATTTCCGATGCCGGCGCTCTGCTGGAGGCCGAGCAGGGCGCGATCGACCATATGAACGCCGATCATCGCGATGCCATCGCTCTTTACGCGACCCGGCTGCTCGGTGCGGGCCCCGCAGATTGGCGCTGCACCGGCTGCGATCCCGATGGCATCGATATCGAGGCCGACACCGTGACGTTAAGGCTGGATTTTCCGCGGCGGATTGTCACCCCTGCCGCATTGCGGGAGGTGTTGAAGCAGCTCGCCGATCAGGCCCGCACCGCAGCAAGTTTCTGAGCCGCGGCAGCACCGCCTTGGAATAAACCAAAACCTGCGGGATCGGCTTGGCAAGCTCGGCGTTCATCACTATTAGGTCGCCGGACCAAGGCCGGAAGGCTATATTGAAGGTCCCGCGACCGGGCGCGTCTGGCGACATTCGCGCAATCGAGATACGCGGGTTCGAGGAGGATTCTTCGTGCAAGAGACGGGCGTGCATAACGGTGCCTTCGGTGCCGACAAATTCGGCTTAAAAAAACTCAAGGGTGTGAACTGGAATTTCGGCGCGCCGCAGCTTTATGAACACGCTCTGCGTGCCGGCGAAGCCACGGTCTCCGCCGATGGCGCGCTGTGCGCGGACACCGGCGTATTCACCGGCAGAAGTCCCAAGGACAAATTCACCGTTCGCGATGCCCTGACCGAAAAGAACATGTGGTGGGCCGGCAACCAGTCGATCACCTCGGAGCAGTTCGAGACCCTCTACGCCGACTTCCTCAGCCATGCCGAAGGCATGACTCTGTTTGCGCAGGATCTCTATGGCGGCGCCGATCCCAGCCACCGGATCAGGACCCGCGTCTATACCGAACTCGCCTGGCATTCGCTGTTCATCCGCACCCTGCTGATTCGCCCCGACGTATCGGAACTCGCAGGCTTCGTCCCTGAGCTGACCGTCATCGACCTGCCAAGCTTCCGCGCCGATCCCAAACGCCATGGCGTGCGCTCGGAGAACGTGGTCGCGATCGATTTCGCCCGCAAGATCGTCCTGATCGGCGGGTCTTATTATGCCGGCGAGATGAAGAAGTCGGTCTTCACCACGCTGAACTATTATCTGCCTGAAAAAGGCGTGATGCCGATGCATTGCTCGGCCAATGTCGGCCCCGACGGCGATGCGGCGGTTTTCTTCGGGCTCTCCGGCACCGGCAAGACGACGCTTTCGGCCGACCCGAAACGCACCCTGATCGGCGACGACGAACATGGCTGGGGCAGCGACGGCATCTTCAATTTCGAAGGTGGCTGCTACGCCAAGTGCATCAAGCTGTCCGAAGAGGCCGAGCCCGAGATTTATGCCGCCAGCAAGCGCTTCGGCGCGGTGCTGGAAAACGTGGTGCTCGATCCCCATAGCCGCGTCCCCGATTTCAACGACGGCTCGAAGACCGAAAACACCCGTTCAGCCTATCCGCTCGAATTCATCCCGAACGCTTCGCGTAGCGGCCGCGCCGGTCACCCGAAGAATCTGGTGATGTTGGCCGCCGATGCCTTCGGCGTGATGCCGCCGATTGCAAAACTGACACCGGCCCAGGCGATGTATCACTTCCTGTCCGGCTACACCGCGAAGGTGGCGGGCACCGAGCGCGGGCTGGGCAAGGAGCCGCAGCCGGAGTTCTCGACCTGCTTCGGCTCGCCGTTCCTGCCGCGCGATCCGTCGGTCTATGGCAACCTGCTGCGCGACCTGATCGCGAGGCACGATGTCGATTGCTGGCTGGTCAACACTGGCTGGACCGGTGGCAAATACGGCACCGGCCGCCGCATGCCGATCAAGGCGACGCGGGCGCTGTTGACCGCGGCGCTGAACGGCTCGCTGCGCAAGGCCGATTTCCGCACCGACAAGTATTTCGGCTTCGCCGTGCCGACCTCGCTGCCGGGCGTCGAGCCGCACATCCTCGATCCCATCAAGACCTGGGCCGACAAGGTCGATTTTGACAAGACGGCGCGGGCGCTGGTCGGCATGTTCCAGAAGAATTTTGCCAAATTCGAAGCGCAGGTCGACGCCGACGTCCGCGCCGCCGCGCCGGAAGTGAAGCTCGCAGCGGAGTAAATCCGGTCATACCGCGTTGCTGGGCGTGGGTCGGTCGGTGATCTGCCGGCCGAACAGGCTTCCGATCAGTTCGACCGCAACACGCGCGGTGCGGCCACGCTCATCGAGAAACGGGTTGAGTTCGACAATGTCGGCTGATCGCACCAGCCCCGAATCGTGCAGCAACTCCATGATGAGGTGGGCTTCGCGATAGGTCGTGCCACCCGGCACCGTCGTGCCGACACCCGGCGCAATCGCCGGGTCCAGAAAATCGACATCGAAGCTGACATGCAGGACGCCGTTGCGCGCCCTTACCCTCTCGATCACCCGGCGGATCAGCACGCCGACGCCGAATTCGTCGATCGCGCGCATATCCGCAACCGCGATGCGGCGATCGCGGATGAGGTTCTTTTCAAGCGGATCGATCGACCTGATCCCGAACAGGTCCAGTCGATCGGGACCGATGGGAACGCGAGGTTGCTCGCCGAGCAAATGATCAAGGCCGGGTTCGCCGCACAGAAACGCCGCCGACATGCCGTGCATGTTGCCGGTGAGGGTCGTTTCCGGCGTGTTATAATCGGCATGGGCATCTAGCCAGAGCAGGAAAAGCGGCCGGCCCCTGTCCTGCCAGTAACGCGCCACGCCATTCACCGATCCCATCGCAAGGCTGTGATCGCCTCCCATGAATATCGGAATGGAGCCGGAACAAGCGAGCAGCCAGGCGCGCTCGCTGAGCGATCGAACCCAGGTCTTGACTTCGTCATAGTATCTGGCATTGGCGGGCCGCGGCCCGTCCGCCGAAGTACCGCCGTGGATCGAGAGATCGCCGTGGTCATCGACATCGAGCCCCAATTGTTCGAGCACGCGGGCGATGCCTGCCGTTCGCAACGCGGCCGGACCCATCAGCGTACCGCCCTGGGAGGCGCCGATCTCGACCGGCACGCCGAGCAAAGCTACTCGCGGGTTCCCCGATATTTCAGTTGCGGACATCAGGCCTCGCTTTCAGGGATGGAACGCGAACGGCGCGCCGGCTCGCTATGCCTTGAAATAGGCGATCTGATGCGTGGTTGCGAGCAGGCGGCCCTGCGGGGACCACAGTTCGCCGATCTGGTCACCGTAGCTTTTGTGAAAAATCCTGGCGTCGGCGACGGCGAGGACGCGTGTGATGTCCTCGGCCGCGAGGTCTTCCGCATCGGCGTGAAAATAGGTCGTCAGCGAAACCGTTCCGAACGGCATGAGCTCGCCGCGGGCATGAAAGACACGGCCGAAGAAGGCGTCCGACATCGACATCAGCGACAGCGCGTCGATCTTGCGGGGCACGCGATCACCGATCCACAATTTGGAAAACGCGCTGGCCGGGGCAGCGAGCGGCGTGCCGCCGAGCCTCGGCTCGCCCGCAACGAAGCGGAAATCATATTGCCGGACCCATGCCGCCGCCATTTTCACATAGGGCAGCGTCTGCTCGAATGCGGTTCCCTTTGGAAATTCGGCCTGCTGGTGCGACCATGAAGGGCGGCGCACCGCAAACACGGCGGTCGCCAGCGTCGTGACCCCGGCGTCGCCCTGCGTCATCTCAACCGACCAATGCTGCGTCGAGCGATTGGCCTTGACCAGCCGGACGTCGAGATCGAACGCACCTTGCGCGATCGGCGCGCAAAAGTTCACGGTGAGCGAGAGCGGATCGCCGGCGCGCTGCGGGTGCTCGATCAGCGCCCGCAGGATCGTGGCGGCGGTGGCGCCGCCAAACGGTGCGACAAACGCCCAGTAATCGTCGCTGGTCCGTCCTTGCCAGCAGCTATCGCCGGCGGTCACCCGCGTCGCGCTGTCGAAAACGTGGTCGGTCACGGCAAGCATGCAAATCCCCCAATCCGTGCCCCCAGTATCATCGTCGGGCGGCCGGATTCAATGACGCGCAGGGTAATTGGCGGATCGCCGGACGAACTCGGAGGTCGCCTTGCAATCGCCGAGGACTGTCAGCGCGTCGCCCCGCGCTGCGCGCCGGGCTCCTGCAGGTTCCGCGGCGACGTGCGGCGCACCGGCACGTTCCAGATATCCTCGGCATATTCGCGGATGGTGCGATCGGAGGAGAACCACGGCATCCGCGCGACATTGAGGATGCTGGCCCGTGTCCAGGCCGGGACGACCTGCCAGCGCGCGTCGATGCCGCGCTGGGTGTCGAAATAGGCGTCGAAATCCGCGCTGACCATGTAGTGATCGAGATAGCGCAGCGCATGCGCGATCGATCCGAACCGGCTGGGATCGTCGGGCGAGAACATGCCGCTCTCGATCGCGCCGATGGCGCGCGAAAGCAGCGGCGACCGGCTGATCACGTCGGTCGCATCCAGTCCCTGCTTGCGCCGCACCACCACCTCCATCGCCGCCATGCCGAAGATCGCGATGTTTTCCGCGCCGACGTGATCGCGGATTTCGAGATTGGCGCCGTCAAGCGTGCCAATGGTCAGCGCGCCATTCAGCGCGAGCTTCATGTTGCCGGTGCCGGAAGCTTCCATGCCCGCGGTCGAAATCTGTTCCGACAGGTCGGCGGCGGGAATGATCACCTCGGCGAGGCTGACATTGTAGTCGGCGAGAAAGGCGATCTTCAGGCGCCCGGCAATGGCAGGATCGTTGTTGACGGTTTCGGCGACGTCGTTGATGAGCTTGATGATCAGCTTGGCGTAGCGATAGCTCGCCGCCGCCTTGCCGGCAAAGATCTTCACGCGCGGCACCCAGTCGCGCTGCGGCTCGTCCTTGATCGCCAGATAGAACGCCACGGCCTCGATGATGTTGAGCAGCTGCCGCTTGTATTCATGGATGCGCTTGATCTGGACGTCGAACAACGCCGACGGATCGATCTTGATATTGAGGCGTTCGCCGATCAGCCGCGCCAGCACGATCTTGTTGTGGTGCTTGACGGCGCGGAATTGCTGCTGGAACGCGTTGTCGCTGGCGCGGGTCTCGAGAATCGCAAGCTGCGACGGATCGTCGAGCACGGCCTCGCCGCAGGCTTCGCGCAGCAGATCGGTCAGCTTCGGGTTGGCCAGCATCAGCCAGCGGCGAAAGGTGATGCCGTTGGTTTTGTTGGTGATGCGGCCGGGATAGAGGTGATGCAGGTCTTCGAACACGGTCTCCTTCATCAGATCCGAATGCATCGCCGAGACACCATTGATGCGATGCGATCCGACGAAAGCCAACTGCCCCATCCGAACCCTGCGGCCGGAGCTTTCGTCGATCAGCGACACCGCGGCTCTGAATTCGACGTCTCCCGGACACCGCGCGTCCGCCAGTGCCAGATGCGCGACATTGATGCGATAGATGATGTCGAGATGGCGCGGCAACAGACGCTCGAACAGTTCGACCGGCCAGGTTTCGAGCGCTTCCGGCAGCAGCGTGTGGTTGGTGTATGACAACGTCGCTACCGTTATCTGCCAGGCTTCCTCCCAGGGAAAGTTGTGAAGGTCGACCAGAATGCGCATCAGCTCGGTGACCGCAAGGCTCGGATGGGTGTCGTTGAGCTGGACCGCGGCCTTGGATGCGAGACCGCGCAGCTGCCCGTCGGAAGCGAGGTGGCGCTGGACCAGGTCCTGCAGCGAGGCCGAGACGAAGAAATATTCCTGACGCAGCCGCAACTCACGTCCCGCCGGGCTTTCGTCGTTCGGATAGAGGAACTTGCAGATCGACTCCGCGCGGGCTTCCTCGGCGCTGGCGCCGAGATAGTCGCCGGTGTTGAACACGTCGAGCTTGAGCGGATCGGGCGAGCGCGCCGACCACAGCCGCAACGCATTGACGTGCTGGCCGCGCCAGCCCACGATCGGCGTGTCGTAGGCGACGGCCTGGACGGTTTCGGCCGGATGCCAGGTTCCGTGGTCGCGGCCCTTCGCGTCGGTCACGCGTTCGATGCCGCCGCCGAAATGTACATGATAGACCACTTCGGGCCGCTGGAATTCCCAGGGGTTGCCGAAGCCCAGCCATTCGTCGGGATATTCCTGCTGCCAGCCCTGGGCAATGATCTGGCGGAACAGGCCGAAATCATAGCGGATGCCGTAGCCGATCGCAGGGATCGCCAGCGTCGCCATGCTCTCCATGAAGCACGCGGCGAGCCGCCCCAGGCCGCCATTGCCGAGGGCGGCATCCGGCTCGCATTTGCGCAAATCCGAGAGCGCAACGCCGAGATCGCCGAGCGCGGCCTCGAACACCGGCAGCAAGCCCATATTGTTCAGCGCATCGGTGAACAGCCGGCCGATCAGGAATTCCAGGCTGAGGTAATAGACGCGCTTGCGCCCGGCATCGTAGTTCGCCTTGTCCGTGACCAGCCAGCGGTGCACGATGCGGTCGCGCAACGCCAGCGCCGCCGCCTTGTACCAGTCGTGCCGGGTAGCCATGCCGGCGTCCTTGCCGATCGCAAGCGTCAGCTTGGCCAGGATCGCACCCTTGATCTCGGCCAGCGCCAGTTCGTCGACCGGCTGACCGAGCACCGGAAAATTTCCCTGCAATGATTGATCTGGCAAGCCTGAATCCTGCAACGTGAGTCCCTGCGGAATGATACGCGTCTTGGGGCGGGATCGAAACCCGCCATGGGCATTGTTGTGCCATGCGCTGGTATGATTTCATGCAAGGACCGGGCCGATTTTCGGTAATCTGCACGCACGGTCTTGGTGATATGCTTGCAGGTTATGGTGCAATCCGAAAATAGAATGTCGCGACCAACGCGGGAAGGATCGGGTCATGATCAGACTGACACTCGAGATCGCCGCCGCCGCGCTGCTGCTATTCTGCATCAGCGCGACCAGCGCTGCCTTCGCCGGCAGCAAGACGGGCCACAGCGCCGACGGCCTGAGCTGCGCGTTCAGCCTGCCGCAGAATGCATCGCCGGCGGCGCGCTGCGCCGCGATCCGCCGGCAATGCGGCGGAAAATTCTATGCCAATTATTGCGGCGACCGACTGTTGTCGGCGATGTGAGGCTTGAGAGCACGATGGGCGTTCGCACCCAAGCCTGTCACGAACAACGGTGCCTAAGAGTTACGCCGGCAAGCACGTGTCGTGTACCCCTATTGACGATCCCGCCGGGAGCGGTTTGTCAGATTTTCGTTGACAATTTCGCCATAGTGTGTATTAATACACACTATGAAAAGCCGGGAAATTATCTCGGCCCTTCAAAAGGACGGGTGGTTTGAAGTGGCTCGAAAAGGAAGCCATGTGCAGTTCAAGCGCCCCACCAAAAAAGGGCCGTGTGACTGTCCCCCATCCCGAACGGGACATCCCGATCGGGACACTCAAGAGTATTGAAAAACAGTCAGGTCTAAAGCTGGGGTGAAAGCCATGCGCAATTATATTGGTCTTATACGTAAAGATCCCCGCAGCCACTTTGGCGTTTCCTTCCCCGATTTTCCCGGTGTTATCACCGCAGGGACAAGCTTGGACGATGCGAGAACGATGGCTGAGAAAGCCCTGACCCTTCATATCGAAGGTCTCGCAGAGGACGGAGAGGCGATTCCCGAACCCTCCTCTCTGGATGAAATCATGTCAGACCCAAACAATCATGATGGCGTGGCAATTCTTGTATCGGTGAAAAGCGCACAGCCGACAGTCGTTCGGGTGAACGTTACCTTGCCCGGGGATATTCTGGAGGAAATCGACAGATTTGCAGAGGCCCACGGTTATACCAGGTCGGGGTTTCTAACCCAGGCGGCGAAAAAGCTTATGAAAGAAGCGGCATGAGCTTGGGGAGGCGAGCTTCACGCGCCTCGGAACGAATTAAGAACACTTTGGCAAGTCTTTGATATATCGTAGTGATTCGGCGCGGTGCCGACACAACATCTATGGTCTTTCCGAGCTTGCGAGGACTACATGTCCACCATTGCCTTCGATCAGTTCGCACTCACCCGCATCGCTGACTTCGCGCGCTCGCTGTCGCGGCTGCATCGGGCGTCGCGCCGCCGACCGGTCGACGACGACCAGATCGACCGCGAATTCAACGCCGTTTGCATGTCGGTCTGGGGCTACACGACGGACGATTTCAGCGACGAACTGTTTTCCGTCGAGGACCATGCCTGGCTCGATTCGCTCGACGAGGCCCATGCGCGCCTCTTTGCCGCCGAGCAGGGCTACGACCTCGTCGACGATCACGGCATGCTGACGGATTGGTGGGGCTATTGCTGGATGATCCTTGCCGAGAAGCGCGGATTGTTGACGCCGGAAAACCGCGCCGCGGCGCGCGCTCAAATCGAGGAAAAATACCGGTCGGCGCCGAACGTCATCGGCGTCATTGTCGGGCGATAGCGGCAGGCTACTCGGCCTCGGCGCGCTTGCCTCGTGCCAATGAGGTCTTCGGCAGCACCGAGGCGGGCAGCGTGTTGGCCTCGGGGGGCGGCGCCTGCTCGGCGAGCGTTTCCGCGCTCACCGGCGCTACCTTCATTTCGCCGAGCCGCGCGCGCACCTCGGGGGTCAAGCCCGGATAGGAAGCGACCGGCGAGAATTCGGCGGTCTGGTTGACGCCGACCTTGACGCCGGAATAGGCGACCAGCCCGTCCGTGGTGGCAATCACATCGCCGGGACGCAGCGAGGTGTCGAGCGTCAGGTCGACCGGGGCGAGGCCGGCGGGGTCGCGGCCGTTGCAGGTGCAGTCCGCGCGCAGCGCCTTGCGATAGGCGAAGGCATTCTCGCTGTCGGCGTAGCGCTCGCCGCTGCTCGCCGCCGCGTTGTCGATCGTGCTGCCGTAGAACACCTTGGTCGGGCTCGCCGGACAAAACGCCTGGCACATCTGAACCGGCGTCGCGTTGCCCCGGGTCAGCGGGAAATACCGGCCGTCGCAACTGCGCACGCAAAACGCCGGCCCGGAGCCGCCGTTCGACGCGACCGGGCGCGGTAGCGGCGCAGGCTGCTGATTGATGCCGAGCGGATCGAAGAAATTGCCTTGCGGCGCGGCCGCTCGCTGCTGCAGTTTCTGCAGGCCACCAAACAGAAAGTCGAACAGGCCTTCGGCGGAAGCCATCTGCGGCGCCAGCGCCATCGACCCTGCAAGCATGGCGACGACAACAGGCATCATGCGGCGCCGCATGCGCCGATCCGACAATTCTTTACGCAACGCTTACTCCACCCGACGCAACGAAACCCCGTGCCGGCCCTTCGCCGCAGCACGGATTCACCTTAGTTCGGGATGGTAAAGGAGCGGTGACCGCGGCCTCGGCTGCCGAAAAGAAATGCGTCGTGCGCACGCCGCCACTTGTCGCGCTCGCGCGCTGAGCGGGGGTGACCTGCGGCGCGGCCGGTTGTAACGCGGCGAGGTTCCGGGGTACTGGGTAATCCGCTACACGGGGTACGACAGCATGACCATCGAACTGCACACCTGGAACACGCCGAACGGCCGCAAGATCAGCGTCGCGCTGGAGGAAATGGGGCTGCCCTACCAGGTGATTCCGGTGAACATCGGCAAGGGCGAGCAGATGGCGCCGCAGTTTCTGGCGATCAGCCCGAACAACAAGATTCCCGCGATCGTCGATCCCGACGGACCCGGCGGCAGGCGCGTCAGCGTGTTCGAGTCGGGTGCGATCCTGCTGTATCTCGGCGAGAAGACCGGCAAGTTCCTGCCGGCCCCGCTGCTCGAGCGCATCCCGGTGCTGGAATGGCTGATGTGGCAGATGGGCGGTTTTGGGCCGATGCCGGGCCAGGTGCATCACTTCATCGCGCTGGAAAACGAGCACGACCGCGCCTATGGCCTGGAGCGCTTCATGGCGGAGACGCGCCGGCTCTACGGCGTGCTGGATCGCCGGCTGGAGACCCGCGAATTCGTCGCCGACACGCTTTCGGTCGCTGATTTTGCCATCCTCGGCTGGGCCTGGCGGCATCCGCGCCACAAGGTGGAGTTATCCGATTTCCCCCATGTCCGCCGCTGGTACGACGCCCTGATGGCGCGCCCCGCCGTCAAGCGCGGCATGGAAGCGAAGCTCGATTGATCCGCCCTACCTCTCTCGCAAGCGGGAGAGGTGAACAGGCTAATGCGCCTCGTCCCAGTTGTCCGCCGCGCGCGCATCGACCTGCAGCGGCAGCGACAGCAATACCGCGGGGAACGGCGCGTCCTGCATGACGTGCTGCACCACCGGCAGCGTCGCCGCCACTTCCTCGTCCGGCACCTCGAAGATCAGCTCATCGTGCACCTGCAGCAGCATCTGCGCTGCGAGCTTGTGTTCGCTCAACGCCTGCTCCATCCGGATCATGGCGCGGCGGATGATATCGGCCGCCGTGCCCTGCAGCCTGGCATTAATCGCGGCGCGTTCGTTGAAGGAGCGGACCGAGGCGTTGCTGGCCTTGATGTCGGGGTAATGACACTTGCGGCCGAACAGGGTCTCGACATAGCCATGCTTGCGGCAGAAATCGCGCGTCTCGTCCATATAGGCGCGGATGCCGGGGAAACGCTCGAAATATTTCTTGATATAGGCGGAGGCTTCCTCGCGGGCGATGCCGAGCTGGTTGGCAAGACCAAAGGCCGAGATGCCGTAGATGATGCCGAAATTGATCGCCTTGGCGCGGCGCCGCACCTCGCCCGGCATGCCCTCGATCGGCACTCCGAACATCTCCGACGCCGTCATGGCGTGAATGTCGAGTCCGTCGCGGAACGCCTGCTTCAGCACCGGAATATCGGCGATTTCGGCGAGCAGCCGCAGCTCGATCTGCGAATAGTCCGCCGACACCAGCTTGTGGCCCGGTGAAGCGATAAAGGCGCGGCGGATTTTGCGGCCATCCTCGGTGCGAACCGGGATGTTCTGCAGGTTCGGCTCGTTCGACGACAGCCGCCCGGTGGTGGTCGCCGCCAGCGCATAGGTGGTGTGGACGCGATGGGTCTGCGGATGCACATAGGTCGGCAGCGCGTCGGTGTAGGTCGACTTCAGTTTTGAAACCTGCCGCCATTCCAGGATCTTCCTGGGGAATTCGTGACCCTGCTCGGCGAGTTCATCGAGAATCTGCGCCGATGTCGACCACGCGCCGGTCTTGGTCTTGCTGCCGCCGGGCAGTCCCATCTTGCCGAAGATGATGTCGCCGATCTGCTTGGGACTGCCGACATTGACCGGCTCGCCGGCGATCTCCTGAATTTCGGCTTCGACCCGCGCGGCGGTCTGGGCGAAATCGCCGGATAGCCGCGACAGCACCTGGCGATCGATCGAGATGCCGCGCCGTTCCATGCGCGCCAGCACGGCGACCAGCGGCCGTTCCAGCGTCTCGTAGACCGACGTCATGCGTTCGGCAATCAGGCGCGGCTTGAGAACCCGCCACAATCGCAGGATCACATCGGCGTCCTCGGCCGAGTACGCCGTCGCCCGGTCGATGGCGACCTGATCGAAGCTCAGCTTGTTCTTGCCGCTGCCGGTCAGTTCGCCATGGGTGAGGGTGGCGTGGCCGAGCCATCGCTCGGCCAGCGCGTCGAGCCCGTGCGCATTGCGGCCGGCGTCGAGCGCATACGACATCAGTTGCGCGTCGTCCTGGTTGCTTATGACGACGCCATGCTGTGCCAACATCACCGCGTTGAACTTGATGTTGAACCCGATTTTGAGAATGCCCGCCGATTCCAGCACCGGGCGCAATGCGGCGAGGGCGTCGGCCGTCCCGATCTGGTCCGGCGCGAGCCCGGCCGCGAACAGCCCGGCGCCATCGCCGGATTGCTTGTGGCTGAGCGGAATATAGCAGGCATCGTTGGGCGCGAGCGCGAGCGCAATGCCGCACATCTCGGCCTGCATCGGATCGATCGAGTTCGCCTTGGCCTCGATCGCGACATGGCCTTGATCCTGCACCCGCGCGATCAAGGCGTTGAGTGCATCGAGGCTGCGGATGGTCTGGTACTTGTTGCGATCGACCGGAAGCTTGCGCGCGGCCTCGGCACGCGCCGCGGCGAGCGAGATCGGAGTGCCGCTCGATGCGCTCCCTCCCCCCTTGTGGGGGAGGGTTGGGGAGAGGGGTAGGCCCGAGGGACCGCCTGGGTGGGACCCCCCTCCCTGACCCTCCCCCACAAGGGGGGAGGGAACGGAGGGATCTCGCCCGGAAGCCAACGAAGAGCCGCCATTGGAGGCGCCACCACGCTTGGTTGCCGAATCCGCCTCCACATCGGCCGGATCGATCTGCGAGTAGTCGGCGACGCGGCGGGTCAAGGTGGAAAATTCCATCGCTTTCAGGAACGCGATCAGCTTGCGTGCATCGGGCTCGTGGACGGCGAGTTCGTCGAGCGGCACGTCGAGTGCAACCTTGTCGTCGAGCAACACCAGTTGACGGGAAATGCGGGCCTTCTCCGCATTCCCGATCAGCGCCTCGCGGCGCTTCGGCTGCTTGATCTCGCCGGCGCGCAACAGCAGCGTCTCAAGGTCGCCATATTCGACGATCAGCTGCGCGGCGGTCTTGATGCCGATCCCGGGCACTCCCGGCACGTTGTCGGTTGAATCGCCCGCCAGCGCCTGAACCTCGACCACCTTTTCCGGCGGGACGCCGAATTTCTCGATCACTTCGGCAATGCCGATACGGCGATCCTTCATGGTGTCGTACATGGTGACACAGTCGGTCACGAGCTGCATCAGGTCCTTGTCCGAGGAAACGATGGTCGCGGTGGCGCCGCGCTCGCAGGCCAGCCGCACATAGGTCGCGATCAGATCGTCGGCCTCGAAACCGGCCTGCTCGAGGCAGGGCAGGTCGAAGGCGCGCACGGCCTCGCGGATCAGCGGAAATTGCGGGATCAGATCGTCCGGCGCGGGCGGCCGATGCGCCTTGTAGTCGCGATAAAGCTTGTTGCGGAAGGTGATCTCGGACTTGTCGAAGACGATGGCGAGGTGCGTCGGCCGGTTGTCCGGCGGCATGTCGCGCAGCAGCTTCCACAGCATATTGCAGAAGCCGAGCACGGCGTTGACCTGCAGTCCGTCGGACTTGCGGTTCAACGGTGGCAGCGCGTGATAGGCCCGGAAAATATAGGAGGAACCGTCGACCAGAAAGACATGGTCGCCCTTGCCCGGGACTTTGACGGGGGCGGGCTCGGCGGCAGCTTGTTCGGATGTTTTCGGCATGGCCGCAACTTAGGGATTTTTGCGACGATTGACAGCCTTTGCCGGGCGCTTTTTGCCGCGCGCTCGCCGCAATACAAGGCCATCGTCACCCGCGCCAGCTGTTTTGCCTGGGCTGCTACTCCGCCGCCTGCAGCGCCGGCCGCGGCTTTTGCGGCGCGATCCAGAACGCGACTGGCCGCTCAAACAGGAAATTGGCGCCGACGGCGAGCGCCATCCGCCAGATCGCCAGCGCGCCGAGCACGCCCACAATCGTGACAAGAAGCGAAATCGTGCCGATGTCAGGGATCACGCCGGCGTGCAGCAACAGCGTCCGCGTCGCGGCCATCGGCAGAAAGAACGCCAGATAGATCACGATGGAATGTTCGCCGCAAAAGCGCAGGGCGTTGAGCCACTGCATCCGCGCCAGCAGCGTGCCGATCGTGATGATGGCGCAGGCTCCCGAAAGCCCGAGCGCCAGCGAGACCAGCCGCCACTCGCTGAGTCCTGTCGCCACCAGGCTGCCGTTGACAAGCGCCCAGAGGCCCAATCCCGCGAGCGCGAGGCCGGGGCGAGCCCGGGCGCGGACGGACAATGCGAACACCTGGTCGGCGAAGACATAGCCGGAATAGATGTAGACGAAGCGGGCGCAGAATTCGTCGATCAAGGTCCAGCCGGTTGCAAGATGCGTCATCTCCAGCAGTGCCGCCACGGCCCAGATCGCGGCCGGCGGCATCTTCCGGGTCGCCTTGATGACGACGAAGAAGACCGGCAACAGGTAGATGAACCACAGCGTGCCGAATGGATCGACGAAGGATTCGAGATACAACAGGCCGGCGTGGGTCCAACTGGTCTCGGCGGCGAAGGCTGGCGCCTTGAACCCGAACTGGATCGTCACCCACAGCAGGTAGAAATAGGCGAAGTGCATGACCTTGCGGTCGAGATAGAGGCGCCACCCACGGTCGATCACCATTGGGAGGAACAGGCCCGAAATCAGGAAGAAATCCGGCATCCGGAACGGCTTTGCGAACATGACGACCAGATGCATGAAGCCGGTCTGGCCGGCGGCCGCCTCGACGCCCAGCACCGAATGCATCATCACGACCATGACAATGCAGATGCCTTTGGCGTAGTCGACCCAGTCGACGCGCCCGTCCACCGCGGCGGCGGAACGTCGTGTCGCGTCGGATGTGCCGTTTGCTGCCATCGGTGTCCCTTTTCGGCGCGATAGACCGGCATCATCGACCGGATCGGTTTCATTCTCCTTTATTCATACAAATGACATGCCGCCTTTCCGGAACACTGCCGTTTCCCCCTCGCCTGAAATGATCTAAGACCGCCCCCAAATCGGGGCCGTCATTAACCATTACAGGCAGGTTGTGTTATGCGGATCGCCATGATTGGCACGGGCTATGTGGGGCTGGTTTCGGGGGCGTGTTTCGCGGATTTTGGCCATCAGGTCACCTGCGTGGATACCGACGGCGACAAGATCGCCGCGCTGCGCCGGGGCGAAATCCCGATCTTCGAACCCGGCCTCGACGCGCTGGTCGCGTCCAATGTGAAGGCCCGGCGGCTCGATTTTGCCACCGATCTGGCCGCGCCGGTCGCCGAGGCCGACGCGGTGTTCATTGCGGTCGGCACGCCGTCACGGCGCGGCGATGGCCATGCCGACCTGACCTATGTTCACGCCGCCGCCCGCGAGATCGCCAGGGCACTCCGCGGATTCACGGTGGTGGTCACCAAATCCACCGTGCCGGTCGGCACCGGCGATGAAGTCGAGCGGTTGATCCGCGAAACCAATCCGGAGGCCGATGTGGCGGTAGCGTCCAATCCGGAATTCCTGCGCGAGGGCGCGGCGATCCGCGACTTCAAGTTTCCGGACCGCATCGTGGCCGGCACCTCGGATGAACGCGCGCGCAAGGTGCTCGGCGACATCTACCGGCCGCTGTCGCTCAATCAGGCACCGCTGATGTTTACCACCCGGCGCACCGCCGAACTGATCAAATACGCGGCCAACGCCTTCCTCGCCACCAAAATCACCTTCATCAACGAAATGGCGGATCTTTCGGAAAGAGTCGGCGCCGACGTGCAGGAGGTCGCGCGCGGCATCGGTCTTGATAATCGGATCGGCCCGAAATTCCTGCATGCCGGGCCGGGCTTCGGCGGCTCGTGCTTTCCCAAGGACACCCGCGCGCTGCTCAAGATCGCACAGGATCATGACATGCAGCTGCGCATCGTCGAGGCCGTGCTCGCCGTCAATGACAACCGCAAGCGCGCGATGGCCCGCAAGGTCGCCAATGCCGCCGGTGGCAATTTGCGCGGCAAGACCGTCGCTATCCTCGGCCTCACCTTCAAGCCCGATACCGACGACATGCGCGAAGCGCCGTCGATCCCGCTGGTGACCGGTTTGCTCGACCTTGGCGCGAAGGTGCGCGCGCATGATCCGGTCGGGATGGAGCAGGCGCGGCGCGAATTGCCCGATATCGAATACAGCGACGACCCTTACGCGTGCGCCAGCGGCGCCGATGTGCTGGTGATCGTGACCGAATGGGTTCAGTTCCGCGCGCTCGATCTCGAGCGCCTGAAGCGCGAGATGGCACGACCTTTGGTCGTCGATCTCCGCAACATCTATCGCCCCGGCGATATGACGGCGCTCGGTTTTACCTATGAAGGCGTCGGCCGCGGGTCTGAACGAGGGAAGTGACTCTTGTCTCACCTCGCCCCGCCTGCGGGGAGAGGTCGGCGCGAAGCGCCGCGTGAGGAGCGAAACCGGACAACTCGTGCGCAGCTTTGACATCCCACTTCCGATCGACGCGGTGCTCGATGAACTGGCGGGCACCCTGGCGCGCAGCAACGCCGCCGTGCTGGTGGCGCCGCCCGGCGCCGGCAAAACCACGCGGGTGCCGCTGGCGCTGCTCGACGCGCCATGGCTGGGAGGCAGGAAAATCATCGTGCTGGAGCCGCGCCGGATCGCGGCCCGCGCCAGCGCCGAGCACATGGCGAGGTCGTTGGGCGAACGTGCCGGCGAGACTGTCGGCTACCGCGTCCGGTTCGGCTCGAAGGTGTCGCGCGCGACGCGGATCGAGGTTGTCACCGAGGGCATTTTCTCGCGCCAGATTCTCGACGACCCGGAATTGACCGGTGTTGCCGCGGTGCTGTTCGACGAGTTTCACGAACGCTCGCTCGATGCCGATCTGGGTCTCGCACTGGCGCGCGACGCACAAACCGGCTTGCGCGAGGATCTGCGTATTCTGGTGATGTCGGCGACGCTGGACGGCGCGCGCATCGCAACGATGCTCGGCGACGCTCCGGTGGTTGCCAGCGAAGGCCGTGCCTTTGCGGTGGAGACCCGCTATCTCGGCCGCAAGGCCGACGTGCCGCTGGAGCGGCAGATGGCGGACGCGGTCGCCATGGCGCTGCGCGCCGATCCCGGCTCGGTACTGGCGTTCCTGCCGGGCGCGGCGGAAATTCGCCGCACCCAGACTTTGCTCAGTGAACGCATCCATGACGCCACGATCGAAATCGTGCCGCTGTTCGGGGCGCTCGATGCCGCCGTGCAGGACCGTGCGATCGCACCCGCGCCGCAAGGTCACCGCAAGGCGGTGCTGGCGACCTCGATCGCCGAAACATCGTTGACCATTGAAGGAGTTCGCATTGTCGTCGACTCCGGGGTGGCACGGGTGCCGCGCTACGAGCCCGACATCGGGCTGACGCGGCTTGAAACCGTGCGGGCCTCGCGCGCTGCGGTCGACCAGCGCCGGGGCCGCGCCGGCCGCACCGAACCAGGCGTGTGTTACCGGCTGTGGGATGAACCGCAGACCGCGTCGCTCGCGCCCTATACCCAGCCGGAAATCCTCAGCGCCGATCTGTCGTCGCTGGTGCTCGACCTCGCGCAATGGGGGGTCGGCGACCCCGCCACGCTGGCATTCCTGGATCAGCCGCCGGCGCCGGCGCTGAAGGAGGCGCGCAGCCTGCTGCGCGAACTCGGCGCGCTCGACGGCGACGGCCGGATCACGGCGGAAGGCAACAGCCTGCGCGCGCTGGCGCTGCCGCCGCGGCTGGCGCGGATGATCGTGGATTCGCATCGCCTTGGTGGGGGCGAGGCCGCCGCCGACATCGCCGCGGTGCTCACCGAGCGCGGCCTCGGCGGCGACAGCGTCGATCTCGATGTCCGGCTCGACCAGTTCCGCCGCGACCGCTCGCAACGCGCCGGCAGCGCGCGCAGCCTCGCCCGGCGCTGGGCGGCGCAGGCCGCAAATTCTCCATCCCTCCTGGTGGGGGAGGGCCGGGGAGGGAGGCCCACAGCGGCGGTCCTTCCTCGGAAAACGCCCACCCCCGACCCCTCCCCGCAGGGGGGAGGGGAGCGGAGAGAGTCTCCACGGAACAACAAAGACGACCGGGGAGCGGCAGAGCCAACCACCGGCGTCATGCTCGCTCTTGCTTTCCCCGATCGCGTCGCGCGCAACCGTGGCCAGGGCAGCTTTGTGCTCGCCAATGGCCGTGGCGCGGTGGTGGATCCGGCCTCGGCATTGGCGCGCGCGCCCTATATCGCGGTCGCCGAGCTCGCGGGCACGGCGGCGCAGGGGCGCATTCTGCTGGCGGCGCCGATCGCATTGGCGGATATCGAAGCGCATTTCGCCGATCGGATCGAGACCGCGGACGAGGTTTCGTTCGATCGCGGGGCGATGGCGTTGCGGGCGCGGCGCCGGCGGACCCTGCAGGCCATGACGCTGTCGGAAGCCCCGCTTGCGTTGACGCCATCGGCGGAGACCGCGCGGGTGCTGACCGACGGCCTGATCGCCGCCGGCATCGAACAACTGCCATGGTCGAAATCGGTCAAGCAGTGGCGCGACCGCGTCATGTTCCTGCGTCAGGCCGAGGGCGACGCATGGCCCGATTTGTCGGATCACGCCCTTGCGGCGCGGCGCGAAGACTGGCTGGTGCCGATCCTCCACGACAAGATTTCCGTGAAGGATTTGTCTGCCGGCGACCTGTCGGAGGCGCTGACGACGCTGCTGCCATGGGAATTGCGCGCGCGGCTGGAGCGCGAGGCACCGACCCATTTCGAGGCGCCGACCGGCACCATGCTTGCGATCGACTACGAGGCCGGGCAGGGGCCGACCATCGCGGTCAGATTGCAGGAACTGTTCGGGTTGACCACGCATCCGTCGATTGCGAAAGGCGCGGTGCCGCTGGTGCTCGAATTGTTGTCGCCGGCGCACCGGCCGGTCCAGGTGACGCGCGACCTGCCGGGCTTCTGGCGCGGCAGTTACGCAGCGGTTCGTTCCGATCTGCGCGGCCGCTACCCGAGGCATCCCTGGCCGGAAGATCCGGCGAACGCGATGCCGACGCGGCGGGTGAAGCCGCGGGGAACATGAGAACCGGCCGCCGTTAACGCTTCGCTCATCCTTTTCGTCAAAATGGCAGTCTCCGCCGCCGCCACCGGTCGCGGTTTGGTGGCCGGTGTGGTGATATCGGCGGACTAGCGGACCGGGTATGCGTCATGCGTAACATCATCATCTTCGCCGGGATCCTGGTCGGCCTCGGCACGAGCATGGCCCAGATCGCGGACCGCATCACCCCCGCGCTTGCCCACACCTCCGCGCGTAACACCACCCTCGCGTCGTTGGTGGCGCAGACCGGCGCTCGCAGCCTCAGCATCCGGCGCGACGTCCGCGGCCATTTTGAAACCGAAGGTCACATCGACGGCCAGCGCATCGACTTCATGGTCGACACCGGGGCGTCGGTGATTGCGCTGAACGAAACCTCGGCAGCGCGATTCGGGCTGCGCCCGTCGCGCAGCGACTACAACGCGACGGTCACGACCGCCAACGGCACCGTCAAGGCGGCCCGCGCCCGCATTGCCGCAATCGATGTCGGCGGCCTCGTGGCGCGTGACGTCGATGCCATGGTGCTGCCCGACGAAGCGTTGTCGGAAAACCTGCTCGGCCTGTCGTTCCTGTCCAAGCTGAAGCGATTTGAATACTCCGGCGGCACCATGGTGCTGGAGCAGTAGGCTTCACACCGCCAAATATGCCGTAATTAATCGTCACAAGGCGCTGATCCCGCCTTCCGCCGCGCCGCGGTATTCGCTATGGCTGCGGTACATTGCTTTCAGCATTTCACGACGAGGCCATTTGAATGTTTCCGAAGCCGAAACCTGTGCTGGTTCCCAATACCTATGCCTACGAGTCCGAGCCGATGGTGAAGGCGACCGGGTTTCGCGAATATGATGCCCGCTGGCTGTTCGGCAAGGAAATCAACCTGATGGGCATCCAGGCGCTGGGCATGGGGCTCGGCGCGCTGATTACCGAGTTGGGCGCCAGGCAGGAGGTCGTTACCGGGCATGATTTCCGCGGCTATTCGGCCTCGATCAAATATGCGCTGATTTCAGGGTTGCTCGCCTCGGGCTGCAAGGTTCATGACATTGGCCTTTGCATGACGCCGATGGCGTATTTCGCGCAATTCGAGCTCGACGTGCCCTGCGTTGCGATGGTGACGGCGTCGCACAACGACAATGGCTGGACCGGTGTCAAGATGGGCGCCAACCGCCCGCTCACCTTCGGCCCCGACGAGATGAACCGCCTGAAGGAGATCGTGCTCAACGCCGATTTCAAGAACAAGGTCGGCGGCTCCTATCAGTTCCACGAGAACTTCCCGGCCCGCTACATGGCCGACTTGACCCGGCGCCCGAAGTTGAAGCGCAAGCTGAAGGCGGTGGTTGCCTGCGGCAATGGCACTGCCGGCGCATTCGCACCGCAGGTGATGCAGGCGATCGGCTGCGAGGTGGTGCCGCTCGACACCGAGCTCGACCACACCTTCCCGAAATACAATCCCAATCCCGAAGACATGGAAATGCTGCACGCGATCCGCGATGCAGTGTTGACCCACAAGGCCGATGTCGGGCTGGGCTTCGATGGCGACGGCGATCGCTGCGGCGTGGTCGACAATACCGGCGAGGAAATCTTCGCCGACAAGGTCGGCGTGATGCTGGCGCGCGACATGTCGGCGATTCACCAGAATGCGCAGTTCGTGGTCGACGTGAAATCCACCGGCCTGTTCGTCACCGATCCGGTGTTGCAGCGGCAGGGGGCGAAGACCACCTACTGGAAAACCGGCCATTCCTACATGAAACGCCGCACCAACGAGGTGGGCGCATTGGCGGGTTTCGAGAAATCCGGTCATTTCTTCTTCAACAAGCCATTCGGCCGCGGCTATGACGACGGCCTGCTCTCGGCGATCGCGGTCTGCGAGATGCTCGATCGCGCCCCCGGCAAGTCGATGGCCGACCTGAAAAACGCGCTGCCGAAAACCTGGTCGTCGCCGACCATGTCGCCGCACTGCTCGGACGAGGCCAAATACGGCATCGTCGCTGCCGTGGTGAAGCATTTCGAGGCGATGCAGAACAAGGGCGAAAAGGTAGCTGGACAGGCGATCCGCGATCTCGTCACCGTAAATGGCGTGCGCGTCACCGTCGAGGATGGCAGCTGGGGCCTGGTGCGGGCGTCATCCAACAAGCCGGAACTGGTGGTGGTGGTGGAAAGCCCGGTCAGCGAGCAGCGCATGCGCGACCTGTTCGAGGCGATGGATTCGGTGCTGCGCACCCATCCCGAAGTCGGCGAATACAATCAGAAGATTTGACGCTTTCGGCGTCAGGCCGCCGGGACCGGCAGCGCCGTCACCGACTTGATCTTTTCCATCGCGAAGCGCGAGGTGACGTTCTTGAGCGGCACTGCGCTGATCAGCTTCTTGTAGAACACGTCGTAGCTTGGCATGTCCGCAACCACGACACGCAGCATGTAGTCGACGTCGCCCGCCATCCGGTAGAATTCCATCACCTCGGGCATCGCGCTGACGGCTTCGGCGAAGGTGCGGAGCCAGCTTTCCGAATGATCGGCGCTTTCGACCGACACGAACACCGAGATGCCGAGCCCGATCTTGTTCTGGTCGACCAGCGCGACCCGGCGCAGGATGACGCCGTCGGCTTCCAGCCGCTGGATGCGCTTCCAGCACGGCGTCGAGGACAGCCCGACCCGGTCGCCGATCTCGGCGACCGACAGCGAGGCATCGTCCTGCAGCACCGTGAGGATTTTGCGGTCGATGGCATCAAGGCGGCGGTTGGGTTCGAGAACGTGAACGGCAAGCTCGGTCATCAGAAGAACTTTCTTCCATATGGGTCAATAATCCTCATATAGAGAAAATTCTTCTAAGACAAGCCGCTATCGCCCGTCCCGGGCCCCGCCAGCCGACTGGCCTTGTTCTAAAAGTTCTTCAACTTCAATGCGTTGCGGGGCAGCAAAGGCACCCCCGAAGCGAGTGCATTTGAGCGCGGCGGCGGCGGAAGCAAACCGCAATGCCTGGCGCAAATCCTGCCCTTCGGTAATGGCAAGCGCGAATGCGCCGTGGAAAACATCGCCGGCGCCGAGCGTGTCCACGGTATGCACCGGAAACGCCGGCGTTTGCTGAAGATTCTGCTGTTCGTCGAGCCAGAGCGTGCCCTGCGCTCCCTGTGTGCCGGCGAGGAACGACGGCGTCAGCCTGGCGATCCTTTTCAGCGCCTCGCCATCGTCGGCGACGCCGGCGGTGGACTGCAGGGCCTCGCTGGAGAACACCAGATGCGATGACGCGGTCAGCAGGCCTTCGCGCAGCGACATGGTGCGGTCGACGTCCACGACCACCGGAATGCCGCGGCGGCGGGCCTCGGCACAGAGACCGGTACAGAACTCAGCGCAGCGGTTCTCGGTCAGGATGGCGCTGCAATCCTCCAGCAGCTTGTCGGTGTCGGGCAACTGGACCTTCCACAATTCCGGATCGCGGAACGTCACGATGGTCCGTTCCCCGCTCGGGTCGATCATGATGTTCGAGATCGGCGTCACCAGGCCGGGCATGCGGACGATGTGCGTGGTGTCGATGCCCTCATGCGCGAGCTTGTCGAAGATGTACCGGCTCGAGGTTTCACGGGCGTCGCCCATCGGTCCGCAGATCGAGGCGCGGCCGCCGAGACGCACGATTCCGATCGCCGCGTTGAGCGCGTTGCCGCCGCTGATTTCATCGAAATGGCTGGCATTCACCTTGAAGCCGCGGGCCGGCAATTCATCGATCCGAAATGTCAGGTCGCGTACCGGCATGCCGATGCACAGGATGCGCGGCGGGATTTTCGGCGCGGCCGTCTGGAAGTTCATGCCTGGATCCGTCATGCCGGTTCCGCTTTCTGCCGGAACCAAGGTCCCGACTCAATCGACTGGGACAGCGGCCAGTTCCCCGCTATGCAACTACGGTCGCGCCCCCATGCACCCAGCGACCGAGCAAATGATGGGCAATGGCAAACGGATGTGGCCCTGCGAGACCACCGGGATGTTGCCGCTTGATCATCAGGGTGGCCTCGCCGCGATCGAACCAGCGCGCATCCTCGAGCTCGGAGCGATCCACGATGATGTCTTCATTAATGGCACGCGCGGTGCACCCGATCATCAGGGATGACGGGTAGGGCCAGGGCTGGGTCATGTAGTAATTTACGTTGGTGCAGCGTATGCCGGATTCCTCGAAGATTTCACGGCGAACTGCGTCTTCGATGGTTTCCGCGGCTTCGACGAACCCGGCAAGACAGGAGTACATCCCGGGCATGAATTGCTTCTGGCGGCCCAGCAGGCATTTGTCGCCCGAGGTCACCAGCATGATCACGACCGGGTCGGTGCGCGGGAAATGCTCCGCCTTGCAGTTCGGGCAATCGCGCCGCCAGCCGCCCTGGGTCATCGCGGTGCGGGTTCCGCAATTGGCACAGAAGCCGTGGCGCTGATGCCAGGACACCAACGACTTCGCCATCGCAATCGCCGAGAGCTGGTCGGCAGGCACCGCGCCCTGCATTGCCATGCCGCGCAGTTCGGTCACGGCAACGTCGTCGCGCGGCAGCAGTTTTTCCACGGCCGCCGCTGAAATGCCCATCCCGAACACGGCCGCGCCCTCGCGCAGACCGAGGAAGATCGTGCCGGGATTGGCGCCGAATTTGAGCGCCTCGTCGATCGTCAGCAGCGCCCGCGGCGTGCCGGCCTGCCTGCTCACCACGAGCGAATCGCGATGCACCACATAGGCACGCGCGTCGCGGTGGCCCTCCAGCGCGAACAGCTTCTCTTCGTTGGTGCGCAGATGGGCGGCGCGATCGAGCACATGGGTAACGAAGGCCGGTTGCCCGAGTGGAAATGAATCGAATGCGGTCATGAATTCAACCTGGTCAGGACTCTAGCCAAATTTTGCGGCGAAGGGCGCGGATGAAATGCTGGACTTCCTCGGGGTCATGCGCGAGCGGCGGCGCCGCCCCCCACACCGGGCGCGGCCAGGCGGCGTCGCTGCTGCGGCGGGCGATCACGTGCACATGCAGTTGCGGCACCACATTGCCGAGCGCGGCGATATTGAGCTTTTCACATTTGGTGACGTCCTTCAGGGCGCGCGCGACTCGGGAGATTTCCGTCATCAGTTGCGCCTGTTCGACCTCGCCGAGATCGATGATCTCCACGGTGTCCGGCCGCCGCGGCACCAGCAACAGCCACGGATATTGCGCGTCCTTGATCACCAGCACGCGGCACAGCGGCAGGTCGCCGATGTCGATGGTGTCGTTCTTGAGCTGTGAATTCAATGACCAGGCGCGATCGGGCATGCCTTTTCCTCGTCATGCCCGGCCTTGTGCAGCCTTGTGCCGGGCATCCACGTCTTTCCTCTATGGCAAAATAAGACGTGGATGGCCGGGACAAGCCCGGCCACGACGGCAACTAATGCCTTTCCGTGTTCCCGCACAAGTCCCGCAAACGCCTGCTGCCCCGCTTGCTTTCCCGGCCTTTTGGCGCCAAATAGGGACCGGGAGATTGGCGGTGGACGAGCCACTCGCCAACCGGGTCAGGTCCGGAAGGAAGCAGCCCTAACGAGGTCCGGATCGGGTCGCTCGTCAGTCTCCTACCTGTTTTTTCGGGCGAATCGCGCCAAAGGGGTAACCCGCGCCTCGTGCTCGATTCTGCACCAGTTGTTCCGCAAAGCCGGCTTCCAGAGACAATCAATTGCGGATCGATCGATGACCGACGCCGGCGCTCCCCCCACCAAGCCTGACAGCACCGATCAGGGCGGCTTCGATCTCGGCGCTGCACCGGACACCGCCCGGCCCTATCGCGTGCTGGCGCGCAAATACCGCCCGGCCAGTTTTGCCGATCTGATCGGTCAGGACGCTGTGGTTCGCACCGTTTCCAACGCGTTCGAGACCGGCAGAATTCCGCAGGCCTGGATTTTGACCGGGGTGCGCGGCGTCGGCAAGACCACCACGGCCCGGATTCTCGCCCGCGCGCTCAATTACGAACTGCCGGACGGTTCGGTGAAGGCGCCGACCATTCACATGCCCGTGCTGGGCGTGCATTGCCAGGCGATCATGGAAAGCCGGCACATGGACGTGCTGGAGATGGACGCCGCATCGCATACCGGTGTCGACGACGTGCGCCAGATCAACGACAGCGTGCGTTACGCCCCGGCGAGTGCGCGCTACAAGGTCTATATCATCGACGAAGTGCACATGCTCTCGACCGCCGCGTTCAACGCGTTCCTGAAGACGCTGGAAGAGCCGCCGGAGCACGCCAAATTCGTGTTCGCCACCACCGAAATCCGCAAGGTGCCGGTGACCGTGCTGTCACGCTGCCAGCGTTTCGATCTGCGTCGGGTCGAGGCCGATGTGCTGATGAAGCACCTTGCCGGTATCGCCGCCAGGGAAAACGTCGAGGTCGAGCCGGAAGCGCTCGGCATTATCGCCCGGGCAGCGGAGGGTTCGGTACGCGACTCGCTGTCGCTGTTCGACCAGGCGATCGCGCATGCGGCAGGGATGGTGCGCGCCGACGCGGTGCGGCAGATGCTTGGCCTTGCCGACCGCACCAGGGTGATCGATCTGTTCGACTCGCTGGCGCGCGGCGACATTGCCAGCGCGTTCGGGGAGTTTCGCGCGCAGTACGACACCGGGGCCGATCCGGTGGTGGTGCTGTCCGATCTCGCCGAATTCGTCAATTTCGTCACCCGGGTCAAGATCGTGCCGGCGACGGCGGACAATATCGCCTTCGGTGAGACCGAACGGCTGCGCGCCCGCGACTTCGCGGCAAAACTGTCGATGCGGGTGTTGTCTCGGATGTGGCAGATGCTGCTGAAGGGCATCGCCGAGGTCCAGGCCGCGACACGGCCGGCGGCGGCCGCCGAAATGGTGCTGGTGCGGATTGCCTATGCTGCCGACATGCCGACGCCGGACGAGGCAATCAGGATGCTCGAGCAGAACGGCGCATCGCCCGTGGTCACGGCCCATGCGGCGCCGCGGACTGCGCCGGTGTCGGGCGGTGCTTCGATGCAGGCATCGCCGGCGCGCCCGGCCCCGACGCCGCGCAGCGGCCCCGAAGCATCGGCCCGCCCGCTACAGGTCGACGCGCCGTCGCCGGAACTGCCGTCCGAACCGGCGCTCCGGATCACCGGTTTTGCCCAGTTGGTGGCGCTCGCCGGCGAAAAACGCGACCTGCTGACCAAAGCCGCGCTGGAAACCGATGTGCGGCTGGTCCGCATCGAGGATGGGCGGCTCGAGGTCGCGCTGGAGCGCAGCGCCGGCCGCACCTTGATCAACGATCTGTCGCGGAAACTCGAACAGTGGACCGGACGGCGCTGGACCGTGATCGTGTCCAACGAAGCCGGGCACCCGACGCTGCGTTCGCAAAATGAGGTCGCACGGAATCAGCGCGAGCGCGCCGCGGAATCCGATCCGCGGGTCAAGGAAGTGCTGGCACGATTTCCCGGCGCCAAGGTCGTCGAGGTACGCAAGCTTGCCCCCGAGCCGCCGGAATCCGATGCTAGTGGTGAAGATCCTGCCGAGAGTCCCGACAGCGACGACCCATAGCGATCCCAAGAGGAATGTTTGATGGCTGATTTTCTCGACATGATGAAGCAGGCGGCGCAACTGCAATCGAAGATGCAGGCGATGCAGGAAGAACTCGGCCATGTCGAGGTCGAGGGAATTTCAGGCGGCGGCCTTGTCACGGTGCGCATGACCGCAAAGATGGAAGTAAAGGCGGTGAAGATCGACCCCTCGCTGATCAAGGCGGATGAGCGGGAAATTCTCGAGGATCTTCTGGTCACCGCGCACAATGACGCGCGGCGCAAGGCGGAAGCCGCCATGCAGGAGAAGATGCAGAGCCTGACCGGCGGCCTTGGCCTGCCGCCGGGGCTCGGTCTCACATAATATGGCTGCTGGGGTTGCCGGTCCCGAAATCGAACGCCTGATCCAGCTGCTGGCCCGGTTGCCGGGCCTCGGCCCGCGCTCGGCGCGCCGCGCCGCGCTGCACCTGATCAAGAAGCGCGAAGCGCTGATGACACCGCTTTCCGCCGCGCTGCAGGTCGCGATCGACAAGATCCAGGTCTGCAAGACCTGCGGCAATATCGACACCCAGAACCCCTGCACTTTGTGCACCGATCCGCGGCGGGATCCGTCCGTCATTGTCGTGGTCGCCGACGTCGCCGACCTCTGGGCGCTCGAACGGGCCAACGCCACCAATGGGCTCTATCACGTGCTGGGGGCGACGCTGTCGCCGCTCGACGGCGTCGGGCCGCAGGATCTGACCATCGACGCGCTAGTCGCGCGCGCGCATGATTCACGCGTGACCGAAATCATTCTGGCGCTGAACGCAACCGTCGACGGCCAGACCACCGCACACTACATCACGGACCTGCTGCAGGAGGCGAATGTCAAGGTGACGCGGCTTGCGCACGGCGTGCCGGTCGGTGGCGAACTCGATTACCTCGACGAAGGCACGTTATCCGCGGCGATGCGGCAACGGACGCTGTTCTAGCCCTCACATACGAAACGGATCGACAATGACGAAACGATTTTTCGGCAGGGATTCGGCTTTGGCCTTTGTCCTCGCGGTGATCTGCGCCGCAGCCGCCCGGGCTCAGCAGGCCGAGCCGGCGCCGAAGCCAGCGAAACTGATCCATGCCGGGGACGTGCTGTCGGGAGAACTCAACGCCATGCGCACGCGCGGCAAGAAGGGCAAGCGCGTCGCCACCTACCAGATCACCAGCGAGCCGCGTCGGCTGCCCGCGCCCAACGGGCTGTGCGGCCTGGAAACCGGGCCGGAAACCTTTCAGATCGTGGTCAGCAGCGATGCCCAGATGGCGCAGCTGAAAAACCTTGTCGGCAAGGAAGTCGCGGTGAAAGTCGGCGAGGTGGCGTGTTCGCAGGAGGCCGGGCAGATGAGCGACGCCGTGGTCAGCAAATGGAGCGTGGTGAGCGGGCATTGACAGGCTGTGCTGTTCCGCAAACCAAAACGTCATCGCCAGGCTTGACCGGGCGACCCAGTACGCCGTGACGGCCGTTTTAGTTGCGAGAAGCGGTGGAATACTGGGTCACCCGCTTTCGCGGGTGACGACGGAGGGCGCCCATCGGAGGCGCTAGGCCTTCGCGGTCTCCAGCGTGTCGAAATGTCGCCGCCGCTGCAGCCATGCCAGCACGATCAGGCCTGGCACGGCGACCGCGACACAGATTGCAAAGAACAGCGGCCATCCCGTCGCCTTCGCTACAAAGCCCGCCCCTGATGACAAATAGGTTCGCCCGACCGCCGCGAGTGCCGTCAGCAGCGCGTATTGGGTCGCGGTGTGCAGCGGATTCTGGCATAGCGCCGACAGATAGGCGACAAAGATCACGGTGCCGATGGCGCTGGTGAAGTTCTCCGCCGATATCGCGAATGCCAGTGCCCATTGATTGACCCCGGTCAGCGCCAGCCACGAGAACGACAGATTGGCCGCCGCCTGCAGCACGCCGCCGATCCACAGGCTGGTCGCCAGCGAGTAGCGCCGCGCCAGGAAGCCGCCGGCAAAACCTCCAATCAGGGTTGCGGCAAGGCCGACGCCCTTGACGATCGCGGCATAGTCGTTGCGGGTGAAGCCGAGATCGATCACGAAGGGCGCGGTCATGGTGCCGGAAAATGCATCGGTGAATTTGTAGAGCACGACAAAGGCAAGCGCCGCCCCGGCATCCCGGCGCGTCAGGAATTCGGAGAACGCACCAACTGCGGCATGCAGCACGCGTGCAAAGGCGGTCTCGGTTCGCGTTGCCGCCTCCGCGCGCACCGATGGTTCGGGCTCGGTGGCGAAGAGCGCCGTGGCGGTGCCGACCAGCACCAGCGCCGCCATCGCCACATAGCCCCACATCCAGGCGGCGGCCCGCGCGATCCCGGTGCCTTCAAAGCCGCTGACGATGAACAGCGCGCCCGCGGTCGAAACCAGCATGCCGATCCGATAGGCGGCGACATAGGACGCCATGCCGGCGGCCTGCTCGATCTCGGGCAGGCTTTCGACGCGAAACGCATCGACCACGATGTCCTGCGTCGATGAGGTTGCGGCGACCAGCAGCGCGCCAAGCGCGACAAACAGCGGTGAGCGTGCCGGGTCGGTCAGCGCCAGCAGCAGGATCGCGCCGATCAGGAGCAGTTGCGATAATACCAGCCAGCCGCGCCGGCGGCCCAGCGCGCGCGTCAACAACGGCACGTGCAGCGCGTCGACCAGCGGCGCCCAGAGAAATTTCAGCGTGTAGGGCGTGCCGACCAGGGCGAACAGGCCGATGGTGCCGAGATCGACTCCGGATTCCCGCATCCACACCAGCAGCGTCGATCCGGACAGCGCGAGCGGCAGGCCGGAGGAAAAGCCGAGCAGCAGCACGATCAGCACCCGCCGCTGCAAGTAAACCGCAAAACCCTCGCGCCAGGAGGAGCGGGGCTTTGGCGTGGAGGATGTTCCGGGACGGCTACCCGACGCGCTGGTCATGCCGCAGTGCTAGCAGATTCGGCGAGCCGCAAGATAAACCGTCATCGCCCGGCTTGACCGGGCGACCCAGTATTCCAGAGCGCTAAAGTTGGGCCTATCACCTATCATCCCTGAGCAATGCCCGGATAAAGGTCATCCCAGTTAGGGTTTTGGCCTTCAATCAATTGAACTTTCCACGCGCGGGTCCACTTCTTTAGCCGTTTCTAGCGATGGATGGCTTGTTCTATACCATCGAAGCATTCGAAATAGACGAGCCGATCTACACCATAACGTTTGGTGAAACCCTCAGCCGATTTCGATTTGTGCTCGGCGATGCGGCGAACGAGATCGTTGGTCACACCAATGTAGAGCGTTCCGCCGATGCGGCTGGAAAGGATGTACACGTAGAAGATGCGGGTGACAATTTGCACAATCTGTGCGTACTGGGTCGCCCGGTCAAGCCGGGCGATGACGGATTGCCCTACTCTCCCGCCTGCAGCTTGCGGGGGAGCGGAAGCAGTTCCGGCGTCGCTGATTTGACCGCGCGGGCGGTGTCCGCGGGCGCGTCGTTCTTGCTGAAATCGAGTTCTTCGATCCGGCCGGCGCGCTTTTCGATCTTGTCGGCGGAAACCAGGATCTGCCGGACATCCTCGTTGGCGTCGCCGAAATGCTTCTGCAGCTTCAGCACCCGCTCGCGCAGCCGTCCGAGGTCGTCGCCGAGATTGAGGACTTCGGTGCGGATCTGGTCGGCGGCGTCCCGCATCCGCGCGTCCTTGAGGATTTGCTGCATCACCTGGATCGCCAGCATCAAGAGCGACGGCGAAACCAGCACCACGCGGGCGCGATAGGCCTTCTGGATCACGTCGTCGAACCCGTCGTGAATCTCGGCGTAGACCGATTCCGACGGCACGAACATCAGCGCGGTATCCTGGGTCTCGCCGGCGATCAGGTACTTTTCCGCGATGTCGCTGACATGCTTCATCACATCCGCGCGCAGCCGCTGCGTGGCGAATCTCCTCTCCTCTTCGCTCCGCGCGTCGTGCAGAGCGGTCACCGCCTCGAGCGGAAATTTCGCGTCGATGCATAACGGCCGCGCATCGGGCAAAAACACCACGCAGTCCGGCCGCTTGCCGCTGGAGAGCGTGAACTGGAATTCGTAGGAGCCCTTCGGCATGCCATCCTGGACGATGGCTTCCATCCGCGCCTGGCCGAATGCGCCGCGCGATTGCTTGTTGGCGAGCACGTCGCGCAGCGTCGTCACCTGCGACGTCAATTCGGTGAGGTTCTTGTGCGCATGGTCGATGATGCCCAGCCGCTCGTGCAGCACGCGCAGCGAGTCCATGGTGCTGCGCGTGGTCTGCTCCATCGACTGGCCGACCCGGTGGGTCACCGAATCCAGCCGCTCGTTGACGGCGCGCGCCATGTCGGCCTGGCGCCCGGCCAGCGCCTGTCCCATCGCATCGACGCGGCCGGTGGCTTCGCTCTGGGCGCGGAGCATTTCACTCAACCGCTCTTCCAGTTCGTCGGCGCGAACGGCCTGCATCATCGCGAGTTCCGCGCCGCGGCGCCCGGATCGCGCGACCACGATGGCAATGACAAGCAGCAGCACGAGCGCGAGCGCCGCGAACCCGGTCAGTGCCGCGTCGACCCGAAGCGGCCAGTCGCCGATCATGAAAAGGATATCGTTCATGCCGCCTTGTAGCCGATTCGGCCGGCGATGCGAACGAAGAGAGAACAACTATGCTGAATGATTGGTCAATGTTCTCCTCGCGAGGGCCTCGCCGGCACCGGCCCGGAGAATGGCGGCAGCGGATTGACCCCGCCAAATCAGCAGCTTAAATCGCCCGGCATGGCCATTCGCGAAATCATTATCCTGCCCGACAAGAAGTTGCGGCTCCTCTCGAAACCCGTGGAAAAGGTCACGGCCGAGATCCGCAAGCTCGCCGATGACATGTTCGAGACCATGTATGAAGCGCCCGGCATCGGGCTCGCCGCGATCCAGGTCGCCCAGCCGCTGCGGCTCATCACGATGGATCTCGCCAAGCGGGACGAGCAGGGCGAGGCCCAGCCACGCCCCCGAATCTTCATCAACCCGGAAATCCTCTCCGCCTCGGAAGAACTGTCGATTTACGAAGAGGGCTGCCTGTCGATCCCGGAATATTATGAGGAGGTGGAACGACCGGCGAAAGTGCGCCTGCGCTTCGCCGATCTCGACGGCAAGGTCCATGAGGAAGATGCCGAAGGTCTGTTCGCTACCTGCATCCAGCACGAGATCGACCATCTCAACGGCGTGTTGTTCGTGGACTATCTGTCGAAGCTGAAGCGCGATCGCGTGCTGAAGAAATTCACCAAAGCCGCCAAGCGCGCGACCGAAGAGTGAAGGGCATGTGTCTCCGCGCCCAGGCAGTCTGCTCTCTCCCCCCTTGTGGGGGAGAGCTGGAGAGGGGGGTATCGCGAGTCCGGAGTTTGTGGTTCACCCCCCTCCCTAACCCTCCCCCACAAGGGGGGAGGGAACGCGCCGGGCCATCATCATGCCGCTCCGTCTGATCTTCATGGGCACGCCTGAGTTCGCGGTACCGACGTTGCGCGCGCTCGCCGACCAGGGCCATGAGATCGCCGCGGTCTATACCCGTGTGGCAAAGCCGGCCGGGCGCGGCATGAAGCTGCAGCCAACGCCGGTGGAATTGGAGGCGCGCCGGCGAGGCCTGGCCGTGCTGACGCCGGCGACGCTGAAGACGGCGGACAGTCTGCAAGCGTTTCATGCCCATCGCGCCGATGCGGCCGTGGTGGTCGCCTATGGCATGATCCTGCCGCTGCCCGTTCTCGATGCGCCGCGACTCGGTTGTTTCAATCTGCACGCATCGCTGTTGCCGCGCTGGCGCGGCGCCGCCCCGATCAATCGCGCCATCATGGCGGGCGATACCGCATCGGGGGTGATGGTGATGAAACTGGATGCCGGGCTCGACACCGGCGAGGTAGCGATGACCGAGCGCATCGCGGTCACCGATGCCATGACGGCCGCCGACCTGCATGACGCGCTGGCGCCGCTCGGTGGCGCGCTGATGGCGCGCGCGATGGCCGCGCTGGAACGCGGCGAACTGCAACTTCACCGGCAAAGCGACCAGGGCGTCACCTATGCCGCCAAGATCGACAAGGCGGAAACGCGGATCGACTGGACCGGGCCTGCCCGCGCCGTGCTTCGCCATATCCACGGGCTATCGCCGTTTCCGGGCGCGTGGTGCGAGATCGTGATTGACGATGAGCCGGCACGCATCAAGATACTGCGTTGCGAAACCGCCGCTGGTACGGGGGCTGCCGGCGATCTGCTCGACGATCGCCTCCGCGTCGCCTGCGGTGAAGGCGCGATACGGATCCTTGAATTGCAGCGCGCCGGCAAGGCGCCGATGAAGGCCGCGGAATTCCTGCGGGGTACACCGTTGCCGCCCGGCGCGAGGTTGGCTTGACATGCCCCGCTACAAACTCATCATCGAATATGACGGCGCGCCGTATTGCGGCTGGCAGATCCAGGACAATGGCGCCTCGGTGCAGGGCGCGCTGCAGGCTGCGGTCAGCGCGATATGCGGCGAGACGGTTCGCGTCCACGGCGCGGGCCGCACCGATGCCGGCGTGCACGCGCTGGCTCAGGTCGCCCATTGCGATATCGCGAAACATTTTGTGCCGGGCCGGTTGCGCGACGGCCTCAACGCCCATCTGCGGCCGCATCCGATCGGCGTGCTCAGTGCGGAGATCGTGCCCGACACGTTCGAGGCGCGCTTCTCCGCCAGGCGACGACATTATCTCTATCGCATCGCCAACCGCCGGGCCAATCTCGCCCTCGACATTGGCCGGGTCTGGCGGCTGCCGCGGCGGCTCGATAGCGACGCGATGCACGCAGCGGCGCAGCGGCTGATCGGCAAGCACGATTTCACCACGTTTCGCGATAGCGAATGCCAGGCGAAGTCGCCGGAGAAAACCCTCGACCAGTTCGATGTCACCCGGGCGGGCGACGCCGTCAACATCGTGACCTCGGCGCGCTCGTTTCTGCACAGCCAGGTCCGCTCGATGGTGGGATCGCTGGTCTGGGTTGGTGAGGGGCGCTGGAATGCCGACGACCTCGCGGCGGCACTGTCCGCGCGCGATCGCGCCGCCTGCGGTCCGGTCGCGCCACCGGACGGGCTCTATCTGGTGCGGGTGGATTATTAGTCCAGCTAGCGCAATTTCGACCTCAATGGCTTCATCCTTCGAGACGCGTCGCTTCGCGATGCTCCTTAGGATGAGGAGTGAGACCCTCATGGTGAGGAGCCGCGCCTTGCGCGGCGTCTCGAACCACGAGGCCTCGGGAGTCGACAATGATTCGAGTGAACCGAAAAACGCTTTAGACCGGCTGAACGGCTTTCAATCAGGCAAAATAGCGATCCAGTACGCCGCGATAGATTTTGGTCAGCTTCTCCAGATCGGACACCGGCGTGCGCTCGTCGACCTGGTGCATGGTCTGCCCGACCAGCCCGAACTCGATCACCGGGCAATAGCTCGCAATAAAGCGAGCATCCGAGGTGCCGCCGCTGGTGCTGAGTTCCGGTTTGCGGCCGGTGACTTCCTCGATCGCGGCAACCGCCAGATCGGTGAAGGGGCCGGGTTTTGTCACGAACACGTTTGAGTTGGAGGGTTCCCACACGATGCAGGCGCGCACCCGGTTGCCGGCCGCCTGTGCCATGCGCTGCTCGACCAGCGCCCGCAGCGTCTCCTGGGTGTGGCAGTCGTTGAAGCGGATGTTGAATTTCGCGCGCGCCTGCGCCGGGATGACATTGCCGGCGGTGTTGCCGACATCGACCGAAGTGAATTCGAGGTTCGATGCCTGGAACTGGGCGCTGCCGTGATCGAGCGGCTCGCTGCTGAGCGCCACGATCAACGCCGAGATGTCCGGCACCGGATTTGACGCGCGATGCGGATAGGCAACGTGGCCCTGAACGCCATCGACAACCAGCGTGCCCGACAATGATCCGCGGCGGCCGACCTTGATGCAGTCGCCGAGCGTTTCGACATTGCTCGGCTCTCCGAGCACGCAATGGTCGAATGTCTCACCGCGCTGCGCCACCCATTGCAGCAGCTTGACGGTGCCGTTGACCGCGATGCCTTCCTCGTCGCCGGTGATCAGAAACGAGATCGAGCCCAGGCCATCGGCGCGCGGCTTGCCGCCATGGGCGGCGAGATGGTCGAGCACGGCCGCCACGCTGCAGGCGATCCCGCCTTTCATGTCGACGGCGCCGCGTCCGTAGAGAAAGCCGTCCCTCACCTCGCCCGCGAACGCGCCATGGGTCCATGCGGCCTCATCGCCCGCCGGCACCACGTCGGTATGGCCGGCAAAGCTGATATGCGGCGCAGTGGTGCCGATCCGGGCATACAGGTTGTCGATATCGGCGGCGCCGGGTTCGCTGAAGGTGACGCGATGGATCTCGAAGCCGGCCGCTTTCAGGATATTCTCGAGCACCGCAAGCGCGCCGGCATCGGCCGGCGTGACCGAAGGACAGCGCACGAGATCGCGGGCGATGGAAACAGCATCGGTCATCGCTTGCCAGCTCTCAGTCCCGCAGCAACTCGTTGATGCTGGTTTTGGCGCGGGTGCGTTCGTCGACCCGCTTGACGATCACCGCGCAGGCGGTGGAGGGCCCCGGCTGGCCGTTCTTCAGCGGTCTTGCCGGCAACGTGCCAGGCACCACCACCGCATATTCCGGGACCTCGCCGACAAAAGTCTCGCCGCTGTCACGGTCGACGATCTTGGTGGAGGCGCCGAGAAACACCCCCATCGCCAGTACCGCACCCTTGCGCACGATCACGCCCTCGGCGACTTCCGATCGCGCGCCGATAAAGCAATCGTCCTCGATGATCACGGGCTCGGCCTGCAACGGCTCGAGCACGCCGCCGATGCCGACCCCGCCGGAAATGTGTACGCGCTTGCCGATCTGGGCGCAGGAACCGACGGTCGACCAGGTGTCGATCATGGTGCTTTCATCGACATAGGCGCCGAGATTGACAAAGGATGGCATCAGCACGACGTTCCTGGCGATGAAGGCGGAACGGCGGACGATGGCACCGGGAACGGCGCGAAAACCAGCATCGCGAAACCGGTTTTCGCCCCAGCCGTCGAATTTCGACGGCACCTTGTCCCACCACGAGGCCTTGCCGGGGCCGCCGGGAATCGCGCTCATGTCGTTGAGGCGGAACGACAGCAGCACCGCCTTCTTCAGCCATTGATTGACCTTCCACTTGCCGCCGGCCTCGCGCTCGGCCACGCGTGCGTTGCCCTTGTCGAGCAGCTCCAGCGCGTCATCCACCGCTTCGCGGACTTCCCCTTTGGTCGCGGTAGAGATGCCATCGCGGGCGTCGAACGCGGCGTTGACGGTGGATTCGAGCGAGGCGAGCGACATCGAGACTTCCTTGAGGAATTGGGTTGGACAGGCGAGGGGCTTTTGTCGGAATTTGGGACCGGAGAGTCAAGACCGCCAGCGCCCCGTCGAGTTTAGTTGTCATCATCCGCGAAAGCGGATGATCCAGTAGTCGGTGGCATGAGAGGGTTATTTCGAGGCCGTGGCGTACTGGATGCCCCGCTTTCGCGCGGCATGACCGTTAGCCGGCGGCCAGTTTCTGCAGAAATCCGGTCAGATCATCGGTGACATGATCGACATGGACCGCATCCCGGCCTTCCAGCTCCCACGCCTCGCGCACGACCTCGGTGCTGCCGTCCGGCACCACCAGCACCGTCGTCATGCCGAGCCGGTGCGGTACTGCCAGGTTGCGGGCCAGATCCTCGAACATCGCCGATCTCACGGGATCGACGCCGTGAAGTCGCAAGAATTTCTGATAGGTCTGCGGCGCCGGCTTCGGTTCGAGCTCGGCGGCGATGATGTCGAACACCGCCTCGAAATGCGCACCAATGCCGAGCCGCTGCAACACCTTGTCGGCATGGTCGGTCGAGCCATTGGTCAGGATCAGCTTGCGGCCCGGAAGCCTTGCGATCGCCGCACCCATCGCCGGATTCGGCTGCAGCGGCGAATGATCGATCTGATGCACATAGGTGAGAAAATCGTCGGCGCGGACGCCGTGCTCGGTCATCATGCCGCGCATGGTCGTGCCGTAGCGGCGGTAGTAGTCCTTCTGGATCCGGCGGGCTTCCTCCGCGGATACCTTGAGATAGGCGCCGACGAATTCGCCGATCCGCCGGTCGACCTGCTGCCAGAGGTTGACGTGATGCGGGTAGAGCGTGTTGTCGAGATCGAATACCCAGGTATCGATGTCGGTGAAGCTGCGGTCGGATTTCATCACGGGGTCGCAAACCGCAGCGTCCTGCCGCCGCCGCTGCTGATGTCGACCGCGGCAAAACCGGTGGCGGTGAGGCCGCGGCTGCCGCAGTCGGCCTGATCATTGATCTCGAACTTGCTCTCGCGCGTGCAGAGCGGGGTGCTGCCGCCCCAGTTCAGCGCCTTGTCCTTAAGCATGATGGTGCGGTTGTCGGCGTCGACGGCCTCGGCGAAGCTGAATATCTGCCGGGGTTGGCCGACCACATCCGGATGCAGGCATTTGCCGGGATCGATGTGATACCAGCCGCGGCTGATGACGGTCTTGCCGTCGTCGGTGCCGATCGCGGCCATGATCTTGTGCGGGGTATCGTTGCACCAGGTCAGGCCGGTAGCGGATGGCGACTGCACCGCGTCGATCATGGTCGCAAAGAAGTTCGGCGCCTGCACGATATCGGGCGCCAGCCCGCGGCTTTTCAGGAACGCCGCCAGCGCGGCTTGGGTTTTCGGGCCATCGACGCCGTCGATCGGCGCGGCGTCATAGCCCGCGATAACAAGCAGCCGCTGAATGCCGGCGAGCCGTGCCTGCTCGTCGTCATATTCGCTGTCTTCGGCAAGATAGGCCACCAGATTGCCGTCGTCGGTCTGGGTCGGGGTGATCTGGGTAAAGGGTGCAGGCGTCTGCCCGGCGCGGCACTGGCGCGCCGCGGCAATGACGAAATTGTCAGCGGCCACGCACAGCGTGTCGCGGCCGTTCTGCGGGATCGGGGACGCGCCGTAGACGCCGAGTGCGCGGGCGTTGAGCAGAATGCGGTCGGCGGTCAGCGTGCCCTTGACCACGACACGGCAGGCCGCCGGATCGATGCGAAACCAGCCGCGCGTCGCCGTCGCCGCCTTGTCGTCAATGCCGATGGCGGCCTCGACCACATAACTCATGCGGTTGCAGAGTTTGAGATCCGCCTGCGCGGGCACGATGCTCGCCAGCAGCGCGATGGCCGGAACGATTCCGGCCAGGACGGCTCTCGGTGGCGTGGCCGTTGGTGTCATCACTTGTGGATCAGTGTGCCGGTGCCCTGATTGGTAAACAATTCGAGCAAGACCGCATGCGGCGTCTTGCCATCGATGATGACAACGCCCTCGACGCCCTGCTCAAGCGCATAGATGCAGGTTTCCACCTTGGGGATCATGCCGCCGGAAATGGTGCCGTCGGCGATCAGCTTGCGCGCATCATGGACCGACAAATCCCCGATGAGTTTCTTCGACTTGTCGAGCACGCCGGGAACGTCGGTCAGGAGCAGGAGGCGCTTCGCCCTCAGCGCGCCCGCGACTGCGCCGGCAAAGGTATCGGCGTTGACGTTGAAGGTGTGGCCGTCCTTCGAGGTCGCCAGCGGCGCCAGCACCGGGATCAACTCATGGCCGATCAGCTGGTTGAGCAGCGTCAGGTCGACCTTTTCGGGCTCGCCGACGAAACCGAGATCGACCACCCGCTCGATGTTCGAGTCCGGATCGACCATGGTGCGCGTTGCCTTCGACGCCATCACCATGTTGCCGTCCTTGCCGCACAGGCCGACGGCCTTGCCGCCGGCCTCGTTGATGTAGCCGACCAGTTGCTTGTTGATCGAGCCCGCCAGCACCATCTCGACGATTTCGATGGTTGCGGCGTCGGTGATGCGCAGGCCGGCGGCGAATTCCGACGCGATGCCGAGCCGCTTCAGCATGGTCGCGATCTGCGGGCCGCCGCCATGCACGACCACCGGATTGATGGCGGTCTGTTCCAGCAGCACGATGTCGCGGGCGAATGCCTTCGCCAGATTCTCCGCACCCATGGCGTGGCCGCCATATTTGATGACGATGGTTTCCTCGTCATACCGCTGCATATGCGGCAGCGCCTCGGACAGGATGCGGGCCTGATCGAGCGGACTGATGTGCGGCGCGTCGGTCATGGAGGGGGTCTCATGGTAAGGCAAGGTGATGCGGTTTCTATCCGATTGGCGGGCGCCGCGCAAAGCATGTCGGCCGCCGATTCAATCCTTGCGGCGCGGCCAGGCCGCCGCCACCGCGAGCACCAGCCAACTCACGATCAGAAGCGTGCCGCCGGTCGGCGCGGCAAACCGAAACAGGCTGTGGCCGGCATATTGGCGCAAGGTCAGGTCGGCGGCGAACAGCACGGCCGCGATGACAAAGCCCGATGCCGCGGCGATGCCGATGCGTCGATCGATGATGCCGCGCTCGGTCAGGGCGACCACCGCGAGCACGGCGAGGGCATGAAACAGCAGCATTGACGATGCCGGCAGCAGCAGCGACGCATTCGATTGGTGCGCCGATGCCGCGGCCAGGATGACGCCGTCGGCGCCCATGACCGCTGCCAGAATGACCAGGATGCGGAAGCCGCGCGATCCCGTCATCGGCTACGCTCGCCGAGCAGCCGCACCATCGCGGCGCGCAATTCCGGCATTCCGGCGCCGGTGCGCGCGGACGTCGTCAGAACTTCCGGGAAGGCGGCGGGATGTTTGGCCAGCGCGGCCGTGGTGGCCGCGGCGCACATTTCCAGTTCGGCAGGCTTGACCTGGTCGGCCTTGGTCAGCACGAGCTGATAGCTCACGGCCGATTTGTCGAGAGTCTTCAGCACGTCGAGATCGACCTCCTTGAAGCCATGCCGGGCGTCGACCAGCACATAGACCCGCGCCAGCGTGCTGCGGCCCTGCAGGTATTTGTGGATCAACGCGGTCCAGGACGCCACCCTGGCCTTGGGCGCGGAGGCATAGCCGTAGCCGGGCATATCGACCAGCCGGAAGCCGGACCTTTCGGGGCCCTCGAAGAAAATCAGTTCCTGGGTACGGCCCGGCGTGTGCGAGGTCCTCGCCAGCGCGTTGCGCCCCGTGAGCGCGTTGATCAGGCTCGACTTGCCGACATTGGAGCGGCCGGCAAAGGCGACCTCCATGCCCGCCATCGGCGGCAGCGTCTCGATCGAGGGCGAGGCCCAGAAGAACTGCCAATCGCCGCTGAAGAGTTTGCGGCCCTGCTCGATCAGCTTCGCATCGGTATCCGCGGTCATGCGAGAGCTTCCGTTGCAGTTCCTCATGGTGAGGAGGCGCTTCTTCAGCGCCGTCTCGAACCATGCGGCCCGTGGCTCATCCTTCGAGACGCGGCCAAAGGCCGCTCCTCAGAATGAGGGATCGAGACGATCCGAATGGAGCACTACGTCACCTTTTTGGACGCAAACGTAGCCCTGAGATTGTTGAACAATTCGACCTTCACGCCGTTGCGGCGCATGATAAAGCTCTGCTGCAGCACCGACAGCGTGTTGTTCCAGGCCCAGTAGATCACCAGACCCGCGGGGAAGCCTGCGAGCATGAAGGTGAAGATCAGCGGCATCCAGTCGAAGATCATTTTCTGGGTCGGATCCGGCGGCGTCGGATTGAGCTTCATCTGGAACCACATCGTGATGCCCATGATGACCGGCCACACGCCGAGCGCGAGGTAGTGACCGAACAACGGCACCTGGGTCGGATCGAAATGAAGCAGGCCGAACAGGGTGAAGAGGTTGGTCGGATCCGGCGACGACAGATCCTTGATCCAGCCGAAGAACGGCGCATGCCGCATTTCGATGGTGACGAACAGCACCTTGTAGAGCGAGAAGAACACCGGAATCTGCAAGGCGACAGGAAGGCAACCGGCGATCGGGTTGATCTTCTCCTTCTTGTAGATTTCCATCATCTCCTGCTGTTGCTTCACCTTGTCGTCGGGATAGCGTTCCTTCAGCGCGGCGAGCTGCGGTTGCACCGATTTCATCTTCGCCATCGACGCGTAGGATTTGTTGGCAAGCGGGAAGAACAGCAGCTTCACCAGCACCGTCACCAGCAGGATGGCGATGCCGAAATTGCCGACCAGATGATAGAAGAAGTCGAGCGCGAGGAACATCGGCTTGGTGATGAAATAGAACCAGCCCCAGTCGATCAGCAGATCGAAATGGTTGAGCCCGAGCTCCTTGCTGTAGCCACCGAACCCGCCGATCGGAAAATTGATGCCGACGACGCTGACTTCCTTGGCTCCCGCGAACAGCCGCGTATTGGCGCTGCCGGTGCCGCCGATCGCGATGGTCTGCGGATTCTCCAGATAGTCGGTCTGATAGGTTCGCACGCCGCCCACGAGATTGGACGAGAACCGTGCGTCCAGCTTTGCGCTGGTATCCGGCAGCAGCGCCGAAGCCCAGTATTTATCGGTAATGCCGAGCCAGCCGTCGGTGACCTTGAAGTTGACCGATTTGGCGTCGTCGATTTTCTTGTAGCTGTATTCCTGCAAGCCGCTTTCGCCGAGATAGCCGACCAGGCCTTCGTGCAGGATGTAGTAACCCGCGACCTTGGGGGCGCCGTGGCGCGAGATCAGCGCGAACGGGTAAAGCGTGACCGGGGCGTTGCCGACATTGGTGACCTCGTCCTTGATGGTGAAGAGGTACCGCTCGTCGATCGAAATGGTGCGGTGGAAAACGAGGCCGTCGCCATTGTCATATTTCAGCTTCACCGGGTTGCTCGGCGTCAGGCTGCCCGAGCCTTCCTGCTGCCACAGCGTGTTCTGGTCGGGAATCCTGACCGCGGAGCCGCTCGCCGCAACCCAGCCGAATTCCGCATAATAGGGGCTCGCGGTGCCCGAGGGCGAGAACAGCACGATCGCCGGCGAGGCCGGATCGACGGTTTCGCGGAACTGCACCAGCGACAGATCGTCGATGCGCGCGCCCTTCAGCGCGATGCTGCCGGCAACCCGCGGGGTGTCGATCTTGATGCGTGCCGTCGAGGCAATGGCGGTTTCGCGGTCGACGACTGCCGTGGAGGCCGGCTGGGTCGCGGGCGCATTGGCGGTCGGCGCCGTCCCTTGCGGGGTGGCGGCGGCTTCGTTCTGCGACGCCGGGTTCTGCGGCGCCGGCTTCACCAGTTCGCTCTGCGCCTGCTCGGCGGCACGGTGCTTTTCCATCTGTGGCAGGTTGAAGAAATATTGCCAGCCGATCAGCACGAGGCCGGACAGAACGACGGCGAAGATGGTGTTGCGATTGTCGGTCATCGTTTAAGGTCTCGTCATTCAGTTCGGGTTGCGGCTTGCCGATCGAGGCGGTGCAGCGCCGAGCGGAGATCGTCGAGCATGACCGCGAATTCGCGGGCGAGGGCGGCACGCCGGCCGACTAGCACATAATCACTGTGCGGTCGCATAGATACGGCATCCAGCCGCTTCACCAATTCGCGAAGCCGGCGCCGGATGCGGTTGCGCTCGGTGGCAGTGCCGTTCTTCCTGGTAACGGTGAAGCCGACCCGGATCGGACCGAGATCGTCGCGGCGGCGGCTCTGCACCACGAAGGCAGCGCTATTGACCCGCGCGCCATTGGCAACGGCGAGGAAGTCCGCCCGCTGCCTTAGTCGATCCATCAGGAGGTCTCCGGGAAGCCCGGCTCAGGCGCTCAAACGTTTGCGGCCACGCGCGCGGCGCGCGGCGAGGACCTTGCGGCCGCCGGTCGTCGCAAGGCGGGCGCGGAAGCCGTGACGGCGCTTGCGCACCAGTTTGCTGGGTTGATAAGTCCGCTTCACGCGTCGTTCTCCGCTGACCGGCCAATTTGCCTGTTATTGAGATCAGTCCGCCGATGTTGGCCGGCCCAAAACGGGCCGTTTCCGGCCCAAATGAGCCGCCCCGGTCGAGCCGGGCCATGGCGGACAATTGGCGCGGCTTATACGGGAGCGACCCGTTTTCGTCAATGTTACGAGGTGCCGCAATCGGTATCCTTGCCGGGCCCGTTGAAACGGCGCAATCGGCACAAATATAATGGGTCTGGCGGCGGTTTTCGAGGTGCGGGGGCGACCCAACAGGGGTCGCGTGATGCGGCCGGGAACCGGCAGACATTATCGAACTGTAATTTGACCGGTTTGGGCGTAAATCGCATCTTCGGCTGTCAGGCATTGAGGGCGGAATATCGTGTCATCAACAGAGCCACTGCCGGATCGGGAAAAGCCACGGCTGCTGCCGTCGCGCCGGCTCGGCCTGTCGGGCAAGCTGCTGCTGCTGACGGTTCCGCTGGTGATGATCGCGGGACTGCTGATCTATGTACCCGCGATCGCCAATTTCCGGATGAACCGGCTGAACGACCGGCTGGCGGCGGCGAACACCGCCGCACTGGTGCTGGACGCGGCCCCCTCCGGCATGGTGCCGGATTCGCTGGCGCGGCAAATCCTCGCCAGCATCGGTGCGCATGCGGTTGCCATCAAGATGGGGCAGCAACGGCGGCTGTTGGCCAGCGCCGATTTGCCGGCGGCGGTCGACCACGACGTCGACATGCGGACGATGACGGCATGGTCGGCGATCGTCGACTCCTTTGAGACCATGCTCGAGAGCGGCAACCAGACGATCCGCGTGATCGGGCCGGCTCCCGGCGGCGCGCAGTTCATCGAGACCGTCGTCGATGAGGCGCCGCTGCGCGCGTCGATGTACCGGTTTTCCCGCAATCTGCTGCTGGTGGCGATGGCAATCGCGATGTTCACAGCCGGACTGGTCTACATCGCCCTGCATTTCCTGTTCGTGCGGCCGATGCGGCGGCTGACCGCGAGCTTGGTCGGCTTCCACGAGAACCCCGAAAGTTCGGCCCGGATCATCGTCCCCAGCCAGCGCGGTGACGAGATCGGGGTTGCCGAGCGCGAGTTGTCCGACATGCAGCGCGACCTGGTGTCGATGCTGCATCAAAAAAGCCGGCTCGCCGCCCTCGGCCTTGCGGTGTCCAAGATCAACCACGATCTGCGCAATCTGCTTGCGTCCTCGCAATTGCTGTCGGATCAGCTCGCCAGCGTGCCCGATCCGCGGGTGCAGCGGTTCGCGCCGAAGCTGATGCGATCGCTGGAACGCGCCATCGCGTTCTGCCAGTCGACGCTGTCTTATGGTCGCGCCCAGGAGGCTGCGCCGGACCGTCGCATGATCCTGATCGAGCCTGTGGTGATCGAGGTCCGCGAATCCGCCGGGCTGGCGTCGGATGGCTCGATTGCCTGGATCAGCGCGATCGAGCGCGGGCTGAGCATCGATGCCGATCCCGATCATCTGTTCCGGATCCTGCTCAACCTCGTGCGCAATGCGGCGCAGGCGCTCGAAGGCCGTCCGAAAAGCGACGCGGCGACCCAGCAGATTCGCATCACCGGGCGCCGCGAGGGATCGGTCGCGATCATCGAGGTGTCCGACACCGGGCCCGGCGTGCCGGCCAAGGCCCGCGAACATTTGTTCGAGGCATTCCAGACATCCGGCCGCCCCGGCGGCAGCGGACTCGGCCTTGCGATCGCCGCCGAGCTCGTCCGCGCCCATGGCGGCGACATCCATCTGGTGGAAGGCACCATCGGCGCGACCTTCCGGGTCACCTTGCCGGACCGGCCGGTGGAACTGCTGAGCGTGCGCAACGAGCGGGCGCGGGCCTGAGCGAACCCGCGTTCGACAGGTCCCTTGCTTCGATCCGCCGGCTCGCAATCGACTGGCAAACGGCGCCCCGACGGACCTTGCCAAGCTCGCCCGGAGCCGGTAGCAATGGCGCGCTTTCGCGACCATCGTGTGTTTTCCGAATGCATGTGGCATCGGCGGGCCTTGCGCCTGCAATGCCTGGCGAAAAATGCGCCCGTAGCTCAGCTGGATAGAGCACTAGACTACGAATCTAGGGGTCAGGAGTTCGAATCTCTTCGGGCGCGCCACTATACGATTTGGAGCTCAACGCAGCTTCGCCCTGACGTTTTTGTTTCGCCTTGCGGCCGCTGCTCAACTTTGCGGTTCCCGGACTTCCGCGAAGGATTAATCGACGAGCCTTATCGAATTGAGATCGCACCAGTTGCGCAACGCTCGCTCAGTCGCCTTCGATTCGAACTCGTACCAGCGATCAAGGGCATTTCTTCGTATCAGCAAGGCTCGGAATTTCCGGTAAGCGCCCTTTCTGCTGAATGTGTACCGAACCTCGTCGAAGTCGTCCGGCAGACATTCGCGCGCAAAGTCCAGCGCCAACGGCTTGCCCAGATCCAGATCGCGTTTATGGGGAATCGCGATGTATTTCTGTTCATCGTCGATGTCATCTGGCAACTCGTCATACAACTCGGCCACGTCGGAAGATTCGGAGTGCCAGTAGATCTTGGCCGTCCGCCTGCAGAGAAAGGCCAGATTTTCGCCGAGGCCGCCGCTCATCCCCACGAATTCAAAGGCCTCGAGTATGTCTTTAAAGCTGGTGGACATCGCCCTGCAGGCAGAAAGTAAAGGGGGCTTTAAGTCGCCCGGGCCGTCTTGCCCGATCAGGCATCGTCGGGCAGGTCCAGGTATTTAAGCCGATCCATGATGCCGTCCGCAAGGGCGATGCGATAGATCGTCTCCGCGAAGTGCCGGTTGTTGATCAAGGTAGCGGGTGGGACTTCGCCCAGGCGGCCCGGCAACTCCGCAAGGATGTCTTCGAACATGTCGAGGTCGAACGGCACATTGACGCCGGCCGTCATGGAGAAATGCTCGGGAGTAAAAAGCCTGGTGGCCATTGCCTCTCCGTCGCTCATGGAGCTTTCCAGCCCGATATCGACCAGCCATACTTCGCAGCCGCGGATCAGGTCGGTGGCGATCAGCCCGACCGTTTCGTGACGCCGCTCAATGAGCAGAATTGAGAACTGCGCCCTGCGCATCGCCTCCAGGACAAGGGTCTCGTCGGCCCCCTTCGCAACGCCGGCCGACTTGGCGTAACGATCGATCGCCCGTGAGCGCTCCGGCGGAGCCGTGTGGATGGCGAGGTCATAGACGTAGTTCATCTCGTCCATATCATCGAGGATCAGGGTTCTCCCCTGTGCCAGACCCAATCGGCGTGCCTGGCGCAGAAGCGCATCGCCCGACGTGAGATTCAGAACTTCGTGATGATATCGCTTGCTGATTTCTCTGAAGAGACGATAGCGGGCAAGCACCTGGTCGCGGCTTGGCGGCGCGTTGCCGTCGATGAGGGTGCTGTGTTCGCGCAGGGCAAGGGCCATGGAACCCCCAAAGCTTTATCATCAGGCGGCGACGTAGGTGCCGCAACGCTTCCCCGTCCTCCTTAAGCCGAGCGGCTGATTCGCGGAATGACGATAGTGGCGGTTCGGCCGAGTTTCCCCGCTATCGTGCAAGCGGCGGCGCAGGCCGGCGCAGCTTAGCTGATTGGAGCCCAGCGCGCTGTGGCATCATAGTGCCACAGCGAAAGAGTGGTGCCCAACTTCATCAGCCGTGGTGCGCCACTGTACGATTTTGCACGATATCTTGCTGTCCGTCGCCTGGACCAGAAGCATCGCTAATCCGCGAGCCCCAGGACAAACGCCAAAGCTATTCCCAGCCGAGCCATGTCCTGGTTGCCGAGATGCCCGATCTTCTGCCGGATCCGTTCGCGTCGGATGGTGACAGGTTTATCGGCCATCACCTGCGATTTGAGCCGCAATCCATTTTCGGGCTCAGGCTCAATGGTGACGCGAAAATCCGCAGCGTCGGCCAACTCGGAAGTCAGCTGGCAAACCACAACTGAAGCATGATTCTCCGGAAAGGCATCAGTCTGCACGATGACCGCCGGACAGGGCTTGCCATAGTCTCCGGCCGCGGCAACGGTCACCAGATCACCGCGTTGCATCTGCATCAAACTCGGAGACCGATTCGATCCATTTCAACGCGTCGCGCTCGCGATCCAGGTCGAGGCCGGCGACCTGCTTCGCCACCCGTCGTCGCACCGCCCGCGAGCGGGGGTCGGCAACGACGAGCCGCAACTCGCGCAGCCCGCGTGCGCGCCGCCGCTGCCGCATCATCTTCATCCTTTCGGCTGCTGCCGCCATGGGGCCTCTCCTGTAACGCGTGACAGTGTAACGCGTTACAGGAGAGAAAAGCAAGAGCTTGGACTTGCAAATCCCAAGCTCGCAGGACGCCTCGGGCGCCCTCGGGCCAAGCTGACAAGGTGCAGCAAGCTCCGCTATTCTGTCGGGCTGCGGGTTGCGCTCGTGCGTTCTATCGCACTTATCCGTAGCGCCACGGCGAAGCAATAGTGCCCATCTTCATCGGCCGTGGCGCGCCGCCGCCAATCTACGCCAAGGCACGCGGTGGACCGCACAAGGGTCCGCCTTTGCGCTGCCATTCGAAGGTCAGGCCGCCTCCGGGACGTAGTGCAGCACCAGTAGCTCCGCCCGCGGGCAGGGCGCGATCGCGTAGGCGCTACCTTGGTCGTCGCTGAACTCCACGAGCAACGTCTTGTCATCAAGACGTTCGACGACGGTGCCGACCTGCCCGCGTGCAAGCCGCTGCGCAGGAAGGTCCGCCAGCAATGCCACCACGTCCAAGACGGACGGCCTATCGTTCTTTGCGTCCTTCTTCGCCTTCATCACACCACCCATATGGTTCTTACCACAGCACTCTTTCCTTGTCGCCTGACGTTGGCATCGAGGCGCCAATCAGTCGGACGAGGCAACTCAAGGGCCGTGCTCGGGATCGCCTTCAGCCGCGTCTTCGCCCTGCACGCCCACGGGCGCCGATGCGCCGCGGAATCGAATAACGATCGCGATGGTATCGACATCGATCTTGAGCAGATCGAGGTCGCGCGTCATCTCGCGCAATTCCTGACCCTTGCGGGCAATCTCCTCCGAGATGTCGATGGCCATGTTGCGCTCGGTGACGCCGCCCGAGCTACCGACGAACATTTTGGCCCTGATCCATGCCAGCCGCGCCCGATGTGTATCGCGCGCGAACTTCTTTTCCACGAATTGCCGCCGGGCTTCGACATAGGCCGCCAGCACTTCGAGGTCGGACATCTTGTACAAGGCGTCGGCTGAAAGGCTCATGGCATCGGGCTGAGGCTTATTGAGATCATGATAAACTCACCACGCGGACGTGCCGCCCTGCAATTTCGATCAGGGCCTTGTCCCCAGAATATTTGATACGCCGCCACTCTACCAAGCGGAATCTTCACCTGTATCAGGGAGGAATTCCGAACACTCAGGGAGCGGACCATGGCAACGAACGTAGAGTTGAAACGCCCGAGCGACACCGCTCCTCTCATTCGGCGGCGGATCGAGCAACTGCGGAAGTATCTCGGCGATGACGGTTTCGGATTAGAGACGGCGGCCTGAGCTTAGCGAAGGGATGCTGCAATATCAGCGATCGACCTGAACAGGATGAGCGCATCATCCTTTGAGGGAATGAAGCCGCGCCGTCGCCAGAACGCAGCAGCGTCGACATCAACCGCGTTGACAATCAGCGCGCGACCGCCAATGAGGTCTGCGGCCGTGACGCAGCGTTGCAGTGCGTGTTTGAGCAGGCCCGTGCCAATTCCTTTGCCAATCCAGTTCTGATCCGTCGCGAGTTGCCCCAGCAACAGGCAAGGAACGGGATCGGGCGGTTGGCCGGTGCGGATAGACCGCGGCAGTATTGAAGGTATGATTGCCGTTGGCGCGAGACCGTAATAGCCGATCACTCGATTGGCTTTATGGACGACAAGAACGGCGGTAAAGCCCTTTTCCTGGTTGGATAGAGCTCGCGTTTTGAGCCAGCGATCAAGAGACGGCTTGCCACATGAGAACTCGACGAGACCATGGGCCGCCGTCAGAAGTTCGGGGCCGGAGATTGCCAATCCTCAGCTCCCGGTTTTTGAGCCGCCAGCCTCCCATGGCGCCCTGCGCCGGAAGAGTTCAACCATCGCGGGGACCACCACGGCCGGTCCGGATAACGCCGCCATGAACGCCTTGAATCCGGCAGGACTCATCCGAATGGGCGCCGTCTCCATCAACACCTCCTCGGCCGCGCGTACTGCCGCGTCACGCACGAAATCGGTGCGTGAGCGGCCCCGCAGCGCTGCAGCTCGATCAATGATGGCAATGTCAGTTTCGGGCAGCCGCATCGAAAGCGGGTGCTCCTTTCGCTCAACGGCTCGGGTCATCGGGGACCTCCATGCCAGCAATATAAATCTTCGTAGCGCATTTTGCAATACAGTTGTTCGGGGGTCTCCAACCCCGGGCCTTTTAGTTGTGATTACCGTAGCGCTACCGTAAGCGTTACCGTAGGCAGACGACCCCGCACGAGGCACCGACTGACCGCCGGGGGCCTTCTGAAGTTCGACGTTCGGAGGTTGTCACGAGACTCAGCGCGACCAAGCCGCGCTCCTGGGAGTCCTGCTTCAGTTCCATTTCTGACGGAGATCAAAGAAACGCAACGATCAAGTCGGCAGATGCCACGCAATTGCGTTCGGCGGCGCCGCCGGTAAAAAGCTCGACGCCGTTCGGCGCCCTTGGCCTTGCAGGTCGGCAGAACAGGACATTTGCAGCCGGGCGGCCGATATTGTACCTACAAATTTCATCCAGAAAGCTCCGGGAGAGGCGCATGTCCAATACTGCCAAGGCGGCTCGGCGTTACGCGAACTACGTGAACGGACAAGATTGCGAGGGCCGCGACGGGGCTACTTTCGAGTCGATCAATCCGACGACGGGCGCAGCCTTTGGTCAGTTTGTCGAATCGAACGCGAGCGATGTGGATGTGGCCGTGCGCGCAGCCCATGCCGCGTTCGAAGGACCCTGGCGGACGCTGTCTCCGACCCGGCGCGGGCGGTTGATGATGCGCTGGGGTGATCTGATCACGGAGCATGCCGAGCGGATTGCGACCATTGAAACCGAACAGAACGGCAAGCTGTTTGCCGAAATGCGCACGCAAGCCCGCATCGTTCAGGACTGGCTCTATTATTTTGGCGGACTGGCCGACAAGATCGAGGGCCGGGTGGTCCCGCTCGATCGCACCAGCGTCCTCAACTACACGGTACAGGAACCGCTTGGCGTCGTCGCGGCCATCGTGCCGTGGAATTCGCCGACATTCCTCACGATCATGACGGTCGGCCCGGCGCTGGCGGCGGGCAACACCATCGTCATCAAGCCGTCCGAGGTAACGTCGGCATCGGCGTTCGAACTGGTGCGACTTGCGGAAAGAGCCGGCATTCCACCGGGCGTCATCAACGTCGTCACCGGCGGCCGCGCGGCCGGTGAGGCATTGGTGTCGCATCCCATGGTCGCCAAGATATCGTTCACGGGAAGCGATGCGGCCGGACGCGAAATCGCTGCTCGCGCCGGTCAGCGGCTGATCGGATGCACGCTCGAACTCGGCGGCAAAAGCCCAAACATCGTGTTCGACGATGCCGACATCGAGCAGGTCGAAGCCGGCGTGCTGGCCGGCATATTCGCAGCCGCCGGTCAGACCTGCGTGGCGGGTTCGCGCGCGTTTTTCCAGAAGGGCATCTACGATCAGCTGGTGGCGCGACTGGTGGATCGCGCGAAAAATATCCGGCTCGGCGATCCCTTGAAGGCCGACACCCAGATGGGTCCGGTCGCGACCGCCGCGCAGCTATCCAAGGACGAAAAAATGGTTGCCCGGGCAGTCGACGACGGCGCCCGGATTCTGGCCGGCGGCGCGCGGCGCCGTGTCGATGGTTTGGAGGGCGGCTTCTTCTATGCGCCGACCATTCTGGAGGGCGCCAGGAACGACGCGTTCATCATGCAGAACGAAGTGTTCGGACCGGTGCTGTGCGTCACGCCGTTCGAAACAGAAGAAGATGTGCTGAAACTGGCAAACGGCACGCCGTTCGGCCTTGCGGCCGGCGTGTGGACCCGCGACATCCGCCGCGGTCACCTGATGGCGCGGAAACTGCAGGCCGGAACGGTCTGGATCAACACCTATCGCGCCCTGGCGTTCAACTCGCCATTCGGCGGCTTCAAGAACAGCGGCCTTGGCCGGTTGAACGGCGCTGAAGCCATCCAGAGCTTCCTGCAGACCAAGAGCGTATGGTGCGAATTGAGCAACGACGTGCAGGATCCGTTCGTCATCAAGGCCTGAAGCGCGGATGGCGAAAATCAGGGTCGGTCTGGCGGGTTGCGGCTTCGTTTCGGAGCTGCATATGTATGCCTACAGACGCGTCTACGGCGTCGATGTCGAGGTCAGAGCTGTCGCGGCGCGGGGGGACCATGTTTTCGATTTTGCCCGTCGGCACCAGATCCCGGTGGCCTGCCGCACGTTTCGCGATTTGATCTCCGACAGCGAGATCGATGTCGTAGACATCTGCACACCGCCCAATTTGCACGGGCCAATGATCCTCGACGCCATGCAGACCGGCAAGCATGTCATCTGCGAAAAACCGTTCGCGGGCTATTTCGGGCGAGATGGCGACAAGGCCCCGATCGGCAAACACGTGCCGAAAGCGCTGATGTACGAGCGCGTGCTCGAGGAAATGGAAAAGACCTGCGCGGCGATCCGGAAGACCGGCAAGCTCTTCATGTATGCGGAAGACTGGATCTACGCGCCGGCGGTGACCAAGACCGTCGAGATCCTGAAGGCCACCAAAGACAAGATCCTGTTCATGAAGGGGGAAGAGAGTCACAGCGGCTCCCACGCGGCGCACGCCGCGCAATGGGCGATGACCGGTGGCGGCTCGCTGATCCGGATGGGGTGCCATCCGCTTTCAGCGGTGCTCTATCTCAAGCAGATCGAGGCGAAAGCACGCGGCGAGGCGATCGGCGTCGCAAGCGTGATCTGCGACGTCGGCAATGTCTCGGCGTGCCTGCGGCCGGACGAGCGCGCTTTCATCAGGGCCAACCCGGTCGACGTCGAGGATTGGGGCACGCTCACCGTCACCTTCTCCGATGGCACCAAGGCGAGTGTGTTTTCCGGTGACATGATCCTGGGTGGCGTGCGCAATCTGATCGAAACCCATACGAGCGGCGGCTCGCTGTTAGCCAATATTACGCCGAACACACACATGATGAGCTACCAGACGAACGAGGAGAAGCTCGCCAGCGTCTATGTCACCGAAAAAATCGACCGGAAGACCGGGTGGCAATATGTCTGCCTCGAAGAGGAATGGACCCGCGGCTATTTGCAGGAAATTCAGGATTTCATGGAATGCGCCGCGACCGGCCGGCAGCCGCTCTCCGATCTCGCGCTGGCCTTTGAGACGATCAAGGTCAACTACGCCGGCTATTGGGCCGCCGAAGACGGCCGTCGCGTTACGTTGTGAGGGCCGGTTTGCGTCGCCGGCAGCGACACCGCGACGCCTGAAACGGTGTCAGCGGGCCAGCCCTCACGAGCACCCTGCCATCTCGTCGAAATGCCGAAGCATCCGTTCCGCATCCGGTTCGGTTGCGCTCAATAGACGAAATGCGTCAACAGCCTGGAACACAGCCATCCCCCCGCCAGACATTATTCGGCAGCCACAGGCCCTGGCGTCGCGCAGCAGCTCCGTCTCCAACGGAAAATAGACAATGTCAGCAACCCACAGATCGGGCGCCAGCAGACTTGGCGGCAGGACCGAGCCGGGGAATTTCGTCATGCCGACGGGCGTCGTGTTGACCACGCCATCAGCCGCGGCCATTACTTCGAACGGGGTTTTCGCCGCGACAGCCCGGCCGGCGCCGAACCGCGAACAAAGGGCCGTGGCCAGATCGGCGGCCCGATCGCGGTTTGTATCGATGAGGGCAATCTGGTGCGTACCGAGTGTCAGTAACGCATGTGCGACAGCCGCTCCGGCCCCGCCAGCGCCAAACTGGACCACGCAATTTCGAACGACGTCGGATAGCTTGCGTCGAAAACTGTTGGCGAAACCCGACCAGTCGGTGTTGTACCCGAATCGGCGTCCATCTCTGAATATGACGGTGTTCACGGCGCCGATGGCGCGTGCGTCGGGGCTGAGTTGATCCAGGAGTTCGATCACGGCCTGTTTGCAGGGATAGGTGATGTTCAACCCGGAAAAGCCAAGTCGTTCGGCACTTGTCACGATCTCCGGCAGGGCTGCCGGCGTGAGGCCAAGCAGGTCGAGGTCGATGAGCTTGTACATGTAATGCAAGCCTTGCCTGGCGCCCTCTTCCTCGTGCAGGCGAGGCGCGAGCGAGGCCTGGACGCCCGCTCCCACCAAACCCACGAGGATCGATTTTCCGGGCATTCGGACCTCATGAATTTCGCACGCGTTCGCCGTAGTTCCCGTCCGTTTCGTTGGGCTGCATGGATGGCAAGCTATGTTCGAGGCGGACGCGCAGTACCACGCGACGTTCTCTCCTGCGTGTGTTTGGACCTATCGGCGACTTCGCCCGGGCGCTGTTTTTCTTTTGCGACTTCGATGAGCGGCGAGGTGGGTCGGACGTCACGATCCTGCCTGGACATTTCTCGGCGGAGCACGCGCGCGGTCTCGCCCAGATAGGAGTTGTCAAAATCGGAGACCAGCGACAATGCGTCGAAATCGAGGATGGTCACGCGCTTGCCATCGATCAGGATCAACTTGTCTTCGCGCAGGGAACGAAGGGTCCGATTGACGTGAACGGTTGTCAGACCGAGTGCGCTTCCAATCAGCTCCTGTGTCAACGGCATGTTGAACGACATGTCGTCGCCCAGGTCAGTCGCTTTTAGCCGGACGAATAATTCAAGAATCAAATGACTGACCCGCTCATAGGCGGATCGACGCGAGGCGTCGATCAGGTGTTCAGCCAGGATCGCAGAATCGCAAAGAGCCGACCAGAACAAGGCTTTTGCCAATGTAGGGATGCGCTCGAATACACTATCGATCGCCCCGAGCGGAATGGAGGACAGGGAAACGTCGGTGATCGTGGCAACCGAATACAGCGCGGCTTTGAAAACACAGGCCTGCAGGCCGAAGATCTGGTTTGGCAGGATAAAATCCGTAATTTGACGGTCGCCATTGTGAAGAATCTTGTAGCGAAACAGCCAGCCATCGTGGTTGACGAACAGGTTTTTATATTGTTTCCCGGCAACAATAACGTCCCTGTTCTTGCGAAATGTCTTCAGCTCGGCTTTGAGATCTTGTTCGAAAGTGAGATCATCATAAGTCAGTTTCTGCGCAAGCGGTGACGACGAAAGAGCTGCGAGCCGACCTGCAGACGCGAAACCAGTTGATTTATCGCTGTTCGACACCGTAGCGCTCCCAATGACAATCCGCCGTAGTCACTTTATCAGGAACGTACAGATCGGATTGTCTGGCTGACCGAGGTACGCGCTGCACGATCGCATCTTGCACGGGCAGTGGTCGATCTCTTAAGGCTGCCCCGGGATTGATCCATGTTAACGAAACACATCAATTCGCGCCAGTCATTGCAAGCATAACGTTCAGCCCGAAGCTTGCACCTCCAGCAGCCATTACCGAACGCCTAAGATGCTGAAATCATTGCCGGGCTAGTCGTGGATCGCGGGCTCCGGGCTGCGTTTCGCAGGTCTACCGGCATGATCTTGGGCACGTCGTGAAGTAGCGGAGAACCAATCATGGAACATCGCAAGTATCTCATCGTCGGCGGCGGACTCGCTGCCGATGCCGCAGTGCGTGGTATCCGTGAACTGGATCGCCGCGGATCCATCCTGGTGGTGTCCGACGAAGAAGATCCACCCTACGACCGTCCTCCCCTGACGAAGGCCCTGTGGAAGGGGGCGGCTGTCGACACGATCTGGTGTCGCACGGAGGCCGCCAATGCTGAGCTTCGTCTCGGCACATCGATCGTTGCGCTTGATCGAGGCGGCAAAACCGCGACCGATTCCAACGGAAATGTCGTTTCATACGACAAGCTTCTGTTGGCGACCGGTGGCTCCCCACGGGCATTGCGTAATGCGAATTCATCCGTCATCTATTTTCGCAGGCTTTCCGATTTCAATCGGGCCTGGCAGGCCGCAAGCAAAGGGGCCGAGTTTGCCGTCATCGGCGGAGGGTTCATCGGATCGGAAATTGCCGCCGCGCTTGCCATGAAGGGAAGAAAGGTTTCGCTGATCTTTGCAAGCGATTGCATTGGCGATCATGTATATCCCCGGCCGCTGGGGCACTTCCTCAACGTGTATTTCCGGCAACATGGCGTCGATGTGCGATTCAACCAGCAGGTCGAGGTTGTTGAGGGACGGGAAGACAAACTCGTCATACGCACCAACGATCACAAAGACATCATGGTCGATACGGTGATTGCCGGGATAGGCATTATTCCCAATGTTGGCTTGGCGAGTGCAGCCGGATTGGAAGTCGGCGATGGCATCACGGTGGATGAATCGCTGCGCACGAATGACCCCGATATCTTCGCAGCGGGCGACGTGGCAAATTTTCCCTGCGCAGCTTTGAAACGGCGGTTGCGCTTCGAGCACGAGGACAATGCCCGCGCAATGGGACGAACGGCCGGCAGAAATATGGCGGGCGGGACCGACGCGTACCGGCATCTGCCATTCTTCTATTCAGATCTGTTCGATATCAGTTACGAGGCGGTGGGCGAAATCGATAGCAGCATGGTAATCATTGAGGATTGGGTCGAGACGTTCCGCAAGGGAGTGATCTATTATCTGCGGAACAACCATGTCCGGGGCGTGCTGCTGTGGAATACCTGGAATCTGGTGGACGCGGCCCGGGAGCTGATCCTGTCGGCTCAGGAATATGCAGTAAATTCACGGGTCGGCCGGCTGCACGACAGTATCGAACGTACAGGCTAAGGCGTTTTCCCGTTCGCTCGAATCATCGTTGCTTCTCCGCGGGCCTCGTGGTTCGCGCGCGGCGTTGCCGCGCTCCTCACCATGAGGATCTGAGACCTCATCCTGAGGAGCATCGCAAAGCGATGCGTCTCGAAGAATCAAGCCATTGAGGTGAAAACTGTTCTGGGTACTTCGGAATCACGAAGATCCGTCCGCTGCCCACCGCGTCAGGCCCGTTCGACCGCCGATAGCGCCGCAACTTGATCCTGACTGAGGAGGTGCGGTGCGAAGAATCGACTATGCGGGCGCTGCGGCCTTGCGGCCCGCACCAGCAAGCTTGTTGACGAGTTCTGTATCCTTTGCGAGGTCGACAGCATCGCCCGAGTAGACGACCTTGCCGTCATCCAGCACATACGCCCGATCAGCAATCGACAATGACAGCGGAGCGTTCTGTTCGATGAGCAGAACGGCCAGGCCTTCCTGTCGCATGCGCCGTACGACATTCATGACTTCCTTGATGATCAGGGGCGCCAAGCCTTGCGATGGCTCGTCAAGAAGCATGAGCCTCGGGTTAAGCAGGAGGGGCCTCGCAATTGCCAACATTTCCTGTTCGCCGCCCGACAGTTGGCGGCCGAGTTGCGATTTCCGCTCTTCGAGCCGGGGAAACAGCTTGAACACCCGGTTGATGTCCCAGGATCCGGCGCGCGCGGGAGGGACCTTCAGATTTTCAAGCACGGTGAGGCCGCCGAATATCTTGCGGCCTTCCGGAACGTAGCCGACGCCAAGTTCGGCGATCCGGTGCGGAGGCCAGCGCGTCGTGTCCTTGCCGAACAGCTCGATGTTACCGAGGCGCGGCGGTGTCAGGCCCATCAGGCTGCGCACCGTCGTGGTTTTGCCGGCACCGTTGCGCCCCAGCAAGGTAACGATTTCACCCTCGTTCACTTCGAGCGACACCCCGTGCAGGATGTGGCTTTTACTGTAGTAGGTTTGGAGATCGCGTGCGCGCAGAACCTTGGTCATTCGGTGGATCCCAGATAGGCGGCGCGAACCATCGGGTTCGCCGAGATCATGTCGGGGGTGCCGTCGGCCAGCACGCGCCCCTGGTCGAGCACCGTGATCCTCTGGGCGATGCCGAAAACGATATCCATGTCGTGCTCGATGAAGAGGATGCTTACGCCTCGCTCGGCGTGCAGGCGCCGCACCAGGTTCACCATGTTCTCGGTTTCGGTGTCTCCCATTCCGGCGGTGGGCTCATCGAGCAGCAGCAGGCGCGGGTTGAGGCTGAGCGCAGCTGCCACCTCGACCACGCGCTGATCCCCGTGCGCGAGTTCGCCGACCACGCGCTCGTCCTTGCCGTGGAGGCCAACGGTTTCGATCAATTCGCTGACATGGCGATCAAGGGTGACCCGCGTGGCGCGGCTGACCCATGGTTTTGAGTTCAGCCCTGCAGCCGTCTCCACGGCGACGCGAATGTTCTCGAAAACGGTAAGATCGGGCAGGATTTCGGTAATCTGGAACGTCCGGACGATACCTTGCGCCACGCGCTGGACGATGGTCTGTTTGGTGATGTTCTTCCCGTTGAACCAGATCCGACCCGCTGTCGGCGGCAGCAGGCCGCTGATCAGATTGAAAAACGTGGTTTTGCCTGCACCGTTTGGGCCGATCACGGCGCGAAGCTCGCCGGCGCTCATGTCGAATGAAACATCGTCGACCGCCTTCAGGGGGCCGAAATGGCGGGACACGTTCTCGAGCCGCAGCAACTCCCTGTTCGGCTGTGACGCGGCTGACGGGTTTGTCCTGTCTGCGGCAGGGGCCGGCGCTGCCAGCGGGGACCGTCCGGCCGCCGTCATGCCGCCCTCATGCGACGTTCGAATAGCCCGAGCACGCCTTTTGGGCACAGAAGCACGATGAGAATGAAGATCATGCCGATAAAGCTCATCCAATTGCTGGTGACGCTGGAAAGATAGTCTTGCGCCACGACGAAAATGATCACGCCGAGCAGGGGTCCAAAAAAGCTGCGCATGCCGCCGAGTACGATCATGATTACGAAATTGCCCGACAGGATCCAGTGCAGATCCTGCGGCGAGGTGAAATTGAACAGCAGCGCATTCAGCGTGCCGGCGAAGGCGGTAACGAAGCCTGCGATGGCGAATGCCGCCCACACATAGCGCTCGACACGAACTCCCAGGAACTCGACGCGTCTGCGGTTCTCCCGGATAGCGACCCAGGTATGCCCGAGCGGCGATTGCAGCAGCGTCCACATAATGGCGACGGCAATGGTAAAACAGAACAGGACGAGATAATAGAAGTTCGTCGAGTTGAGCGGAATCGCAAGATCGCCAAAGTGGATATCCTGACGACTGAACCCGGCGAGCCCGTCCTCGCCACCGGTTACCTCGTTCCAGCGAACGATGGCGAAATAGAACAGCTGCCCGATCGCGATGGTGATCATCGCGAAATAGATCCCGCGCCGCCGCATCACCAGCGGCCCGAGCAAGGTCGCTGCGATACCGCCGACCAGCGTACCGACCACGATGGCCAGCGGCGTGCTCGGCGCGATGTATTTAAGCGTCATTCCGGCGCCGTAAGCGCCGAGACCGAAATAGGCTGCTTGTCCGAAGGAAAGCCCGCCCGTGAAACCGATCAGCAGGTTCAATCCCATTGTCGCGATCGCGTAGATCAACACCTTTGAGCCCAAGGCAGTATAGCTGCCGATCATCGGCAGCCACCAGGGCAGGGCGATCAGGGTCAGCCACATTGCTGCGATCCCGAGTGCGCGCGTCATTCAAACAAACCCTCTTGGCCGAATAGTCCTCGCGGCCGCACTACCAGAACAATCAACATCATCAGATAGATCACGGCTTCGCTGGCGGCCGGATAGAACGTGGTGGTGATGCCAGCGGCCAAACCGATGATCAATCCGCCCAGCACCGCGCCAAGCAGGCTGCCGACGCCGCCGACAATAATGGCAACGAAGCTCGGCATGATCAGGCTGTTGCCCATCGGCGGCGTCAGGCCGAGTACGCCCGCAGCCAGCACTCCGGAGAGGCCGGCGAACAGGCAGCCGAAGCCGAAGTTGAGCGCGCGAAGCCGGTAGATGTTGACGCCCAGGGCTGAGGTCGTCTCGAGGTCGCGGATGCCGGCGCGAATGCGAATGCCAAGCAGGGTATAGCGCAGCAATAAATAGAGGCCGATTACCGCCGCGGCGGTCACTGCCACCACGAACAACCGGTAGCCAGTGACGAAGAAATATTCGGTGCTTACCGGCGAATTTATGATGTCGGGAATCTCGAGAGGAAGCCCTTGAGGGCCCCAGATCGTGCGCGTCATGTCTTCGATGATCAGCGCCAGGCCAAACGTCAGGAGCAGGCTATAAAGCGGATCGGTGCGCTTGTAGATCGGCCGGATCAACACGCGTTCGACCACCAGGCCGATGGCGCCTGCGAGAACCGGGCCGGCAATCAGCGCGCCCCAGAAGCCTAGATAGGGCATAAGCGTGTAGGCAAGATACGCGCCGATGACGAGGAAGCCGCCGTGCGCCATATTGATCACGGAATTCAGACTGAGAATGAGCGCCAGGCCGAGTGCCATCAGGGCGTAGAATACGCCCTGGATCAGTCCGTTGAATGAATTGAAGAGCAGGAGTTGCATCATCGGGGAGCATTCTGTTCGTCAATCGTCGGGCCCGCAACCGCATTGTGCCGCCCCCGCAAAGGGGCGGCACCGTATCGATCCGCGTGCTGATGGTGTTGAAGCGCTACGATTGGTAATCAAGTTTGCAGCCGGTGTCCTTGACCGACAGCGCGATCTTGTCCCCCGCCACGATGTCAGCCACCTTGAACAGGTTCGGATAGGTGCCATCCTGGATGATTTCACCGGGGAATTCGCTCGACATCAGTTGATGGTCGCCTGGCCGGAAATAGACCTTGTTCGGCTGCAGTTTGATCTCGGGCGGTAGTTCCAGGCCCTCGAGGGCCTTGGCAATTTTGACCGGCTCCATCGACTTTGCCCCCGCAACGCCCATCGCCAATGAATGCAAGCCGGCGTAGCCGAACCAGGTGCGCGCGCTCGGGTAGGTGCCATCCGTGTGTGCTTTCTGGTAGGCAGCGACCCATTCCTTGACGTGCGGGGTATTTGGCTGGTCCCACCACCATTCGAGCGTCCACCAGCCTTGCTTGGCATCTTTCGGCAGGGCGCGGAGCACTTCGAGTTCGCAAAGGCCTCCGCCGATCGGAAATTTCTTCATCAAGCCGAACTGCGCGGCCTGTTTCATCGAATTCACCAGGTCCTGACCGTCGGTCAAATTGATCAGCACGTCGGGCTTCGACTGCTGCGCCTTGATAAGGTACGATGTGAAATCGGTAGTGCCGAGCGGTGCCAGCGAATTGCCCAGCACGGTGCCACCCATCTGCTTCAGCAGCTTGGCATAGGATTCCTGTAACGTGTGGCCGAACGCATAGTCGGGCGTTATGAAGTACCATTTGCCGCCAAACTTCTTGAAGAGCGTCCCGGCAAGCCCCGCCGCCAGCATATAGGTTGTGGTGCAGATTCGAAACGTCGTCCAGTGACATTGCGTCCCGGTCACCGGGTCGGTGTGGCCGCCGGTGACCATGTAGACCATGCCTTTGTCATGGGCGACCTGGTTGACAGATAGCGCCGTCGCGGACGATACTGAGCCCATCAGCAACGACACCTTGTCCTGTTCGATCAGCTTGAGCGCCTTTTGTGCCGCCATGCCGGCGTTTGCCGCATCATCCTCAACGACGAGTTCGATCTTCCGGCCCAGCATGCCGCCCTTGGCATTGACCTCGGCGAGCGCCATGTGAGCGCCGCGCACCTCGCTCTCGCCCTCGGCGGCATAGGTTCCGGTCAAGGGATCGTGCATACCGATTTTGATTGACGTCTCCCCTTGTGCGAAGGCGAGTATCGGCGGGGAAAAAATCGCCGACGCACCGAGAGCGGCACCGGCCTGAACGATACGACGACGAGTGATTCGGTTGCTCATTGGTCACCTCCTCCGGGCTTCATTTCCTGATGCGCGGGAGGCTTTCGCTCCTCATCGTGCGGTCGATTTCAACCGCTGCCTTGCGCGCAATCTGAAAGGGATTTGCTTGGCTTGCCGGCAGCCTGACATCCCGCGCGCGGATCGTCGCCCATCCACATAATTGATTTAGATTAATGACTTGGGCAGTGCCGGCGGCGGAGCCAGACTGATACGTTGGCAAAGAGCCGGCACGCCGCGTCGGCCTGAGACCGGCGAAGGCTCGAACGAAACAATGTTTCGAATTACTTCGATCGCATCACAAAAGCTCGGGGCGGTTTTTAAACCCAGGAGAGGCGATCATGTCAACCAACCCGTTGGACTATAGCATCGAACGGCGAACCATCCTTGCGGCGACGACCTCACCCGCGAGAACGTCATGAAACAAGCCGCCAACCTCAGAAATTTTGAACCAGGGCTGCTGTTGCCTGGAATTTCGGTCAATACCAGTCCCACAGATTTCGCGCCGATCGAACAATTGCAGCTGATGAAGTTTGCAGGTGAGAGCTGGCATCTGTTTGGGATGTCATGAGCGGGCAGGCAGAAGGTTGAACTCATACGAGAGCTTGATGCGACAACGGAGGTACAGATGAAACTGCTTGGTGTACTCCTGTCGGCTGCAGCGGTCGTCGTTGCTACGCCGGCCTTCGCGGCAGACGCCGACACTATCACCATTGGCTTCACGGCCTCGCGAACCGGTCCTCTCAATGTCGATTCAATCGGCCAGGAGCGGGGCTTTGAGTTCTGGCGCGACGAGGTCAACGCCAAGGGCGGTATCAAGGTCGGGAGCAAGTCTTACCAGGTGAAGTTCGTCAGCTACGACGACCAATCGGTGGGCGGTCGCGTCCAGCAGCTCTACACGCGCCTTGTCAATCAGGACAAGGCGCAGTTTCTGTTCAGTCCGTATTCGTCAGGACTTACGGCGGCGGCCGCGGTCATCAGCGAGCAGTACGGCAAGATCATGGTCGACAGCGGGGGCGCCGAGGAAAAGCCTTTCGAGCTCGGCAACAAGCACTTGTTCATGGTGATCACGTCGGCCAGCCATTATCTCTCCGGCGCGATCGAGGCGCTGAAAGAGAAGAACCCGCATGCCAAGATCGCGATGGTTTATTCTGACGATCCATTCTCGAAGACTGTGCTGACTGCAACGAAGGAGCAGGCGAAGCAGGCAGGGCTCGACGTCGTGATGGATGAATCCTATGGGCCTTCAACGACGGATTTCGGACCGATCGTCAACAAGATCATTTCCTCGAATGCCGATGCCTTCATGGGCGGCGGCCATTATTCGGATGGCGCCACGCTGGCGCGTCAAATGCACGACCAGAAGGCCAATCTGAAGTGGATGTCGATCCTGGTGGCGCCGTCCGACGATAAATTTGCCGAGCTGGGGCCTGCCGCGCTGGGCGTTACCGTACCGTCGCAATGGGAACTGCAGGTCTCCTACAAGCCGCAACTGGGGCCGACGACCGCGGAATTTGCCAAGGCGTTTGAAGCCAAATTCCACCAAAAGGCCGACTATCATGTGGCTTCGGGTTACACCAGTGGCGTGATCCTCCAGCAAGCCATCGAGAAGGCCGGCTCGCTCGATACGGAGAAAGTGACCGAGGCGCTCAACGCGACCGACGTCACCACCTTCTTCGGCCACATCAAGTTCTCCACCGACCCGGCCCATCATGGTCTGCAACTCGCGCATGAGATGGTGCTGGCGCAATGGCAAAAGGCCAACGGCAAACTCGGCCGGCAAGTGGTCTGGCCCAAGGCGGCGCAATCGGCAGACATCATCTACCCAATAACCGAATCCACACACTGACAGGGGTCCGGCCCGGCGCTCGGGCCCGGCCTTCCATTCCATGCTAGGGATCCTCGCTTCGATCATCGACGGCGTGCTCGTAGGTTTTGTCTACGGACTCGCCGCCATGGGCCTGACCCTGATCTGGGGCGTCATGGACGTGATCAACCTGACGCACGGCGCGATGATCGTCGCCGGCATGCTCGCGCTCTACCTGCTGACCGGTACGCTCGGTGCATCTCCCTATGTTGCTTTGCTGCCGGTACTGATTGGCGGCTTCATCGTCGGCATATTGCTCTATTGGATCGCCATCCACCGCATGATCGGCCGGCCGCCGCTGATGAGCCTGCTGTCGACATTTTCGGTGAATCTGGTGTTGATCGGCGTCAGCACCGCAATTTGGGGCACCGCGCTCTTCAACGTCGAGGTGTCGGTGCCGGGACTCAGCATAGGCCGCTATACTTTCCCCGGTACCCACATCCTTGCGGCAGTCCTGGCCGCGGCAATCGCCTGCGCGCTCTATTTATTCCTGCACTACACCCGATTTGGAAAGGCGATCCGAGCGGTCGCCAATAATCGCGAGGCCGCGGAACTGGTCGCCATTCCCACGACACGCGTGCTTGCGGTCTCGGTTGGGATCGGGGTTGCCCTGGCGAGTGTCTCGGGAATGTTGATTGCCACACTCTTTCCCTTCACCGTGCTCTCGGGGGACGGCTACCAGCTAAAGGCCTTTGTGGTGACGGTCCTCGGCGGTCTCGGCAATCCCATTGGGGCCCTGATAGGCGGCGTGGTGCTCGGATTGCTCGAAGGGCTGGTCGCGCCCTTCGTGCCAGTGAGCTGGACCCTGGTGATTGAATTCACGCTGTTCGTCGCGGTGCTGATTGCATTTCCCGGCGGCGTCTTCGCCTCAAGGCGTGGAGCGCTCTGATGCTGCGCCAGCCGTTCTTCTGGCTCATTACGGCCACGATCGCAGTCTTCGCGACGGCGCCAGTCCTGGGCAACAATGTCGATCTTCGCGAGAGTCTGATCCTTGCGGCACTCTACATAATCCTTGCGAGCAATCTCAATATGATGCTCGGCTATGCTGGCTACATCAATTTCGGCAGCATCGTCTTTTTTGGACTGGGCGGTTACGTCTGCGTTTGGCTGGTCAGTGCGCATGCCTGGCCGCTCGGCGCCAGCCTTCTGGCCGCCGGCGTCTGTGTAAGCATTCTGTCACTGTTTTTTGGACTCGGTATTCTGCGGCTGCGCGGCGCGTTCTTCGCGTTGGCGACAATCGGCGTCAACGAAGCGGTGCAGGCCTTTGTCGAGAATTTCGGGCCTTGGGGCGGCTCCTCGGGCATCTACCTGTCTCCGATGATCTTCAAGCCGCTGGGCGGGCCGGCGGAGGCGCTCTGGATCATCTACTTTCTGATGGTCGCATTGATGGGGCTCTCGCTCTATCTGAGCTACGCCGTCAAGACATCGAAATTCGGCCTGGGCCTGCTCGCCATCGGGCAGAACGAGGACGCTGCCGCGATTCTGGGCGTGCCAACACCACTCTACAAGGCACTGCTCTACAGCGTTTCGGCCTTTCTGCCGGCGATGGCTGGCGGCCTGTATTTCTTGAAGAGCGCCTTCATCCAGCCTTCCGACGCATTCGATCTCACGCTGTCGACCGAGGTCATCGTGATCGCCATGCTGGGAGGGCAGGGCACGATTACCGGCGTCGCCATCGGTGCTTATTTTTACGAAGAGTTGCGCGGATTTCTACTGACGTCGGAGACCTTCTCGCACTTTCAACTCGTGATCGCCGGCCTGCTGCTGCTCCTCATCGTGCTGTTCTTTCCCAGTGGCCTGATGGGCTTTATCTACAAGCACTTTCCCCGCACTCAAAAGGTGCTGGAATGACCGCGCTTCTCGAATTTGACAAGGTGCATAAACGATTCGGCGGACTACAGGCAGTTCACGATCTGAGCTTCACCATTTGCAGCGGAGAAATCCTCGGCCTCATCGGCCCGAACGGCGCCGGCAAGACGACCGTCTTCAATCTCATCAACGGGGTGTACGCACCGGACGCCGGACGAATCGCATTCAACGGAACGAATATTACGGGTGAAACGGTCTACCGCGTCGCCCGTTGCGGCGTTGCACGTACGCACCAGATCGTACGTCCGCTTGCGAATATGACGGTGCTTGAGAACTGCACAGTTGGTGCCTGCTTCGGCCGCGAGAACCTGCCGCTGGTGCGGGCGCGCGAGGCGGCACACGAGGCGCTTGCTATGGTGGGGCTCGACGACCGCAGCGACACGCGGGCAACATTGCTGACGATAGCCGGAAAGAAACGCCTGGAACTTGCGCGCGCGCTCGCCGCACGCCCCTTGCTGCTGCTGCTCGACGAAGTGTTGGCGGGCCTTAATCCGACCGAGGTCGATCACATGATCGGCATCGTCCGCCGCATCCGCGCGCGTGGAATGACGATCCTGATGATTGAGCACCTGATGCAGGCGATCATGAGTTTGTCGGATCGCATAGTCGTTCTGAATTTCGGCAAGAAACTTGCCGAAGGCTCGCCGACCGCCGTAGCGAGCGACCCCCAGGTGGTCGAAGCCTATCTTGGCGATCCGAAGCTCGCCGCCGAGCTGCACAGGAGGAAATAGCATGGCCGACCTGCTTCTTGAAGTCGAAGAGCTCGAAGCAGGCTACAGCGATATACAGGTCTTGTGGGGCATTTCGCTCAAGGCGGCCCGCGGTCAGCTCACCGCGATTGTCGGTGCCAACGGCGCCGGCAAGACGACGATGTTGCGCGCTATCGCCGGCACGATCGCGCCTTGGCGCGGGCGGGTGATGTTCGAAGCGAAAGACGTGACGCGCGTTTCCACCCACGTCAAGGCGGCGAGAGGGCTTGCGATGGTGCCGGAAGGGCGGCAGCTGTTCAGCTTGATGAGCGTCGATGAAAATCTCCAGCTTGGGGCATTTTCAAAACGAGCAGCGCACAATTATGCCGCCCGCCTCGATCGAGTCTTCAGCCTGTTTCCCCGGCTTGCCGAACGGAGGCGTCAAATCGCCGGCACGCTGTCCGGAGGCGAACAGCAGATGCTGGCGATCGCCCGTGGCCTGATGTCGGATCCGACCATTCTGATTATCGACGAAATGTCGCTCGGCCTGGCGCCGGTACTCACCTATCAACTCTTCAAGACGCTCAATAACCTGAGGGAAGCGGGCCTCACGATCCTTTTGGTTGAGCAAAACGTTCATCTCGCTTTGGCCGTGAGTGACTACGCTTACGTCATCGCCGATGGTCGTGTCTTCACCGAGGGTCTGCCCTCCGTGCTCGAAGCCAAGCCGGAAATTCGGCGCGCCTATCTTGGACTGTGAAAAAGATCATTGGCGGAGGACCAATACCAACCCTGACCCGTTCCGCCCAAGCCAGTGCTGCTTCACGAAGGTATGAAAGGAAGGCTGGATCAAACCTCCTGCTGCGGCGTTTCCATCAGGTAACATCACATGAGAGAGCGCCGATCGCACGAGTTGGCGATCTACGGTGCAACCATCCTTGTGGCAGCCATCTTGAGAAAGACGCAGAGGTGACAGTCGAATCCACCAATGCATCCCCTGCAACAACGCGGCGGGACTTCCTGTATATCGCGACCGGCGCCGCCGCGGCCGTGGGCACGCTGGCGACCCTGGTGCCGATGATCGACCAGATGGAGCCTGACGCGTCGACCTTGGCAGCCGGCGGCCCGGTCGATTTCGACCTTGGCAAGGTTCAGCCGGGCCAGCAGGTGGTGGTGCGCTGGCGCTCGCGGCCGGTCTTCATTGTCAATCGTCCGCCTGCTGCACTCAAGATGCTGCAAGACCCGAAACTGCTTGCGAGGCTGTCCGACGCAAATTCCAGCGCGCCGCAGCAGCCGCCTTATGCCGACAACTGGCATCGCTCGGTAAAGCCCGAATACAGCGTGCTGGTGGGCATCTGCACCCATCTCGGATGCATTCCGATGTTCTATCCGGATCCCAGCAACAGTCTGCCCACCGCGGACTGGCTCGGGGGTTACTTCTGCCCCTGCCATGGCTCCAAATACGACCTGGCGGGCCGCGTTTTCAACGGCGTGCCGGCTCCCTACAATCTGCCGGTTCCGCCCTATCGCTTTGTCAACGATACGACCGTCCGGATCGGAGAGAATCCGCCTGGCGTCGCCTGGGAGTTTTCCTCGATCGCCCAGATCTGAGCAACGACGCGTCACCTCGTCACAGGGCATTGAGCGGGTTACCCGGACAATTCCGTTTGCCGTTGGCTGAAAGCGGAAATTTCCCGCGCAACCCCGCGGCGCGAAGGGTTATCCGCTGGCCATCTCGCGCGCCCCGCCCAGCAGCCGAACGTTGAGCTTGCCGCCCGCGAACAGCATATCGTCCAGCGCTTCGCCGATATCGCCGGACTCGACCGTGGCGCCGCCATCCCGGGCGATGCTTGCCTGCGCAATGCGCCGCATCAGTTCCTTGATGAACGCAGCGCTGACGCCCTCGGTCCGCCGCGCTGCCTCGTCCGCGATGGCATCGCCGAGCGGCAGGTCCCTGCCATAGAGCTGGACCAGCTTGCTGCGGCCGATCTCGTCCGGAAGCGGCACCTCGATCGCCTGGTCGATGCGACCGGGGCGGCCCGCCAGCGCGCTCTCAAGCTGCTCTGGCCGGTTGGTGGTGAGGACGAACAGGATATCCGCGTCCTGCTTCAGCCCGTCCATTTCATTGAGAAGCGCGTTGAGCATCGATTCCTCGCAAGGTCCGATCTCGTCGCGATCGCGCGCAATGAGATCGACATCTTCGATGACGACGATCGCCGGCTGCAGAAGGCGGGCAAGGTTCATGTAGTGCGCAAGCAATGCGATCTGCGCAGCGGTGATGATCAAGGTGGTGTGACCGGGCAGGTTGCTCGCCAGATATCGGATGGTATGGGTCTTGCCGGTTCCGGGTGGCCCGTAAAGCAGGATGCCCTTGCGGGTCGATTGTCCCAGCCGGCGCAGCTGCGCGCGGCTTTCGACAAAGCTCAGGACATTGCGGTCGAGCAATTTCAACGTGGCCTGGGGCAGGATCACGTCCTCACGCTGAACCGCCGGCAACCGGTGGACCATGACCCCTTTCGAGCGTCCTCGATAGTCGGCATCGCCATCGAGCGACAGGATCTTGCCGCGATAGGAATGCGCGGCGCTGACGGCGCCCTCCAACTCGGAGAGGCAGCGTTGCACCAATTCGCTCCCCGCCGCGCCGACGGGCACGGCAATCTCGATACGGGTCCCGGCTTCACGCGCGTATTCGCGATGCGAAGCGAGGACGACCGCGTAGCGCAGGTCGCCGGCTCGGCAGAGCCACAACCCGTTATCGAGGCATTTGACCGGCGCGCTCTCGCCGACATCGACATCATGGTATTGTGCCGGCGCGATCGCGTGGGGATTCTGGCCGCGTTTGGTCAGAGCCGCGATGGTCAGCGTCTCGTAGCGGTACCCTTCATGGATGCCAAAAAACCGGATCGGCGATGCGGAGAACAGCTTGTCGACCGCACCTTGGACGTCCGCGCGCATGTGACCGGGGAATTGCCGTGAGGTCGCAACCAACTGATCATGCGGGATGCCGGCGAAATGCCAGGCGAGCGCGTCACAGGCACTGTCGAATTGCCTCCTGGCCGCGACCTCGGGGAGGGTTCTCGATATCTCGTACAGGCAGTCATCGCAGATCAGCGCCACCGCACCTTCGAGTGCATGCCGGTCCTCGCTGAAAAGCGTGCCGCAGAGCTTGCAATGGTCGTCAGGCGTATCACCGTCCTCCGCAACCGCCTCGCTCGTGATCAGGAGCGAATGTCCGGCCGTCCGGATGCGTCGCCGCGCCGCTGCAAGCAGCTTGTTGGCGCGTTCGCGCGGATAGGTCCCGCAAATGGCGTGGCCATATTTGTCGATTTTTTTGAGCAGTCCGGTCGTGTCGGCTGCAGACTTCTTGAACACCGAATGCAGCAGGTCGACGACGAATTCGATCGGCGTTTCATCGTCGTTGCGAAAGATTATCTGAAGGAGGCCGGGCTCGGCCTGAACATCGCTCATGAGATCACATCCGTGACTTGTTGTTTCGGCGTGTGGCTTTGGGTCGGGATCAAACTAGAACGAAACGAGAACATAGTCACGCGCTCCAACGTGTGAAACTTGTGGCACAGCATCCGCGCAGCGGCGGCGGGCAGCCTTCATCGATGGGAGATCACCGGCTGTTTGCATGATGAGTTCTCGGCTAACGACTGAAGAACTCGCGTCGTCCGATCGTTGCCGTGGCAATCGAGGTTTCGACAACACGAGGGGCGCATGCTCTTCATTGCGTGGTCCATTCGGACAGCCTGACTGACAGATAGAACGTCCGTCGCGGACGCCGGGTTGAAGAGAACGCGGGGTGATGGTGGGCCAGCCGCCGAAAGGCTCTTGCGATTGGCCATGGCAGGCGTAGCGTTCGAAGCCGCATTGCAGACTTCCGGCGCGGCAGACCACGATGCGCGGAAAGTTGCAGGACGTTCGATTTCAGACGATCCGGCCTTGAAAAGGTTGGCGGCGGCTGGCTTGGGCGGAGAATGTCGATGAAGACCATTACGGCGTCGGCGGCGCGCAGGCTCGGAAGATTTATCGCCAGCGATTTCCGCGAGATCTTTGGTTCAGCACAAGAGGAATTGGCGGATCGGCTCGGTTCGCTGGCCCGGTTGACCATCGAATGCATCGGCAGAAGCGACGCGCTCTATCACAATTATGAGCATACCTGGCTAGTCACCATGGTTGGCCGCGACATCCTGCAGGGTTTGAGGATGTCCCGCCAGATCGAGCCTGCCGACTACACCCATCTCATCATCGCCTGCCTGCTTCATGACATCGGCTATGTGCGCGGCGTGCTGAGCGGCGATACCGCAGACGAATTTGTCGTAGACGGCAATGGAGGCCGGATCACATTGCCTCGGGGTGCGTCGGATGCATCGCTTATGCCTTACCACGTTCAACGATCGAAGCTGTTTGCCGTCGAGCGACTTGGCAATTCTCCCGGGATCGATGTCGAGCGGATCGCGAAGGCAATTGAATCGACCCGTTTCCCGCCTCCGCCCGAGAGCAAGACCGAGGACGCGGATATTCTACCCCGTCTGGTTCAGGCTGCCGATCTGATCGGCCAGCTTGGAGATCCAATGTATGCCAAAAAAGTGAACGCGCTTTTCTACGAGTTTGAGGAAGTCGGCATGAACAAGCAGTTGGGATATTCGTCGCCCGCCGATCTCGTCGATAAATATCCCGAATTCTTTTGGAACGGCGTCTCGATGCATCTCGACGAGGGCATCAAGTACCTGAACCTGACCGGTTCCGGCCGCCAGTGGATTGCCAACCTTCATCACCATGTGCTGTGTGCCGAAAATGCGCAGCGTTTGATGGGCCCGCAGTCCTGACGCGATCCACAGCGCGCGCTCGTCTCAATGGCGTAATTTCCACCTCAACGGCTTCATCCTTCGAGACGCATCGCTGCGCGATGCTCCTCAGGATGAGGTCTCAGACCCTCATGGTGAGGAGCGCGTCTTCGCGCGTCTCGAACCATGAGGCCTCGGGAGAAGTAACAATGATTCGAGTGAACCGGAAAGCGCGCTAGACGGCCTTGGTCAGCGCGCCGTCGATGATGAGGTTGGTGCCGGAAATGCGGCTCGCCACCGGGCTCGCCAGGAACACCACGCCGGCTGCGACCTCTTGCGGCGTCCCCATCCGCCCGGTCGGATTGAGCGACATCGCCGTCTTGAACATATCGGGCATTCCCTGCTCGATATTCTGCCAGATCCCGCCCTCGAAATAGGTATTGCCCGGCGACACCGCGTTGACGCGGATGCCCTTTGCAATGAGCTGGCTGCTCAGCCCCTTGGCGTAGTGAATCAGGGCCGCCTTGAAGGCACCGTAGGATCCGGCGGCGAAATCGACCTCGAAGCCGGACACGCTTGAAACGATGGTGATCGATGCCGATTTGGATTTTTCCAGATAGGGAACGGCGGCCGCCACCGAATTCACGGTGTGCATCATATCGGTCCGGAACGATTTCTCCCAGGTGTCGGCGGTGTCGCCGACCGCCAGCGCGCTGACATTGCAAACGATGCTGTCGATACCGCCGAACTCGCCGGCCGCGCCTTCGATCCAGCCTTTCAGTGCCGCCGGGTCGGCAACATCGATCGCCTGGCCCCATGACTTGACGCCCTTTGCCGCCAGGCCCTTCACCGCCTTGTTGACCTGATCGGCATTGCGGGCGCAGATCGCCACGTTGGCGCCCTCGGCCGCGAACAGTTCGGCGATCGCAAGACCAATTCCCTTGCTCGCGCCAGTGACGAGCGCACTCTTTCCCTTTAGTCCGAGATCCATCGTCGCCTCCATGGTTGATGCGGCGGCCCGCCCCTGTCGGCAGGCCGCCCTGTCGGGTTACATCCTGGTCCAGTCGCCGGCGCCTTCGAACGCTGCGGCGGCCCGGTAAATGGTCGGCTCGTCGAAATACTTGCCGGTCAGCATCAATCCGATCGGCAGGCCGTCGCTCATTCCGCAGGGAAGGCTCATCGACGGATGCCCCGTTGCGTTGAACGGCGCGGTATTGGGAACCATTTCAAACGCCCGCTGGATATAGAGTTCGCGCGGTGCATCGGGCGGCGGTAGCGGCGTCGCCTTCATCGGCAATGTCGGCATCAGCAGCAGATCGTATTTGCCGAGCGCCGCATCGTAGGCGGCGCGCAGTTTGCGGTTCAGGTTCTGTGCCTTGGCGTAGAAATGGCCGCGGTAGTGTTTGGTGAAGTAATGACCGAGCAGCATGGTGATCTTGAGGCTGTCGGACAATTCGTCGGCGCGGTAACGCCAGCCGGAATGGGCGTCGAGCAGGGTGGTATTGTACAGACCGCGCCAATTGGTCCCCATGCCGTTGCCCTTCATCATGAACTCGGTGGCGCCTTCGGCGGCGATTGGCAGCCAGATCGCGGGCGCCAGCAGATGCATCGGCACCGAAACCTCATCGACGGTGGCGCCGAGCTTCCTGAAGAGTTCGGCACCAGCCCTGACCTTGCTGTCGACATCGGCTTCCGAACTTGGATGCCCGAAGCCTTCCTTGACGACGCCGATGCGCAAGCCCTTGGCGCCGCCGCCAAGCGCTTCCGTATAATTCGAGACCTTCGGCGTGCCTTGCCGGGGGTCCAACCCGTCGGCTCCGGCCAGCACCTCCAGCAGAAGTGCGTTGTCGCGGACGTTGCGGGTCATCGGTCCGGTGTGGTCGATGGTCACCTCAATCGGCATCACCCCGGTGTAGGGAACAAGGCCGTGCGTGCCCTTCATGCCGTAAATGCCGCTGAAGGAAGCGGGGATGCGGATCGATCCGCCCTGGTCGCCGCCGATCGCCATATCGGCTTCACCGGTCGCGACCACGACCGCGCTTCCCGATGACGAGCCTCCGGAGGAATAGCCCATCTTGTGCGGATTGTGGACGGCGCCGGCCGCGCAGGTGTGGCTGCCGCCGGAGAAGCAGAAATACTCGCAATGCGTCTTGCCGACGATAGTGCCCCCCGCGTCGAGGATGCGCGTGACGATGGTGGCGTCGATATCGGGCGTGTAACCTTCGAGTGTCGAGGCGCCGTTCATCATCGGCACGCCGGCCAAGCTGACATTGTCCTTCAGCGCGATCTTCTTGCCGGCAAGCTTGCCGCTTGGCGCTCCCTTGATCTCCGTTTTGACGTACCAGGCATTGTACTTGTTCTCCTCGCCTTCGGGACGATAACCGGGCGTCCGCGGGTATTTCACGGCCGGCACGTAATCCGGCATGGCGTCTACCGCGTCGTAGGCGGCATAGTTCGCCTGCATCAGCGTGTCGTAGGATTTGAGCTCTTCCTCGCCCATATGCATGCCGAGGTCCTCGGCTACGCTGCGCAATTGCTCGAGAGTGGGTCTCCTGACGGCCATGGCTTGGTCTCCCTGTGATCACCCGTGAGATCGGGCTTACGTTGCGATTCCGACAAATTCTCCGACAAGGCTTGCATCGCCGAGAGCCCCGGGTTGGACCTCACGGGTAATCGTTCCCTTCTGGATAATGAGAATCCTCTGCGAGAGCGCCGCGATGAAATCGAGGTTCTGCTCGACCAGAATCATGGTGAGCCCGCTGTTGGCGCGCAGCCGCTGCAGGGTTTCGATGATCTCGTCGATGATCGAGGGCTGGATGCCTTCGGTCGGCTCGTCGAGCAGCACGAGCCGCGGCTGGCCGCAAAGGCATCGCGCGATCGCCAGCAATTGCTGTTCGCCGCCGGAAAGCGCGCCGCCGGCCCGATCGAGCAGCGTCTTGAGGCGGGGAAACTCCTGCAGCACCGCGGCGATGGTGTCCTGTTCACGGCCGCCCTGCTTGCTGCAACCCATGCGCAGATTGTCGTAGACCGTCAGACCCGGGAAAATCTCTCGTCCCTGCGGCACATAACCGAGCCCGAGCCGCGAGCGGAGATAGGGTTCGGCCGTCGTGACATCCTCTCGATCGAACAGCACGCGCCCAGCGGTGGCCGGCAGAAATCCCATCAATGCCTTGAGCAGGGTTGTCTTGCCCATGCCGTTGTGGCCGAGAATGCCGATGAATTCACCCGCGCTGACGCTGAAGCTGACCCCGTTGAGGATCGGAATACGGCCGTAACTGGTTCGCAGTCCCTGCACATCGAGCATCATGCGGCTGCCTGTTTGCCGAGATAGATGTCGCGCACCAGCGGATTGCGCAGGATATTTTCCACGGCGTCCTCGACCAGCACGCTGCCCTGGTTGAATACGGTGACCTGTTTGGCGATCATGCGGATGAACTGCATGTCGTGCTCGACCACGATAAGGGCCTTGCTGCGGTTGATCTCGCGCACCAGCTCGGCGGTCTTGAGGACTTCGTCATGCGTCATGCCGGCGGCCGGCTCATCCAGCAGGATGAGTTCGGGATCGGTCGACAGAACAAGGCCGAGTTCGACCCATTGCCGCTGACCATGGGCGAGCTGGCCGACCAGCCGTTGCGCGAGGCCGGTGAGCCCGATCCGCTCCAGCATCTCGTCGACCACGCTCCTGGCGCGTTCCCCGGAATGCAGGCGGCTCGCCGCAAGCCAGATATTCTCGCGCACCGTAAGACCGTCAAACACGCTCGGCACCTGGGTCTTGATGCCGATGCCGAGGCGCGCGATCTGGTGGGCGTGGGCGTGGGAGATATCATTGCCGCGGAACAGGACCTGGCCCTGACTCGGCTCGAGCTGCCCGGTCAGCATCTTGAAGAACGTGCTTTTCCCGGCACCGTTCGGCCCGATCAGACAGCGCAGCTCACCTTCGGCCAGCGTGAAGTTGACGTTGCGGACGGCGTGGACGCCGCCGAAATGCATGCTGAGGTCACGTGTCTGGAGCAGCGGTTCGGCCATCAGCCTTCCCCCGCTCGTTTGGGTTCCATAACCGTCTTGGTGCGGCTGGTGCGCGAGCGCAGCAGCGATTGGCCCCAATCGCCGAGCGTCGGCACCAGGCCCTTCGGCACCAGCAGCACGAATGCAACCAGAATGGTTCCGAGCACCAGTGGCGGATTGGCAAAAACTTTCGACCACCAATCCGAATTCCCGCTGGGCTGGTTCGCCCCCAGCGCGGTGCTGAGCCATTGGATACCGATGCAGCCGACAATCGGGCCGATCAGCGTGCCGCGCCCGCCGACAATGACCCAGATGATGATCTGCGCCGATTGTGCCAGCCCGAAGATCGTGGGACTGACAAAGCTTCCCCAATTGGCGAACAGACAGCCGGCAAAACCGGCCAGCGCGCCACCGATGGTGAAGGTGGCGAGCTTGTAGGCGCGGGGATCATAGCCGAGCAGCTCGGCGCGGCGTTCGTTTTCCCGGATGCCGACGATGATGCGGCCGAAACGGCTGGCAAGAAGCAGCCGCAATCCGAAATATGTCGCGAGCAACGACGCCGTTGCCAGATAGAACATGCCCTCGAGATCGATCGGTGAGGCCGGCTTGCCGGGGACATTCAGCGACGGAATTCCGGGAATGCCGTTGAAGCCGCCGAGCCGGGCCACGCCGATATGAAACTCGGGACCCGCGGTGGAATTGACCGAATTGAACAGGATCAGCGTCACCGTCAGCGTGATGACGCCGAGATAGACGTCGCTGATACGGCTATAGAACATGAAATAACCGAGCAGCGCGGCGAAGGCCGCCGGCAGAATGATGGCGAGCAGGAGCGGAATGGTGCTCTCGCCGATATTGAACATGGCGATCGCATAGGTATAGGCGCCGAGCCCGAAGAAGGCCGATTGGCCGAAACAGAGTATGCCGCCATAGCCCCAGATCAGCGCGAGGCTGAGCGCCAGGATCGCCATGATCATGTAGACCGTGAGCTCGAGAACGGTGTCGAGCTCGGCAAAACGCGGCGTCAGCACCAGGAAGGCGATGCCGACGATGCCGACCAGCGCCAGGCCCGCGACATTGAGCGCGCGTCCGTTCACAGGCCTCTCCGGAAGAAGCGGCCGGTGATGCCTTGAGGCAGCAGGCGGATCAGGACGATGGCGGCGCCGAGCAGGGCCACTTCGCCAAACACCGGCGTGGTGGCGAAGGTGGCGATCTGGTTGATGGTGCCGAACAAGGCGGCTGCCGATATCGTGCCGCTGAGAATGGCGGTGCCGCCGCCGATCACCGTGATGAAGGATTTGGCGACATAGGCGACGCCGATGGTGGGGAAGACGCCGGAGACCGGCGCCAGCACCGCGCCGGCCAGACCCGACAGCGCGGCGCCGATGCCGAAGGTGATGGCGTAAACGCGCGGTGGATTGACGCCGAGCGCCGCCGCCATGTTGGCGTTCTGCATCGTGCCGCGCGCAATCAGGCCAAGCCGGGTCCAGCGCATCGTCGCGAAGATCGCCGCCAGCACCACGAACGCTACCGCGATCACGAACAGCGTATAGGCGCTGATCCGGTAGGCGCCGATCTCGAAGCTGCCGAGCGGGGCGGAGATGCCGACCGTGGTATTGCCGAAGATTGCGGTGGTCAGTCCGACCAGCAACAGGCTCAAGCCCCAGGTCGCCAGCATGGTGTCGATCATGCGGCCGTAGAGGAAGCGGATGACCGTGCGCTCGATGATCACGCCGATGATGCCGACCACGATTGGTGCGACCACCAGCATCGACAGCCAGATGTTGACGCCGTGGCCGGTGGCAACGATCGCGGCATAGCCGCCAAGCATCAGGAACTCGCCGTGAGCGAGATTGATGACCCGCATCATGCCGAAGATAATCGCCAGCCCGATGCTGATCAGCGCCAGGCTGGCTATCGCGTAAAGGACCTGGATTGCCAGGAGAGCAACGAGATCCACGTTCACCTTTCCCAAGCAGGATTTGACAGCCCGCGGGCCGTCAGATCTTGATCACATATTGCTGGTTGTCGTTCGGGTTCTTGATCAGGTTGCATACCGCGGCGGTGTCGGTGGGCTTCTGCTGGGCGAAATCCTCCAGCACCTTGAGTTTCTTGTCGCTGACTTCGGCGATATGAACATCGAGGATGCAGTGATGCGTCGGCGGATCGATCGTGACCTTGCCGGAGGGGGCATCGATGCTGATCCCGGTTTCCAGCGCCTCGATGACCTTCAGGCGGTCGATGCTGCCTGCCTTCTTGACCCCTTCCGCCCACAGGCCGAAGCCCTGATAGGTTCCCATCGCGAGCTCGGTGATGTTGGGGTAGTCGGCGCCGAAGCGCTTGTGAAATTTGGCGACGAATGCCTCGTTGACCGGGTTCTTCAGATCCTGGAAGTAATTGTAGCAGATCAGCATGCCGTTGCACTCTTCGGGCGACAGCACGATTTGCTCGTTGCCCACGGCAAAGGTCGTCGACGCCATCGGGATGCTTTTGTGCATGCCGGCCGCGGCCCATTGGCGATAGAAGGAAATATGGGCTCCGCCGACCAGCGCCGACCATACGAAGTCCGGCTTTGCGGCCTGGATCTTGGAAATGGTCGGGCCGAAATTGGTGACGTCGAGCGGGAAAAAGTCGATCGACGAAACCCCGCCGCCGTTTTCGGTGACGTATTTCTTCACCCATTGCGAAGTAATCTGGCCGTAATTGTAGTCGGCTGCGACAACATAGACCTTCTTGCCCCACTTCTTCATCGCGTAGGGCACGAGTTTTTCCACCGTCTGCGCCGGAGTGACGCCGGTGTCGAACTGATCGCGGTCGCAGACGCCGCCCTCATACTGCGTGTTGTAGAAATAAAGCGTCTTGAAGCGGTCGAGCACCGGCCGGATGACCTCGCGCGAGGCCGAGGTGATGCCGCCATGAACGACCGCGACCTTGTCCTTCAGCGCCGCCTGCTGCGCGAACTGGGTATAAAGCTGCATGTTCGACTGGGTGTCATAATTGATCAGCTTGATCTGCCGCCCGAGCAGGCCGCCGGCCGCGTTGGCTTCCTCGACCGCAAGCGTGATCGCATCGACCATCGGCTTGCCGTAGATGTCGAGGCCGCCCGACAGGTCAAGGAGGCTCGCCACTCCGATCGGATCGTCCGCCCAGGCCGTCGACGCGAACATGCCGGCAGCAGCGGTAGCGGCCGTACTCTGTAAGAACCTTCTGCGATTGACCTTCATTGCCGTAGCCCTCCTCGTTGTTGCCGATTCATCATGCCACCAGATATTTCTTCAGGATCGACGCGCCCATCGTGTATTTCGGATCGACCATGTTGCCGAGCCGGATTCGTCCGGCCTGGCTGAGCAGCATGTAAGCGTCGATCTCGTCGAAGCCGTAATCGGCGCTCATCCAGCGCACCAGCTCGCGATAGGCGATGCGGGCGGCGTCTTCCAGCGGCCGGGCGCTGCCGATGGTCATCAAAAAATTCTCGGTCTCGAGCCGCGGCCATGCAAAGCTCCAGCCCTTGATGACGTCGATCTGCATCGTGACGGTCGCGCGCTGCTCGATGGCGACGCCGGATAGCTCGCCGTCGCCCTGCGCGGCATGGCAATCGCCAACATAGAGCAGCCCGCCTTTGACATGGACCGGAAAGTAGAGGATCGAGCCCGGAGCGACATCCGGCAAATCCATGTTGCCGCCGTGGTAATCCGGTTGCAGCGACGAGATCGCCTCGATCTCGGGTGAAATGCCGATCGTGCCGATGAATGGCTGATAGGGCAGCGTGATCTTGTCGCTCCAGCGCACGCCGTCCTTGTCGACGTGCATTTTCCTCACCCGCTCCGGCAATGGCGGGTTGAGCATCGCGGTCGACGCGGTTCCGACCAGGCCGCCGAATTCCGGAATGATGCAGGTGGTGCCGGCGGGCTGCGCGCCCCGTGTCTCCACGGCATGGATATGCACCGCCAGACAATCGCCCTTCTCGATGCCGTTCACGGCGATCGGGCCGCATTGCGGATTGAGAAAGGGAAACTTGAGCTTCGCGGTCGGGCTGTCCCGCTCGCTGGTGATGACGCCGCCAAACGCGTCCTCGGTCTCCACCGCGACGACATCGCCGGGATCGATCGCGAGAACGGGTTTGGCGTAGGGCCCATAGACATAGTGGAAGTCGCCCTGCGCCGCGATCGAGAGCGCGTGACGTTTGCCGGTCCGACCTTTGGCAAGGCCTCGCCTCGCCATGATCGAGGTCTTGAGCCAGGGATCGTCGGTCATCGCATGTCCTCAAAACAGGGCGCCAGTGCAAATCCTGCGCCAGTGTCAGATCATTGCCGTGTCGGTCCTAGTTCAGCTTCCAGTCTGCGCCGGCTTCGATCGCGGACGCCAGCCTGATCAAGGTTGTTTCCTCGAAGTGGCGTCCGACCAACATCAGGCCGACCGGCAAACCATTGACGCGGCCGCATGGCACGGTGAAGGCAGGATGGCCGGAAACGTCGAACGAACAGGTATTGGCCTGCATATTGAGCGCGGTATCGATCGCGAGGCCGAGCGGCGCGTCGGCCGGTGGAATCGGGGTTGCCGTGAATGGAATGGTCGGCATCGCCAGCACATCGTATTTCTCCAGCGCCTCGTCATAGGCGCGGCGCAGCAGCACCCGCAGGTTTTGCGCCTTCGAATGATAGCGCCCATGGTAGTTGCGGTGCATGTATTCGCCGAGCATCAGCACCAGCTTCACGGTCGGCGATACGTCATTGATCCGCGTCCCCATGCCGCGGGCAAAGGCCTCCTGCAACGACAGTGGATAATAACCATGGATGTTGTTGCCGACGCCATATCCCTTCAGCATCATCTCGGCGGCGCCTTCCAGAATGATGCCGCTCCAGACATGCGGTCCGTCGAGATGCCAGGGGATCGAGATCGGCTCGCTTTCGACACCGGCTTTTCCCAGCGCTTCAATGGCTTGCCGCACCGTGTCATTGACCGCGGGGTCGCTTTCGGGATGGCCAAATCCTTCGCGCAGGATACCGACGCGCAACCCCTTTGCCGGCTTGCCGAGTGCCGCCATATAGTCGCCGGGGCGCGCGGCGATCGTTCGTGTGTCCCAGCCGTCATGGCCGGCGATGACGGTCAGCAGGCGCGCCACGTCTTCGACCGACGCGCACATCGGGCCACAATGATCGACGGAATAGCTGATCGGCATCGAACCCGTGGTCGGCACCAGGCCCCAGGTCGGCTTCAGGCCATAGACACCGCACCAGCTTGAGGGCGTGCGGATCGATCCACCCTGGTCGCCGCCGAGTGCCATCGGCACCTCGCCGGCCGCGACCAGCGCCGCGCTGCCACCCGAAGATCCGCCGGCGCTATGGGCCGGATTATGCGGATTTCGTATCACGCCCCCGGCACAGGTGTGGCTTGCGCCCGAGAAGCAGAGGTCTTCGCACGCCGCCTTGCCCGCGATGGTGCCGCCGGCTTCGAGGATCCGCGTCACCACGGTGGCATCGAGTTCGGGAACGTAGCCTTCGAGCAATGCCGAGCCGTTCATCATCGGCACGCCGGCCACGCAGATGTTGTCCTTGATCGCGACCTTCTTGCCGCTCAACAGTCCCTCGCTGCCGGTTTTGATATTCGTCTTCCAATACCAGGCCCCAAGGGGATTTTCAGACGCGGAAGGCCGGTATCCGGGTGAGCGCGGCGCGACAGGTGCCAAGGCTGGCGGCACCAGTTCTTCAAGCCGGCCGTAGGAGGCGAGAGGCCCCTTGAAGGCCTGCTGAAAGGCAACAACTTCGTCGGCAGAGAGAACGAGACCGAAATCCGATCCCAGATCATCGATCTGCTCCAGCGTCGGAAGGCGCACTGCCATGCTTCACCCGCTTTTCGTCTCGGCCGACAAACGCGAAAAGCCACCCGTGGCCCGAGAAGGCCCCGAATGGCATCAATGCCGTATCGATGGTCGCGTAGGGTTTACGTTGCAGAGCGAAACCTGGAAGTCGTCGCCCAGACGTCATCGGCTGCGCGAGAACTCTTTCGTCCTGAACGTATTCACGTACGAAGGAGGGGGATTGTGTCTTAGCGCCGCCGGGCTTGTCAATCAGAGGCCGGCACTTTTTTATGCCAGGCAGGCCAAATGACGCGCAACCCCGATCGGCGATAACAGGTGACAGGTCAACCTTATTGCGCTGAGATGACCTGACCCCGCAACGCCCGAGCCTTGCCGATGACCAAGCCGTCGATCCCACTCGGTCTCGTCTTTTCCCGAACGGGCCCCTACGCCATGATGTCGGGCGAGATGCAGAAGAGCGCGTTGATGGCGGTCGATGAGATCAATCAGAGCGAGGAGTTCGATTTCAGCTTTGCTCCGCACTGGCGCGATCCCGGCGGCGTCGTCGCCGCCTACCATACCGCATGCGACGACCTCATTCGCGAAGAGCAGGTGGAGCACATCGTCGGCTGCTACACCTCGGCGTCGCGCAAGCAGGTCATTCCCATCGTCGAACGTACCGAACGGTTGCTCTGGCATCCGGCACGATATGAGGGGTTCGAAAGCAGCGACAACGTGATCTATGTCGGCGCGGCGCCCAATCACACCGTCGTGCCCCTGGTGCGGCACATGCTCGAACACATTTCCAGCGACGTGTTCTGCATCGGCTCCAACTATGTCTGGACCTGGGAGACCAACCGGGTCATCCGGGAAATCGTGACCAGCGCCGGCGGCCGCGTCCTCGCTGAGCGCCTGCTCGAGCTTGGCGAGACCTCGGTGGATCACATCGTCAGGGAAATCATCGAACGAAAGCCTCCCGTGGTGTTCAATACGCTGGTCGGACGGTCCAGCTATGTCTTCATGCGCGCGCTCCACCGGGCGACGGCGCGTACGGGACTGGTGATCCCCGTGTTGAGCTGCAGCCTGTGCGAGCCCGAGCTCAAGCTGATCGGGTCGGAAGCCTCCGCCGGATGCATCACGTCGTCCGCCTATTTCGAGGCCATCGCCCGGCCCGAAAATCGCGCATTCGTCGCCCGCTGGAAGGCTCGCCACGGCGAGGACAGCCATCCTTCCGTGGATGGGCAATCGACCTATGTCTGCGTCATGCTGCTGGCCCGTGCCATCCGCCGCGCCGGCACCGCCGACGTCAATGCCGTCCGTCGTGCTGCGGCAAATCATCGCTACGATTCTCCGCAAGGCCCGGTCTGGGTGGATCCGGACAACAATCACTGCTTCCTGACCCCCCGTCTGGCGCGCGCGGCGCATGATGGTCAGTTCAGGATCTTCTGGGAGGCGGATGCCCCGGAGCGGCCCGACCCCTATCTTTCGCACCTCGATCTGGCGGCGATTGGCGCGAGGCTCGAGATGAGCCATGGTACGAAACGGTCAAACCACCTGCGTGTCGTGAAATGACCAGGTCATCGCCCTTTTCCGTCCGTGGCCGTCGCGCCCTCCTGCTGGTGAGGGACGAGCGCGAGATCGCGATGCTGCGTCGTCAGCTCGGTCGGCTCGGCATGACGGTCCTGGAAACCGACCCGGGTCTGATCACATCTGCAGAGGAGCCCATTGACGTGATCGTTCTGGACGCCGACAGCATTCCGATCAAGAGCGGCCCGGCGGCGGCCCGGAAGATCGATGCACCGATCGTCGCGCTGATCGGAACCGAGACGCCGAGCCGTCTGAAATGGCTGCTCGACCTGCAGCCCGCTTCATTTCTTGTCAAGCCGTTGCGCTCGTCGGGAATTTACACGGCGCTGGTCGTCGCCTTCGACGCGGCGCAGCGGCGCAGCGACGAAGCCGCCCATGTCGAACGGCTCGAGGATCGCATTCGTTCCCGGCGCGTCGTCTTCGCGGCGGTTCTTCATGTCATGCGCAGCCACGCGCTTTGCGAAGAGGACGCATTTGCGCTGATCCGGCAGACGGCGATGCGCTATCGCACGACGATCGAGCAGTTGAGTGCGGAAATCGTCGCGCTCGGCGGCATGCCGAACCGCACGTCGCGGACCGCCTGATTTAGGGCGTGGACTTTATAAACGTTGCAAGCCGTGTCCGCCTTCGGGGTGCAAGGCGGAACATTGTGCTCAGCCTTGAGCCTTTCCGCTTTTGACCACCCAAAGGTCGGGCGGGCGATTCGACCGGCCCTGATTTGGGAGATGTGAGGTGGTTCACATTCGAATGTCGCGGTTCAAGCTATTGGGACGTCATACCCGTTTGAGGAAGGCGTCAATTGGCTTGTTCCATTGCTGCGGTATGGTAAGTTACACTGGCTAGTTTATAGTTTTCGCGAAAAATCGTTGCGCGCCTGACACTGTCGTTTGCGGTCTGAGGAGACCGAATCCGGGCCATGGGCGAAATTAGGGATTTTAAATCGAGCAAGAGCGGCAAGCCCCCGCAAGACTCATCGCGACGTCTTGCTGCGATCGTCGCTGGCGATATCTCGGGCTACAGCCGGCTGATGGAAATCGATGAAGAAGGAACGCACGGTCGCGTGAAGCGGATCGAGCGCGGCCTCATCGAGCCCAGCATTGCAGGGCATCATGGACGGCTCGTCAAAACCACCGGCGACGGTTTTATTGCGATTTTCGACAGTCCTGTCGAAGCCGTGCGGTGCAGCATCGTCATCCAACAAGACATGGTCGGACGCAACGCATCGCTGCCCAAGCATCATTGGATTGAGTATCGGATTGGCGTCAACCTCGGCGACGTCATCGTTGCGGATGGCGACGTCTATGGTGATGGAGTCAATATTGCTTCGCGTCTTGAGGGTATTGCCGAGCCTGGCCAAGTTTTCATCTCAAGCGGCATTTACGAGCAGATCAAGCACAAGCTGGTTTGCGGATATGAGTCGCTCGGAGATCGCAAACTTAAGAACATCGCCGACCCGGTGAGGGTCTACCGCGTGCTTCCGGATCCGACCGCCTTCAACAGATCCCGAAAGCGACGCGAGAATATTCTGATTTTCCTGTTGAGCCTGATTTTGCTCGTCGTCGGAGGCGGTGCCCTTTGGTATATATTTTGGCAACCGCATGGCAAGGTAGCGGATCGAGCGTCAGGGCCGGTTTCCCGGGAGATCCCGAAGGAACTCTCAGCGCCGCCGCCCAGCGTAAAACAAGCTGCGCCACTACCTCAGCCTTTGCCTCCGGCATCGCCTACCGCCCCGCAATCATCACCCCAAATCCAACCCGCTCCTTTGGTCGCCCCGTCAGCAAAACAAGTAGCATCGCAACCTCAGCCCGCTCCTGCAACACCGCTGACCTCTGCCGTCCGAGAACCGGAGATGAACTTGCTTCGCGGCGGCAGCTTCATTATGGGCAGCAATGACGATCTCACGGAGAGGCCAACCCACCAGGTCACGATCAGGCCGTTCGCGATCAGTCAGTATCCGATTTCCGTTCGCGAATGGAACGAATGCGCCGTAGCGAAAGCATGCGCGTTCGTGGCAACCGGCAAGGATGACGCGCCGATCACGAACGTAAGCTGGAGCGATGCCAAGCAATTTGCTGCTTGGCTCGCGGCAGCAACGCGAAAGGCATATCGGCTTCCAAGCGAAGCCGAATGGGAATATGCCGCCCGCGGCGGTACGCAAACAAAGTACTGGTGGGGTGACCAGTTTCAATTCGGAATGGCCAATTGCAAGAACTGCGCCGACGTCGCGGCCGCCGATCAACCAGTTAAGGTCGGCAGTTTTAGGCCAAATCCTTTTGGGCTGTATGATATGGGTGGCGGCGTCGATCAGTGGGTAGAGGATTGTTGGCACAGGAATTATCAGGGCGCCCCATCGGACGGTTCACCGTGGGTCGAGAGCGACTGCGGGTCGCATGTCATTCGGTCAGGGTCATGGAAGAACGATGCGCGCTATGCGCGCCCGGCGAACCGCGATAGTTATGACACGGACGTTCGATATCCGACTCACGGATTGCGAGTCGCTCTGTCTCCCTAAAAGCTTCAGAGGAGGATGTTCATGAAGATGGCCCCGCTTATCGTGCTATCGGCGGCGCTGCTGTCCGCGTCTTGCGCTGCCCACGCTCAAGGAAAGCCCGCGCCAAAGGATGCGGTTTTGTATTTTATTTGGCCGCACGACGGCGCGACGATTAAAGGCGCATTCTGGTGTCGCTTCGGTCTGCGGAACATGGGCGTCACCCACGCGGGGGACGATTTTCAGAACAGCGGCCATCACCATTTGCTAGTCGACGTGAATGAACCACTCGACCGCAACGAGCCGATTGCGCAAGACAAGACCCATCTTCATTTCGGAGCCGGCCAAACCGAGGGGCGTATAGAGCTGCCGCCCGGTAAACACACACTCCAACTGGTGTTGGGGGATGCCAAGCATTATCCGTTCAACCCGCCGCTTGTTTCAGATAAAATAACAGTTAGGATCAAGTAATATAAGACAGGCTCGATTGTGGTTCTCATTATTTAGATTCAATGAGGCTGGGCCTTCACCCAACCCGACGCGTCGCCAACTCGACATGCTGTTGCCGTTCCATGACGAGCTTAAAGTTCTGGCGGTCCGAACGGGGAGACCCAGGCGTGGGCCACGGTTGCCCAGGCCACGAGCTGTCCCCCCAAACAAGAAGCCCGGCTCCTTGGCCGGGCTTCTGTTCATTCAGTGGCGCTGATGGCCGGGAGGACCTCCAGTGGGACGGCCGCCGCCAACATGGGGAGCGGCGCCGATGTGAGGGGCGCCGCCGGCACCCACATGTGGCATTGCGGGCGCTGCACGTGGCGCGCCCATTTGCGCGTGTGCGTTCATCGGCGGGCCAC